>Ga0055584_100000620_pt1 | contig 33791 bp, 30 predicted proteins | sample OSDHelmetaG_FD_58716 | JGI IMG/M metagenome (GOLD analysis project Ga0055584, IMG submission 58716) | Pelagic marine sediment microbial communities from the LTER site Helgoland, North Sea, for post-phytoplankton bloom and carbon turnover... | ecosystem: Environmental > Aquatic > Marine >... | reverse complement strand
CAGGGCCGTCCAATTCGGTGAAGGGTTTGGTTTCCAGCACGGGGTGACCATGCTTCTTGGCGATATTGCTGAGATTCTCAGCCCGTACATCCGCTATGCCGAAGACTTCGTTGGCGAACGCGTAGGCGGTCTTTTCACAAATTTCCTGCGCCTTCTCGTCAGTGAATTTCGTCTCGATTTCCTGCTTGGCTTCTTCGGCCGACAATACTTCGCCGTCAGCATTCTGGAAGTCATTGGTGCCGCGCTCTATGTATTTGGCGTCGATGCGGGCCGTCAGATTGGTTTCCTTGGCCAGCTCGGCCTTGGCTTCGGCGAGATAGTTTGAGAAACCGAAGAAGACGTAGTTGACGATCACGCGCTCGGGGATCCGATAGGTGTTGATGCGATTGGTGAAATACTGCGTGACGGCATTCGTGTCGAGGGTGACAAAGTTGAAGTAGTTGGACCGGTTGAGGAACACGACCTGCGCTTCAAGTTGCTCGTTTTCACGGCGATAGATCGACTCCGCCGCGCGGGTGGAGACGAGCTTGCCGCCGAGTCCGTTCAGTTCGCTGAGGTGGCGAATGGCCACTTCGTTGGCTGCGTATTTTTCAAAGTTCGCTTCCGTCACACCTCCCTGTTCCTTCAGGAGGCGCAGGAAACCATCATAGTAGGCTTCGTTGAACTTGCCGGTGGCCGGATCGCTGAACTGGGTGCGAATGAATTGGATGATGGCTTCTTCGGGAACGTTGATGCCCTCGCGTTTCACCAAGGCGTTCAGGAGACGGCGTTGGAGTTCGATCTGATCGACCTGGGCGCGAAATTGAGTCTCGCTCGGCCAGCGTCCGGTTCGCAGGGCGATACCGATACTGGCACCCTGCTGCGATTGGATACGGTCCGCCCGGGTCAATTCTAGACCGTAGAGCGTGCCGTAGCTGGCTTGTTGGCCTGAGTCCCAGTTCTCCACTTCCGGAGTGAAGAAGTAGACGAAGGAAATGACGATGACGATTATGACGAAAATCCAGAGCGTCTGGGAGTGTTTGCGTAGTGTTCCAATCATGGCCCGGTATCTGTAAAATAGGGGCGGGAACGCTAGCCGCGCCCGAAGTGAGGGGTCAATGGAAATTCCGGCGCATTTTTGCCAGGGAAAGCCGAGGGGCGTCAGGGGCTACCACTCGCCGTCGACCAGATGGGCGGTGGCATTCCGGGCAAGATCAGTCGCGAGCAGGGGAACTGCCTGTCTCTCGGCACTGGCGAGATCGGTGCCAATTCGGAGTGTTGTGCGCCCTGAAACCTCCCGTTGCATCAGAACTTTGCCGGTCGATCTCTCCGTTGCGGTGATGTATGCCACGAGGGAAATCGAGTAATCTCGCGCGGTAATCACATCAGCCGAGACAAAGCTGATCGGAGTTCGGTTGAATTGAGTGATCTTGCCGGTGACGACCACATCGCCATCTCCACGGGTCTCCAGGCGGTAGGTGCCATCCTGCTGCAGTTTCTTCCGTAATGCATGATTGACGGCAGAAACGAGTCTTGGCTCCTGGGTGGTGTTTTTGAAAAACTGGATTTCGATCGATCGGGCACCGGCTTCGAAGTCGGCGGTCGATCCCAGATTGTATCCGGCGCAGCCGGTCAGCAGCAGGGCCGCTCCGGCGACGATTGAAGGGAGCAGCTTCATTTCAACGTTCCTCTGATTGCCGTGCCTTGATCTTTTCAATCTTTTGCTTTGCCGTTTCGGCATGTATCGAATTCGGAGACTTTACCAATGCTTCGTTGTAGTAGATCAGCGCTCCCGCCCACTGGCGTTTCTTTTCGTAGTATTCGGCTACCTTGATGGCGCCGCGAGCCTGCTCGTTTCGCAGGTGCTGCATCTTTTCCCGGCTTCCTTCGACGCGGGCGTCATCAGGGTAAAGGGAAATGAAGTCGTGATATGCCTCCAACGCCTTGCGAGCTACGCCTTGATCATATTCAGCGGACTTGGCCTGCTCAAAATAGGTTTCTGCTGCGTTGAACAATCCGTCCGCAGCGACGTTCTTGCGATCGTGGTATCGATCGGCCGCAGTTTCGTAGGCTCTCACGGCACCTCTGAACTTGTCCTGTTTCTCGTGAGCTTTGCCGATGTTCAGTTGAGCCTGGGGGGCAATCTCGCTGTAAGGGCCGTTGGCAATGACCTTTTCATACATGTCGACGGTCTTTTGCATTGAACGGTACAGTGGGAAAATACCGAAGAGGCGAAACTTTTTGCCATTCAGAAAACGGGTCGCGATAGCGTATTGGCGCTTGAGCACTTCTTGGTAGTTGTCAATTTTCGGGTAATTTTGGAGCAGTTTTTGGTACTCCTTGAAAGCTTTCTCGTCCTTGCCTTCCTCCTCGTAAGTGCGGCTGACGTAATATTGGGCTGCCGGGGCGAAGTCGGACAAAGGCCATTTTTTGACCAGCCGCTTGGCGGCGCTTTGAGCCAGATCGTAGTCCTTCTCTTTGAATGCCTTTTGCACTATGTCGAGCTGCTCCTTGGCACGCGGAGCGAACATCTGGTCAGCGACGCCATCGGCACCAACGCTTTGGTAGACCCAGCCCTCACCTTGTCGATAGATCAATGGTGCGGGGCTCTCGTGCGGGGCGGCCACCACGAACAGCGCCAAGAGGGGAATCAGAAGGACCCTTGAATTCATGTGGCGCACTCTAGGCGGCGGTGATTACCCGCGTCAAGAGACCGGAAACGTTTGGTTCGCCGTGCGCCATCTTTTTGCAGACAGGGAACAGAGTCGGAAGGCCCATTCAGGAAAGGTGGCCTTTGGCCGATGGGCTACTATGGGCAGAAAGTTGGCGCGACTACTGTGGGCAATGTCACTAGTGGGCGAACTTTTTAACTTTAACGACCTCGATTCTGTAGGATTGAAGGCATCCGTCAGCGCCTTCAGGCAGCTGAAACTTATTGCGCCACAAGCAGTTCGCTAAAAGAATCGCATTGCAATCGGTGAATAACTTTGTCAAATAACGCAGTGAATTTTGATTCGCAACCAACGCCGACACCCAACATTCTAATTGTGAGAAACGCGCAATTGACACTTCTCCGCGCGCCCGTGAGCTTTATTGCAGTCTTCGCGTCGCTACTGCTTTTGGGTTCTTTGAGGCCCTCCTTGGCAGATAGCAGTGCGAATACTCGTCAAATCGAACTTTTGCAGCGGCGCCAAGCCAACATCGAGCGGGATTTGGCTGCTGCGGAGGCGGAAAAAGGGCGTGCTGAGCGCGAGTGGTCCCAGGCGCTGAGGACGAAGACGGATCAAGAGATGCAATCAGCGTCCGAGAATATGGGCGCTTGGAACCGGCGAGTCGATCAGCAGAAGAAGGAGCTCGCGGCTGTGAAGCAGCAGATCGGTTCGATGTCATCCGGTGGAGGCGGTGCGCATTCTTCATTTTCATTCGGCAACAGTGCTGCTGCCAATTCCGGATCCACCATTCCCTCTTTCACAATGGGGCCAGGCTCGTCTGGGGGGGGGGATTTCAACTCCACACCTACCGGTCGGCGTTCGTCGATGACTCCACCTGCTGTCAAGAAACTTGACGAAGGATTGGCGGAGTTGCGCCGGATGGAAGATTTTCGGTCATCCGAATCTGGTGTGGCTCAGCGGCGTGCTGCAGGCGTTGACGCGTTGGGGCAGGTTCAATTGGATATTGCGAGGCAGGAACTTGCTCGTCAGAAAACTGCGGCAGGGAGTTCCGGATTGGGATCACAGTTCAATGCTGCATCGCCCGTGCTGAGCGGAAATGCACCGACGTTCAACAGTGTTCCTGCGGGCGTTGATCCGAATGCCTCATTGGCCGCCCGTCGTGGGATGAGCAGTCTTATGGCCCAACAAACAGCCTTGGGGCAGACGCGCAACGACCTTCAGTCCGAGTATCAGACGCTGCAGGGAGAGTACAACATGGCATTGCGGGCGAATGATCCGCAGCAGGCGCAGGACCTGCAGGAACGGATGAAGAGTCTGCAGACGAAGATCAACACCGCCGATCTGGAGACGGGTTCTCTGAATGCCCAGGCGGCCAATTTTGTAACGAGTCTGGGGGCTCCGTCGGTTGATCCAGATCTGTTGATGATGAGCGACGCTATCGAGGTCAATGGCCAAATGGTGCTGCCGGATGACGGGAAGTTTCGGCAGGGCGACCAGTTGGAGTTGATTGTGAGGGAAGATCCCAGTCTGAACGGCAGCTTCACGGTCAGACACTCCGGCTTGATTCATCCGGATGTTGGTCGTGTCGAAATTATCGGGATGAACCACTCCGAGGCGGAGATGGCAATCAAGGCAACTCTTGAAAGCACGATGTTGCGGACGGCGTCGGTAACGGTGGAACGCATTCCCATTCCGAGAACGGTCCGAATGCCGAAAAGGGCACCAGTGCAAACTCAAGGTCAATACATACCACCTCAAAAAATGGAGCGCGACATTGTGTATTTGGCGGGAGAATTTCTGACGCCCGGCCCGTTGCTGATTCCACCCGGAGTCAAGCCGACCTTGTTGCAGACGATTATCCGGTCCGGCGGTATCACGCCCTCGGGCGACATGATGCGAGTCAAGTTGCTGCGGGTTTTCGAAGGCAAAGGTTCGGTTGAAGAGGTAAACGTCGCCGCGATTCTTTCCGGTCAGGAACCGCCGGTGGATATTGAATTGGAAGATGGTGACATCGTGGTGATTCCGCCGTTTGCTCCGGTCGTCTACGTGACTGGCAACGTGGAACGTCCGGGAACACTTCGCCTTTTCCAGGATGAAACGCTTACCGCCTACGCGGCAATTCTGCGTGCCGGTGGATTTGCCCGCTTTGCGGCACTGACTCGTGTGTATGTTGTCCGCGATCTGGGCAATGGTGAAAAAGCCCACCTGCCGATCAATATCAAGGACGTGCAGAAGGGGCTCGAGCCCGACGTGGTCCTGCAAGGCAAGGACATCGTGGTCGTGCCGGAACGATTCTTTAGTTTCTAAGTCCCCAGAAATCCAACTGCAATGACGCCCGGAATGGAAAAGCGCAAAGTCGACGTCACCGATCTGGTGTTCTACCTCGCGGTGGCGTCCAAGCACGCGCGTTTGATGACGCTGTTGGTGATTGTGGCATTGGTTGCGGGACTGGCCTATTACGTCTTCAAACGGCCGGTCTATTATTCTCGGGCGTTGGTCAAGTATACGAATATCAGACCGATTGACGGTGCCGGCATCGAGGGGGCCAAGGGCAATCGGAGTTTCATGGATCGGTCCGTCCTGGACCTCTTCAACGCATCTCACATCCTGCGAAAAGCCTATGACGCGATGGGCTTTGAAGAGAATGCGGAAAACCGAGGACTGCCGCAGCATTCGCGGATACGTGCCGGTTTCGATTCTGAGCACAACATCGTGTTGGATGTGTGGGTATACGAAAAAACATGGGCCCGTCCATTTCCTGAAGTTTTGGTCGATGCGGTGAAGGATGATCGCCGTTCAAAAGCCGAGGAATATCTGGAAAATGTGGCGATAACCCATGGGAAGGAAGTCGATCGACTGGAGAAGAAGATCGGGGAGTTGCGAAAGGGCAAACGAGCGCTGGATGAGAAATACAATCCGGATCAACTGGATATTGAAATCCAGCAATTGCGGAAAATCCCAGAACGCCTTTTTGCAGTGAAGCAGAAAATCGACGAGATCGAGCGGGTCCGGGCCAAATTGCATTCTTCGCAGAACCTGTCCATCGTCGAACGACTTACCCTGTACACTTCGGTGGAAGTGGGGCTTGAACCGGGCATGATCGTGCCGCAGATGCGGCCTGATCGGCAGCAGTATCAGCCGGCTACAGGGGGGCGTCGAGGGGTCTCTCCTTTGATGAATTCCACGCCCAGTGGGGGGGGCGATTTTGTTCGCGGACCGGACATGTCAGGCCGTCAGACTGATGGAATGCGGCAATTGCAACCGATGGCGCCTTCACGGGGAGCGACCGCTGGTATCGGTGGAGGGCGGGTGGTGACACGCTCGGTCCGCATGACTCCGGTGGGATGGGAGGAGCTTGAACGTGATCGTTTTCGATTGGAGCAGGAAATTCAGGAGGCGAGTAAGATCTGGTTGGATCAGCATCCGAAAATGAGAGACTTGCGGCGCCAGAAGCAAGACGTGCAAGAGCAATTGGAAACTGCCCTGTATAACGCGGCTTATCTTTTTGATCTGAGTTACGCCCGACTGAAGGATCAGGAGAAACAGTTGGAACTGCAGCAGCCGGAATATGAGCGGGCTCGGGAACGTATGCAGAGTTATCTTCAGGAAGCTGATTCGCAGGATGAAATCACCAAGTGGGAGGATCTGTGGAAACAGGCGCAGGCCAGGTATGAGCAGGTGCTCTACCGGACCCAGGATGACAGCATCATTCTTCATTTCAACGGTTTGAAACAGGTCCGCGACTTGATTCCAACTTCACCGCACCGCGTGAAAACCGTGCTGTTTTCACTGTTGATGGGGATTGGGCTGGCGATCGGCTTTCCGTTCCTGATCGAGTTTCTCGATCAGACGGTCACGAACATCGACAAGCTTGAGCAAGAGACTCATATGCGCGGCTTGGGGCTGGTTCCGGACTTTGAAGACACCTTGGCGGAGGCGTATCCGTTGTTGGGTTCCGACACGATGACCGACCCGGACATGATCGAGAACTTCCGGGTGGTGCGTACTAACCTGGTGGCGGCGGCGGCGACGTCGAAGTATCCCCAAGTCATCATGGTCACCAGCACGATGCCGAAGGAAGGCAAGACGGTGGTTGCCTCGAACCTGGCCCTTTCGTTTGCCCAGATGGGGGACAAGACGCTCTTTATCGACACCAATTTGCGGCGTGGCTTGGTTCACCATCTATTTAGTGTGCGCTCGTCTCCCGGTCTCGGAAACGTGTTGATGGAGAACGTCGATCTTGCTTCTGCAGTGCGTGAGACAGCGGCAGAAAATCTCTCGGTGCTGCCGGTCGGCGATCACCTGGATGGAGACATCGAGATGTTGGCATCCAATCGGATGCTGAAAATCATCGATGAACTGCGCGGGAAATATCAGCGGATCGTCATGGATTCGCCACCTGTTTTGGGGCTTTCGGAAACGGCGGTCTTGCAGCCAGTCGTGGATGGTGTGGTGATGGTCATCTGGAGCGCGTTCACCTCCACCCGTCAGATTCGGACGGCGATGGACATACTGAATGACAATCACGCGAACATTTACGGCTTTGTCCTGAATCGCCTCGACTTGTCGGCAACGATGAACCGTTTCCACTACTACTACTACTCGAATCACTACTACAACCGTTACCAATCGATGACCTCTTCGGGTTGATGTGGCAGCCTCGTGCAACCGTTCGCATCGGTGGCATGTGAGGCTGGAATTCGGTTTCGTGATTCAGGAGCAATAGCAGGACTTTCCGATGGCAGACGAACAGCCTTCTACACCCGAGAACTTCCCCGGCATATCCATTGTCGTTCCGGCTTACAATTACGATCGCTATCTGCCCTTCGCCGTCGAGTCTGCCCGGAATCAGGAGTATCCCGAGTTTGAGGTGGTTGTGATCGATGATGGCTCCACAGATGACACCGCGGAGGTCATGAAACAATTCGGGCCACCGGTTCGATATATTCACCAGAAGAATGCGGGACTTTCTGCGGCCCGAAACTCCGGAATCCGTGAGGCGAAACACGACTTCATTCTGTTCTTGGATGCGGACGACGAATTGAAGCCCGGCATCCTGAAAGAGATGATGCGTGTCTTCATGGGGCTGGAATCTGGCTACGGGCTCATGGGTTGCGATCGGGTGCTCATCGATGCGGATGGCAAGAAACTTCCCACTGCTAAACCCTCCGAACCGGAGGGGGAGGTTTCGGCACGAGATATCCTGATGCGGACGCGGTTCTCTCCGACCGGCGCGCTCTGTCGCAAAGAGGTCTTCGAAAAGGCAGGGGGGTTTGACACGACCCTGCGGAGTACGGAAGACCGCGACATGTGGATTCGCATCGCGGAGAAGTATCGGGTCTATTATCTGAATCAGGAGCTGATCCACATCCGCAAGCATGGATCAAACATGAGTTCCAACGCCGCCCGCCAAAGCTCGAACATGGTGGTGGTGCTCGGGAATGCCCACCGGCGGGGCACAGTACCGCGAAGTAATTTCTGGTTCTGGCGGGAGGTCTTCGCCTATCAGAAGTTTGAATCCGCGCTCATGTTCAATGGCGCAGGCAAGCCGTTCAAGGGACTCTGGTTGTTGCTGGTATCCATTCTGACCTGTCCTTGGTTTTTCGACCGCGGGCGCTTCAATTATCCGTTTCTGTTCCGAGTTCGCCATGCGATTAGGTATGTCTTGAATATCCTGACCGGGCGCGCGCCCTGAACGACCAGCCGTGGCGAAGAAGTCGAAACGACGATTGCGGGTTCTTCATGTGATGTTTTCGCTGGAACCCGGCGGGATGGAGAACGGGGTCGTAAACGTTGCCAATCATCTTTCGGATGATGAGTTCGATGTCCATTTTTGTTGTATCGAAACCGGCGGTGCCTTTGTTGATCGGCTGAAACATCCGGAAAACGTGACCGTGCTGGGCAAAGACCGTCCTGGGTTTTCGAAACGGGTGGTATGGGGGCTGATGAAGACGATTTTTCGTGTGCGGCCGGACGTTGTGCACAGCCACAATCTCGGACCGTTGACCTACTCCGTTTGCGGAACTTTGTGGGGTCATTGGGCTCCCCTTTTGCAGGGAGAACACGGCGTTTTTCAAGGAGAGCAGGGCTCCGAAAGACGCGTTCGCCGTCGCGGCAAGATGTATGGTGCCTGTCACACGATTCAGGCGGTTGGCGACGGTTTGAGGGATTATCTGGTGGGACTGGGCTATGATGCCTCCAAAATTGTTTCGATTGTAAACGGAGTGGATACCGACCGGTTTTCGCCGGTGGATCGGATTGAGATACGCAAGGAACTTGGCATGGCTCCCGACGGATTCTGGATGGGGATTGTCGGCCGCTTTGACCCCAACAAGAAACACCTGCTGCTGCTGGAGGCATTTGAAAGGGTGGCGGCGATCGATCCTTCAGTGCATCTGTTGATTCTGGGAGACAAAGGTGGAGAAAAGGAACGGATTTATGCTGCCGTGGAAGCCAGTCCGGTCAGGAATCGCATCAATTTGGCTGGTTTTCAGCAGAATCCGTTGCCCTACTACCGCGCCTTGGATCTGTTGACTGCGCCTTCGCCGTTTGAGGGACTTTCCAACGCAGTGCTGGAGGCGATGGCCTGCGCTGTCCCGGTCTTGGGGCATCATGCGTGCGGGAATGCGGACGTGATCACGGCGGACGAGGATGGCTTTTTGGCACCCTTGGATTCACCCGAACTGCTGGCGGCGGAGATGAACCGATTGTTGGCAGCACCGAAACTCTGCAAACGTGCCGGCTTGCAAGCTCGGGAGACAATTTTGAAACGATACTCGATCAATCGGATGGTGGAGGATTACGCTGTCCTGTATCGCCGTGTAGCCGGTTGGGTTTGAAACCCGGGCGCCGAGCGGGATAGACTGCCGGAACCAAACCATGGACTTCGCAGGAATCGTGGCATTTACGATTGCGCTGTATGTACGGCCGCAAGAGATCATTAGTGCGTTGGCCACTATGCGTCCCGCGTTCCTGACGATGATCTGGGCCGGCGGCGCCGTGCTGATGCGCGAAGGTGGGGTGAAGCCCAAGGATCTTGTTCGAACGCCGCACGATTGGTTGGCCTTGGCCTACTTCGGCTGGGTTATCTTCACCAACAACGACAAGTGGGGGACTTGGAAGACGATCTACAACTTCGTCGGGTTTTACTTCGTCATTGTGCAGGCCCTCACCACCATGCGGCGAATCTACGTTTTCCTCTACTGGTGGCTGGGTTGCATCCTGTTCATTGCCACCATGGCCTTGCTGAGTCTCATCGGCATCGATCCAACCGGTTCCGCCTATGTGACGGCTGCTTCCAATGGTCGATTGGTGCTCAACACCCAGCTGTTCAACAATGCCAACGCGTTGGGGCACAGTGTGATCGTCGCCATTCCCATGATCTACTTCCTGATGTTCTGGAAGCGACCTGTTTTCGTGAAGGAAGTCGGATTGGCGCTGCTGCCAATACCGCTCTACTGCGTGTATCGGACGGAATCAAAAGGATCATTCATTTCCGGGTTTATGGCGATCATGGCGACGCTGACCTTCGGGCAGAAGAAGTGGGTGCAGATCACGACCATCTTTTTGGGATGGACGATCGGATGGAGTGCGCTGGCGTTTCTGCCGCGATTTGGTGATCTCCAGCGCGCCGGATCTGACGAGGCGATTCAAGGACGCGTGGAGGCGTTCAAATTTGGAAAATGGGCGACCGAGACCTATAAATACGGGGTGGGGCTCTACCAGTTTTACCCCTCGTTTGTGGCGAAGGAAGGCGACGAAATCGCGCGTGCTTCTCACTCTTCTTACAACCAGGTTTCGGCCGAGTTGGGCAAAGGCGGACTGCTCCTGTTCATCGGGCTCATGTATGTGTGTGCGCGGACGTTGATGCAGGCAAAACCTCGAAATGTACTGGAGGACCGCGTGCGGCGGACGTGCTTCTGCCTCGTGGTCTGTTTTGGCGTATCGTCGTGGATGATCGACTTTGCGTGGCGTGCTGCGTTCTTTGTCATGGTTGCGCTCGTGGCTGCGTTCCATCGTGTACTGCAGGCTCGTGCCCCAATGGAAACTCCAGTCGAGGAGCTGACCGAACAACAGCAAAGGGAGTACAATCCGGTCGGCGCCATGGCGGCGAACCCGGGTGAGCGAGTGGCTCCGATCCATCCGACGCAGCCTGCTCTTGCGGGTGCCGGTGGAGGCGTGATTCCAGGTGCCGCCTTGGCGGCGGACCCACCCGAAGTTGTCAATCGGGACAAGGCCCAGGTCTACGTGTCACATCTGAAGTCGGTTCGCGGAGCCGGCCGTCGAGGGCAAAGTGGGGTTTCGGCTGTGGCACCGATCGCGCCGATGTCCGGTGGTATGGGGACACAGACGTCCAATCCTTACGCGCCGGCTGTGGCCGATACGGATGAGGAACTCAAGTCCGGTTCGGTTTCCATGCCTTGGACCAAGCTCACGTGGGTGGATTGCGTGATCATGTATTACCTTATGCGTCTCGCCCTCTATGTGCGCGAATACGCGATTACCGACCTGTTTGCGGCCTAGTCGATTGAATGATGGACTTTCGCGATCCGTTGGAATGGGCGTTTTGGGTCAGTCTGGCTGGGGTGGCCTACACTTTCTTGGGCTACACAATTCTCATTCAGGTGTTGGCCAAATGTTTTCCCAGACCAACAGTCAAAGATGGACTGACTGAACTTCCCTCCGTATCGGTGGTACTGGTGGCGTTTAACGAACAGAAACGCATTCGGGCTCGATTGGAAAACCTTCTCGCCGCTGATTATCCCAAAGAGAAACTGGAAATCGTGGTGGTGACCGACGGGTCGACCGATGAGACGCCTGCGATTGTACGCGAGATTGCGGGGCAGAATGTGCGGCTTCTGGCGCAGTCAGATCGGCGGGGGAAAGCGGCCTGTCTGAACGTGGGAGTTCCGGCAGCGACTGGAAATATTGTGGTCTTGTGTGATGCGCGGCAGCGGTTCGATGCGGCGACTATACCGAACTTGGTTGCAAACTTTGCCGACGATCGGGTCGGCGCGGTAAGTGGTGAACTTTTCATTGAGAGTTCAAGTTCAAGTGTCGGTGGTGGCGTCGATATCTATTGGAAACTTGAGAAGATCGTCCGCGAATCCGAGGCCCGCCTCAGCTCTGTGATCGGAGCAACCGGCGCGGTCTACGCAATTCGGCGCGAACTGTTTCAACCGCTTCCGGTGGATACGATTCTCGATGACGTCTTGATCCCCATGCGGATTGCAACCGCCGGGCATCGGGTCGGCTTTGATCCGTCCGCGCCGGCGTATGATCCACAGACCACGGATCCGGTGAAGGAGAAGCGTCGCAAACGCCGGACTTTGGCCGGCAACTTCCAGCTTATGTTCCGCTATCCCGGTTGGATGATGCCGTGGCAAACCGGGCTGTGGTGGCAGTTGCTTTCCCACAAGTACAGCCGCGTGTGTGCCGCTTGGCTGTTGCCAACCATGTTTGTGAGCAACGCGATGCTGATTTCCAAACCGCTGTACGAATGGCTCTTCTATGCCCACTGCGGTTTCTATTTGCTCGCCGCGCTGGGTTCACTGTTCAAGGGGATCAAGACCAAGCTGCTTTCCATCCCTTCCGGCTTCGTGTTTCTCAATCTGATGTCGGTGTTGGGTCTGTGGGACTACATCCGCGGCACGTATCGGCAGGGCCGCTGGTGAGCGGGAAGAAGACGATGATTCGCCCGGTGGCTTCCCCAAACCATCGAAAGCTGGTCAACCCCGTGGCGCTCGCATAGATTGCAGCCGCCTAACGAATCTGGAATTACACATGGTGTCCGTCGAAGTGCCTTTTCGAAACACGCGGTTGGTGTCCGCTCATCACCGATGGTTTGCGGAGGTTCCAAACCCGTCCGATCGCCTGAAATTTGTGTATTACTATCAGTGCCGCTCGACCTTGGAGCATGCGGGCTTTCAGCGCGAATTGAAGTTCACCAAGTTGCTCGACATCAGTCGGGATGAAGATGCGATCATGGCCGCCTTCTCCAAAACCAGTCGCTACGAAGTGCGTCGCGCCGGCAAGGAGGGGCTGCAGTTCTCAACGGTGGACGACATGTCTGTGTTCCAAAATTTTTACAACGAATTCGCCGACGCGAAGGACTTGGGACATATCAACCCGGTGGTGTTGGACCGTTATTGGCCGGTCATGCGCGTCACCCAGATCGCGCGGGATGACGAGGTGTTCGTGATGCACGGCTACATTCTGGACCGTGAAAACAGTCGGACAAATCTCAACTGGTCGGCGTCGCAATTTCGCGGAATGGATGACAAGGATCGCCGTCGCCTCTACGGGCGAGCCAATCGGCGACTCTACTTTGAGGACATGCGTTGGTTCAAGGGGGAGGGCTTCACCTGTTATGATTTTGGCGGCTACGCCAAGGACACGACCGACAAGTCATTGGCGGCGGTGAATGAGTTCAAGGACAGCTTCGGTGGTGATCTGGTGGAGGAGAGCAATTATATATCGCAGGCACTGCGTACATTGCGCGGACTGAAGAAACTGGTTGGGAGAGGATGAGGAATGTGGCTCAAACGTAAAATCGCCCCCTACCTCTATTGGGCTGCCCATCTCTCCGGATATTCGTTGAAGAAAATTCGTGAGACGCCGGGCGCCCGTATTCTTATGTACCACGGCGTTGGTACGAAGGACTGTACGACGCGGGTGTTTCGCAAACAGATCGAGTTTCTGCGCCGGGAGTTTGACATCGTCTCGTTGGCGGTGCTCACAGAAAACCTGGAGAAGCAGCACCCCGACCTGCGCAGCCAGGTGGCGCTGACGTTTGACGACGGGCTGTGCAACAATCTGACTTACGCGTATCCCATCCTGAAGAAGCACAATGCGCCCGCCACATTCTTCATTTGTCCGGGGCTGATCAACGGTGGTCGGTGGTTGTGGACGCTGGAGGCGAGAGCCCGGTTGCGGCGGATGAATCCGCTCGCCTATGCAAAACTGGCGGACAGTCTCGGGCATCCCGGTCAGTCGGTGAATCAGATCGTCGGTTGGATGAAGATCCTGCCCACGCGGTCGCGGTTGCACGTGGAAGAGATCATTCGCGATGCGACACCGACGTGGACGCCCAAGCGCAAGCAGGAGGTGGCCAACAACCTGATGACCTGGGATGAAATCAAGTCGTTGGATCCGAAACTGATCACCATTGGTGCGCATTCGACGAACCATCCTATTCTCGCCAACTGCACGCGGGAGGAGTTGGAGCACGAGGTGGTGGACTGCCAAAAGATCATTGAGAAACACATCCTCAAACCGGTGAACTTCTTCTGCTATCCAAATGGCGATTTCAATCCGGACGTGACCGAATTCGTTCGTCGTGCCTATCGGAGCTCGGTCATCACGAAGCCTGGAATTATCACCGAGGAAGTGAAGCTGCATCAGATTCCACGCCTCGGAACCACCGAGACCATGCATCATTTCACCTGGCGGATGCACCGCCCCACCTCCTGATATGGCCGGCGTCATTGAAACCGCAAAGTACTGGCTGCCGACCTATCTTCGGCAGCGCTCGGTTCCGTTGCCGGTCGGTATCAAGGACGTGATCATCAGTGTGTGCGATCACTACGAACCGCTGCATCATGCGGACAAGGCCGAAGGGATCAAGCGATTGGAACGCTGGCGGGATGAATATCCGCGAGTGAACAGCGATTTCCGCGATTTCAACGGTATGTCTCCGCGACACACATATTTCTACCCGATCGAACAGAACGACCCGGATCTGCTAAAGGTGTTGCGCGAGATCGTGGATGCCACCAAGGGCGAAGTTGAAGTACACCTGCATCACAAGGACGACACGCCGCGCCGTTTTCAGGACCGCATGCGCAAGGGAATCGATGAACTCCGCGAATACGGGTTCATCTGTCGTGATGCCAAAGGGAATCCGCGATTCGGTTTTGTGCATGGAGATTGGGCGTTGGACAATTCCCATCCGCAGGGAAAGAACTGCGGTGTGAATCACGAGATCAAGTTTCTGCGAGATCTGGGGTGCTATGCCGACTTCACGATGCCGTCGGCGCCGGATCATACCCAGACGCGGACGATCAACCGGATCTACTACGCCCGCGATACAGAGAAACCCAAGTCGCACAATTTTGGAGTGGAAGCGCGCGAGATCGGTTCCGGTCCGCTGGCGGAAGACGATTGCGAACCGCGTTTTGGAGATCTGCTGATGGTTCAGGGACCGTTGGGTTTGAATTGGAAACATCGCAAGCATGGCATCATGCCCCGCGTCGAAAATTCGGACCTCACCAGCGTCAATCCGCCGACTGCGCAGCGCATGGATTTGTGGACCAAGATCCATGTCCATGTTGTGAACCGTCCGGAATGGGTGTTCATCAAACTGCACACCCATGGCGCGTCGCCGCCGAATTCGGACGTGTTCCTCGGCGATCCCTACAAACGTTTCCACGAAGATCTGGCCCGGGAGTATACTCCGGACAAGAGCTGGCGGCTCCACTACGTGTCGGCGCGCGAAATGGTGAACATCATTCACGCGGCCGAAGATGGTCACGCGGGCAACGCGGGTAAATTCCGAGATTACCGGTACAAATTGGGTAACGACCATGGATCATGAAAGTTCTCTTCGTCTCAAATCTTTTTCCTGATTCCGTTGATCCGGTTCGTGGCCGGGTCAACGCGACTTTGCTTCGCCAGATGACCGAGAAGGCGGAGGTGCGCGTGATCGGTCTTCGGCCCAGCCTGCCATTCATCGGGAGGAATTTCGATCGTCTGAAGCCGTGTGAAGAGGACGCGTCCTTGAAACCGGTCTACCGGACGGTCGCCTATGTTCCGAAGATTGGCAGTCGGGTGAATCATCGGCTGCTGGCCGCCCGGGCACAGGCGACACTGCATCGGGTGAAATATGATTTTCCCTATGACGTGATTCTGTGTTCCTGGCTGTATCCGGACGTTTGTGGAATCGCCCGATTGCTACGGGGATTGGGGCGGCCGATGGTGGGTGTTTCGCAGGGCTCAGACACCCATCAGTATCTCAAGAACAACTATCGGCGTAAGCTGATTGTCCGTACGGTGAACGTCATCGGCGGAGTCATCACGCGCAGCAGGGATATCGCCCAGAGATTGGGGGAGGCCGGGGTGAAACAGGAAAAAATATTTCCGATCTACAACGGGGTAAATACAGAAATTTTTCATTCTGGAGATCAGCTCGCTGCGCGCCAGGAGCTCAATCTCCCGGCGGATGCAAAGATCATCACCTACGTCGGAAACTTCCTCGCGATCAAGAATCCACTACTCCTGGTTCGGGCGCACGCGGCGTTGACTCGGCAATACCAAGACCAGCCCGTTCATCTGGTCATGATTGGTGGAGGACCGTTGGACAAGAACATTGAGACGGCGGTTCGTGAACAAGGGACGGCCAATGTTGTGCATATGGTCGGTCAGAAAACCGGGAGCGAAGTGGCGAAGTACATGCGAGCGGCTGATGTGCATTGCATACCGAGCGACAATGAAGGAGTTCCCAACGTGGCGTTTGAGGCGTTGGCCTGCGGCAAGCCGGTGGTGGCGACCCGGGTTGGAGGGATTCCGGAGATCGTCGATCGGGATTTTCTGGGTGCATTGGTACCGCGTCGGGATGAAGAAGGCCTGACGGAAGCATTGGCGGACCACTTGAAATCGCCGAGAGCGGCTGATCGCATTGCAGAACACGCTTCCCAATTTTCTTGGGGCAAGACAGTGGACGCGTATCTGGAAGTTCTTGAAGGTGCGATCAAGAGATAATCTTTTGGGTTGCTCTACGTGGGGCGCCGCGCCAAACAGCCCGACGAACTCGTCCTTTTGGCTACTTGGAAATATTGGTAGTTGACGGTCGGAAGGATCCGGATGGCCAATTTTCGCAAATAGGCCTTGTCAAAGGGCCAGCGATTGCTACTTTTCCCGCCCTTTTATGAAAGCGGACATTCATCCGAATTATCAAGAAGCCGACATTCGCTGCGCCTGTGGTAACGTCATGAAGACGAAATCCACCCGTCAGGACGTCCTGATCGGTATCTGCAACGTCTGCCATCCTTTTTACACCGGTCAGCAGAAGTTCGTCGACACCGCCGGTCGGGTCGACAAGTTCCAGCAGCGCGCCGCCAAGACCGCTGCCGCTCAAGCTGCCTTTGCCGAAGCTCGCGGCAAGAAAAAGAAGCGCTAGCGCCCCTTTTACAGATCCGCCCGCAAGCCGATTTCGGCCTGCGGGCGGATTTCTTTTTGTCTGCCCACTTTTTTCGCCCTGTCATAAACCTTCACAGTTTCCATGGATTACGAATCTCACATTGAGACCTTTCGCAAACGCTATGCGGAAATTGAGGCCAATCTCAGCGATCCGGCTGTCTTCGGCGATGCCAGGAAATCTCAAGAGCTGACGCGGGAATTTTCGCGGGTGAAACGGCTCGTGGAAATTGGGGAGCGATATCTGACAGCCAAATCCGAACTGGTGGACAACCAGGAAATGTTGGAACTGGAAACGGAAGGTTCCGAATTGGCGGAGATGGCGGCGGAGGAAGTCACCCGCTTGGAAGGCGAGATTCAAATCACCGAACTGGCGTTGCGAGAAGGGTTGTTGCCGTCCGACCCGACGGATTCGCGCAATACGATTGTGGAGATCCGGGCCGGTGCGGGTGGCGATGAGTCTTCGCTGTTTTCCGGTGACCTCTTTCGCATGTATACCCGGTATTCTGAAAATCGGGGATGGAAGATCGAGCCGATGGATTCGAGTCCGTCGGATTTGGGCGGTTTCAAGGAAGTCATTTTTTCCATCACGGGCGAAGATGTTTACAAACAGTTGAAATTTGAAAGCGGCGTTCACCGCGTTCAGCGAGTGCCGGCTACGGAGGCGTCCGGGCGCATTCACACCAGCACCTGTACAGTGGCAGTATTGCCGGAAGCGGAAGAGGTGGATGTGGAGATCCGACCGGACGATCTCGACATTTCGGTATGTCGGGCATCCGGACCCGGCGGGCAGGGCGTGAACACCACAGACTCTGCCGTTCAGATCATTCACAAACCCACCGGTGTGACGGTGCGTTGCGCTGATGAGCGTTCGCAGATCAAGAACAAGGCCAAAGCGATGAAGGTGTTGCGTTCCCGTTTGCTGGAACAGCGGGTCGCGGATGAGCAGGCCAAGTATGCCGCTGAGCGCAAGTCGCAGGTTGGCACGGGGGAACGGAACGAACGTATCCGAACCTACAATTTTCCCCAAAACCGGGTGACCGATCATCGCATTGATCTCACGCTGTACAATCTTCCGCAGATGATGGAGGGCGATATCGATCCGGTGATTGATCCGCTGATGGCGGATTTGGTGGCGAAGCGCCTGGCTGAGTTGCAGCAGCCGGCCTGACCGTTTTCCCCGATCCGAAACGGATTTAACTTCCTGTCGGTTTGTCGATAGACTCGGCGAGCTTTTCATGAAACTGCTCATCGTCGCCGACCTGCACTATTCTCTCAAACAGTTCGATTGGGTGTGCTCGGTGGCCGGCAAATTTGATGTGGCAATCATTGTGGGTGACCTTTTGGATCTGGTGTCCATCGTCGAACGGGATGTGCAGGCGACGGTGGCGCTCAAGTATCTCAACAAGATCGCGGAGAAGACCCGGGTGGTGGTTTCTTCTGGCAATCATGATTGCAAAGACAAGCTGCCCAACGGCGAGTGGTCGGCGGCGTGGCTGCAGGAAAGCCGGAGCGACCTGACGTCGGTGGATGGCGACGCGGTGATGTTGGATGGCACTTTGTTCTCGGTCCTGCCGTGGTGGGATGGAGACTCGGTTCGGGCTGAGGTGGACGATCAGTTGCAACGCGACGCTGCCCGTGAGCGGTCGAATTGGGCATGGATTTATCACTGCCCACCGCACGAGACTCCCGTCAGTTGGAATGGCAAACGCCACTTTGGAGATCCCGGGTTGGCGGGCTGGATTCGGCGTCATCAGCCGGGATTGGTGTTTACCGGACACGTCCACGAGTCGCCCTTCATCAAGAATGGATCCTGGTTTCATCGCATGGAGGACACTTTCGTCTTCAACGCGGGACGCCAGTTGGGGGCCATCCCTTCGTTCCTTGTCTGGAATACGGATGAGAAGAACATCACTTGGATTTCTCAGGCTGGCACCGAACGGGTGGACTTGGAAAACTTCCGTGAAGTGGAAGTGCTGGCGTGAAGCTCAGCGTGGGGAGTTGAGCAGGCTCTCCAAGACCTCGTCGACCATTCCCAAATGGTTGTCCTGATCACTGAATTGCTGTTTCAGATCTACGAGGTAGTTGGTCACTCCGTCGAGCCGTTTCGCCAGCAGTCGCGCGAGTTCCAGGCTGGCACCGGGATTTTGCGCCAGAAAGTTCAATCCGTCGGGAACCGTGCGAACCGTGGTCGGCTCCAGCGCGCGTACGGCCGCCATCGTGGGTTTGCCGAGCAGCAGAGATACTTCGCCGAACATCGCACCCGGCGTGACGACTGTGTTGATGCGAATGTCGCGTTTGACGATTTCAACCTGGCCGAATTCCAGAATCATCAGGTTGCAATCTTTTGCGCCCTCTTCGATCAGAACGTCTCCCACCGCATAACTGCGCGAGGGTAAATGCGTGCAGGCTTCGAGAATTTTGTTCGTTGGCGGCATCGGATCCGGTTTGGGAGATTCCTACGTCTGTGGTCGGGCTGTCAATCGAGAGCGTGTCACGGAATGCGGCGTGGGATGTCCCACCGGACTTTGTAAAGGCGGGCGTTCGGCAGTTTCACTGGATTGCCTCCGACGAAGAGGATGGTATCACTCCACCACGTATTTTGGGTTCCTTGATGGAAAACGATCCGTCCGGTTTCCGGATGCCGGTCAACGGATTTCACTTTCAGGCGGTCTCCGATCGTAGGGTGAACAGCAAATGTTTCCTGCTCGCGATCAAACACCAGCACCTGGGTACCGGAGGTGACGTAAAGTTGGCGGCCGTCGTGAACGCGGGAAAGGTCATGGCCACCTTGGGTGGGGAGCTTGAGCGCTGATTTGATGGACCAATGACCGTTTTTGCGACGAGTCAGCTGGGCGAGTTCGGAATCTCCGAGTGTCCAAAGGCAATTTCTGTCCGCGTCAAAAACTGTTCCGTGAGCCCCTCGGAACGGAATGGTCTGAACGGGTTTTGCCGGCCTCTGTTGATCTTTCCGATCGAAGAATTGAATTTCATCGCCACCATAGCTGGCCGCCACGGCTATCTGACGGTCCGGGAGCAGGCACGCGCTGTGGGCGTTTCTGGATTCGGCCAAGAACAGACACTTCTTCGTCTCGCGATCGATCAGTGCGACTCCACCAGAGGATGAGGTGATCAACAACAGTCCGCCGGAGTAAGATTTGCATTCGTCGGTCGAGCGAAATTTCGCGCGGAACTCGGCCGGTATTGACGGTGAATCGCCGGCAACCCACGCCCACTTCGGTGTTGTGGGTTTCTGCAACGAAATGACGGAGACCTGTACGCCGCCGCAGAGAATAAGATCGGCGGGATTGGCTTCGCATGCCACCAGAATGAGGCCGATGATCAACAGTCGATTCACGTCGTGCCAAGTTTGCGGGTCAAACGTCGATGATCGGGCCCTCACCAGTGTCGGCCTTCGGCTTTTTGGGACTGGGGGGCGATTGCTGCGGGGGGGCGGACTGTTGTCTGGCCCCGGAGGCCCGGAACTTCGCCTGCCACTCGGCGCTGCGTTGTCGGGCTGAACTGGGTCCGAAAAAGGTCAGAATGAGGCTTATGATCATGGCGCCGAAGAACGCGGCCCAGAATCCGGCGATCTCGAAGCCTGGAACCAATGCGGCGACGATACCCAGCAACATGGCGTTGATGACAAATCGGAACAGCGTCAGCGTGAGGACGAGTAGGGGCAGGGCGAGCAGAAACAGGATTGGGCGAACGAATTCGAAAGCCAAACCCAAGAGCACACCCGCCACCAACAGGGCCTGCGGCGATTGGTAAGTGATGCCCGGAACCAGATGCGTGGCAACCACCATGGCGAGAAGCGTGACTGCCCAGCTTTGGACACGGACCAACCATTTCGATTTGTCGCCGGGGTTCATCAGATTGCGGGACCAAGCGTTGCCCGTGGCAAAAGATTGCGGAAGTGGCTGTAACTGACAAGTTTTGCCCCGAAAAAACGGTCAAAGCGCGCCCCTTCGCCGGGGCAAGGATTTCCCGGATTTCTCGTTGACCTGCCAATCGCCATCACTATCCTTCGCGTTCCTTCATTTGGAAGGGATCGAAAAAGAAAACACAAAATGGCTGTAAAAGTAGCAATCAATGGATTCGGACGCATCGGTCGTCTGGTCTTCCGCGCGATGATCGAACAGGGTCTGGTAGGCAGCGACGTCGAAGTCGTGGCCGTGGGAGACCTCGTCCCTGCCGACAACCTGGCATACCTTTTGAAGTACGACTCGACGCAGGGTCGCTTCGCCGGTGAAGTTTCCCACAAGGGCGAAGACACGCTCGTGGTCAATGGCGCTGAGATCAAGGTTGTCAGCGCTCGCACTCCGGCTGAATTGCCTTGGAAAGAGCTCGGAGTCGACGTTGTGATCGAATCGACCGGTCTCTTCACCCAAGCCGAAAAGGCCAAGGGCCACATCGAAGCTGGCGCCAAGAAGGTGATAATTTCTGCTCCTGCCAAGGAAGAAGACATCACTGTCGTGATGGGCGTGAATCACGAAGATTACGATCCGGCCAATCACCACATCATTTCCAACGCCTCCTGCACCACTAACTGCCTGGCTCCGGTCGTGCACGTGTTGCTCAAGGAAGGTATCGGCATCGAAGAGGGTCTGATGACCACGATTCACGCGTTTACCGCCACTCAGAAGACCGTTGATGGTCCCAGCCGCAAGGCTTGGCGCGACGGTCGCGGCGCTGCCCAGAACATCATTCCTGCCAGCACGGGTGCAGCCAAAGCGGTTGCTCTCGTTTGTCCCGCAGTGAAGGGCAAGCTCACTGGCATGGCCTTCCGCGTTCCGACTCCCACGTCTTCGGTTGTGGATCTTACTTTCCGCACCGAAAAGGAAACCAGCCTCGCTGAGATTTCCGCGCTGATGAAGACCGCCTCGGAATCCTATCTCAAGGACGTCCTTGAATACACCGAGGACGAAGTGGTCAGCACTGACTTCATCCATTCCGCATCCAGCTCGATTCTCGATCAGAAGGCCTGCATCGAGTTGAACAGCCGCTTCTTCAAGTTGGTGAGCTGGTATGACAACGAATGGGGCTACAGCAATCGCGTTGGCGATCTGCTGAAGTACGTCATCGACAAGGGACTCTAGTTTCTCCTGAACGGATTGATGGCAGCTTGGTGAATCCAAGCTGCCATTTTCTGTTTGGGAACAAGAATTGGTTACAAAATGTCACTAAGCGAATTGACAGACGGAAGATTCTGACTAAAGGTTCGGACTAGACAATTTATTCCTCGGATTTGATCCGGGTGGCAGCACGTTTCTTCAGAGGGGTTCCCCACCCCCACCTCCTTGGCGTCTGTTTCCCGGGTCACTTTTTGTACACGACGACTTTTGCTGCTTTCGCGGTTGAACAAATCGTCGTGTTGTAGTGGGGGATCAGCCCAGCTGGCGAAACCAGTGGGTGAACTTCTTGCGGATGGAGGCCAAGGTGAACCAGTACCACTGATTGTATTTCACCAGTGATTCGGTCCGCTCCTGAGGGTCATCTCGAATGAGGGTGGCGGGCACGTCGACCTTCTTGTCGGACTTGTTTTCAAACACTCCAAACAGGCGCGTGCGTTCCAGGTCACCGTCCAGCTCTTCGATCCTTTTCACTGTATAGCCGCTCTTCATTGCCAGGCGACGCAGGGTCCGGGGAGAGAAGTTAAAATGGTGAGCGATGTGAAAAAAGTGGCTGAGCCGTGAGCCGGGTGCCTGGATGTTCGGAACTTCCACGACAAAGGTCCCGCCTGGCTTCAGGAGGCTCTTCACCGTCGCGAGGATCTCGGTCGGGCTGATGGTGTGTTCGAGCACATGGTTCATCACGACCAGATCGAAGGAGGCTGGCTTGAACTTCGGAGCAATCTCTTCGAGCAATCCGGGATAGACGTTCAGATCCCTTTTTTCCCGACAAAACCGTGCATGTCCGGCATGAGGTTCGACCCCTACGAATTGGCCCATGTTGTTGCAGGTCTGCTTCATAGACCACAGCAGGGCTCCGACACCACAGCCGATCTCCAAGACTTCCACTCCGGGTTGCAGGTACGTGCGCACCTCGTTAAGCATGGATTTGATCTTTGGAATTCGTCGGTTGAAGAAGGCTTCGGTAGGCGCGGTCTCGCCTTTGTATCGCCCCCAATAATCCTTGTGATAAAACTCGGCGTTTTCTTCTGGCGTCGGGCGTGGATTGGAGTAGACAAGACCACACTCCTGGCAGATCACGGTGGTGAGAGGAGAACCCCACCGGCCGGTGGTCCGAAAGACCTGATACGACGCGCAGCCACACAAGTCACAGACTTGCGCGTTGGTGGTTCTGGCTGGCGCGGTTGCTTCCATGGTTACCAAGCGGGCTTGGTGCGCTCAATCTTTGTGAAGACGGCGCAAATGTCAAAGGGAAGGCGTCAAATTGTTGACCGACCGCGACCGCGGCCGTGGACATCGCAATCGAACGGCGTATACTCAGGCTGTGGCCACCCCGACTCCCGATCAGACTGATGAGCACGTCGAGGGATTCATTGCGTACATGCTAAACGAAAAAGCTGCCTCGGAATATACCCTACGCAACTATCGGCATGCGCTGGCTGAATTCTCATCTTGGTATGCTGAACAATTTGGAGCTCCGCCGAATTGGCCGAAATTGGAGCGCGACAATTTCCGGGCGTATTTGCGTTATCTGAGTCGTCGCCAACTGAAACGTGCGGCCATTCAATTGCGGTTTAGTGCGCTACGGTCCTTCTACCGTTTTCTCGTCCGCCGGGGAGAAGTCGAAAACACCCCGATTCGAAATATCTCGGTGCCGAAACTCGAGCAACGTCTGCCGAAATTCGTGACGGCGGATCAGATGCGAGTCTTGTTGTCTGCCCCGATGAACGATCTCAAGCGGGCGCAGGAGAATTCGGACAAGAAGGTCGATCGCACCCCTTTCTTGAGGGACGCGGCGGTGTTGGAGACCATCTATTCCTGCGGGCTGCGCGTGAGTGAGCTGTGCGGAATGGTGGCGGAAGACATGTTCTGGGGTGAGCAGGTCGTTCGCATTCGCGGTAAGGGTCGTAAAGAGCGTTTGGTGCCGATCGGTGAACCGGCCTTGGGAGCAATCGAGGCCTACTGGAAGGCCCTGCCGTTCACGCCGGGGGGAGACATGCCCGTCTTTTACTCGAAGTCCAAGGCGGACAAGGCCGTCTACCCGGTGTTGGTACAGACACGTCTGAAGCGGTATCTCGTTGCGGCCGGATTGGACTCCGGTCTCACCCCGCACAAATTGCGACACAGCTACGCGACGCATCTTTTGGACGCCGGTGCTGATTTGCGCAGCGTGCAGGAGTTGTTGGGCCATGAGAATCTGGCCACAACCCAAGTTTACACTCATTTGACGACCGACAGACTGAAGAAGGCCTACGACGAATCTCATCCTCGAGCATGATCATTAAACAATTGATCAATCTGATGGCGCTGATAGTGGTGACAGCTTTCTTGACCGGCTGCGTCGGCAAACCGGCCATCGACTGGGAGTCCCGCATCGGACAGGTGACTTACGATGATGTGGTGCGTGAATTGGGCCCGCCAGAGAAGGAGACCACCCTTACGGACGGAGCAAGGATCGGGGACTGGTTCATCCGGCGTGGGCAGGTATCCACGTCGTTTCACACTTTTCCGGATGGGCGCACGACGCACGGTATTTCGCATCAGTTTCCCGACAAGATGATCCGACTGACATTTGGCAAAGACGGCCAATTGTCAGCGTGGAAACGAGTTTACCGTTGAAGTTGGGTGGCTGATTTCGTTTATTGACGCGACTGGTGGCAGCTGGATGGAACCGAACGTAGGCATTTGGGATCGATTGACGAAGGCAGTTTTGTTTCTGCTGCTCGTTGCTCTCGTCATTTTGCTCATGCAGCTCTATGTGCCGCTTTTCAAGCAGAATCAGCGATATCGTGAGCGCAATCTCGAGCTCGAAGCCGACATTCTGAAAGAGGAGCTGTTGGCGGCCAGCATGGAAAAGGAGATCTTGGCTCTGCAAAGCGATCCGGAGGCCATTACCCGGCGTTCCCGTGAGCAACTTGGCTACGGGAAGCAGGGAGAGGCGATTTTCCGCTTCGAGACCCCGAAGACCAACCGGCCAGCCGGCCGTTGAAAACGGGTCAACCACGACTTTTGGAGGGGAGATCTGGTCAAATATCGGTTGGCGTTTCGCCGTCCATGAACTTTGACTTTCCAATTCTTGGCGATGCTCCTAGTTTCGCCGCTCGTTTTATGAAGATTCGAAATGGTATATTTGCCGGTTTCCTCGCGGGTTTTGTGGGACTCGACGCGGGTGCGGCCGTTGATTTCAACAAGCAGGTGAAACCGATTCTGGAAGTTCACTGTGTGAGCTGCCATGGCGGCAAGAAGCCCAAAGCCAAATTCAGTCTGGAGACCAAGGCACTGGCTTTCGACGATGCGGAAATCATCAACGCCGGCAAACCGGACGACAGCATTTTCCTGGAGCTATGTGAATTGCCCGAGGACGACGACGACGTGATGCCTCCGGTCAAGAACGGCCTGCTGGCTCCGTTCCAGGTCAAGCTGCTGCGCGATTGGATCAAGGAAGGTGCAAAATGGCCGGCCGGATCCACGCTCACGCAAAAGCAGAAGGCTAACTTTGTGAAGGATGTGCAGCCGATTTTGGAGTTCAACTGTGTTTCCTGCCATCGTGAAGATTACGACAAGGGCGGGGTGCAGATGCAGAACCAAGAGGTTTTGTTTGCCGGTGGCGACAGCGGCAAGGGAATCGTCGCAGGCAAACCCAAGAAAAGCTGGGTCTACAACACGATGGTGCTCGCCGAAGATGATGATCTGCTGATGCCTCCAAAGAAAAAAGGCGGGGCGCTTCCCAAGGAAGAAATCGAAATGATCCGTCTATGGATTGAGCAGGGCGCCTGGATCCCGTCCGGCACGAAACTGACTCCGAAGAAGAAGACCGTCGGTCCCAAGACGGATGAACGGGCCACGATCACCCAGATTCGCGAATTGATCATAAAGAACCTCCCGGCCAAGACCGAAAAGGAGATGAAGGAAATCACGATTCGCATTCCCGGAACGGAAACGGATTTTGTGATGGTGCCGATTCCCGGCGGGGAATTCATGATGGGCAGTCCGGCCGGCGAAGCCAATCGCAAGGACGATGAAGGTCCGCAGCGCAAGGTGAAGATCGCCCCGTTCTGGATGGCCAAATTTGAAATCACGTGGCCCGAGTTCGAACTCTTCATGTATCGAGATGAGGAGCGGAAGTACAAAGATTTCATTCCGACCGATCCTACGATCGACAAGGTTTCTGACGCAGTCGCCCGCCCGACTCAGCCCTACGTGGAAATGAGTTTTGGCATGGGCAAGGATGGCTATCCGGCTATCAGCATGACCCAGCACGCTGCACGCAAATACACCGAATGGATGAGCGCCAAGACGGGCTATTACCTGCGACTGCCGACCGAGGCCGAATGGGAATACGCCTGCCGCGCCGGTACCACGACCGCCTACTCTTGGGGGGATGATCCCAGCAAGATCGGCGACTACGCCTGGTACGAAGACAATGGTGATTTCAAATACCAGAAAGTGGGCAAAAAACTCCCGAACCCGTGGGGACTGCATGATATGCATGGCAACGTGGCGGAATGGGTGCTGGATGTCTACGAGCCGAACTACAAGAGCCAGCTGAAGGCAGTGGACAATCCTTACAATCGTCCGACCGCGCTATATCCACGTGCTGCCCGCGGCGGTTCTTGGGATCACAGCGCGGATGTGTCCCGCAGTGCGGCCCGTCTCGCTTCGGAAGCAGATTGGAAGATCCAGGATCCGCAGTTGCCGAAGAGCATCTGGTATCACACCGATGCCCAGTTTCTCGGCTTCCGGATGGTGATTCCGCTGAAGGTCGATGACGTCGACACCATGCTTGATCTTTGGAACGGCGGCCGGCCGAAGGACGATAACTGAGCCCCCAGATTTGGTCAGACTAAATGGTTTACACCTGCTGAATCCGCTAGTTTACTACCGCCCACCCAAGAAAATCGGTCCCCAATACCACAGCTATTTGAGAACATGAAAGACTCGAAAAATACCCAGAAGGAATCGCAGATCACACGACGCAGCTTCGTCGGCAACACCACCAAGACGGCTGCCGGCGCCGCCGCGCTGAGTGCCCTGCCGATCGAACGTTTCGCTCACGCCGCTTCTCCCGGTGACACAATCAAGCTCGGTCTCGTTGGTTGCGGTGGACGCGGAACTGGTGCCGCGCGCCAGAATATGCACACCAGTGCCGAGGGCGTGAAGCTCGTGGCCATGGGCGACGTGTTTCGTGATCAGCTCGACAAGAGCTACAACAATCTCAAAAAGTCCAAGGACAAGCAGGTTCAGGTCAAGGAAGAGAACAAGTTTGTCGGCTTCGATGCTTACAAGAAGGTCATCGAGCAGTGCGACCTCGTCATTCTCGCCACGCCTCCCGGCTTCCGTCCCTACATGTTCGAGGAAGCGGTCAAGCAGGGCAAAAACGTCTTCATGGAAAAGCCCGTTGCCACCGATGGCCCGGGCGTCCGCAAGGTCCTCGAAGTTGCGAAGATCGCCGACCAGAAAGGCCTCAAGGTCGGTGTCGGGCTGCAACGCCATCACCACGCCGGTTATGAAGAGACCATGAAACGTCTCAAGGACGGCGCCATCGGCGATTTCGTCTCCATGCGCGCCTACTGGAACAGCGGCGGCGTTTGGGATCCGCGCATGAAGCGTGGCGACGAGAAGAGCGAATTGGAATACCAATTGCGCAACTGGTACTATTACAACTGGGTCTGTGGTGATCACATCACCGAGCAGCACATTCACAACCTCGACGTCATCAACTGGTTGAAAGACGGTTTCCCGGTTCTCGCCCGTGGCATGGGTGGTCGTCAGGTCCGCACGGACAAGAAATACGGCGAGATCTTCGATCATCACGCGGTGGAATATCAGTACGAAGACGGCACGTGGATGTTCAGCCAATGCCGCCACATTCGCGGTTGCTTTAACTCCGTGTCCGAGCACGTGCAGGGAACGAAAGGTCGTTGCGACATCAACAAGTTCCAGATCCGTGCCGACGACGGCAACAACTGGCGCTACAAGGGCAAGCGCATTGATGCTCATCAAGATGAGCACTACCCGCTCGTTGAAGCCATTCGCAACAACGAGAAGTACAACGAGGCGTACTACGGTGCCAAGAGTACGCTCACCTCGATCATGGGCCGCATGGCGACCTACACGGGCAAGGAAGTCACCTGGGAGAAGGCCTTGAACTCCAAGATCCAGCTCATGCCGGACAAGGTCACCTGGGAAACCGTCCCGCCCACCGCGCCGGACGCAGAGACCGGCGAATACCCGATTCCAACTCCGGGCGACGCCATGTGGGCTCGCAAGGTCATCGGCTGAACCGGTTGATATATTTCGCGAAAACCCGCGGCAATCGCCGCGGGTTTTTTTCTCCCTGAATAAGATGGTCCACCAGTCGAATCGAATATTGGCGATCACAAATGTCTGACCGCGGAAACACCAAGGCCCAATCGAAGGCGACGTTGTCACGTCGCCAGATGGTGGCCGTGGCATCACTGCCGTTGCTGGGCGGGCTTCCGATAGAGCGATTCGCGCATGCAGTTGGTGGCTCCGACACGTTGAAAATCGGATTGATCGGATGCGGCAACCGCGGGGGCGGAGCCGCGTTTCAGGCTTTGAAGGCGGATCGTAACACCCGGCTCGTCGCCATGGGTGATGTGTTTCCGGATCAGTTGGAGACTTGCCTGACGAAGTTGCGTGATCGGGCTGGCAACCAGGTGTCGGTGGCCCGTGACCGACGTTTTGTTGGACTGGACGCTTGCCGCCACGTTGCTGAATTGAGCGACGTGGTCATTCTCGCCACCCCTCCCGGTTTTCGCCCCGACCATTTTTCGGATGCCATCGAGGGCGGTTGCCATGTCTTTATGGAGAAGCCGTTGGCCGTCGATGGTCCGGGCGTGAGGAAGATTCTGGAGACCGCCCTTTTGGCAGATGAAAAGAGCCTCAAGGTCGGAGTCGGTTTTCAGCGACGACATCAGGTCGCCTATATCGAGACCATCAAACGACTTCAGGATGGGGCGATCGGGAAACTGCTTTCAGCGCGCACGTATACCAACGTCGGCGGCATGCGAGAGCCGCGTGTTACGCGGGCGGACGTTGACTCTGAATTGGATTACCAATTGCGCAATTGGTCCTACTACAACTGGTTGGGGGGAGATCCGATCACAGAACAGCACGTTCAAAACCTGGACGTAATCAACTGGTTGAAGGGTGGGTTTCCTGTGATGGCGCGCGGTATGGGAGGACGCGAGGTTCGTAGCGATGCGAAATATGGCGACATCTATGATCACCATTGCGTCGAATACCAGTACGCGGACGGATCTTGGATGGTCGGCCAATGTCGTCAGATCAGAGGGTGTTGGAACTCGACCTCAGAACATGTGCAAGGCGCATTTGGTCGGTCCGACATCAGCCGATTTCAGATCGAAAGTAGGAACGGAAGCTGGAGCTACCGTCGTCGAAAAAGCGATCTGAATCCCTTCCAACAGGAACACAATGACCTCTTTGCCGCCATTCGCGGTGACCGCCCCTACAACGAGGCATACACCGGTGCGAAGACCAGTCTCAGCGCTATCATGGGCAGAATGGCATCCTACTCGGGCGGGCAGGTCAATTGGGATCAGGTGCTGAATTCCGACCTTCAGATGATGCCGACTGATCTTTCCTTGGAAGCCCAACTACCAAGGCAGCTGGATGAGAACGGCAGCTATCCGATCCCCGTTCCAGGCGATGAGCTGTGGCAGCAGCGCATCGTCTAAAGCTTGATTTCTCGAAAACCCTTGCGATTGCATCTTGGCGCAGGATACACGATCCACCGTTGGAAGATCTTACGGCATCATAAGCGGCAAGGAAGTGTCAGAATCCTCAGCGCCCAAGCTCTTCTAGTTGGGTGCTGAATAGGTCGAATGAACCAGAAGATTCGAAATCGATTTCGCAATATATGTGCCTCGATTCGAGTCCAAGCCATCTCGATGCGGTTCTCCAAAATCAAAAGTTCCCAAATAAACTGCGGAATTGACCGGAAAACGCCGGAATATAAAGATTCTAAGGGATGTGATGAAATAACCGCATTTTGTTCAGGATTGAACAAAATATGATTAGTGGTCAGAGCCAAATCCGACGAATGTTTCAGCAACGAATGGTAAGTGTTTACAAATGCTGGTTGGCGGAAAAATCCACTCGACTGAACGTTTCCAGTGCCATTCGTTGGGAATTGAGCGCCAACCGCGAAACGTCGGCGATTTGCCGTCGCGCCGCGTCCAGCTGGTCGCTCAGTGTTGAAATGATCCGATGACTGAACTCACAGGCCAATTCACGGTCAGTCTCGCAAAGACGTCGAAGGCGTTTGACCAGAATGCTCTGGGCCGAGACGCGATCAAACGTTCGCGCGCTGATCTGCCAGTGGCGCTGTTCACAGATCGCCGGACAGGCCAGCAGATCTCCGGGCCCCATGATTGCGACTTGCGAGGGATGCCCATCCATTTCGACCTCGAGTCCGACGTGACCACTCTGCAGCAGATGCAGGCGGGTGGCGGATTCGCCTGCCTCGAAAATGAACTCTCCTGGACGGAAGTGCGCCTGAACCGAGCAGTCACCGATCGCGGCGAGCCACTCCGGCTTCAGACCGCGGAGCAGCGGATGCAATTTGGATTCGGCGGTCTTGCTGGGCACAACGAAAGAGTAGGCGGTTGCCACGAGGCCTTCGCGCCGCATTTTGCGCATGCTTGTCCTGTTTTTGTCACTTGAACCATTAGATAATCTAAACGAACTGTTGATATGACCACCCCGGAAAAAGCCAATAAGGAACTCGTCAAACGCCTGTCTCGCTCACAGATCTTCCAAGATTACGAAAAGGCGTTCAACGAAACCACCGGCCTGCCGTTGGCCTTCCGCCCCCGTGAAGTGTGGAATCTCGTACAGAACGAGCGGCGGAATGAGAACCCGTTCTGCAAGCTCATGGCCAAGTCCAGCAAGACTTGCTCTGCGTGCTTGGAGGTCCAGGAGGAACTTGTTTCTTGCGGTGATGGGCAACCAAAGACCACCACCTGTTTTGCCGGTCTTTGCGACACGGCCGTTCCGGTAAAAATGGGCGACGAAGTAGTGGGTTACCTGCAAACCGGTCAGGCGGGGACCGAAGCACCTACCGATGAGAAGTTCACCAAAGTCGCCAAGCAGTTGATCGACTGGGGATTGAAAATCGACATAAAGGAAGCTGAAGAAGCCTGGTTTCAGAGCAAGGTCTTGGATAAGGAACAATACGAATCAGTCGTCCGTCTGCTCTCAATTTTTGGCGAACATCTGTCGCTCCTCTGCAACCAGCTGATGATCCACGACACCAACGTGGAGCCGCCCATGATCGCCCGTGCCAAGCAGTTTATCGATGAGCATCAGGATGAGGATATCTCTCTGCCGGACGTGGCGCAGTCGGTGAACACCAGCACTTTCTATTTCTGCAAGATGTTCAAGAAGGCCACCGGGATTAACTTCACGGAATACCTCTCTCGTGTTCGCGTTGAGAAGGCGAAGAACCTGTTGCTCAATCCGAATTCCCGGGTCAGTGAAGTTGCCTACCGCGTGGGCTTTCAATCGCTGACCCACTTCAACCGGGTGTTCCGGAAACTGACCGGTCAATCCCCGACCGAGTTTCGACGAAAGACGCCTTTCGTGAACAATTAGGGTCGTCGTGCAAGCGGCGAAATTGCCGGAACGCCGGGAGACGAAATCGACAGCATATTCACGATTCGCGTTCAAGAATCTGAACAACTAGGTGCCTGTTCGCGGGTTATTCACAGATCTTGCGCGTTCTGGAGCTTCAGAACGGTATCGGATTCTGGAAATTTGAGCCGCAGTCAGCCCAGGTAGAGATCGCGACCCTTGGCCAAAGATTCAATTTTGCGATCAGCTACCGACCGCTTGAGCATCCAAAAACCGCAGTCTGGATGGACGTATTTGACCCGTCCGGCTCCGAGCTTCTTCTCCGCCTTTTCCAATGAGGCCGCAATTTGATCGGCGGTCTCGACGTGGTTGACCTTGATGTCAACGACACCCATTCCGATGCCGATTTTGGAATCGATTTCCGCCAAGGCGTCGAGGTCCGCTTCTGGACGATGTGCCAATTCCAAAACAAGGTGATCGGCGTGCAAGCCGTTGAGAAATTCGATGAGCGGTTTCCATTTGCCGGCCTGAATGGTCTGGCCACCGTAGTTGCCGAAGCAGAAATGCACTGCGCCCGGTCCATCGAAACCGTCGAGCACGCGGTTGATCGCCTCCTGCGCCAGCGGCGCGTGTTCAGGACTCCCCGGGATGTTCGCTTCATCCACTTGCAGACAGGCGGTGGGTAGCCCCTTTACCTGTTCGGCAAGTAGATCTGCGATGGCAAGTGTGAGCGACTCGAGATCGCCGTAGTGATTGTCGAGCAGCGTGCGGGCGAGCATATAGGGACTCGTCACAGTGAACTTGAACGGTCCACCCGCAAGGCCCGCTGCACGGCGGCAATCGTCCAAAACGTTCAAGGCACCTTCGCTGAGCGCTTCATTCACGATGGCGGCCGGCTTGGCGCGGAAGCCCATCTCCGCCTTCTTGGCGTAGGATTCCGAATCGGAACGGCTCACGTTCATCGTGGCACCACCAAATTTGCCGACGAAGTAGTCGATCATTCCGTTGGTGTCCGGATGATTGATGTCGAAGCGATAGAGTTCACCGTCGGTGGGCAGATCGATGCCGGCCTGACGTTGCGTGTCAAAGATCACCCGGGTTGCATCGACGACCGCCTGTTCACTCGGCAGTGATGCCAACCAGTCCGGCACAGGATAGGAGCCTACGGTGGTGGTCTGGATGGCTGGTATTGGAGTGGTGGATTGTTCGGGGTCGTTCATAGGTGTGAATCGGTTTCGCCGGTCTTGGTTCGATAGGTGGGTCGATGTTGCCTCAGGGCGGTGGATGCGTCTTGGACAGGTTTGGAACTGATTTGTATAATTTGCGCATGTCAGATTCTGAACCCATGACCTTTCGGCGACGGGGATTTTTCGACGCGCTTGTCAATGCGGAGGAGTTTGCCTGCCTCTTTCAGGGCCTGACCGATGTACACTTCTACATGAAGGACTCGGGGAGTCATTTCATGGCTGCCAACTCCGCGTCGTTGCAACGCTACGGTTTGTCTGATGAGGCGGAACTAATAGGCAAATCTGATTTTGACCTACATCCGCCGGCCCTGGCCGAAGCCTACGTCGCCGAAGATCAACAGGTGATGCAGTCCCGCGAGCCGTTGCGGAACAAGACCTGGCTCGTCTACGACCATCTGCGAGTGCAGAAATGGTACCTTTGCACCAAAGCGCCACTGTTGGATCGAAGAGGGAAGGCGCGAGGGGTCGCCGCTTCGATGCAGCCGCTCGACAATCTGACTGCCGCGGTGAATCCGTTTCGGGAGCTGACCCCGGTTATCGAACACGTGTTGACCCACTTCGCTGACAAGTTGCGAATGGAGAGCCTGGCGAATCTGGTGAGCCTTTCGGTAAGCCAGTTGGATCGCCGCTTCAACGCGTTGTTGCAGACCACCCCGAGTCAATATGTGCAGCGCGTTCGGATCAATGAAGCGCGCAGCCGACTCTCGAAGACAGAGCAAGCCGTCAGTGACGTCGCCGCCGACTGCGGGTTCTACGATCAGGCGCAATTGACGCGTCTCTTCAAACGCCATACCGGTATGACGCCCACCGCCTATCGCCGCCGCTTCGGCATGCCGTAATCCCCGTAGCGCCAGCGGTCAAAACCTCGGTGGGGACAGCGTACCCACGAGCCCTGATTGGAATCCCGAAGAGATGACACAACCAGTAGTCTGTCACCCTTGCAGGGT
>Ga0055584_100000619_pt1 | contig 33796 bp, 24 predicted proteins | sample OSDHelmetaG_FD_58716 | JGI IMG/M metagenome (GOLD analysis project Ga0055584, IMG submission 58716) | Pelagic marine sediment microbial communities from the LTER site Helgoland, North Sea, for post-phytoplankton bloom and carbon turnover... | ecosystem: Environmental > Aquatic > Marine >... | reverse complement strand
GGCCGTGGTCGTGCCGTGGTCGTCGCCGTGTCCGCTCCCGCTCCCCTGACCCGTGCCCGTCTTCGGTGATCCTGACCGTGCCCGACCCCCTGCTCCGCGCCCGAGATCGACAATCGTCTGAAGACGGTTGCTCAGACCTTCCGGGCGGCGGCGTCCACCTCACGCCGGGCGACGATGGCCTGGCGGAGCTCTTCGGTGTGGTGATGCAGTTCGGCGCGCGCCGCGGCGGCGGCGCCGGTGAGGTCGCCGGCCGTCGACTCGAGCAGCGTCGCGTGCGCCTCCTCCAGCCACTTGCGGGCCCCCAGGGCGTCCTGCTCCAGGCCACGCACGGCGCCTTCGACGGCGGCGGCGGTGCCTGCCGCAGCGGCTTCGTGCTCGATGCGCCGGCGCAGGACGGACAGCTCCACCAGTTGCGCCAGGACCTCGTCGACTTCGGTCAGCAGCTCGCTGGCGTCGGCCCGCCCGTCGATGAGCAGCCGCGCCATGGACCCCCGGATCTCCAGGGACTGCTTCACCAGCTGGTCGCCGACGGCGGCGTCCGTCCAGGCCCGGGGCACGCGCAGTCGGGGATCGCCCCGAAACTCGCGGTAGAGCAGCGTCGCGAAGCCGAGGAAGGCCAGGAGCATGATGAGCCGGACGAGCATGCAACCCCTTGTAGCAGGGGTCGCTCGCGGGCCGTCGTGGTCAGATGCCGCCCATGGACGAACGCTTTGACGCAGAGTTGAACGACGAGGTGCTGGCGCGGCTTTCCGTGCGGCGAGACGGCCCGGGCTTGGGCCGGTTGCTCGGCCAGTGCGCCTTGTTGGCGGTGTCGTTCGGCGGGGTCGTCTTGCTGGAAGGACCCGCCCGTTGGGCGTCGCTGGCGGTGCTGGCGGTGGTGCAGATGGGCTTCTTCGGCCTCCTGCACGAGAGCTGCCACGGCACCGTCTTCGCGTCGGGGCGGGCCAACAACGCCGCCTGCTGGCTCGCCGGCTTCGTGCAGCTGGCGACGCCGGCGTGGATGCGCTCGTTCCACTTCACGCACCACCGCACCACCCACCAGCTGGGCGACCCCGAGCTGGGCGGGCTGGAGGACCTGATGGGGCCGTGGCCGGGGTGGGGCATCTACCTCGCCAACGCCACGGGGCTGCCGATCCTGCTGGGGCGGGTGGCGTTCCTGGTCGGCGCCGCCACGAGCCTGCCGCCGGTCTGGACCCAGTTGCTGCCCTACGTCACCGAGCGCCAGCGGCCGGCGGTCACGCGCCAGGCCTGGGGCCTGATCGCCGCTCACGCCGCGTTCATCGCCCTCGGGACGCGGTTCCCGGCGCTGTGGCTCTGGTACGCCGGCGTCGCCCTCGCGCACGCGCCCCTGTCCATCTACCTGCTCTGCGAGCACCGCGGCCTGTCCATGGAGGCACCGGTGCTGGGCAAGACGCGGTCGTTCGGGGGCAACCCGCAGCTCAACTGGCTGATGTGGAACATGCCCTTCCACGCCGAGCACCACGCCTACCCTTCGGTCCCGTTCCACGCGCTGCCGGCGCTGAGCGGCGAGCTGGGGGACGCCGTGGTCCACCGCGCGGGCACCGTGGGGGCGGTGCACCGGCGGCGGGGGCTGGCGGCGAGCACCTGAAGCGTGTGGGCCGGCGCCCCTACTTCCCGTCGGCGAGGAAGAACTCGCGCCACGCGTCCATGGACCCGAACTCCTCCAGGAACCCGGGGTCCAGCGAGTTCAGCGTGATGTCGCCGAGCTGGAAGTTGCGCACCGCCTGGATGGCCGAGTAGGTCCGGCCGGCGGGCGTCGACAGCGCCTGGCTGCGCAGCTTCTTGCCCAGGGCTTCCGCCTTGGCTTCGGCGAGGTTGCCTTCGGCCCGGGCCTCGGAGCAGAGCGCGTCGGCCTGGGCGCGGCGCTCGCGGTCGTAGCCCAGCGCGGCGGCATTGATGTCCGCGATGGCGATCTCGAACTCGGTCTTGGCCGCCTCGATCTTGCTGTTCCAGCTCTCGACCTCGAGCTTCACGTCGCGGTCGATGCCCTTCTCGGTCGTGTCGGTTTCGGTCTTGGCCTCGGCCTCGACGACCTTGGCTTCGTCCAGCCGCGCCTGCACCGCGTAGAACTGCTTGTCCTGCAGCTTCTGCTCGTACTCGGTGCGGAACCGGATGGCCCGGATCACGACGCCTCGCTCGATGACCGTGAGGTGGTACTGGTTGAGCAGCAAGTTCAGGGGCTCGACGGCGGAGTTGGCCACCGCCTCGCGCCGCTCGGGGATCTGCACGTCGGAGTTGGACAGCTGGGCCAGCTGCTCTCGCAGGAAGCCCTGGCTCACGGACCGCGCCTTGTCGTCGTACGCATCGGCGAAGCCCTCCTCCACGATCTGGTGCCCTTCGCCGCGCGAGATCTCGTAGACGATGGTCACGTCCACATCGATGACGTTGTTCTCCCGGGTGCGGAGCGACAACGCCCGGTCGCCCAGGAACTGCTGGTAGTGCAGCGTCCCGTCGAGCCGGTAGGTGGAGTGGAGGAACGGCACCTCGATGGCGCGGCCGGGCGTCAGGTCCTTGGCCGCGACGCCGCCGAGCAGGGACCGGCGCACGCCCAGCTCGTCGGGCTGGATGTAGGTGGTGAAGGCGTTGGGGAGGAGCCAGGCGGCGAGGACCACCGCCGACACGGTCTGCAAGTTCAGGAAACGGCGCATGTCTGCCTCACTTCCGGTCGATGTGGCGGATGTCGATGGGGGACGCCGGCGGCACGTACGGCGTCGCCTTGATGCGCTGCAGCTGCGGGAACACGTGCTCGGCGATCTCGAGGTTCAGGACGTCGGAGCCCCGGGTGCCGACCGCGTTGATCTTGGCGGCGAGCGCCTGGGCGTCCTTGCGGTAGGCCTGCTCGTTGGCCTTCGCGCGGGTGATCAGAGAGTCGCGCTCGGCCTGGCACTGGGCCGTCTCGTTGATGAAGTACTTGTCGGCCTCGCGCTTCGTGGCGACGGCGCCGTTCTCGGCTTCCTTCTGGAGTCCCTCGAGCTGGGCGAGCAACGCCTTCTCCTCGCCGTTCTTGTTCTGCTTGACGTCGAAGACCTTGCGCTCGCGTTGCTTGCTCAGCCGCAGGCGCTTCTCCTTTTGGACTTCGACCTCCTGGCGCGCCGACTGGCGCTGCTCGATGGCCTCTTCGACCTCCTGCCGGAAGCGGGGCTTCGGCGTGATGATCTGGGTGACGATGATCCCGTAGGGCTCGAGGCGCCCGTTCAGGGCGTTCTTGGCGGCGCTCGTCGCCTGGCCGTAGGTCGAGGGGTCGGCCACGTCCAGGAAGGGGTAGCGGCCGAACTCGTTGCGCAGGATCTCACGGCTGTGGACCGCCAGGGCCCGGCCCTTGTAGCCGTCGCCCCGGCCGTTGCGGCCGATGACGTGGTCGGCGGCGGCGGGGTTGGCTTGGTAGTGGATCTCGAGGCGGTCGAACCACAGCCGCGAGCCGTCGTTGGCCCGCACCGTCAGCCGTCGCACGTGGTTCAGATCGGAGTCGGTGTCGCCCTCCATGAGCAGGACCTGGGGGCGGATGTCGAGCTTCTCGACCCGCTGCAGCCAGGGGATGAACGTGAACGTGCCCTGCTCGCGGATGACGCGGGCGGGGTCCCCGAACACGGCCAGGCCGGTCGTGTTGTAGACGACGGCAGCCTCCCCGGGTTCGATCTCGACGAGGCCGAAACCGCCGGTTACGGCCCCTCGGAACAGGATCACAGCGGCGATCCCAGGCAGGATCCACCGCACGAACTTCCGTCCCCCAGTGGCGGCGCGGAGCTTGTCTTGGAGCTCGGACACGGGCATTTCCTCCAGGCGGCCGGCCGGCCGGCCGCGGCCTCGATATTACGGAGAACACGCCGTGCGCTTTCGTTTGCTGCTCCCCGCGCTGGTCCTGGCGGCCTGTTCGACGCCCGGCGGAAACGCCCCCGACGTCGCGTCCTCGCCGACGCCCGCAGAGGCTCCGTCGCCGACCCCGACGCCGGTGTTCGAGGGGGCCACCGGCGCCATCCTCACGCCGTCGGTGCTCCGGGCCGCCATCGCGGAGCACCCCGAGGTGCTGGGGTGCCTGGACGACTACCGCGCGTCGTCGAAGCCGGACCTGGGGGGCGAGGTGCGGGTGCGCCTGCTGATCACCGCGGCGGGGACGGTCTCGTCGGCGAGCCTGCCGGACCACCTGGACACGGATCTGGGCACCTGCATGGCGGGCGCCGTGCTCAACGCGAAGCTCCCGAAGATCCCCGAAGAACGGCAAGCCACCTACGCGATGCCCATCGCGCCGGTGCTGGAACAGCCCAAGGAGCGCCTGCGCCCCAAGGAGATCGCCGCGCGGGTCGGGGAGGCCGTGGCGGGGTGCGAGGGGGCCAGTGGGCTGACCCTGGGGCTGAGCATCGACGAGCACGGGCGCGTCGCCAGCGTGGTGCCCATCGAGGCGGACAAGCGCGAGGGTCCGCTGGCCCAGTGCCTGCGCAGTGCCGTGGGGCAGCTGCGCTTCGCTCCGCCGCTCAAGGGCAAGACGACCGTCGCAGTGCCGCTTCCCTGAGCCGAAGTCGGGCATAGTGGGCGCCGGAGACTCCCCCATGCGCTTGCTGACCCCCGCTCTTTTCGTTGCCTTCCTCGCTGGCTGCGCCGAGGCGCCCGACGCCGTCGACTCCGCGCCGCTGGCGGTCGAGGAGAAGGCCGAGGACAGCCTGCCGCCGGCCCCGGAGCTCGACGGCACCTGGACCGTCGAAGGCCCCGGCGGCGCGACCACGCTGCACGTGCGGCGGGTCGGCGAGCGGTGGTTCGCGGGCATCGTGGGGGGCGCGCACGCCTACGAGGGCGACGAAGGCGGAACGCCGGGCGACTGCCGGGTCGAGACGGCCCTCAACTGGGACGGTTCCGTCCTGCGCGGTCGCAACGCCGACGGCGTCGAGGTGGTGGTGACCCCCGGCGAGTCCCTGGCCGTGGCCGCGAAGACCGAGGCCTGGTGCGGCCACCGCGCGCGCCTGGATGGGCTCTACGCGCGCACCGCTCCCCTCAGCGGCGATGCCCTGCCGGGATTCGACTGCGGCCGGGCCGCCGACTCGCTGCAGATGATGAAGTGCCGGGTGCCGGCGCTGGCGGAGCTGGACCAGCGGGTGCGGGCGTCGTGGACGACGGTGACGGCCGATGACGAGGACGCGCTGGCGGTCTCTGCCGGCCGCGCGTTGGCGGCCCGGGAGGCTGCGTGCCTCGGCGGCCCCGAGGATCCCGTCGACTGCCTGCGTGAGGCGATGCAAATCGAGCTGCAGGCCGCGACCGCTCGGTAGTCGGTCCGGCGTTGGCGCCCCGATCGCCTGCCGGCTGGATGTCCGCGTGGTTACAGGGGTTCACGGCCCCTGCTGGATCCTCAGCCCCGTCACCGGGGGTTCACCGGATCTGTCTGGATCCGTTCCCCAAGAAGTAGTACAAGCCCCCCTCGCTGCCGGGACGCTGGCGGCGACGTGGGCTCCGCGCTGGGGTCCGCGGTACTGCACGAGCCCGCATGACCACAGCGTTGCCGACCATCGGCCTCTGGCGTTCCGGCGCCGAGGCCCCCGCCTTCGCCTCCGCTGACTTGCCCGCCCGCGCCGCCCGCGTGCGTGAGCCGGCCCACGTGGTCCAGGACCCCGCGAACCCCCGGCTGGGCCTCGCGTTCGGCGGCGCGCCCATCAGCGCGGACCAGGTCAACGGGGTGCCGGTCTACCCGCTCATGGCGACGCTGCCGCCGCTGTACCCCGAGTGGCTCGGCGACCGCTCCTTTGCCGAAGTGCACGGCGTTCGCTTCCCCTACGTCAGCGGGGCCATGGCCAACGGCATCGCGACCACGCGGCTGGTGCAGGCGATGGCGCAGGCTGGCTTCCTCGGGTTCTTCGGCGCGGCGGGGCTGTCCCTGGGGCGCGTCGAGGCGGCCATCGACGAGCTGCAGGGCTGGCTGGGCGACCGGCACGCCTGGGGCAGCAACCTGATCCACTCGCCGGCCGAGCCCGAGCTCGAAGCGGCGGTGTCGGACCTTTACGTGCGCCGTGGTGTGAGCCGCGTGAGCGCAGCGGCCTACATGAAGCTCACGCCCTGGATTGTCCGCCTGGCGGCGACGGGGCTCCGCCAGGCGCCCGACGGGTCGATCCTGCGGTCGCGGCACGTGTTCGCGAAGATCAGCCGGCCCGAGGTCGCGCGCCACTTCCTGCAGCCGGCACCGCCGGAGATGCTGTCGTTCTTGGTGGACCAGGGGTTGCTGACGGCCGACGAGGCGCGGTTGGCGGGCCACGTGCCCGTGGCCGAGGACTTCATCGTCGAGTCCGACTCCGGCGGGCACACGGACAACCGGCCGCTGACGGCGTTGTTCCCTTCGATCAGCAGCCTGCGGGACGCCATCGCGGCCGAGCGCGGCTACACCCGACCGATCCGGTTGGGCGCGGCGGGCGGGCTGGGCACGCCGTCGGCGGTGGCCGCGGCGTTCTCGTTGGGGGCTGCGTTCGTCGTGACGGGCACGGTCAACCAGGGATGCATCGAGTCGGGGCTCGACGAGTCGGGGAAACGAATGCTCGCCCAGGCGGACCTCGCCGACGTGGTGATGGCGCCAGCGGCGGACATGTTCGAGCTCGGGGTCGAGGTGCAGGTGCTGCGTCGCGGGACGATGTTCGGCGTTCGGGCCCGGAAGCTCTACGAGCTGTACGTGGGGCACGCCTCGCTGGAGGCCATCCCCGACGCCGAGCGCGACCGGCTGGAGCGCACGATCCTGCGCCGCAGCGTCGCCGAGGCGTGGGCGGACACGAAGGCGTACTGGGCCGAGCGCGACCCCCGGGAGGTGGAGCGCGCCGAGGCGGACGCAAAGCACCGCATGGCGTTGGTGTTCCGCTCGTACCTGGGGCTCAGCTCGCGCTGGGCCATCGCCGGGCAGGCGGACCGCGCGGCGGACTTCCAGATCTGGTGTGGGCCGGCCATGGGGGCATTCAACCGCTGGGCGAAGGGGTCCTTCTTGGAGTCGCCCGAGCGGCGTGAGGTCGCGCAGGTTGCGCGGAATCTCATGGAGGGGGCCGCGGTCGTCACGCGCGCCCAGCAGCTGCGGAGCTACGGCCTGGCCGTGCCCGCCGCGGCGTTCGACTACCGGCCGCGGCCGTTGTCCTAGGGGATGAGCATGGAATCCATCGCGATCGTGGGCGCCAGCGCCCTGTTCCCGGGCTCGGTCGACAAGACCGGGTTCTGGACCGACATCCTCGGCGGCAAGGACCTCATCACCGACGTCCCGGCCACGCACTTCCTCATCGACGACTACTACGACGCCGACCCCAGCAAGCCCGACAAGACCTACGCCCGACGCGGCGGCTTCCTGCCCGACGTGGACTTCGACGCGCTGTCCTGGGGCGTGCCGCCGTCGATCGTGCCCCAGACGGACACGTCGCAGCTGCTGGCGCTGATCGTGGCCCAGCGGGTGCTGGAGGACGCCTACGGCAGCCAGTTCGCCGACGTCGATCGCTCGCGCATGAGCTGCATCCTCGGCGTGACGTCGGCCCAGGAGCTGCTGGGCGAGATGAACAGCCGGCTGCAGCGGCCGGTGTGGGTCAAGGCGCTGCGCGAGTCGGGGATCCCCGAGGACGAGGTCGAGGTCATCTGCGACCGCATCGCCGCCAGCTACACGCCGTGGGAAGAGAGCACCTTCCCCGGCCTGCTCGGCAACGTCGTCGCCGGCCGCATCGCCAACCGCCTGAACCTGGGGGGGACGAACTGCGTGACCGACGCGGCCTGCGCCTCGAGCTTCTCGGCGCTGGCCATGGGCGTGAGCGAGCTGCTGCTGGGCGACAGCGACGTCGTCCTGTGCGGTGGCGTCGACACGATGAACGACATCTTCATGTTCATGTGCTTCAGCAAGACGCCCGCGTTGAGCCGAAGCGGGGACGTGCGGCCGTTCAGCGACAACGCCGACGGCACGATGCTGGGCGAAGGCCTGGGCATGGTCGCGCTCAAGCGGCTCAGCGACGCCGAGCGCGATGGGAACCGGATCTACGCGGTCATCCGCGGCGTGGGCTCCAGCTCCGACGGGCGCAGCAAGTCGGTGTACGCACCGGTGAGCGCCGGGCAGGCCAGCTCGATCAACCGGGCCTACGACAAGGCCGGGTACGGCGCCGAGACCGTTGAACTCGTTGAGGCTCACGGCACGGGCACGTTGGCGGGCGACGCCGCCGAGTTCGGTGGGCTGCGCATGGTCTTCGAGGCCAGCGGCCGGACCGGCGCGCCCTGGTGCGCGTTGGGCTCCGTGAAGTCGCAGATCGGCCACACGAAGGCGGCGGCGGGCGCGGCGGGGCTGTTCAAGGCCGTCATGGCCCTGCACCACAAGTCGTTGCCCCCGACGATCAAGATCGATCAGCCGAGCCCCAAGCTGGGCATCACCGAGTCGCCGTTCTACCTGCCCGCCACGGCGCGGCCCTGGGTTCGGGGCAGCGCACACCCGCGCCGGGCGGGCGTGAGCTCGTTCGGCTTCGGCGGCAGCAACTTCCACATCGCCCTCGAGGAGTACGTCGGGGAGCACCGCGCCGCGCGGCTGCGGACGTTCGACCGCGAGCTGGTGGTGGCGGTGGGCGACGACGTGGCGGCGGCTTGTGCCCGGGCTCGGGATCTGGCCGACCAGGCGCCGGTTGCCGGGCTGCGGCACCTGGCGTGGGCGACCCGCAACGAGCGGGGGGCGGCCCGCATCGTGGTGCTGGCCAACGAGGCCGAGCTGGCGGACAAGCTGCGGCGGGCCGCGGACCGGGCGGCTGACGGGCCGTTCTCGTCGCCCGACGGGACCTGGTTCGGGGTCGGTGAAGCCGACGGCGCGCTGGCGATGCTCTACCCGGGGCAGGGGAGCCAGTACCTGGGCATGGGCGCGGCCCTGGCTCAGGGCTTCGACGCCGCCATGGCGGGCTGGGATGCTGCGGCCGACGCGGACCTGCCGACGCCCCTGGCCGACGTGGTCTACCCGCCCACGGCCTACGACGACGCGGGGCGGGCGGCCCAGCACGAGCGGATCACGGCGACCGAGTGGGCCCAGCCGGCCATCGGAACCGTGAGCCGTTCGGTGCTCGGGATGCTGAGCGAGGCCGGCGTGAGCGGCGCGGCTCACGCGGGGCACTCCTACGGCGAACTGACGGCGCTGCACGCGGCCGGGGTGCTGAGCGCCGGGGACTTCGTGGCGGTGTCGCGCAAGCGCGGCGAGCTGATGGCGGCGGCGGCGGCGACGCCCGGCGCGATGGTGGCGGCGTCGGCGGACATCGAGGTCGTGCAGCCGTTGGCCGAGGCGGCGGGGGTGTCGGTCGCGAACCACAACCACCCGACGCAGGTCGTGGTGTCGGGGACTGTCGACGGCATCGAGCGGTTCGAGGCGGCGTTGGCCGCTGCGGGCCTGCGAGGGTCCCGTCTGGCGGTGGCGACGGCGTTCCATTCGCCCGTCGTGAGCGACGCGGCGGGGCCGTTCGGCGAGTTCCTGGGGGACGTGATCTTCCGCAAGGCGAAGGCCCCCGTGTGGTCCAACAGCGAAGCGGCGGTCTACCCGAAGTCGGCGGCGGCCATGCGCAAGCGGCTGGCCGGGCAGATCGCCTTGCCGGTGCGGTTCGTCGAGCAGATCGAGGGGCTCTACGCCGCCGGGATGCGGACGTTCCTGGAGGTGGGGCCCGGCGCGGTGCTCACGGGCCTCGTGGGCCGAATCCTCGGCGACCGGCCGCACACGGCGGTGTCGACGGACCGCAAGGGCCGCGATGGCGTCGAGGCGCTGTTCGCGGCGCTGGGGCAACTGGTGGCCTCGGGCCGCTCGGTGGACCTGGACGCGGTGTGGGCCGGGTACGACGCCCCCGAGGACCCGCGGCTCGCCAAGAAGCCGAAGCTGGCCCTCAAGATCAACGGTTCCAACTACGACAAGCCCTATCCCCCGAAGGGCGGCGCCGCGGCGCTGCCCCCGCCGAATCCTCCGCGGCCCACCGCCGCCGAAGGAGTCCCGACCATGAGCAGCAAGCCCACGACCCCCCACACCCCAGCGCCCCCGCCGGCCGCAGCGATGCCGGCCGCCCCGGCGCCCGTCGCCGCGCCGGTCTACGCCAGCCCTGCGGCGCGTTGGGTCGCCGCCTACCAGGAAGCCCAGCGCCAGACGGCGCAGGCCCACGCAGCGTTCCAGCAGGCCATGGCGCAGTCCCACTCCGCGTACCTGCGGGCGGCCGAGGCCAGCTTCGCCGGGCTGACGGCCATCGTGACCGGCCAGCCGGTCGCGCCGGCGACGTTTGCGGCTCCGGCCCCGACGTTTGCGGCTCCGGCTCCGACGTTTGCGGCTCCGGCTCCGACGTTTGCGGCTCCGGCCCCGACGTTTGCGGCTCCGGCCCCGGCGTTTGCGGCTCCGGCTCCGACGTTTGCGGCTCCGGCTCCGGCCGCTCCGGCCTACGCAGCGCCCGCGCCCCCGGCGCCTGTTGCCGCGGTGCCCGCGCCCCCGGCGCCCGTTGTCGCGGCGGCCGCGCCGGTTGCCGCGGCCCCCGCCCCGGCCGCCGCCGGCCTCGACCCCGCCAGCCTCCAGCAGGTGATGCTGGACGTCGTCGCCGAGAAGACGGGCTACCCCTCGGACATGCTCGAAATGGGCATGGAGCTCGAAGGCGACCTGGGCATCGACTCCATCAAGCGGGTTGAGATCCTCAGCTCGGTGCAGGAGCAGGCCCCGGGTCTGCCGGAGCTCGACGCCAACGCGATGGCGAGCCTCCGCACCCTGGGCAGCATCGTCGAGTACCTGCAGCAGGCGCTCGGGGTGACTGCCCCGCCCGCCGCCGCGACGGCCCCGGCCGCCGCCGCCCCCGCCGCCCCCGCCGGCGACCTGAAGCAGCTGATGCTGGAGGTCGTGGCCGAGAAGACGGGCTACCCCGCCGACATGCTCGAGCTCGACATGGAGCTCGAAGGCGACCTGGGCATCGACTCCATCAAGCGGGTCGAGATCCTCGCCGCGGTGCAGGAGCGCGCCCCCGGGATGCCGGAGGTCGACGCCAACGCGATGTCGGCCCTGCGCACGCTGGGCAGCATCGTCGCCTACATGAACGACGCCGCGAACGGGGGCGATGCGGTCCCTTTCGTCCCGGCGCCGTCTGAGCCCGTTCGCCCCGACCTCGGTCGGTGGACGATTCGGACCCAGGCGGCGCAGCCGACCGGATTCGCGCGCGGGGGGCTGCTGACGGCCTCCGTCGTGCACATCACCCGCGACGACACGGACCTCGCCGATCAGCTCGCTGCCCGCCTCGGGCAGGCCGGGGTGACCGCCGAAGCCGTCGACGTCCTTCCCGCCGGCGCCACCGCCGGCATCGTCCTCGCCGGCCTGCGCGACGGGGACGCCTCCACCAGCGGCGCAGCGCACCGCGAGGGGTTCGTCGCCGCGCGCACCCTGGCGGCCACGCTGGGCGCCGCCGAAGGCTTGTTCGTCACCGTCCAGGACACCGGCGGGGCTTTCGGGCTCACGGACCTGGACCCCGACCGCGCCTGGCTGTCGGGCTTCGCCGCCCTCGCCCGGACAGCGGCCCAGGAGTGGCCTGACGCCGACGTGCTGGCCATCGATCTGCAGCGCGGCGAGCGCTCGACGGTCGACCTGGCCGATGCCCTCGCCTTGGAGCTCCTGGCCGGGGGCAGCGAGCGCGAGGTGGGCCTCCGGGCCGACGGCGAGCGACTCGTGCTCGTCGACGCCCCGGCGACGGTGGCGCCGACGACGTCGGCCCTGAGCGCCGGCGACGTGGTCGTCGTGAGCGGCGGCGGCCGAGGCGTCACCGCGGCTTGCGTGGTGGCCCTGGCGCGCGCGACGCAGACTCGGTTCGTGCTGCTCGGGCGCACGGCGCTGGCCGACGAGCCGGCGGAAGTCCGTGGCGCCGCGACCGACGCAGAACTCAAGAAGGCCCTGCTCCTGGCCGCCCGCGCCCGGGGCGAGAAGCCCGCCCCGGCGGCCCTCGGCCAGCAGGTCCGACGCATCCTCGCCGGACGCGAGATCCGAGCGACCGTCGCCGCGGTGGCCTCCGCCGGCGGCGAGGCCCACTACATCGCCGCCGACGTCCAGGATCGCGCCGCGCTGTCCACGGCCTTGGCCGACGTGCGCCAGCAGTGGGGACCCATCGCCGGGCTGATCCACGGGGCCGGCGTGCTCGCCGACCGCTTCCTCGCGGACAAGACCGACGAGCAGTTCGCGCGCGTGTTCGACACGAAGGTCGAAGGCCTGCGGGCCCTGCTCGACGCCACGGCCATGGACCCCCTCAAGGCGCTGGTGCTCTTCAGCTCCGTGGCCGCCCGCTGCGGCAACCGCGGCCAGTCCGACTACGCCATCGCCAACGAGGTCCTCAACAAGGTCGCCCAGGCCGAGGCGGCTTCCCGCCCCGGTCTGCGGGTGCGCTCCCTGGGCTGGGGCCCGTGGGAAGGCGGCATGGTGACGCCGGAGCTCAAGGCGCGCTTCGAGGCCCTGGGCGTCCCCTTGATTCCCCTGGCGGTGGGCGCCGGCTGGCTGGTCGAAGACCTGCTGGGCGATGGCCCCGTGGAGCAGGTCCTGGGCGGCGAACCCAAGCCCGAGGCGCTGCTGGACGACGGGTCCGGCAAGCAGCTGAGCTGCGCGGTGCACGTCTCGCGGCGCACCCACCCCTACCTCTCGGACCACGCCATCGGCGGCGTTCCGGTGGTTCCGGTGGTGCTGGTGGTCGAGTGGTTCGTGCGCGCGGCCCGGATGCTCCGCCCGGACCTCGTCCCGGCCGCCGTCCGGTCGCTCAAGGTGCTCAAGGGCATCCGAGTCGAAGACTTCGACGGGGTCGGTGTGGCTCTGGAGATCAAGGCCCGTCAGCTGTCCAACGGCTCGGGCGCGGTCCTGGGGCTCGAGCTGGTCCAGAACGGCCGGCGCCACTACAGCGCCCAGGTGCGGCTGACCGAAGCGGCTCCGGCCGAAGGTCCGGCGGCGCCGACGCCCCGGTTGGACGACTGGGGCGGGCAGCCCATCTACGGCGACGTCCTCTTCCACGGCGACCGCTTCCAGGTCATCGAGGCGCTCGACGGCGTGTCCGACGAAGGCATCGCGGCCCGGCTGCGGGGCGTGCTCGGCTCGGGCTGGGTCCGTGAGCCCTGGCTCACGGACGTCGCGGCGTTCGATGGCGGGCTTCAGTTGGCGCTGCTGTGGGCCCGTCAGGTGCTCGGGGGCGCGAGCTTGCCGACGGGCATCGGCGAGGTGCGGCTGCACGAGGGTCCGACGGTCGGAACCGTTCGCTGCGTGCTCAAGGGCCGCCACGTGCGGGGCAGCCGAGCCAGCTCGGACCTCGTCTTCGTCGACGACACCGGCCGCACCGTGGCCGAGTTCCGGGGCGTCGAGACCCACCTGCTGCCCGGCGCGTCGGCCTCCAAGCCGACGGCGTGAGTCCCGTGAGTCCTGTGAGCCCCGTGAGCTTCGCGCCCATCGCGATCGTGGGCCGCGCCTGCGTGCTGCCCGGGGCGCTCAACCCTGAGGCCTTGTGGGAGGCCGTCGCGGCGCAGCGGGACCTGCTGGCGTCCGCCCCCGCCGGCCGCTGGGGACTCGATCCGGGCGACGTCCTGGTCGGGGCCGACGCCGACGCCGCCGATGGCTGCTGGTCCGACCGCGGTGGCTACGTCCGCGGGTTCGAAGACGTCTGGAACGCCGAGGGATTCGGGCTCCCGGCCCAGGAGCTTCAGGGCCTGGATCGCGGTGTGCGGTGGCTCCTGCACTGCGCCCGGGAGGCGCTGCGGGGCGTGCAGGGCTGGAACCCGGCGCGCACCGACGCGATCCTGGGCAACTTGTCGTTCCCGTCCGAGAGCCTCTCGCGGTACGCGCAGTCGGTGTGGTTCGACGACCTGACGGACGCCGAGCGGGCCGCCGCCGGAATCGAGACCACCGACCCCCGCAACCGCTTCCACTCGTCCTTGCCCGCGTGGGTGCTGCGGCAGTCCCTGGGCCTGGGCGGACAGACGTACTGCCTGGACGCGGCCTGCGCCTCGTCGCTGTACGCCATCAAGCTCGCGTGCGACCGGCTCCAGGACGGCGCGTCCGACGTGGCCCTGGCCGGTGCCTCCAACGCCGCCGACGACCTGTTCCTCCACATGGGGTTCTGCGCGCTGAGCGCGTTGAGCAAGACCGGGCAGAGCCGCCCGTTCCATGCGGGCGCCGACGGACTGGTCCCGGCCGAGGGCGCGGGCATCGTCGTGCTCAAGCGCCTCGCCGACGCCGAGCGCGACGGCGACACGATCCACGGGGTCATCCGGGGCGTGGGCTTGTCCAACGACGGGCGGGGCCGCGGGATGCTGGCGCCGTCGGCCATCGGGCAGCAGCGGGCCATCGAGACGGCCTGGGCCGGGTCGGGGCTGAGCCCGGCGGCCGCGGGGCTGCTCGAATGCCACGCGACGGGCACGCCCGTCGGCGACGGCACGGAGATCAACAGCAGCGCGGCGGCGTTTGCGGGCCACCTGGACCTGCCGTTGGGCTCGCTCAAGGGCAACCTCGGCCACCTCATCACCGCCGCCGGCGTCGCGGGGCTCATCAAGGTCCTCGAGGCCTTCCGGCACGGCACGCGTCCGCCCTCGCGGCCCGTCGACGACCTGAACCCCGCCCTCGACGGAACCCCTCTGCGGCTGCTGGCGGCGGCCGAGCCCTGGCCGTCGAGCGGTCCGCGGGTGGCCGCCGTGTCGGCGTTCGGCTTCGGGGGCAACAACGCCCACCTCGTGGTGCAGGAGTACGCGCCGGGCATCGAGGCGCCAGCGCCTCCGCCGCCGGCACCCATCGCGGTGGTCGGGCTGGCCGCGCGGGTGGGCGAGACGACGACGGCGGACCTGCCGGCGGTCTGGGCGGCGGGCGCGCCCGTGTCGGGCTGCGCGGGGTCGGTGGACGTGGACCTCGCGGGGTTGAAGTTCCCGCCGCGGGATCTGCAGCAGTCCCTCGGCCAGCAGACGATGGTCTTCGGGCTCGCCCGGGAAGCGGTGCTCGGGTTGGAGCTGTCCCCCGAGCGGACCGCGGTCCTGATCGGAATGGAAGCCGACGCCGAAGTGGCCCGCTACGGAGCCCGGTGGCGATTGGCTGGCTGGTCGCGGTCCTGGGGCCAGACTCCCAACTGGTTGCATGACGCAAGAAATGGGGTCGTGCCGGTGCTGGAGAGCCCCGGCGTGCTGGGCACCATGCCCAACATCCCCGCCAACCGACTCAACAGCCAGCTGGATCTGGGCGGGCCGAGCTTCACGTTGTCCGCCGGCGGAGCCTCGGGTCTGGTCGGGCTTCAGCTCGCCGCGCGGGCGCTGTCGGCGGGCGAGATCGACGCCGCCGTGGTCGGGGCCGTCGACCTGTCCTGCGAGCCCGTCCACGAGCGAGCCGCCGGGGCCGTCCTGCCCCCCTCTGCCCCCGCCGACGGCGCCGCGGTCTTCGTCCTGCGCCGGCTGGCCGACGCCGAGGCCGAGGGCCTGCCGGTGCTGGCCGTGCTCCAGGGGCAAGGCGAGGCGGTGGGCGCCGCCCCGGGCGCTCGCGACCCGGCCGCAGTCCTCGGCCGGCCCTTCGCCGCCGCCGGCGCGCTCGCCGTGGCCGTGGCCTTGGCCGAGTCGAGCCCCTCGGAGTCCCGCACCGCCATCCACGCCGGCCCCTCGGGCCCCGAGTCGATCGGGCTGACCCGCGGCCCCGCCCCCTGGCCGGCTCCCGCCCCCGTCGCTCGCCCGTTGTCGATGCCGGCGCACCGCGCCCCGCCGGGTTTGCCGCCCCGCTCCGCGCCCGCCGCCCCCGAGGTCCAGATGATGAAGCCTGCGCCGACGCTCGCCCCCGTTCTCTTCGAGCCCCCGTCGCCCCAGGCTCCGGCCACGGCGACACCGCCCGCGCCGGAATCGATGTCCGCCCCGGCGCGCGCCGCCGCACCGGCGATGGCCGCGCCGGCCTGGGCTGCCCCGCCGTCCCCCGCCGCCGCGCCCATCCCCGCCGGTGGCGTGCTGGACCAGTACCGCGCCCACCTCGCCCAGCTCGGCGCGATCCACCAGCAGCACCTCGCCGCCCAGGCGGCGCTGCACGACCGCTTCCTGACCATGCGCACGGGGGCCCAGCAGCTGCTGCTGTCCGCCGGAGCGCAGGGCATCGCGCCGGTCCCGGCGAGCCCGCCCGCGTTTGCCCCGCCCGCCGGGGTGGGCCAACCCACCAGCCCGGCGCCGACCTCGGTCCGCCCGACGTTCGCTTCCCCGGCTCCGGTGTCGCCCCCGGCGCCCCCGGCGGTCGCGCCGGCGGTTCCTGCCGCCCGCCCGACGACCGAGGCCGCCAGCCGGTCCGCGGCCCCGCCGGCGCGCCTCGCCGTCCGTGAGCCCGAGGGACTCACGCTCACGCGCGAGCAGCTGGAGGTCCACGCCACCGGCCGCATCTCCGAGATCTTCGGCCCCGTCTTCCGCCAGCAGGCCGCCTACCCGCGCCAGGTCCGCATGCCGGAGCCCCCGCTGCTGCTCGCCGACCGGGTCGTCGGCCTGGACGCGGAGCCCGGCACCATGGGCCTGGGGACCATCTGGACCGAGACCGACGTCGCCTGGGACAGCTGGTACCTGCACCAGGGGCGCATGCCCGCCGGCGTGATGATCGAAGCCGGCCAGGCCGACCTCATGCTCATCTCCTGGTTGGGCGTCGACTTCGCCAACAAGGGCGAGCGGGTGTACCGCCTGCTCGGCTGCGAGCTGACCTACCACAACGACCTGCCGAAGCCCGGCGAGACGATGCGGTACGAGATCCACGTCGACGGCCACGCCAACCAGGGCGACGTCCGCCTGTTCTTCTTCCACTACGACTGCCGCGTCGATGGCGAACTGCGCCTGTCCGTTCGCGGCGGCCAGGCGGGGTTCTTCACGGACGAGGAGCTGGCCGAGTCGGCGGGCTGCCTGTGGACGCCCGAAGAGCAGGAGATCGTCGCCAATCCGCGCCTCGCCGATCCCCTCGGTCCCGTGCCCACGAGCTACTCCCGCGACGACCTCGAGGCGTTCGCCGCCGGCCGCCCCTGGGACTGCTTCGGCGACACCCTGTGGCTGACGAAGACCCACAACCGCACGCCCACCATCGGCGGCGACCGGATGCTCTTCCTCGACTCCGTCACCGACCTCGACCCCACCGGCGGTCCCTGGGGCCGCGGCTACCTGCGCGGCGAGTGGCCCGTCTCGCCCGAGGACTGGTTCTTCGAAGGCCACTTCAAGAACGACGCCTGCATGCCCGGCACGCTGATGTTCGAGGGCTGCCTGCAGGCGATGGCCTTCTACCTGTCGGCCATGGGCGTCACGGCGCCCCGGGACGGCTGGCGCTTCCAGCCCGTCTCCGACGAGCCGTTCGCCTTGCGCTGCCGCGGGCAGGTGACGCGCAGCAGCCAGGACCTGGTCTACGAGATCTTCGTCGAGGAGTTCGTCGACGGCCCCATCCCGACGCTCTACGCCGACCTCCTGTGCACGGTCGACGGCCTCAAGGCCTTCCACGCGCGGCGCGTCGGGCTGCAGCTCGTGCCCGCCTGGCCTCTGGAGGCCTGGCCCCAGCTGCTCGACGGCTACGACGACCCCGAGCCCGTCGCGGCGCAGAAGGACTTCCGCTTCGACTACGCCTCGCTCATGGCCTGCGCCTGGGGCCGCCCGTCCGACGCGTTCGGCGCCATGTACGACCGCTTCGACGGCCCGACCCGCGTCGCCCGGCTCCCGGGCCCGCCGTACCACTTCATGTCGCGGGTCACGCACGTGGACGGCGACATCGGCAACTTCGAGGCGGGCGCGGTCATCGAGCTGGAGTACGACGTTCCCCCCGACGCCTGGTACTTCGCCGAGAACGGGTGCGCCACCATGCCGTTCGCCGTGTTGCTGGAGGCTGCGCTGCAGCCGTGCGGCTGGCTCGCGTGCTTCGTCGGCTCGGCCCTGACGACGGACCAGGAGCTGTCCTTCCGCAACCTGGACGGAACGGCGACCCTGACCCAAGAGCTGTTCGCCGACGTCGGCACCCTCCGCACCCGCGTCAAGATGCTCAGCATCAGCCGCGTCGCGGGGATGATCATCCAGGGCTTCGAGGTCGTCTGCTTCGTCGGGGACCGGCCCGTCTACACGATGGACACGGTGTTCGGCTTCTTCCCCGGCGCCGCCCTGCAGAACCAGGTGGGCCTGCCCACCACGGACGACCAGCGCGGTCTGCTCACACAGACTCACGCGCTCACGGTGGACCTCACCGAGCGCCCGGAGCGGTACTGCGCCGGCTCCCTTCGGCTGCCCGAGCCCATGCTGCTCATGGTGGACCGGCTGGAGTTCACGCCGGATTCGGGCGAAGCCGGCCTCGGCCGCCTGCGGGGCGCCAAGGACGTGGACCCGGGCGAGTGGTTCTTCAAGGCCCACTTCTTCCAGGACCCGGTGCAGCCAGGCTCCCTCGGGCTCGAAGCCCTCGTCCAGCTCCTGCAGTGGTTCTGCATCCACGAGGGCATGACCGAAGGCCTGGAGTCGCCCCGCTTCGAGCCCATCGAGCTCGGCCGCGAGCTGGCCTGGAAGTACCGCGGTCAGGTGGTGCCTGCCAACTCCCTGATCCACTCGACGATGGACGTCACCGAGCGCGGCGTCGACGACGACGGCCACCCCTACGTGGTGGGGCGCGGCTCGCTGTGGGTGGACGGCAAGCGCATCTACGAGGCCGAGAACATGGGCATGCGGGTCGTGGGCTCGGTGCCACCGACCCCGACCGGTCGCGACGGAGGCCGCACCGGGCGCCCCACGGGGTTGCCCGCGCCGACCGTGAGCCCGCGTGAGTCCGACGACCGGCACTCGGCCCGGACCCGCTGGCACCTGGATCCGGCCGCCGACTCCTGGCTCGCCGACCACCGCCCCACCTGGACCTTGCCGGCGGTGCCGATGATGGCGGTGGCGGACCTGTTCGCGCAGTCCGTGGATGGCGAGCTGGCGGCCCTGCACGACGTGCAGATGCTGGGCTGGCTCGTGATCGACCGCCCGACGGACCTCCGGGTGGACCGGGCCGGCGACCGCCTGACGCTCTTCGCCCGGCCCGACAAGGGGGACTGGAAGCCCGTGGCCATGGCGCGCGTGGGCGAAGCGGTTGCGGTCGAGGCGCTGACGCCCCTGACCGGCGAGGCCCAGCCCGATCCGTACGCCAGCGGCGCCCTGTTCCACGGGCCCGGCCTGCACCTGTTGACCGACCTCGTCTGGGGCGAAGGCGGAGCGTCCGGCACCCTGCGCTGCGACTCGTCGCTGCTCCGCGGGCGCTGGAACCCCGGCCTCCTCGACGGCCTGACCCACGTCCTGCCCCACGACGCCCTGCACGCGTGGGATCCGTCGGTGGACGCCTCGCTCGTGCACTACCCCACGCGGCTCAAGCACCTGTCCGTGTTCGGCCCCATCCCGCGAACCGGCACCGTCCGCGTGGAGGCCCGGCAGCTCGACGGCCCCTGCTTCCACCTGCAGGCCCAGGCCGGCGATCGGGTGCTCATCGACGCCGTGCTGGTCGAGACGGGCTTCCCCAAGGGGCCCCTGGGCGAGGCCGAACCGGCCGACCGGCGCGCCTTCCTGCAAGGCGCCTGGCGCCCCGGCATCGCCCTGAGCCGGGACGGCGCCGTCGACGCGGATGCCCTCGCGCAGACCGACTTCCTGCCGGGCACCGTCGAAGCCGTCTACGGCACCTGCGACCGGGCCGACATCGCCCGCCGCGACGCCGTGGCCGCGGAGTTCGCGGTCCACCCGCGGCATGTCGACGACGCGTTCCCCCTCGGCCGTGACGCCCTCGACCCCGAGCCGTCGCGCGCGTTCTGGCGCACCTGGTTCGGCGTGGGGCCGTGGCCCGCCGACGACCTGTGCTTCGCTCTCGCCCAACGCTTCGTCAGCCGCGTCGTGCTCGAGGACCCGGCCGCCGTGCTCGCGTTGCGAGGCCGCGGTGCGCTGTTCCTGGCCAACCACCAGACGGCCATCGAGTCGCTCCTGTTCTCCGTCCTCGTGGGCGGGCTGCTGCACACGCCGACGGCGACCCTCGCCAAGGCCGAGCACCGCGACTCCTGGCTCGGCCAGCTCATCGGCCACCTGTTCTCGTGGCCCGGCGTCCGCGACCCTGAGGTCATCCGCTTCTTCGACCGCGACGACCCGCGGGCGCTGTCCGCGCCCCTCGCCGCGCTGGCCCAGGACCTGGGCGCCGGCCGCAGCGCGCTCGTGCACGTGGACGGCACGCGGGCCGGCAACGCGCGCCAGACGGTGCAGCAGGTCGGCTCCGCGATGATCGACCTGGCCATCGAGACCGGGACCCCCATCGTGCCGGTGCGGTTCGTCGGCGGCGTGCCGGTGGACGGGGACCTGAAGCGCGACTGGCCCGTTGGCTTCGGCTCCCAGGCCATCCGCCTCGGGCGACCGCTGCTCCCCGAAGAGCTCGCGGCGGTTCCGCTCGTGACGCGCAAGCAACGAGTGCTCGACGCGCTCCACGGGGTGTGGCCGCCCGCTGCCGATGAAGTCCCGACCGCGGGCGACGACGCCTTCGCGGCGACGATCGAGGCGTCGGTGAAGACCGAACACCAGGCCGTCCTCGCGGCGTGCCTGGCCGAAGCACCGAACCCCTCGCCGGGCACGCGGCGGCTTCTGGCCGCCCTCAGCGGCGAGGCGCTCAGCGGGGACGACGCCGAAACGGTCTGGCTCCGCGGTCTGGCGGCGTTCCTGATCGACTGAGCGACCGCGGGCGACCCCCGCTCAGTCCGTCGCGACGCCCAGATCCCGGCAGTTGGGCGACCTCGGCACGGTCGAGGGCTCGGGTCGGGTTCGCAGCAGCCGGTCCCCGCCGATCATCGACACCCCGAACCAGAACTGCTCGTTGTGGAAGTGGTGCCGCATGTGTTCGCGGCAGAGCCGCCGGTGGTGCGCGGTGTTCGGCGTCCACGGGATGTGGGTCATGTAGTGGCAGAACTCGTAGTTCAGGGCCAACGCGAAGTACGTGGTCAGCCCGGTCAGCCCGACGGCCGTGGGCAGCAGGGTCCAGAGCCCGACCAGCAGCGGGATCGCGTAGGGGTACACCCAGAGCGGAATGAACACCTCGGCGAGGTCGGTGGGGTTCTGGTGGTGGCGCCGATGGCTCCGCGGGGTGGGCGGATCCACGTGCACGCCGAACACGGTGCGGGGGCGCCAGTGCAGCACCAGGACGTGGATCAGCCATTCCTGGATGGGCCAGAAGAGCACAATGATGGCCGGAATGATTGCATCCCACATGGATAAGCCGCCGACCCCGAGGCGAGCCCCCGCCGCCGTCGCCAGACCGAGGGCCAGGATGCGCGGCGACCAGCCGTTGGCGAACGCGACCAGGGCCTGAAGCCCGGTGCGCGGGCGCGCTTGTCGGAGGGCCGGGTTGGCGAGGGAGTGGTCGAGCCAGGAGTCGAAGACTCGGCCTTCGAGGCGCAGGGTGTGGGTCATGGGGTAGCTCCGTCGAGGGCGTCGAGGATGCGACCGAGGCCCACGCGGCCTCGGTCCGTGAGCTGCTGAGCGGCGGCGCGGGCGGCGTCGGGCTGGCCTGCCTGAATGGCGTCGGCGAGGGCGAGGTGGCCGGCGCGGTCGCCCAACTCGTCGGCGAGGGCCTGAGTCAGCAGCGGGATGAACCGGCCGTAGACCCCGGTGAGGCCGTTGAACGCGAGGCGGAAGGCGAGGTTGCCCGACGCATCGACCACGGCTTCCCACAGCTGGAGTGAGAGGGCCTGAAGCTCGTCGAGCGTGCGCTCGGAGCGAAGGGGCTCGGCGGCGGCGGCGACGGCCTCGCTTCCTCTCCGCTTCGCTGCGGCCGCCGCCACCGCCGGGGCGAGGGCCGACCGCATCGCCATGACGTCGCGGATCACGGCGGTGTCGAGGCTGCCGTCTTCCCGGACCAGGAGCGCCGGCAGCAGGTCGAGCCCGGCGTGGCGCCGGAAGTCGAGCACGCGGGTCGCGCCCCCGTGCCGGATGGCGATCAGCCGGGCCTGGGCGAGGCGCTTGAGCGCCTCGCGCACCGCGTTGCGGTTGACCTGCAGCAGCTCCGACAGCTCGCGCTCCGAGGGGAGGGGAGCGCCGGGTTCGTAGGCGCCGCCGACGATGGCGGACTGCAGCTGGTCGAAGACGGCGTCGGGGAGGGACTTGCGGGGGACGGGTTCGAACATGACGACGATCTACGCTTGAACACATCATGAGGTCAACTGGCAACACCAGTGAAGTTGCTCCAACCCAGGACTGCACGCTCAGGGTTCAACAGGCCACTGGCAGATCTCGGGAAGCGGGCAGCGGAAACACGCCCCGTGCCGGCCCGAGATCGAATACAGTGCTTCTCGCGCGCGCTGGATCCGGGGATGACCCCGGCTGGCTGCACCGGAGTCCGCCCGATGACCGTCTCCCGCTTCGCTCTCGCCTTGCCCATCCTCCTCGCCGGCTGCGTCGGTGGCTCGGGATTGCTCGCCGACACCGATGGCGACGGCCTGGCCGACTCGTTCGAGGAGGAGATCGGCCTCGACCCCGACTCGTCGGACACCGACGGCGACGGCTTCTCGGACAACGAGGAGTGGACTGCGCTGAGCGACCCCGACAACGCCGAGAGCTACCCCTACACGGGCGGCTACGACCGCACCCTGGCGCCCGACGACCTGGGCGACGACGGCACCGGCAACGAAGTGGGCGACGTCGCCGAGGACTTCCTGCTCGTCGATCAGTTCGGCGACACGGTGAACCTCTACAGCTTCTACGGGCAGGTCATCCTGCTGAAGAACTCGGCCAGCTGGTGCGGTCCCTGCCGCAGCTCCGAGGAAGAGGCCGAGGCGCGCTACCAGAACTTCCGGGACGACGGCTTCATCCAGATCACCCTGCTGGGTGAGGACAACGCCGGCCAGCCCCCCAACGACGCGGCGCTCAATGACTGGGCCGACACCCCGGCGAACCCGGTGACCTTCCCGGTCGTCTCCGATGGCCAGTGGGGCGTCGGCAACCGGTACGAGCGCGACGGCGGCATCCCGACGTTCAGCGTCGTCGGGCGCGACATGACGCTGCGGTCCGTCGACGGCCAGCACGGCGACGCGTTCATCGAGGAGCTGCTCGCCGAAGACATCGACGCGATCACCCGCCCCGAAGCCCCGTCCGAGGACGAGGTCGGCGACCTGCCCAACGAGCAGCTCGAGTACGACTACGCCGGCTTCGACGGCGCGGCCGGCGCTCCCTGGGGCGGTGCGTCCTGCAACGCTGCGGGCGGCAACGCCGGCGTGTTCGGTCTGCTGCTCGGGTTCCTTGGTCTGGCGATCCGCCGCCGCTGACCCCGGTCCGGGTACCGCACCCGGCTTGACCCTTCGCCACCGGCTCCGCACCCCCAGGGTTCGGGGCCGGTGCCGCTCACGGTCCCGGCGTTGGCCATTCGAGACCCCCGCGGGGGTCGTCAGGCGGCCGGCCTTGGTGTAAACGACGGGCCTTCGCGGAGTCCTTGATGAGCAAGCAGTTGACGATCCTGGTGGGCACGGTGTCCGGCAACGCCGAGATGACGGCCGAAGAGATGTCCGACGTCCTCGCCGACTCGCCCCTGACCATCACGATCCGATCGATGGCCGATCTGGACGCCAGCGTCTTCGACGGCGGCGGCGACTTCCTGGTCTGCACCTCGACCCACGGCCTGGGCGACGTGCCCGACGACGCGCTCGATTTCTTCGAAGACGTCGAGGACCGCAAGCCGGACCTGTCGACGGTGCGGTTCGGCGTGTTCTGCCTGGGCGACTCGGTCTACGAGACGTTCGCCGGCGCGGGCAAGCAGTTCGTGGCGCTGCTCAAGGGCTGCGGCGCGAAGCTCGTGGGCGAGATGGGCGTGCACGATGCGTCCGAAGGAGACCTCGCCGAAGAGGTCGGCGCCGACTGGATCCGCGTCTGGGTCGAGCTGCTCGAGGGCTGAGCCCTCGGCCCCCGTTACTCCGAGCGCTCGGCTCGGGCCCGCCGCACCGCGTTGACGGGCAGGCGCTCGGCCACGATGCACATCGCCAGCGCCCGCACGGCGAGCTCGTCCAGACCCCGCAGTTCGGGCAAGAGCCGGTCGGCGATGTGCTGCAGGCCCACCCGCGTGAGCTCCTGGATCGACAGGGGAAACGTGAGTTCCTGGCGGTGCACCAGGGACAGCAGCTTCTTGATGTCTCGAGTGCTCACGTCCGTGAGTCCGGCGGCGGCGTCCAGCATGCGCAGACCCTAGCGCACCTCGAACACGAGGTCCGTGACGGCGTCGTCCACGGCCTGCTGGCGCTCGGCTGAACCCAGGGTCGCGGTGAGCGCTGCCGACCGGGGCACCACCATGGGCTCGGCGTCCCAGACCAGCGGCTCGCCGCCCTCCCACAGCCGCCCCGTGGCCACCGCCGTCGACTGCGCCGCCAGCGGAAGCCCCTCCAGCGCCTGCCGCATCACGGCGAAGCGCGCCTCCACCACCGGGTCGGCGAAGCTCGCCCAACCCCGCGCCATGGCGGCCACGTGGTAGCGGGCCGGCCGAAACGCGAGGCCCTCGAGCTCCAGCCGCTCGGCGGCCATCATGAGCATGCCCATCAGCTTGTCGAGGCAGCCGAGCCCCGGGTGCGTCTGGCCCGGCAACAGGGGCCGCTCGGCGGTGGCTTGCTTCCGCGGGTTCTGCAGGAGCATCCACTCGGCGTACAGGAGCTCGTGCCCCGGCACCACGTCGGTGGACCGGTGCAGCACGACCTCGATGAGGATCTCCCGCTGGCCGCGATCGGTGGCCACCAGCCGCGCCAGGTGCCCGGTGTCGTGGTTCGTGTCGACTTCGACGTCGGTCCGGGTGAAGCCCAGCGCCTCGACGTGGTCGAGGATGCCGTACTCGTGCAGCGCCAGCTCGAGCCCCCACTCCGTGTAGAAGTCGAGGAACCGGCGGTGCTTCACCGGCCCCAGATCGCCGTAGATGTCGGCCCAGGTGATGCGCAAGTCGTCGTCCGGCACCGCCTGAAGCTCGTCGTTGGCGATGCGGCCCGCGATCTCCCGGAACCGCGCCAGCTCCCCGTCCCGCAGCGTCGGGATCGAGTCGTCGCAGCCCAGCTCCGAGGCCAGCGATCGCGCCGTGAGCCGCCAGCTGTCCGCCCCGTACCCGCCCGCGAGGACCCAGACGAGCGGGGTCGAGCCGGCGGCCGCGACGACCGCGCGGTCCCGATCGCGCATCCCGTCGTCGCTCAGCAGCCAGTTGCCCAGCGGGTCTGAGGCGGCGCCGTCGGTGCCGGCCACGTAGATCACGAGGTCCGGTTTCGTGGCCATCGCTTCGGGCAGGGCGTCGCCCAGGGCGGCGGCGAAGGCTGCGTCGGTGACGCCCGGGCCCAGCGCGACGTTGCGGTCGGCGACGGCGGCGGCAACGACCGCCGGTTCGGCCCAGTCGACCCCGTGGAGCGAGAGCGTGAACACGTCGGGGTCCGCGGCGCAGATGCCCTGGGTCCCGTCGCCGGGGTGCATGTCCAGATCGATCACCGCGACGCGCCCTGTGAACCCCCTCGCGCGGGCATCGGCGATGGCGACGGCGACGTCGTTGAGCAGGCAGAAGCCGCTGCCCCGGTCGGCGTGGGCGTGGTGCAGTCCGCCGCCCAGAGACACCGTGAGCCCCCCATGAGCCAACGCCTCACGCACGGCCAGGATCGTTCCCCCGACATGCCGCCGCTGCCACCGAACCACCTCGCCGGGGGTGGCGTCGACCCCGGGCACCAGCCGCTCGATGACGACGGGGTCGGCCAGGGACTGCAGGTAGGCCGGGTCGTGCACCCGCGTCAATTGGCCCAGCGTCGCGGTGGCGGGCGCGAGGACCCGGCGCAGGGAGAGCAGCCCCTCGCGGTGGAGGTGGTGGAGGATTCGGTCGGCCCGGCGGGGGTCGCTGACGGGACCTGGGGGCGCGGCGTAGTCGGGGTGGTGCACGACGCGCAGCCTCGCCGGCCCGAGCTCGGTGCGCAGCCGCCGGCCGAGCCGCCGAACGAGTCGAAGCCACGCCTCGCTGCGCGGCTCCCGGTTTTCGCCGTCGATCATGGTCCCCACGCCCCGCGGATCACACCGCGCATCGCCTGGGTGCTCATGAGGAAGTTCTCGCGCCCGACCGGGCCCGGGAACCACTTCCACAGAAACGCCCCCGCCAGCCACGGCTCACGCTCAAGCTCACGCAGCGCCACCCGCAAGCAGGCGGCCTGCACAGCCTCGGCGTCGTCGCCCCCCTGCTCGTAGTCCCACGGCTTCACCGGGGCGTGGCGGCTGCGGTTGTAGCCCAGCTCGGTGAAGACGACGGGCTTGCCCGTGGACTCGTGGACGGCCTTCAGCTCGGCGTGGATGCTGCGCCAGCCTTGCACCAACGCGTCGTCCGGGGGCACGCCCGACGCGGGCATGGAAGGCAGCAGCGGGAAGTAGGCCTGGACGCCCACGGCGTCTACGGCGTCCCACCACGGAACCGCGGCGTACCGGTCCCAGTTCACGGCGGCGGTCAGCGGGCCATCGAACACGTCGCGCACCCGCGCGATGACCCCGCGCCAGGCCGGCTCGTCGCGCACCCCACCCAGCTCCGTGGCGACCGAAAGTGCACCCGCCCCGGCCGAGCACTTCGCCAGCTGTTCCACCCACTCGCCGTACTGGGCGAAGAACCGTCGCCGCACGGTGGGCTCGGCGAACTCGATCTCCCCCCGCCACGAAAACCCGCTTCCCCAGTAGGCGAGGTGGGGTTTGACCAGCAGCTTCATCCCCCGGGCGGCGCAGGCCTCGATGGGGCGGCGCAGCCACACCGGCGGGTTGGCCGGGTCCAGATCCCGCCACTGGACGCTGCCGTCCTGGGCGATGCGCGCGTACGGGTGGATGGCGATCCAGTTGACGCCGAGGCCGTGGAGGTCGGCGATGGCCTCGACCATCGCGTCGCTGCCCCACTCCCAGCCCCAGGTCGGGCAGCTCACCGTCATCCCCCGCACCGGCTCACCCGCGGCCGCGGCGGTGGCGGCGGGCGCGAGCCCGAGCAGGGGGAAGGCGAGCAGGGTGCGGCGGGTCAGCACCCCACCAGAGTAGGGACCCCGCCGCGCCGCACAAGTCGTCCAGGAGGCCGGGGCGTCGGGTCCGCCGCGTCCGCCTTGTCCGCCGGGTGCCCAGCCTCCACCGAGCCCGCTACGCTGCAGCTTCCCCCTTGGAGGCGCCCGTGAAGAGACGCGATCTGCTGAAGAACCTCGTCGTCGGATCCGCCGGCGCCGCCGCCGCCGGGGCGACGCTGATCGGCTGCGGCAACGAGCAGACGGCCACCGCCGACGCCCCCGCAGTCGTCACCAACAAGAAGATCCGGTGGCGGCTGGCCTCGTCCTTCCCCCGGGGCCTCGACACGATCTTCGGCGCGGCCGAGGTCATGGCCGACCGCGTGCGGGCGATGACCGGGGGCGCGTTCGACATCCGCGTGTACCCCGCGGGCGAGTTGACCCCCGCGCTGCAGGTGCTCGACGCCGTGCAGTCCGGCGCCGTCCAGATCGGGCAGTCGGCGAGCTACTACTACACCGGCAAGAACCCCGCCCTCGCGTTCGACACCTGCGTGCCGTTCGGCATGACGGCCCGGCAGCAGGACGCGTGGCTGCGGCAAGGCGGTGGCCTGGAGCTGACCCGCAAGCTCTTCTCGGACTTCAACGTCATCAACTTCCCAGCCGGAAACACGGGCGCCCAGATGGGCGGCTGGTTCAAGCGCGAGGTGAACACCGCGGCGGATCTCAAGGGCTTGAAGATCCGGATCCCGGGGCTCGGCGGCAGCGTGATGGACCACCTGGGCGCGACGGTGCAGGTCCTGCCCGGCGGCGAGATCTACCCGGCCCTGGAGCGTGGAGCCATCGACGCGACCGAGTGGGTCGGCCCCTACGACGACCTCAAGCTCGGCTTTCACAAGGTCGCGAAGCTCTACTACTACCCGGGCTGGTGGGAGCCGGGGCCCTCGCTGTCCTACTACGTCGGCACGAAGGCCTGGGCCGAGCTGCCCGTCGAGTACCAGGAGATCTTCACCGCCGCGGCCACCGAGTCGGCGGTCACCATGCAGACCCGCTACGACCAGCGAAACCCCGGCGCCCTGCGCGAGATCGAGGCCGCGGGCGTGGAGCTCCGGCCGTTCAGCGACGACGTGATGGCGGCGGCCAAGCAGGCATCGACCGAGGTGCTTGAGGACCTGGCGTCGAAGGACCCGGCCTACCGCGCCGTCTACGAGGTCTGGAGCAAGGCGCGGGCGGAGCAGTTCCGCTGGTTCGGCACCGCCGAGCTGGCCTACGCGAAGCACGCGTTCGCCGGGTGATTCGGAGTCTGATCGCGCTCGCCAGCCTGCTCACCGGCTGCGCTCACGCGTCCTGGATCGGGACGGCGCCGAAGATCGAGGCCGCGGCTTCCGTCGAAGAGGCTGTGATGCCCCTGCTTGAACGCATGCCCCCCGGAGCCGAGCGGGACGTCGTGGTGCGAACCCCGGCGGGCCGGTTTGCCGTGGAGCTGCGCCGGGGCCACACACCGCAAGTGCAGGCGGTGCCTTGGCCCGAGGCCGAGGTCGACTCGGCCGCCGCGGCGCGGGCACTCCTGTCCCACGACGAGCGGGCCCGCATCCACGAGGTGGCCATCACGGCGGTCGGGCCAGGCGCCGGCGACCAAACCGCCCGCTACGTGGCCGACGGGTCCCGCTACCGCATCGAGGTGTTCGATCGCGCCTTCGAGTTGGACGCTCGCCTGTTCTGTGGGCCCCCAACCCGGCCCCAGCCCCACTCCGTCCGCACGGTCCTGCACGAAGTCATGCACGCCCTGCAGAGCTACGGCCGGAATCGACTGCGTCGGCGGTTCCGCGCTGTCGGCGGCCGGTCGCCCACGGGCCTGGGGGAGGGGATCGACGAGGCCATGGCGGAGTCGTTCAGCCTCTATCGCTGCGACCCCGAAGCCCTGCGTCGCGTCGCGCCCCGGCAGTGGGCGTGGTTCGAGCGCGACGGGCACCTGCCGTGATCCGCGCCGCCCTGCTCGCGGCCCTGCTTGCGGTCGCCTCGTCCACGGCGGTGGCGGGCCCCCGCCAGGACCTGGAGGCCCGGTATTCGCTGGGCGACGTCCGGGACGGGAGCCGCCGGTGGTCGGACCGTGAGTTGTCGATCCTCACGACCTCTCTGGGGGCGCTGGACGGCCGTGAGCGCAAGGCCGTGCGCGGGCTCACGTTCGTGAGGATGTCGGCGGCGGGGCGGCCCTTTGGCGCGGGGCTGTTCAAGGTCGACCGCAAGGGCCGCAAGCGCATCCTGCTGTACGACCTGGCGTTTCGGGGCGAGGACGGTCGGGCGAAGCTGAACCACGCGGTCCTGCACGAAGTCGGTCACGCGATCAGCGCCGCGGACCTCCTGCGCGCCGAGCGCCGCATGAAGAGCAAGGTGGGGGACTTCAACCGGCTGGTGGACGCGTCCAACGACGACATCGGCCGCTACAACGCCGCGGTGCGCCGGTCCAACGCCGGCGACTCGCGGGCCCGCGGCCGCCTCGGCGCCCTCCGCACCGCCGCCAGGGCCAGCCGTCGCGCGGCCGAAGCCGCCCGCCCCAGCGCCATCGAGGCGCGCCGCAAGTACGTGGCCCTGGCCCGGGACTTCAAGCGGCGCTCGCCGCGGCAGGGGATCTTCGACGACTACCGACGGCTGCTCAAAGGCAAGCGAGGCCCCACGCGCTACGGGCGAACGAACCTCAAGGAGTCCTTCGCGGAGTCGTTCTCGCTGTTCAAGACGGACCCCCGGGCCCTGCGCCGGTTCAGCCCCGAACTGCTCGCCTGGTTCGAGCGCGGAGGCCACACCGAGCGGCTCCGCTGAGCCCCATCACTCCGTCGGAAACGCCGTGATCAGCAGCCAGTAGGGCGTCGGGTTGCCGAAGTAGCCGAGCACGGCCACGTTGCACTCGGTGTTCGCGGGCAGCGTGGTGATGGTGCCGCCGACCTCGGGCTGGCTGCTGTCGGCGATGGACGGGACCATGGGCCACTGCTGTTGCCCGTCGGCCTCGCAGAACAGGGCGAGGTCCAGGTCCGTGTCGCCGGCCGTCCAGTCCAGCTCGATCAACAGCTGCACGGCCTGACCGTCGTCCACGCGGAATCGGTACCCGTCCCGGTCGGAGTCGTACCAGCTCGATTCGCCCAGTTGCTGCATCTGGCCCGTGAGCCACAGGGTGGTGCCCGACGGCGGCAAGGTGCCGATGTCCTGAACCGGGCCCCAGACCGCGGGGTTCAGGATCCCGCCGTCCTGGGTCACGGCCGGCGGATCGAAGCCGTCGGCCTCCTGTTCGAATCGGGCGAAAAGTCGATCGAAGCCGTCGCAGTTCTGATCGATCCCATCGAATGGGATGTCGCTGATCCCGGGCTGGATCGCGGCGTCGCTGTCGTCGCAGTCCCGCCGGCTCTCGTCGGCGTCGAACGGGTCGAAGCCGTCGCCGTCGGCGTCCTGGCCGTCCACGCCGTCGCAGTCCTGGTCCACGTCGTCGCCGGCCGGGTCCCCAGAACCCGGGAACACGGCGGCGTCGTTGTCGTTGCAGTCCAGACCCTCGGCCCAGCCGTCCCCGTCCTGGTCGAAGGACGGAGCACAGCCCAGCAGCAACGCCAGGAGGAGCTCAGGGCGCCAGGGATTGACCACTGGTGTTGTCTCCAAAGCAGGTGATGGTGCCGTCGTCGAACAAGACGCAGCCGTGGCCCGCACCGACGCTCAGGGCGACGGCGTCGGCGTCGACGGCGCGGAGGGGTTCGGGCTCGTCCTCCCACTGCCCGGTCGACCCGAAGCAGTGGACCCGCCCGTCGGTGATCCCGCAGACGTAGACCTCGCCCGCGTCCAGGTCCGTGAGCGTGACGGCCGGTGGCGTGAGCCACTCGGTGAACGTCCCGCCGGTGCACTGGACCGGCCCGCCGTCGCTCCAGCAGACGAACGTGTCGCCGACGGCCACGTCCACGGCGTCGGCGGCGGGCAGGTCAGGGAACTCCTGCGCCAGGCCCCAGCATTCGATGCCGCCCGCCGGCGTGAGCCCGCAGGTCTCGACGCCGTGGGCGTCCAGCCCGGTCAAGGAGCGGTCGGGCGCCTGGGTCTGCCCCTCGACGCCCCGCCCCCAGCAGTCGAGGTCGGACCCGGTCGAGCCGCACGCGTGTCCTCCGCCGAGCACCAGTTCCTCGAACACCCGGATGGGGGCGTCGGTGCGGCCCTCGAGGTCGCGGCCCCAGCAAATGGGGGTCCCGTCCAACCGCAGTCCACAGGTGAACTGGGCGCCCGCCGAAATCGCCTGCAGCGCCACGTCCGGCGGCGACGCCTGGCCGTACTCGTTGCGCCCCCAGCAGGTCGCCCGGCCGTCGGTGTCCAAGGCACAGCTGTGGCTGGCGCCGGCGGCCACCGCCGCCCAGACCGGCGGCGCGACCGGGGAGCCGCACACACCGACCGAGTCGCCCACGTCGATCCGGCACTGCTCGCCGACCCGGCAGTGATCGTCGTCGGCGCAGGGCAGGCCGGTGACCACCTCGCTGCACCCCAGCAGCAGGAAGGCCGCGCTCAGCAGCCAGCGCGCGTTCACCACGCGCCCCCCAGAACGACGGCGGCGCCGCCCGCGGTGGGGACGACCGCGAACGTGGGCGTGGGTGCGGCCCGAGATGCTTGCGCCCGGCTGCTGGACACCAACGCGGCGACCCCGGTGCCAAACGCGGCCAGCCCGGCGGTCAGCCCGAGGGTGCCCGCGAACGTGGCGCCCCCGTTCAGATTGCGGGCGGCGCGATCGAGCCGGTCGATCTGCTCGGTGGTGTGGATGGCCGCCCCCAGGTTGTTCTCGGCCTCGATGCGCTGCTGCGCCAGGCCGCCCAGGGTCCCGAAGGACAGCAGGCTGCCGCCGGTCAGGGCGCCGGTGGCCACCAGCAGGCGAGTCGTCGTGGGCACGAGGGACGGGCGGGGGGCGTCGCCTCCGAGCAGGCGCAGGCGGCGTCGGGCTTCTTTCACCATGCCCGCCGAGTCGTCCCCGGCCGTCGCCACAAACGCGCTCAGGTCCTGCCGGGCCTGCGCGGGGTCCTCGAGGCACTGGGCGAACAAGCCGCGCCAGTACAAGAGGTACGGCTGGGGGTCGGCGGCCCAGGCGTCGTCGAGCTGCTGCCAGACGTCGGCCACCGCGCCGATGGCGGCGGCCTTGCTCTGCACTGAGCCCGTGAACCGGCCCGAGCAGCTCGACTCGTGCACGGCGGCGGCCCGCGCGGCGAGGGCCTCGGCGTCGGGCGTCGCCGCCTGGGCCGGGGTGCCGAGCAGCAGCAGGAGCAACGTCCACATCACGGGAACCAAGCTAGTACTTCAGCACAGGGGTTTTGATGGATCGCCCCCAGCGGTCCGGGGATAGGCAGCCCCCATCTTCTGCCGCGCCTTCTCGACCGTAAACAGCCATCGGATCGTGGCGCCTTGGGCGTTGCGGCGACGCTCCCACTCTGCGACCTCTCTCACCAGGGTTGCCTTGTCGGGGATTCGCCGGTTCAGACACTGCTTCGACAGGACCCCGATCTCGATCTCGACCATGTTCAGCCAGCTGGCGTGCTTCGGCGTGAAGTGGAATTCGAGCTTCCTGAGGATGCGCCTCGCCTCAGCCGGCGGGAAGGCCTCGTACAGCGACGCGGCGCTGTGGGTGTTCAGGTTGTCCAGGACTACCCGGATCCGGTCGGCATCCGGGTAGTCGACGTCGACGAGCTCCCTCATCTCTGCGGCGAAGTCGGCCCGGGTACGGCGGTCGGTGACGTTCACCTTCCGCCTCCCGGCATGGCGGTCGACGGTGACGAACAGATAGGCAGTCCCGTTGCGCCTGTACTCGTAGTCGATCTTCCGCAGCCGCCCTCTCTTGGCAGCGATGGGCACGCGGGTCTCCCCGATCAACTGGATCGGCGTCTCATCGAAGTTGACCACTGGACGCTTGGGGTCGGGAGGCTCCTCGTAGAGGTCGAGGATGTTCTCCATCCGAGCCACGTACTCGGCATCGACCTTGGGGATGCACCACATGGAGTGGCGCCAGGGCTTCAGTTCGTTCTCCTTGAGGCGCCTGCGGATGGTCTCCCTGGACAGGCTCTCGTGGTCTGTGAGCCGCACGAGTTCGCCGGCCAGGAGCTCCAGTGTCCACCTGGCGGAGCCGGAGGGGGCATCGGTGCACGCCAAGGCAGTGACCAGCGCGACTTCCCTACCGCTGAGTTTGCGCTCGCCTCCAGGACGTCGCTTCTCGGATAGGGCGTGCTCAAGGCCGCCCTCGACGTACTTCCGACGAGTCCGGAAGACGGTGGAAGTCCCAGCATCGATCGCGTCAGGGACCTCCCTGTCCGTCTTCCCCTGGTCAGCGGCGAGCAGGATTTGAGCCCGCTTCAGCTTCCGCACCTTCTCCGAGCCGCCGCTGAGCAGCTCCTTCAACTCGGTACGCTCGTCCTCTTCCAACTCCACCATGTACAACGCTCGCATGGGACCCTCCTGTCGCCGAGACGTCGGCAGGAGCGGTGTCTCACGAGCAGGGGCCGCGGTCGATCCCCACGGTCGAGAAAGCGGGAATGGGATGAGCGAGCGGACCTTCACCGAGAAGCAAGGCCACTACTTGGCCTTCATCTATGCCTACACCGAGCTCAACGGCGTGGCCCCCGCCGAGGCGGACATGCAGCGGTACTTCCGAGTCTCGCCGCCCACCGTCCACCAGATGGTCAAGAAGCTCCACGCGAGCGGTTTGGTTGACCGGACCCCGGGGGCCGCGAGGACAATCAAGGTGCTACTCGACCCCAGTGAGCTTCCGGTTCTCAGGCGGCCACGGAGAGCCTGACCGAGGATTGATCAGAACCCCTGTGCCGGAGTACTAGGAGCCTGTAGCGCGTAGCCGAGTGCCCAGCCCGCTCGGCGATCGACCTCCGGAC
>Ga0055584_100000618_pt1 | contig 33825 bp, 32 predicted proteins | sample OSDHelmetaG_FD_58716 | JGI IMG/M metagenome (GOLD analysis project Ga0055584, IMG submission 58716) | Pelagic marine sediment microbial communities from the LTER site Helgoland, North Sea, for post-phytoplankton bloom and carbon turnover... | ecosystem: Environmental > Aquatic > Marine >... | reverse complement strand
TGATTCAATTTTGAATACGGTGTACCCTCACGATCAATTAATAACGTTGGCAAGCCTTCTAGGGCGCACTCAAGGGCAGCTGTTCCCGAATCTAGGTGCCCATGTATACAAACATCTGCCACAAGGCCAGCAAGAATAGGAGGCGCACTTGTAGTATATCTTCCTGTAGCTTCAAAAATATGACAACGCCCAGTATTTAATGCAATATCTAATAATTTCTTATCTGGACCAAGCCTTTTTCTTAGATTAGCTATGCGTTTTGGTTTAAAAACTACTCCTAGCCAAGAGCAAGTGATTAATTCTTCTAGAATATAACGGTAATTTTCTCGTTGAAGCTCATGACCAGTATGCCATCTAGAATCATCTACAGAGTTTTCATCAATAACAAAGACAATTTTTTTTGCTCCATTTTTTTTGAGATTAGCTCTAATCAAATTAGCCTCATTTTTCAAAATAGAAGATGCATAGTCCTTACAATATCCAACAATAATATTGTATTCAATATTTGACTTGATACTTTTATCAATATCACAACTAAATTTTGAAAAACTGAATACGATATCAGATCGAGTTAAACATTCAACATTTTTAAAACCATCAAAAGCCATTTGCCAAACAGCAGAAACTCCTCCATTATCACTTATGGCATCTGACCATGCAATATGGTTATTTTGATACTTGTCCCAAGTAATAAATACTTTTGCTCCAAATCTTTTAAAAAGAGAAGCATAATTTAATCTTTCTAGATAATAATTATCAATAAGTGTTTTAATTAACTTGTATTCAGTTTTATATTTTCTCGAATAAAACACTTTAGGCTTTATAAAGTCTCGCTGGTTTTTTTTAAATGAATAGATACCCTCACTAACGGATACAATTCCATTTTTCAATAACAAATCTTTCTCAATGTTTGAGTGATATTTGTAAATAATTTTACTAGCAGGAAATTGAGAATTTTGCAGCCAAAAAAAGTCTGAATGCATTCCATCATTTGACAAATTAACATCGCCACGGCCATCAACGTAAATCCTATTTAAAGAATTAGCATTTTTTAAATTTATTGTTAAATTTCTGTATTTTAAATTTTTAAAAAACCTATAAATTAATGGAAAACGTCTAACTAAACTCTTAATTTGATTTATCGGTAATTCTGTCAATTTATCTTCGAAGACCTCAATATTCCTTTTAGAAGCATAATTTTGATACAATTTAAACCAAGGTCTTTTAGATAGAAATAGGTATACTTCTTTTGGTTCGAATTTTTGCATATGCCATTTAACAACATTTATTAATAGCAAACCTCTGCTAACCGAGTTCGGATTTATACTATCAAAATCAGTCAAGCCTTTATTTAAAAATTCAATAAAACTATTTTGTTTCCAACTTTTATGGAATAAAGATCTGTATCCTTCACTTTTTATAATTTCATTTTTAAAAACAAATAAGTCTTCTCTGTGAATTCTTGTTCTAACTAGTTCGCCATTATCATCAACTATATCAAGCATCTTGAAATTAAGTTGATAAACTTTAAAGCCAAAAAAAAGCATTATAGGAATAATTAGTTTTTTAGCAAAATATGTTGAGTCAATATAATATATTGAATTCGCCTTGAAAAATAATGACAATCTTCTTGAACCCCATATCACAGATATGAATGAGAAATTTTCAAAATAAATCATTATTTTTTACCTACTTTTTTATAAATAGTTATGACAGGTGTTCAGTAATATAGTTATGTGATAACTGATCCATTACTTTCATAGCCTCTTTGGAAGAACTTTTGGCAACCATTTCTCTTCTTTTAATGACTTCATCCTCCTCAGAATTTCCTGAGGATGGCTCCCACCCACATCTTTTATAAATTTCTAGGGCTGGACCATCAGTTAAGATTTTTCTTGGAACTTTTTGTTTTTTCATGATTTGTCTTGTTTTTAAACTGATCTTTGTTTTAAGGCCATCTTCAATTTTTCGTATATAAGTTGAAGGATCAATTACAAATTTTTCAAATGGAACTGTAAGAATAGAATGATTTTTACTGTTCATCCAAATTTTTCTTTTTAAATTAGTTAACTTTGTAGTTTTTTCAATAGTGTATATTGCTTTTTCCATAGAATTTGAGATTAAGAATTTTTCTTCCCAGCCTTCGCAGAAATAAGGTAACTGATGACCATTAAACTCTATATTAATTTGAATATCTCGAGGATTGTCAATTAAATTTTTCATATTTAGTTGTTGTTGCTTAACAAGGTAGAGTGGATGTCTAACAACCTCAATAAATAAAACTGAATTTTCAAATGCATTCATAATTGGATCGCTATATCCTAGAAGGTCATGAGTGGTTAAATTTAGGATAGGTCGTTGCTTACGAATTCTATCTGGAATTTCTAAATCACCTTTTTGAAAAATCCTTTTAAAATATCTCCAAGGATTAGAGTCTTGAAAGACACTAGACAAATCTGAATATCTAAAATTTGTATCTCTGCCCATCATAGTCTGATAAAGTTTGTGGTCAATAAGCATTCTAGTCATTGCAACAGCTGCATCTGAATCAATCTTATTCAATTGAAATAACCTACAAATAAATTCAATCTCAAATGCATAGCTAAGTAATTCAACACGGTTAAATGATGAGACTATAGGCGACAACATCGTCTTACCACAACCTGGCTGTCCATCAATAATAACAATCTTTTCAACTAATTGTTTTTTTCTAACTACTTTAGTTATATTGTTTTGCTTTTTCATGAAGCTTTTCTCATTTGAAAAAAAACAAATAATTTACTTGATGGGATTTTTCAATTGCCACTCATTGTTAGTTTTTTTCCATAAGTGGGGTGCCCTCCAACTGTCTATAACATCCCAAAAATGTTTTTCAGATATATTTAAATACTCTAAAAATTCTTCAAAGTATTTCTTTGGAAATTCACCCTCATAACGGCGCATTAAAGCAACACCTTCATCACGAGTTATATGACCATCCCTAACTTCATGAGCAGCTTCTTCTAGGCACCTACCAAGCCCAAACTTAATGTAACGCAGATAATAATGGAAACCATCCATCTTATCATCTAAGCTTGAATATTTTGAATATGTCCCCTCAGTCCTCTCTGGGTTAGGCTTGAATCCAGTATGTTCTGAGCAATAATAGTAATTCTCCTGAGGGGACCATTTATGAAAATAAGAATAGAAGTGCTTGCCAACAATGCCAGCTGTATTTAATTTGTCTAAGGATGGTGGCTCATAAAAAGTTAAGTCTGACTCAGAAAAATCATTCTCAGTTAAATAATCTTTATTTTTCAGACCATAGGCCAATAAATCTCGAAAAGATAGTCCTTTAAAATGTTGGTCGACAAACTCAGTTGTAGGTTTATAGGGCTTATCAATGTATTCTGGATCACCAGCATATTCAGCCTCGCCATTTTCACCGTAAAAAATTAATTTAACACCCATTTTTAACGCCATGTGAAAGGGGTAACTCACTTGACCTAGAACGAAAACATGAAAAGCATCACCCAACTCTTCAAAACACAGTCGTGCTAATTTTCTTTGGAACTTACCATTAGGTGTACACAAAATATTATTCAGACCAGCATCAATGCAAGCTTGGAAATTTTTGAAGCCTATCTCCGTATATTTCAATGGTGACCAAGTAACAGTTAAGGGATTCATGCCATACTTGTATTTAAGTTGATGAGCAACATAACCAGAGTCTTTACCTCCACTACTAGGCACAATTACATCCCAACTGCCATCATCTTTCCTATGTTGGTCAAGTAGTTTTTGGAGCTCTCTTTCTCTTAAATTCCAGTTTACTGTATTTTTATACTCTGCATTTCTACAACCACTACAAATTCCCTCCTGATCAAAAATTATTCGAGGCCTTTGATTAGAAACAACACATTTTTTGCACCACTTTACCTCTTTAGGAATATGTTGAATTTGTTTTTCTATATTGCCTCGATTAAAAGCCATTATATTATTCCTTTAAATATTAAATATTTCATCAAGTATCTTAATGCCTTGTTTTCCACTCTTTTCAGGGTGAAATTGACATGCAAAAACATTATCCTTTGTGATTGAAGAGCAAAATTCAAAACCTTCATATTCAGACTTACTATAAACCAATTTATCATTGGCTGGTTCAACAAAGTTAGAATGAACAAAATAGAAATAATTTTCATTCTTAATAATATTCATTGAATTTTTATCATTGATTTTATTTACCTTATTCCAGCCAACATGAGGAATTCTAAGGTTTTTATCTAACGATGAAAAACTCTTTACTTGACCTTTAATTATACCTAAGCCTTTAGTATCTATAATCTCATCACTTTCCTCAAAAAGAAGTTGAAACCCCAAACATATACCTAAAAAAGGCTTTCCAGTAGAGATAAAGTCAGATATTGTTTGATCTAAGTTTAACTTATTAATATTTTTCATTGCCTCAGGAAATGATCCTACTCCTGGAAGAACAGCGCCATCTGAAGACAAAATAGTTTTATGGTCCGAGGTTATTTTGGTTTTGAAACCAATACTTTTCAGTGCATTTTCAATGCTAAACATATTACTAATATTGTAGTCGATAATTGCAATTGATTTATCTTTAGCCATCATTTAAAAACCTACACGGAATATTATTTTTAGACAATAATTGCTTTAATTCAAATATTGATGAGGCCTCTATATTTGATATGGTTTTATTGCTCCTCAAAAAGTCTATATTTCCCTCATCTTCATATCCATGAGTTTGTCTCTCTTTTGATATGCAATGATAATGAAAGAGTGAGGATATAGCGACACCACTAATTGGGAAATCGTTTGATAGATCTAAGACATGCTTTTTACTTCCAGCACCGCCATGAATGACAACTGGAATTGAAACAGCGTCGCAAAGATCTTTAGTTAATTTTAGATCGAAACCCTTCCCCAAACCTTCATTGTTAACGCATGTTAAAAGGATTTCTCCTGCACCTCTTTGCTCAACTTCTTTAGCCCAAGAAATGACTTCCCTCCCTGAAGAGTTTCGACCATTATCAGTAAATGCTATATATTCACCATTTGTTTGTTGAATAGCTTCAATATTAACTACAATTGTTGAAGAGCCAAAAATTCTTGATGCACTATTAATCAAATCTGGGTTATCAATTGCGGAGGTGTTAATGGACACTTTATCAGCTCCAGACTTTAAAATTCTAGTAATATCCTCAATACTCCTAATTCCTCCACCAACTGTTAAGGGTATAAAAATATTTTTTGCAGTTTTTGAAATAATATCTTCTAAGCTGTTTCTACCATACAAACTTGCCACAACATCCTGATAAAATAGCTCATCAGCACCTTCATCATAATAAAATTTTGCAAATGATTCAGGCTTCCCTAAAACACGAAGCCCCTCAAGATTTATCCCCTTTACCAAATTAGGCCCTTTAATATCCAATCTTGGAATTACTCTAATTGCTAATGGCATATATTTTCTTTTTTAAAAATCACTCAACGTTTAATTTTTTTAATTTTAACTAGCAATTCGTCAATTTCATTAGCCGAAAAAGCAAGATTTGGCCTTAGTCTCACTGATTTTTCACCAGTTGGATTAACCAATAAATAATTTGAATGTGCTTTACTAGCAAAATTGTCCCGCAATGACTTACTAGGAAAATCAAAAGCAACCAAATGACCAACGCTTCGATAGTTATCAAATAAATTCATTAATTCTTCTCGTAAAATTAATGAATTTTTTTTAACTGCACTTAATAAAGAATTTTTTTCAATTGCGTCAATAATATATTTACAACGAATTGCGTCAATTAAATCTCCATCAAAAGTTACTTCAAGCTTTCTATATTTACTTTTAATTGCCTCCGAATATTTGTTGTTTACCATTACGCCACATATTTGAGATTTTTTCCCAAAAATTACTATATCTGGATTCAGATTTATTGACTCGGAATACCAATAATCTCCAGTAACGCCAAATCCAGTTTGAATCTCATCGACAATAAAACAAATATTATTTGACTTGCAAAGCTCTTCAATTTCTTTAAGTATTTTGGCATTAAGATAAATATCTCCTGCAGTACACTGGATTGGCTCAACAATAACTGCTGAAATATTATTTTTTTTTGATTTTTTAATTTCTACAGCAATGTCTCTCAATTCAAGATTTTTCCAATTATTTTTTGGAAAATTTTTGACTCGTTGACTAACAGAAGGCATTGTTGCATCAGTAATAAAACCCCAGCAATTAATGCCATGATAACTATTTCTTAATCCTAAAATAATTGAATCAGGCTTCTTACTGTATTCAAATGCACATTTTAAAGCAGATTCAACAGCTAATGCTCCTGTTGAGCAAAGATGCAAATTATCATGGAAACTTATACTACTGAATCTATTTTGAAAATCCATTAATTCATCAGAGTAAAATAAATTATTACTCATCCTAATTCGAGAAATTGGATTAACTTCTTCATCAAAATCTTTATCAAATATAGGGTGGTTATAACCTAAAGGCAATGAGGAAAACATAGAAAATAGATCCAAAAATTTCCTGTTAGTATTTCTGTCGTGCAAATATGACCCAGAACTCTTAGAGAAATCTATATTAATATCAAAGACAGTTTTAATCATAAGAATGAGTTTTTTTATTCTGACTCATAGACATGGGCAACATCAGACCTACTTATAGCCATTCGAATTGCACGACTATTTCCAGATGCAGTTATTTTATGTTTTCGATTTTTTCTCATAAAAACTATATCTCCCTGAAATACAGTTTTGATTTCACCTTCAATATCCCATTCCCATTGCCCCTCCAGGATATACCACCATTCATTCCAATCTGGATGATGATGCCTTCGATTGCCCTCTCCTGGCATTTGACAAATAATAGTCATAGAATTACTTTCAGTATCAACAACACGCTTACTCCAAGAGACATCTTTTGGCATCGATGTTAAGATATCTTTAACAGCAACGATTTCATTATTAACATCAAATAAATCATTAACCTCAACACCATCTTTAGCAAGTATTGAGGGAACATCAACTTCACTAATCTCACTATTAGTTGTCTTAAAATATTTTGGTTCATTTTTTGGACTTTTAATTGCATAAGACACTGCTTCAGCAAGAACAAAATCTTCCTCTGTATCAATATCAATTGTAGAATAGCCTTTAAGTTCAAAAAAACCTATTTTGCCATCACCCCCATGATAAGCAGCGTTATATTTTTTTATATTTGCAGCGAATCTATTAACATTCCACCCCATTAAAGCACAGGCATAGGACTTAATTGGCTCTAATAGCTGGGATGGTGGTGTTTGTTTTTTTTGTTCAAAATTCAAAGATTTTCCTTTGTATACGCACTCAATCCTAACATCAGCAACAGAAATCATAGTTTCAAAATCACCATCTACCATTGCTTTAATAAAATTATCAATTTCAGCAGAAGAAATAAATGGCGATGTTGATAACAACTGAATAAGGACATCACACTCAACATTATTTATAAAATCAAATGCAAAATCGTCATTTGTAGCGGTATCAGTAGATAATTTCTCTGGCCTTTGATAGAATTTAATTTTAGAATCATCAGCAATTTTTTTAAACTCTAATGATTCAGAATTAATATAAATATCATCTAGGTAGGTTGAGTTCTTCGCTGCATTAATAATGTATTGGATAAGTGGAATCCCGTCAATCAATCTAAGATTTTTTTTCTTTACCCTTTTGCTACCTAATCGAGCCGGTATCATCCCAACAATTTTCAACTTAACTCTCCTTCAAAAAGTTACAAAATATTATAAATGTAATAATTTTTTTATAGACAAATAATCACTCAATTGCATGATTCAAATTAAGGCTTAATAAGCTCTTAATTTTTACTAAAAATTTTTGAGCTGTTATAAACATAATCAGTTATTTTCATAATTTCAAGTGCGTCTCTACTGGTCCCATTTTTAATAATTGATTTACCAGAAATTGCATTAATAAACTCAACTAATTCGTTATCCCAGGATTTATCATGCTCAAAAAAAGTAGTTGACTCTTTTGGTTTACCCATTGCAAAATTAATCTCTTCAAAATTTTTATTACCATAAATGAGTGTTTCTGGAGCATAACTTCTTGTCTCAGATAAAATTCCATCAAGGTTTATATAGCCCTCTTCAAATGTCATTTCTAATAAAAACTTATGTTTCCATTGTGTCGCAGATGAATGGAGCGTTGCAATAATATTAGTATTATTTGATTTCAATGTTATAAATGCGTTATCTTCACACTCTATATCCCAATAAGAAGTTGTTAAATGAGAATTGATACATTCAAACTCCTCATTTGAGAAATGTCTGAATAAATCTAACATATGTATACCCTGATCTAGTAGGATTCCACCACCAGAGTATTTTTTGTAATTTCTCCAATTATCATGAAAATCAATACTTCCTGCCTTACCATATACTCCCCTCATCCACAATAACCTTCCTAATGCGCCAGATTCAATAATTTTTTTTGCCTCAATCACGGAGAAGTGAAGCCTGTGATTAAAACCATATTTTAGAACCTGATGAGTATTGATTTCAGCCTCCATAACCTGAATCATTTCATCTTTATTCATTGCTGGAGGCTTTTCGCAAAAAACATGTTTACCTGCCACCAACGCTTTGATAGTGTATTCAGCAGCTGAAGCAACATATGATGCAATAAATACAGCATCAATTTCTTGATTCAGTAGGTCTTCAAATGAAGTACAATTTACAACATGTTTATTTTGTGATTTATGGCCATTAATATCATAAATTGCCACTAGCTCAGTATCTTCATTACTCTTGAGAGTCTTTTCTCTAATTTTGCCCATTTTCCCAAAGCCAGCAATCCCAAATCTCAATGTTTTCATTCTAATTCACTATAAATTATATAAAATCAAATGGGTCTCTAGCTTTTTCTAGGCCATCTATTGCTGCTCTTCCCATTGCTAAAATAGCCTCTTCAGTACTACCTCCAATATGAGGAGTTACAAAAACATTATCTAATAAAGCAAAGTCTTTATCATGATGTGGCTCATTTTCAAATACATCAATAGCTGCTCCAGCAATTTTCTTTTTTAATAATAATTCTTTTAAGTTAGCCTCATCAACCAAGCCACCTCGAGCAAAATTGATAAAAATTGCATCTTTCTTGATTAACTTAAGTCTTTGCTTGTTAATTATATTTTTTGTAGATTTATCTAGGGGTAAATGAATTGTTACTACATCTGACTCTTGCAATAACTTTTCTAGGCTAACAGGCGTAACTTTATTTTCTTTGTAGAACTTATCATAATTCAAAATATCAAATGATAGAACTCTACAATCAAAGGGCTTGAGAAGTCTAACAACATCCTTTCCAACATTTCCACACCCAATTATTCCAACAGTACATTTGGAGAGTTGTCGACCTCTAATCTGATACCATAGTTTCTTTTTAACCTCCGAATTTGCAAAAATTGCCCGATGTAAGAGCACAATTGCAGTTGAAACAACCAACTCAGATACTGAACGCTTATTTACACCTCCCGTCCAGCCAATTTTAACATCATGTTTTTTTAGTGCTTTTAAATCAATCATATCAAGACCAACACCAAATTTACCAATAACTTTTAAATTCGGTAAGCGAGATAATATTGAATCATCAATCACTTCAAGAGCAGTAATAGCTTTTTCATAGCCATCTAAGAAATCAACTAATGAATCCCCACTGAGAGAGACTCCATCATCATTGAACTTAGCTTCAGGATATAACTTAAGAACTTCATTTCTTAGAATTTGGTTTTTTGAAAAAGACCTAGAGGCAATAGCCAAATTTGACAATTTATTGCCCTCCATAAATGGAAAAATAATTTGTAATTATTTTTAAAAGGTTTTCATTATTTTTGTATAAACCTATTGAAATATTTCCTTGCTTGTCAGGCAATATTAGTCTTAAATGTGAACTACTATTTTTTTTATCTTTCGACAGCGCAAGCATTAAAGACTTAATATCAATAGCTTCATTACGAAAAGACTTACAATTCTTTTCTAGAATTGGATGCATTCTTTTAAAATGATTGCTCAAAGATACACCTAATTTTGCAGCTACAAAGTTTGCAATATCCATGCCCATAGTTACAGCTATGCCATGAGGAATAGCATAATTTGTTGCAGACTCAATAGCATGGCCAAAGCTATGGCCATAATTCATAACATTTCTTGGCCCTACATCGAACTCATCGATTTCAATTAACTTCTTTTTCATAAGAAGCGATTGATATATAAACTTTTTCATTATTAGTGAATCCTTTATAATTTTTTCATAGTTTTCCGATATTAAATCAAAGCTTTGAGGTGAGTTAATTGCATGAACTTTAATCATCTCTCCAACACCAGAGAGAATTTCTTTTTTTTCCAAAGATCTAAGAAAATTAACATCAATAATCACTCTAAGTGGAGGAGTGAATGTTCCAAGAATGTTTTTTACTTCTCCAGAGTTAATTGAGGATTTTGAACCAATACAAGAGTCAGACTGGGCCAAAAGAGTAGTTGGATAAAAGATCCAAGGAAGTCCTCTCATCATTGTAGTAGCAAGAAAACAAGTTATGTCTTGTATAATACCACCACCTATAGCTACCAAATTCTGCCCTCTTCTAATTTCTGCTTTTACTAAAGCATCAACATATGCAGGAAACTTAATAAGTGATTTATTCTCCTCAGAGGCTTTAATTAAAAGCACCCTTTTTGAATTAAGAATTCTACTTAACTGTTTTTTGTATATCTCTGCAACATTTCTATCGACTATATAAAAATTATCATTAGAAAATTCACTATTTAAGTTATCGATAGCATCCAGGGGAAAACTCACAAAATACTCCCCTTTATGGGAATTTATTTTTATTATATTAGACACGAGAGAAGCCACCATCTATTATCATATTTTGACCAGAAATATAAGTATTTTCCTCACTAACAAGCCAACTAATAAAGCTAGCAATTTCCTTTGGCTTTCCTAGTCTTTTGATCGGAATTGAACTTTGTATTTCTTCTATTCCCTTAACGCCTAAAACTTTTCTAGTAAGATCTGTATCAATAAACCCTGGAGCTACACTATTAGCCAAAATACCCATTGATGCAACTTCTGCTGCTAATGAAACAGTCATTCCATCTAAACCAAATTTACTGGAAGAATAAGCAGCACGATATTCCTTGGAAATTGTTCCCCAAATAGAAGAAATATTAACTATTCTTCCCCAGTTATTTTTTTTCATATAAGGAATAACAGCTTGACACAAAATAAATGGGGTATTAAGATTTACTTTTTGAATGATTTCAAATTCATCAATAGTAACGTTTTCAAATTCATCAATTTTATTGATACCAGCATTATTAATTAATATATCAATTGGTTGTTGTTTAATATGTTCAACGAAAGCTTTAGTTGATAACTCATCTAAAAAGTCTACTTGATAAAAATTTGACCCACTAGGATATTCAGAATCTGCACTAGTACCAGTCACTATAACTTCTAGACCATCATTTATTAGTCGCTTAGCAATTGCTTGACCAATCCCTCTAGTTCCCCCAGTTACAATTGCGCAACGCCTTTTCTCATCATTTTCCTTAAGCTTTGACATATCTCATTAAGTAATTTGATATCAGATGATCAAGCACCATATGAGCATCTTCTGCTGGCCCATATTCACCTTTTTTTGTGGGAACATGTATTGAAAAATCAACCAACTCTTTCATCTTTCCCCCATCAAATGCCGATATACCAACTGAAATAGCATCCATTTTTTTGGCTAGATTAATAGCATGCAAAAGGTTAGGAGAATTTCCAGATGCAGAAATAGAAACAACAACATCTTGTTTTTTAAGCAAAACTCTTAATTGCTGACTAAATATTTGCTCAAAACCATCATCATTAGCAATAGCGGTAATTACTGCTTGGTTGTCACATAAGCTTATTACTCGAAACGGTTTATCAAACTCTCTTGAACCAATTGCAATATCATTTGCAAAATGGCTGGCTGTAGCTGCACTACCCCCATTACCAATGAAAAAAATAGTAGATCCTCTTTCCCTTGCTTCTAGCAAAACCTTTACAAAATCCTCAATTGCACTTAATGAAATGTCACTTAAGACCTTATAAAGGTAATCTAAATATAATTTTGCATAATCACTTGCATTATTGGATATATTAAAAATTTTATCTATATTATTCATTTAAATTTAAATAGGCTAGTAATTAATTAGAATTTTATACAAATAAACCATTACCATGCAGTCCATCCACCATCGATAATAATATTTTGCCCTGTAATATAGCTTGAATCATCCGAAGCCAGAAACACTACTGCACTTGCTACCTCACTAACTTCTGCCTTTCTCCCAAGAGGAACTTTTTCAGAATATTTTTTTATAAATGCTTCATTTTCTCCATCATGAGATACTCCTCCAGGTGATATACAATTAACCCTAATATTTTTCTCACCCCAATAAGCAGCAAGATATCTAGCCAAAGAAATCACTCCACCTTTTACAACTGGATAGACAGAATGAGAGTATGGCTGATTGAATTTTTTACCTTCGTAATTGCCAGAATATAACTCATCTAAATTTGAGCCTTTATATAGCCTTTGATCATTTCCGACAACCCCATATATTGACGAAATAAATATAATACTGCCTTTCTCTTTTTGTTCCATTGAACGCCCAACCTCTTGGGTAACTATAAAAAGACCATCCAACTCTGATTTAATTACTGATTGCCAACCATCTAATGAACATTCTATGAATGGCAAGTAAAAATCATTGGGTTTAGCTGTCACACTATAAACCAAAGAATCAATTCTTCCATATTTTTTTAGTACAAGAGAAACTAACTCTACAACTGAATCTTTGTTTGTTACATCAACATCATATTGATCAATTTTCATTGAATTATTCTTAAAAACTGATGTTGAGGCAGCTTTAGACTCTTTATTAAGGTCTGCAGAGATTACTATTGCACCTTGTCCATATAGTGATTTACAAAAGCCTCTACCCAAGTAACCCCTACCACCCAAAACTAAAACTACTTTATTTTTAAGTTCAAACATAATAATAATTAGAAAGCAAATTTTTCATTTCTATCTATATCTATAATCCTGCCAGTTAAAGTTGACTCAAAGAATGCTTCAACAATTTTCAAACATTCCAATGATGATGATGCGTCGTTTTTATGCTTCATACGGCCCTGTTCAACTATAGAAATAAAATCTTTTAATTCATCAATATACATATTGTTTGAGTCATAATTAGAATCTTTATACAATTCATAGGGTTCTTCACCAATAATTTGCGAGATAATTTCCATTTTATTAAAATCATAAGAAAGCCAACCTTTTTCAAAGGTAATTAAACCACTTCTATGAGAAGGCCTTTGAACAAAGTCTAAATGAATTTGACTAACTTTATCTCCTTGATGTCTTATCATTAAATCAGAACAAACATCAACATCAAGATTTAAATTGTGATTTTTAGAAACAAATCCTGAAACTTTAGTTGGGAGACCAGCTAATTCTTGCGCTAAATGAATTTCATGAATTAAAGATAATGCCACACCACCACCCAAATCCTTTCTAGCATAATAAGCCTTAGTATAGTCTTCATAAGGATGCCAATCTGGCAGCCACTGCCCAGCTTGGCATTGTATATTAACAATTTCTCCAACGTCATAATCATTCTTAAAGGAGATAATTTTTTTAACTATCGGGTGAAACATTAAATTATGCCCTACAAATGAGGCTACCCTCTTTGCTATTAAATGATCAATCAATTGATTGCATTGTGATAGGTTGTCTGATAATGGTTTCTCTATAAAGATACCTTTTGTGCTACTCAAAATCTTTAGGGCGGCATCAATATGAAGACTTGAAGGATTTGATATTATGACAATATCAGGCTTCAATTTATTTGCATCATTCCAACTTACAATTTCATTAATGTCTAGATATTCTGGTAATTTTTTATAGTGTCCTTTTTTGCTTCTCAAGGCAAAAATATCATTAATACCAATTGTCTTTAAATTTAATATGTGTCTTTGGCCAATTGATCCTGATCCAATTATTAATGCAGATTTTACTTTAGTAATTTTTTTCAACTTTGGTTCTGATTGAGATACAAACCTATTGCTAAATCTTAATCCACAATGCTTATTAATATCAATTATTTTAGGATTTTTATCTAAAAAATTGAGAATTTCTGTTAATGAAAAAACTCTATCTTTTTCGTAAAGGGCATCAAATATTGCGTTAAAAAAATCTAAATCTTCAGGATAATCAAGTGTCATTCTTAAACCTGGCCTTCTATGATCTTTATTTTTAACATCTAAATCTAAAACCTTGAATAAGCCGGTATCAGTAAAGTACCTTCCCCACACTTCAGTATCACATGAGTCTTTAATACTTATTACTTTTCTTAAAGCCTCTACTTTAATGCCATAACTAAAAACTCCATGAGGTAAGTCAAATTGTCGAATCAAATCAGAATTTGTTTCTTTGTAACTTTCGACAATTGAGTCTGCATAAGCTGGATCAACAAACGGGCAATCAGCTGTTATATTAAGAATATAATCTAGATTAAAATATTCAGCTGCGCCTAAAAGTCTTGATAAAACATCGTCAGGATCTCCAAAAAAACATTTAATATTATTCTCTTTAGCAATATTTGATAATGGTTTGTCCTGCTCATTATCAGAGGTACAAATAACAATTTCATCTACATTTTTAGCTAATTTAAGTCTATCAATCATATGACTTACAATAGGCTTACCTTTGACTTTTATTAATAATTTTCTAGGCAGTCTTGTTGATTTCAAGCGACCAGTAATTAGGTACCCAACTTTCATTTACTTGCTTTTAAAATGTTTAGATAATATTACTTTGTTAGCATCAATGTTTGCTGCTAGCCTGCTTCCAATTAATTTTAATAACTCAACTTGCGATAAATCAGACATCTGAGATGTTCTATAAAAGTTAAAATCATTTTTTGAAAAAATATTACCCTTAATTAGATTGTGATTTGCAACTCCGGCCATCTTCATTGGGCCATAAGATGAATATTCCTTCTCTGCCGAATTAAGCTCCATGGAGCCATTACCATAGAGCTTTTCAAGAAGTTTTATTTCTTTATGAAGTTGATTAAATTGATTGATAGATATAGCTGCAGAATAATCACATCTTTTCTGGCCATACAAGGTTGTAACATGTTTCTCTACAAAATCCATCCCATTTGATGAAATTAAAAGTGTAATTAAATTATTATTTTTTTCATCCCAGGCAGTATGATCTGCATATCCAAACTTAGATCCTTGAAATAATTCTTGCATCTTCCTAATTTTTAAAAGATTTACGTCTTCATATTTTGTAGGATAATTTTGAAATCCAAACATTAAGACTGTCTCTCTAGAATGAAAAAAATCTAATGCTTTCTGAACTTCTTCAACTGAGCAACCACCAACTCCAATCACAATCTTTGTTTTTTTACCAATATTATTTAAAACAGCATCTTGAAGCCTTGGCACATTCAAAGAAACTGAGTGAAGCTCAACCATTTCTGGTTTAAATTTCTTTGAAAATTCAACTGATTTTGTATCATTTAGAAGCAACATAAGCTCTTTATTATTTTTTCTTACAATAGAAATTAACTCCTCCCATTCTGATTCATCTAACATCCATGATTGAAGAGTTTCATATGCCTCATGGTCTTTAATCATATATTCATCTAAATCAAGTGTTATATGAAACTTGATAATTTCAGCATTAGTATTTTTTGAAATACTAGTTACTAAGCTTTTCATGAAGTTAAAGTCACCCTCATGATGCCATGCAGTTTCAGCAATTAATTTAATCATCTATAGAGAATCCATTTGGAAAAGAGGTATTAGCACTCTGGTAGTCATCAATTTGTCCTATATCTTTCCAATATTCATGTATCGGAAAAACATTAACATTCTTGCCATTTTTAATTTGCTGCTCCAATAGATCAGGCATATCAATATTTTGATCAACTTTAACATTACTAATTAATTGTTTTTCAAAAACATATATGCCTGCATTAACAAAAAATTTCTTAACTGGCTTTTCCATAAAGCCCATAGCTTTAGTTTTTTCAACACTAACAACCCCAAAAGGAATTTGAACATCATATTCTCTAATACACATAGTAGCAATTCCAGATTGCTTATTATGAAAGTCTAATAAATGTTCAAAATTTACCTTTGTAAGAACATCTCCATTCATCATTATGATCGGAATATCTGGAAGATTTGGGGGAAGAAGACCAATCGCTCCAGCAGTACCTAATGGCTTTTTTTCATTTACATAATTAATATTAACTCCCCAGCTAGATCCATCACCAAAGTATTTCTGAACTTTTTCAGCTTTAAAGAATGTTGAAATATAGAAGTTCTGAAATCCAGATTTGATAAAACGACCTAAAATTGTCTCTAGCATTGGCGTCCCTCCAACCTCAAGCAATGGTTTTGGAGTGTCTTTTGTTAATGGATGAAGTCTTGTGCCATAGCCTCCAGCCATAAGGAACACTGGATTATCATGTTTTCTGTTATAAGTCAGATGCTGAAGAGTCTCTAAGCCAACAACAATTCCATTTTGATCGATAATTGGCATGTGTAATAAATCTTTACTTTTCATTTTTGACATTATTACATCAGTTGAATCAGAGCTCAAAGCAGTTAATGGATTGGGATTCATAACTTGTTCAATACTACTCTTCATTTCTAGATGGTTAATCAGAGCACGTCGAATATCTCCATCAGTCACTGTTCCTAAAAGCTTGCCTCGATTGTCTAAAACCAAAGCAAATCTTAGCCCACCTGAGTGAAGTACTTTTATTGCTGTATGAAGAGAATCTGAAATTTTAAGGGTTATATTAATCCAATCTTTCATATAAATTATTCCGTACTTAGATCTCTAAATTTTTTCATAACAGATAATGGCTCGGTTTTAATTTTTTCAGTAATAAAGTCTGCAGCATTACCATCGCCATATATGTTTGCAATATTATTAATCTTATCTTGAAAAGAAGCTGACAAGGCTAATCTAACAGATTTTTCAAGTGAATCAACATTACAATCAATAACATTTCTTCCCTTAAGACGTCCTTTTTGTCTTGAGCCAATATTAATTACAGGCTTTCTAAAACTTGCGGCTTCAATAATACTACTTGAAGAATTTCCAATAACTAAATCAACATATTTCATAGCACTTAAATATTTTACTTGCCCAAGATTTTTTACAACTTTATATCTTACTGGATCTTTAATACAAAAATTTTCAAGGTAATCATTAATTATTCTGCCACCCGGATCTGCATTAGCATAGGTAAAAAGTATCTTAAATCTAAAAGCAGATATAATTTTTAATATAGAATGCAAGTCACTCTCTAAATCAGTTTGTTCGAGCGTTACTGGATGATACGAAAATAAAGCAGAATTGGATGAAAACTTCCATTTTAAATCTGCTTCTAATTCGTGCTTTTTCAAAAGTTTCATATTAACTATATTGTCTACTCCTGGAGCACCACTATGGAAAACTCTGAGGGGATCCTCACCCATCTGAATTACTCTTTTTCTATAAACTTCAGTTGAACAAAAATGCAAATAACTCATTTTTGTAATTGAATGTCTAATTTGTTCATCAACTGCGCCCTCGGTTATTTCACCTCCATGGATATGTGCTATTGGAATATTCATTAGCATCGCTGTAGTAGCTGCAGCATGAGTTTCATACCTATCACCTAAAAGCAAAATTAGATCAGGCTTCAATCTATTGAAGCTGTCTGACAAAAGAGAGGTAGCATTAGCAGAGGATTTAGCTATTGAAGAGCTAGTAACGGGCAAAATAAGATTATCTACTTTTTCGTCAATAGAAAATCCATCAGACTCAATTTCCTTATATGTCTCTCCGAATTCAATAGCGAGATGAGATGAAGTTACAATTAATTGAAGATCAAGAGCTGGTGATTCCTTGATTTTATTTAAAATAGGAAAAAAAAGGCCATACTCTGCTCGAGAGCCAGTAACTACGCAAATTTTTCTATTTTTCATAACAAGTCGTCAGCTTTATAGCTTTTTTTTGCAACGCTTCCGATGATTGATTTCCATTTCATTGGATTAGTACCAAAACCAGGTCTTTTAGTTGTCAAATTATTCTCACTTAATATATCTCCCTTTTTAATATTACTTTTGGCAACTATCGATTTTCTAACAATATCAATATTTAGCTTTTCACTTGCTGAAATATTTTTTTTTCCATCTCCCATTGCTAATTCAATATTTCTTATCGACGTAATCATATGCTTTAACTCATCTGGACTTAGAGAGGCTTTGTGATCTGGGCCCTCTAGATTTTGACTTAAAGTGAAATGTTTTTCTATAACTGATGCCCCCAACGCAACTGCTGCAATGCTTACTTCAGCTCCTAAAGTATGATCACTATAGCCAACATCGATGTTAAATTTATTCTTTATGGTTAGCATTGCTTTTAAATTAACATCAATCATTGGCGAAGGATACATTGTATTAGCATGAAGTATAGTAATTTTAGATTTAGCCGTTCCTGAACTTATTAAGACATTTAAAGCATCATTAATTTCATTTAAATCTGACATACCTGAAGACAAGATTATTTTTTTTGAAAGTTTTCCAATATAATCTAAGTATGGATAGTTAGTAATTTCACCGCTCGGGATTTTAATGGTGTCAATGTTTAACGACTCTAACAATTGTACACTCTCGATATCAAAAGGAGATGATAAAAAAACAATACCTTTTTTCTTACAGTAATTATATAAATTTTCATGATCACTTGAATTTAGCTCTAACTTTTTAAGCATTTCAAATTGAGACTCATCTGGATTGCTTGTGTACTTTTGATATTCAGCTTTTTCAGCTCCTTTTAATGCAAGATTTTCTGCCTTGAAAGTTTGAAATTTTATTGCATCAGCACCTGATTCAAAAGCAACATCAATTAATTCATAGGCTAATTCTATTGAGCCATTGTGATTAACTCCAGCTTCAGCAATTATGAATACACTCATTTAACAACCACTCCAGCTTTAATAAAACTATTTTTTTTAATCTCTATAGAATGATTAGTCACAGAGCCACTCCCAATAAAACTTCCTTCACCAACCAATACATTACCATTGATAATTGCCCCAGTAGAAATATGACAATGATTTTTTATGACAGAATCGTGCTCTATTAATGCCTTAGAATTAATAATACAATTACTACCAATAATTGCGCTTGAGTTGACTAAAGCTTCATGCATAATAATACTTCCAATTCCAATAACAGAATAATTTGATACATATGCCTTAGGAGAAATAATAGTTGGTAATTCAAAACCAAGTTTAATTAATAAATTAAATAACTTAATTCTTATTTCTGGTGATTTAATTTGCCCAACTGCAACAATTGCATATTTGTAATTTGACGATAGTGATAATAAATCGGAATCATCACCAATAATCTTATAGCCCAAGATTTCTGATTTAGAAGATTTAAAATTACTAACTATTCCAGCAATTTTAAATTTTCCCTCAATTTCAATAACGTCAATTATTGATTTACAATGCCCTCCATCTCCAATTAATAAAATTTCTTTCATTTTAAATTGACACTACTTGGTAAGTTAACAATTCTGTTTTCAAGCCATTCTGAGTTTTTTAGATCATAACTTTCAGACTTTTTAAAAATGTCTAATTTATGCATTAAATTCCATATTGGACGAGCCATCACTCCTTTTGAGTTTGCCTCTTTCAAAAATAGATCACGCTGCTTCTTATTCTTCAAGAGGATTGCATTTAACCAATAATTTGAACTTGAATTTTTTGGCTCTTTAATAAATTCAAAGTCACTTGAGGAAAAAAAACTTTCATATTCCATTGCAATATTGCGTTTATTTTTCAAAAAAAACTCAATACTTTCGATTTGTGCAAGCAATAATGCAGCATTTAAATTGGGCATTCGATAATTATATCCAACCTTGTCATGAGTATATTCCCATTTGTGAGGAACTCTTGCTGTTGTGGAAAGATGCTTAGCTTTTTTAGCCAGTTCCTCATTGTCAGTTAAAATGCAACCACCTCCACCTGCAGTAACAATTTTGTTACCATTAAAGCTTATAGCTCCTAGTAACCCAAAAGTTCCAGTATGCTTTTTTTTATAAAAGCTTCCCAGACTTTCTGCCGCATCTTCAATTAATGATATTTTATACTTATCACAAATTTTCTTTATTTGATCAACTCTGCAAGGATGTCCAAAAGTGTGCACAGGAACACATGCTTTAATAGTTTTTCCAGTTCTTAAATTAATACATTTTTGGTCTTTAATTATTGTATTTTTACTTAGAAATAATTCTAAAGCTACTGGAGACAATCCAAGAGTTTCTTTTTCAACATCTAAAAAAATTGGAGAAGCGCCACAATAACTTATTGCATTGCAAGTAGCCACGAATGTTAATGGCTGTGTAATGACTTCATCATCATTAGAAACTCCTGCAATCAAGAGAGAAATATGAAGCGATGAAGTTCCATTTGAAGTAGCAATTGCAAATTTTGATCCAGTGTATTGAGCAATTTTTAACTCAATCTGATTAACAAATTCCCCAGCAGTAGATACAAATGATGAGTCAATACAATCATTCAAATATTTTTTTTCATTACCTATAAAACGAGGTCTATGTAAAGGGATAGCACCCTCTTCCTCATAAAGATTTTTTATAAAATCAATGACATCATCAAACATTGTAAATATCTGATTTATATTTTTTCAGATTCTTTGGCATAATTATCCAATCAATTGTTTTTTTAAGTCCTTCTTTAATATCAAATTCTGGAGAATATCCAGTAATTTTTTTGATTTTAGTGTTATCACACCAAAGCCTATGAACTTCTGATTTTATAGGCCTTAATCTTTCAGTATCAGTAGAAAAATTAACGTCGGAATCCATTAAATTTTTTATTATTTCTAAAGTATCAGATATACTAATTTCAAAATTAGAGCCTATATTTATAATTTCACCAATTGATTTTTCAGACTCTGCTACTGAGAGTATGCCCTTACAAGTATCCTTAACATAATTAAAATCCCTAGTTGGTGAAGTATCTCCCAACTTAATTTCGTTCACTCCACTAGCTATTTGAGTGATGATAGTTGGAATGACTGCTCGAGCAGATTGTCTAGGACCATATGTATTGAAGGGTCGAACAATTGACACTGGCAAATCAAAGGAGTTATAAAAACTCATTGCCATAGCATCAGCAGCAATTTTTGATGCACTATAAGGCGACTGTGGCTGTAAAGGGTGTTTTTCGTCAATTGGGACGTACTGAGCTGTCCCATAGACTTCACTAGTAGATGTATGAATGACTCTTATATTGCCATTATCCTTTGCAGCCTGACAAATATTGAGAGTTCCATTTATATTTACATCTACGTAACTATTAGGAGCAATATATGAGTATGGAATAGCTATTAAAGCAGCAAGGTGAAAAATTATGTCTACATCTTTCACTATTCCTTGACAAAAATAAGGATCCCTGATGTCACCACTACAGACTTCAATTTCATTCTTACAATTTAAATCTTCAAGCCAGCCCCAATTATTAAAAGAGTTGTACTGAACTAGAGCTTTAATACTGAATCCTTGCGAAAAAAGAAGTTCGACTAAGTGAGAGCCAATGAATCCATCTGCACCAGTAACTAAAATCTTAGTATTCTTCATCCTAACCTCATAAACTAATTATTAGCGTGCATTATCAAAAAAAATTTCTCCAGCAATCAATACTTTTAACTATGGCTTCATCTAAGCTCGTTTTAGGACTCCAGCCTAATTCTTTTTTTGCCTTACCACAATTTAAACTTAATGAAGTCTTGATAGTTGGTTAAGATAAATCATGCTCAATTGTTAAATTTTTACCTGATGCTTCGATAATCTTTTCGACCAAAGTTCTAATTGAAACTGCACTTCCGTAGCCACAATTATATAGTCCGTACTTAGATTTTTGATTTTTTATGACATTGTCAATAAACTCAATCAAATCATCAATGTAAAGTAAGTATCTTTCTTCTTCTCCAGCTCCCCAAACTGAAATCTTTTTTCTATCAAGATTGTAAGAATATTTCAGAATTAATTCCTATCTTTGCTACATGAATTTAATATTTTTAAAATTTCTTTATTGTATTTTGATTTTTTTGATCTTAAGCCTCGATTAGAAAAATTTTTTGCAGGAAAGAGTGACAAGTATTTTATTCTTCTATATATCTGACTTATAATTTTCCAAAATTTATTTTGTATTATGTAAGTTGAATACTTATATTTCAAAAAATGTTTTAAAGAATAATTACCATCTAATCCTCTTTTTAGAAATATATCAAATTTGGACTTAACAAAATTAGATGAATAGTTCAAGCTTAAATTATCCTTTCTTGACAAAAGCGAAGACAATGAACTAATTAATTCATTATATGACGTGTACCAATCTTTTCCGAGTATCCAATCAATCCTTGATTCATGATTGATTCCAGAATGAATATTTCTAGTCAGATAGAAGCATTCAATAAACTTAGACTTACCTCTCATTGCTATAGTCATCGAATTCGCATATTCACCAAAATTTCGGTCAGTAATAGTTTCTAGGCCATTACTAATATCTTCAATAAACTCATTTAGTCGATGTACAGAGAAAATTGGAACCCAGTAATTATCTATTATCTCTTCAAGCCTTTTTTCTGCGGTTTCACCATTTAACTCTTTTTTATCCCAATACACTCCAAAATCTTTTAAATCACCATAGGGACCCTCACTAGTTAACTCTATTGAAATTGCGCGTCCTTGAGCAGTTGCATATTCTGAATTATCATTTAAAAAATCTGCACACTTTTCTAAAGAATCTGAAATAAAAAAATCATCATCTCCTTGAAAAGCACAAAAATTTAAAGAACTCGTTTGACTTGCTTTTTCTGCTAGTTTAATCAAAGTTCTCCTATCGCTTAAGTTTTTCCAATGATAATAATAGATCTCAATATCTCCTTGAGCAGCATTTAAAACAAGCTCCTCTGACGATTCATCACTTGCATCACCAATAAATAATGGATGGGGGCTATTTATTGATACATAGTAATGTATTGTACGAATAAGAAAATCTATTCTATTAAGGGTTGGAATGATGATTGCAACTTTTTGCATAATATTTATACTAACAATTTAAAAAATAAATTTCTACATTAAAGTACAAATTTTTCTTACTCCATTCAAGCGCAATATTATTTGGAATAACTATAAATAAATTTGTCACTATTCTTAAAGGGTCTCAGCTTGGTGCTTGCCCATACTTTTAGCTTTAATTAAATTTATAGTGTGAATTTGAGTTTTTTCATTCACAAACGATTCCAAATAAAATTATTATTTTAATGAGTTGCTTTATATTACTAAGGGTTTATTTGTATTTTTCAAGAATGAAATGTTCGGGGCTAGGACTCATTCTCCCTGTCATTGGACTACCGTCGAATTTCTGCCAACCTTCTAAAAACAAGTCTTGTTCTTTTAATTTTTCTTCTAGCTCCATTGGCATTGATTTTAGATAATTCAAGTCAGTTCTTTCATTAATATAATAATTAATATGATCATAAGTATGAAGGTTTTCTAACCCATAATCCAAAAACATGCAACATCTATCTCCACTTCTATTTCCGATTCCATGAATCATTCTCATATCAAATAAAACACCATCACCTGCTTCAACTTTTGCTAAAAATGGCTTTGCAGGAAAACAAAAAGGATTTGACTTAGATCTTACATAAGGAAAATATCGTGGTCTTTTATCGCGAGTTATGAAACATCTGATATTTGCTATAAACTTATTCCAGAATAGCCTCTCAAAAGAATACTTAAGACTTCTTTCGGTTAAATGACTACCCGGAATCAAAAAAAGAGGGGTTTTGTTTTCTTCAAATGAATTTAAGTAAATCCCTAAACGAGCCATTCCAACTGGATACGCAGATTCATCCCATATTTTTTCATAATCTTTTCCCCTATATTTATCAAACCACCCACCTCTGGATAAATATGGACTTCTAAAACGAGAATCTCGATGCCAACCAGTTATCTTATGAGGATCTCCATCTTCAAAAGCAGATTGTGTAAGATTAAAATGAAGATCATTATGTATACAAAATTTAATCTTGCCACCTAATAAATAACTAATTTCCTTTATGATTTTTTTATTCCATATTAATGGCCAGAATTCCTTTTTTTTTCTTATACCATCAGCTAAACCCCAAGAAAAAACTGTTTCACCACCCTCATTACAATTTTCTGATACATCAGGAAAAACACCCTCCATTAATTTCTTGTATTTTAAAATTTCTTCAGAAGAAAGTAAATTTTTAATTATCACAAAACCATTTTCATTATAAAATTTTGCAGAACTTTTATCATTCATAATCTTGTCATTGATGTTTATGTTAATAAATTTATTTTATCGTAACTTTAGCTTTGTATTTTCAATCTGGTTACTTCGCCACTTATCCTGCAAATAGCTATTGATATTAATAATTTCTTTATTCTTGTCTAGGTAGTCAACTATGTCAAAAAGTGAGAAGTTTAGATTACTTTTTTTATAGAAATGATTTAATATTTTTTTAAAGAAAATCAAGTCATCTTGATAGTCTAACGTCATCCTAATGTCATCTCTAATAAATTCAGTTGGGATATCATTTAGTGTTTCTATATTAAATAAATTAGTATCTTTGAAGTAAGTCCACATCATTTCTGTATCTTCAGAATTTTTTATTTCACAAACCTTTTTTAGGGCTCTATAACTTATACCGTATGAAAAAGCACCACAAATTACCTCAGGACTTTCAATAAAATCAGAATCATTTGAAAAAAACTGCTTGAAAGCAAGATTTACAAGATCTTCTGAACAAAAAAGGTCATCTCCATCAGCTGTTACAAAAAAATCAATCTTAAATTCTTCAGCAGCTTCTTTCCATCTCATTAGCTTATCCTTAACACTTCCTCGAAAAAAATCAATTTTTTCATTGACAGCTATTTTGCACAATATATCATCTTCCTTAAGCGCAGTAGTGCAAAGGATGATATGATCAGTTTTGATTTTTTTCATTCTTCTTATAAGGTGGACAATTGTTGGTATTGACTCTATTTCGATAAGTGCTTTATTTGGGAGTCTGGTTGATCCAGTTCTTACAGTAATAAAAATGGCTGTTTTCATAACTTATTTATATTTAGATTTCTGCTAATTCGACAAACTATATATCAAATCACTCAAATTCACTGGTTTATTTATACTGGTTGATTTTGATTTAACTAACTCTCCATTTAAATCAATCCAGTCTATTCCAGTAGAGTTACCAAATGCAAACTTAGGTGATTCGAAATATTGTTTGGATATAGTTTCAAATCCAATAACGCTTATGGATTTATTAAAAAAACGAACATCTCTCAGAGCGGAAGAAGCAAATCCAGCAATGCAGATGTATTTAAAAGACTGATCAATTAGTGAATCCTCAAAAGAGACTACATTACAATTAAAACCTTTTTCTATCATAGTGTTTGCAATTTGATATGCATAGTTATCATGTTTATCCATACTAGGATGCGGTCTAATATCAATATCAGTTGTATTATTAATCTCACAAACCTTTATAAAATCTTTAATATACATCTCTAAAACAAGATCATCTAATAATTTTTGCTCATACCAGCCACTTAAAATTCCTAAAATTTTGTTATTGATATGATTCTTATGAGAGCTTTTTGAATTTACGCAAGTCAGAGATACATTATTATTTTTAAATAAATTTTTATGTGCCTGAACTTCTAAATCATCAAAAAATAAATACTTAAACGCTTTACCATCTCCTAATTGTGTTAACTCTTCTAATTGACTTACATTTTGGATTTTTTTAATAAGCAAAAGTGGAAAAAGATACCTATTCAAAAAAATTGAAAATTTTTTTGAAAATCCTATTGAAACAAACCTAAAAACTATTAGTTTTTTTGTTCTTAGGTACGACCATAAAACTTGAACAAAGTTCTTACTCTGATATATTTCAATAAATTTTTTTCGAAGAAAAAAATTTGACTTACTGGTATCAATGATGTCATTTTTCTTTACATTAACTCCCTGAATCATTTGTTTTGCTAAAACTGGATTGCGAGTAAAAAGGTGAGTTAAATTATTGCACATACATATGACTTTGGTATTTGGTTTAATCAGGATATCATAAACATATTTTTCTAATATTTGCATTTCTGAAGAACAAAGCCAGATATTGAAATTTAAATTCTTTATTGCAGTTAAATTTTTTTTTAGATACAAATGATATCTGAGACCATACATTTTCTTTGGTGTTAAGAAGTAACCCTCAATTTCTTTTTTTGATTCCATCAACTCTAATTTATTAACTAAATTATCTGGTCTTGAAATATCAAAAACCAACAGTGAAATTTTAAAGTGATTTGACAACTCATAAATTGTCGGGAAAAGATATGTTTCAATATCTCTAGCACTCCAAGAAATTAAAATACGCTCTCGTTTATCCATTAATTTTTCTTGGTCATACAAGCATCCATAATTTTTTATTTAGCTAAAAATGATAACTGAAAAAAATTACTATTAAAAAAAACTAATTAAAATTTAATTTATTAATCAATTTTTTTAAGATTAAAGCTTGTTCTTTAGCTTCATTCATATCACGATAGTTTGCTTTAAAAGACATTATTTGTGGCTGAATCTTTTCTGCAACAGGGCACATTGGATTCTCATAATTATATTCGTGACTATATGAACATGGGCCAGAGTTTGGAATATAGCCAGACTTAAGAAAAGTCAAATCTTTTATTACTGGCTCTTCATAAACCACTGAATGCCCCCCATAAAAACCATGACCTCCAATTTCTTTGAATTTTTGATAAAACTCCTTCCAAGTAAGACCAATTTTTTCCTCTCCTTCGTATAGAGTTGCAAAAGTCCAATACGAATTTACATAACCCTCTGGAACGAACTGTGGAGTAATCCAGTCACACCCATCAATGGCTTCTAAAAAATACTTAGCAACTCTTTGTCTTCGTTCAACAAGTTGATCCATTCTTTCTACTTGAGCTAAAGCAACTGCAGCTGTTACTTCATTCATACGGTAATTGTAACCTAGAGTATCATGTCTCTTATAATGAGGATCCTGAAAATCAGTTGGTAAAAGTTGCCGTAATTCTTGACCTGCAGATAAAACTTTGTAACCATTAAATGCAGTTTTTCGAACAATAGTACCCATTTTCTCATCATTAGTTAAAACAATTCCACCCTCTCCTGCAGACAAATGCTTCTTATTTTCAAAACTAAAGCTAGACATATGGCCTATTGTTCCTGCTAGTCGCCCTTTATAAAAACCTAATACACACTGGGCAGAGTCTTCAATAACAATAATATTATGCTTGTTAGCAATATTCATAATAGGATCCATATCTGCTGGAAGCCCATGCATGTGAACAGCATAAATTGCTTTTGTTTTTGGTGTAATTTTTCTTTCAATATCCTTTGGATCAATATTTAGAGTATTAGGATCTAGGTCAGCAAAAACAGGAACTGCATTTTGATGTAATATTGTAGTAGCTGTCATGACAACAGTTTGTGCAGGACAAATTACTTCATCCCCAGCGCCTACCCCCGCTGCTGCAAGACAAGTATGAAGAGTAGATGTCCCTGAATTCTGTGAAATTGCATACTTCATTCCATACTTTTTTTTAAAGGCTTTTTCGAGTTTAAGAGTGAAAGGATCTCCAGAACGACTTTCTGAATTTAAAGCTTCTGAAACATACACAATTTCATTACCATTGAATTTTCCAAATTTTTCATTTCTAGGATCAAAAATATCTTTTTTCATAACACTTTCAAACAAGACATTAAAAAATTCCTCTGGAAATAGCACCATCAAAATTTATAGTAGCGCCACTCAAATAACTTATATTTTTCTCAACAATTGAGGCTACAAAATCACCAATCTCAGCTGGCTTACCAACTCTTTGCATAGGAAAACCTTTTCCAGCAGCTATAGGGTCAGATGATAACTCATTAAATCTATCAGTATCCATTGGTCCAGATGCAATATTTATACAAGTAATTTCTTTTTCAGCAAATTGTGGGCTTAATGACTTTAAAAGACTAGTTGAAGCTATTCTATATGTATTAGATAAGATAAGATTTGGATCTGGCTCCTTTATGTTGTATGAGGAGATAAGAAAAATAAAGCCATTATCATTTATCTTCATTTTTTGTAATATCAACGCAAAACCTAAAAAAAGCTGGTTATGAAACTTATTCCAATCTTCGATTGAGATTTCACTAAATGGCTTTGCTGGTGGTCCGCCAGTATTTAACACTAAAACATCCACCCCATTGGGATATAAATCACAAATTTCCATACATTTATTTATATCTGATGTATCGAGGTCCTTACTAGAGAGACCAAGTGCATCATAAGAAGGAATTTGGCCCAGAGAATTAGTAATGGCCTTTCCAATTCCTCTTGAACCAGCAAGAATTAGGGCTTTTTTTGATTTTACAGTCATATTTTTTTATCCAATTTTAATATTACTAGAACTTCGACCTATTTTTGACAATTTTTTCTGCTCAGACTCAGTCAATGTTTTTGGTAAAAAGTTATTTTTCAATCCATCGCCAACTGATTTATATAGCCTATTAGTTTTGCCAATAACTATATCAAGATCAGAAATTATAACTGCATAGGAATCATCAGGGTATTTAAAGTCAGGCTCATCTTTTATGTAAACAAATAATGAATCTGGTGAGAATGCAACTGCAACTCCTAGCACATCTAAGTTATTACAATGTAGCCCAAAAGAAACCTTACAACTAGTTTGACTTTTAATATTTGGTATTGCTGATAAATTTACATCACTTTCATCGACAGATAATTGTGTATGAATGAAACTAACTTTATCCCTAAATTTATCTGAAACTAAAACTATCTCATTCATGCTCGACATTCCGGTAGAGACATAGACTGGCTTATTTGTTTTTACTAGGAATTCAATTAAATTTAAGTCTTTAATACCCCAACTTAAAACTTTCCAGAAATCAGGTTTAAATTCAGCACAATACCTTGCTGCATCGATATCTCCTATTGCAAAGCCAAAATTTTTATTACTACCTTTAATAATATTAAAACAATCTTGATAGCATTCTTTACTTAATTTATTCTTCCAACTATCTGAGCCATCATAAAAATCATGTTCTCTAACTTGAAAGGTAACTGCATTAGATTTAGTTTTAGATAATTTTCTACAATAGTCTTTCGCTATCTCATCCGAACCTAGATGGTTAAGCCCAATTTCTGCAATGAACTTTATCATTTTCTCTCAATCATAATATTATTTTAAATATGCACAAAAGTAAAAATTTATTAAATAAATAAATTATTTCAACTCAATTAAATAAGTCATCAGGACTCATTATAAAATACTACCATGCAGATCTTCCACCATCTACTGCAATAATTGCCCCATTAAGATAGCTTGAAGCATTACTAAGCATCCATATAAGGGTGCCTTGATATTCATCTTCATTTGCCATGCGCTTCATAGGTATTCTTGATGATAATTCGTTAACAAAAAGTTCAGGCTGGCCATTATTTATTCCACCTGGGCAGATTGCGTTACAACGAACATTTTTTTCCGGCCAGTATGTTGAAAGATAACGTGTGAGCCCAATTAATCCAGTTTTTATTACAGAGTAAGTAATTGGTTTAACTGGTTGATTTTCCTCTAACAAATCTGACTTAGAATAGAGCCTTTGATCAGGAGCGATTAAACCAAGGTCGGATGAAATATTAACAATTACTCCTCCATTTGAATTTTGAGAAATTAAAGACCCGAAGTGTTTAGAGCAAATAAAAGACCCAGTTAGGCCAACCGCTATATCCTTACTCCATGTTTCTATAGGAAAATTTTCTAGTCTAGATAAATTATTACCCTTTCCTTTACCATCCTCTGAATTATTTGCGGCATTATTAACCAAACCATCAATTTTCCCATATTGCTCAAATATTAATCTTGCATTGTTTTTAACTTCATTTTCATTAGTAATATCAACCTCAAAACCTTTTGCATTGACATTGAAATCCTCTTTCAATTTTTTTACAATGTTATCAAGAATATTTTGAGAAAGATCCAGTAATATTGGTATACCACCATATAACGCAATAGCTTCTACATGTTTCCTTCCAAGAAGACCTGCAGCACCTGTAACTATTATCACTTTACCTTTTAAAGAGAATAGATCTGTGGTCATAGATAGCAACTCCTAATAAAATTTTAGATTAACTTCTTAAAGTACTTTAATTGATTTATTAATTTTAAACTTTTTTTTTAAAAATATATTTCTATTATTAAAAGTGGACAATAGAATTAGAAGTTAATGATTCTTTTATTGCCATAGCAATTTTATGGCTACCAATAGACTCTTCAAATGATTGATTCATTTGATTTTCATTTTTATTTTTAATAAAATTTATGAAGCTTATTAATTGTGCCTCAAACAAGTCATTTCTCTGAAAATCTTTAAATGACTCTGAGTATTTATTACCCTCAGTATAGTTGTTCATAGAGATTTTATTTTCAGTGATATCCCACAGTATATCTCCATGCTCACCAAGAATGTGCATTTTTCTATAAGGTGTCTTTTGAACAAAGCTCATGTTTAAGGCTGATGAAAACTCATAATTTTCTTTATTGAATTTGAACAAGGCACTCACATTATCCTCAACATCAATTTCAAGATTACTTCTTGTTCCCCCAACAGCAAATAAATATTCTGGCAAACCAAATAGTGAAAATAATAAATCGATTTCATGGATTTCAGTTAAAACTACTCCTCCTCCTAGTTCTCTCCTGCCAGCATATAATTCATTATATTTTTCATATTTGTGCCAGGAGGGAAAATATGAGTTGACATTAACATTAATATTGTAAATCTTCCCAATTATGTCACTTTCCAATAAATCCCTTAGTTTATTAAAACAGGGATGAAATCTCATCATATACCCAACCTTGAAAGGTATTTTTTTAGTTTTTGAACATTGTATTAATTTTTCGATATTTTTTTTATCAGAAATTGGTTTTTCAACCAAAACAGGAATTTTGTTATTAATAAGGTCTATTGAAGTATCTAAGTGCAAACTTGTTGGATTACTAACAATTGCAAAGTCAATATTAAATCTAGTAGCTTCATTGATATCATTACATCTAGTTATTCTATATTTTTCTTCTATATCAACACTTTTATCCAAATTTAATGAATCTGTTATTTCATTATTATTATTACTACTTCTGATTGCATAAACTCTAGATAATGGATAAAGCTTCTTAAATACTCTCAGGTGTCGCTGTCCAATCCCACCTAAACCGATAAATAGTACGTTCATAGGACAAAATTACTGTAACAATTAGAATCATGCATATTTTTTTCGAAACCAATTCAACTGTTGATTAAATATGTCTATTCCATTATTGTCACGATAGGCCTGCATAATAAAAATACCCTTGTAGTTAAACTCTGATAACTTATTAAAAAAAATGTCAAATTTTGCATCACCATAACCTAATATCTCAGGACCACCATTGAACTTTCGATCCTTAATATGTATATCGGAAATTCTATCTCCATAAGTTTCTAACTCTTCAATCGGGTCATAACCTAAAGATGCACTATTTCCAATATCATAATTAACAGTAACGTTATTTGAATTAATATTTTCTAATAAATTAATAAAAACCTTTGGGGGTAAATCGGTTTCTAAAGCAAGATTAACACCTTTTTTTTCCGCATGAAAAACCACCTCAGAAATACTTTCAATAAATCTGCTTTGATCTTCAGCCAATTTAAGAGATGATTGATCAACACATGGAATGACAATATCTTTGACTCCTATCATTATTGCGTTATCAATTAATTGATTAAGCACTCTAAGGCTATTTTCTACTTGAATTTCATTACTAGAATGAAGTGGGGCTTCCATAAAATAATCTGCACATATCGACTTTACTGAAACACCTGAAGAGGCAGCTGTAGAAATTATTTCTTTAATTCCAGCCTCATACAATAGTGGATTTTCCTCTGCATCTTCATAATCTAAAATAAATTCAATACAATCTAAACCAATATCTTTAGCAAGATAAAACTCATCAGCCCAGTAATTTTTTGGATGTGCTTGGTATCTACCCTTATATTTAGGCAATAGCCTTCCTTGCATTACTCCAAGAGGGTTATTCATAGAAATCAATTAGAAAGATGTTGACGTAAATTAGTTGCAATTGGAGCCTCAGCCTCTATCACTTTTTTGATGCCATCGCCTAAGGCACCTTCAATCTTTCTTACCGAATCAACTAATTGTCTTAGACCTGATGGCTCTACTGAAGCAGCCTGATCAGAACCATACATTGATCTATCTAAAGTTATGTGTCTCTCTAACGAAGATATACCTAAAGCAGAAGCTGCACATGAAATTGCAATGCCTACTTCATGTCCACTATATCCAACATTGCATTTGAACTTATCTTTGAATGTATTAATCAATTTCAGATTTGCATCACTATCTTTCATTGGATAAGTTGAAACTGTATGCATAAGCTCAAAAGAACAACCTGCATCTTTAAAAATTCTCACAGCATTTTCAATATCTGAATATGTGGTCATTCCAGTAGATATAAACGTGTGTTTTTCTTCTTCTGCAACCATGTGAAGAAGTTCGTCATAAACTATCATTGCAGATGCAATCTTATTATAGTTACAATTAAATTTTCTTAAGAACAACTGACTATTGAGATCCCATGCAGAAGCAAACCACTCAATTTTTTTTGCTTTGCAATAACTATCTATCTCGCTGTATTGATTTTCATCAAATTCTAGTCCCATTTTTTGTTCTCGCTGAGTACTTCCCCATGGGCTATTTCTTGGAGAGTCTAAAAAGTCTTTTTTGTATACTAGACCGATATCACGTTTTTGGAATTTAACTGCATCACAACCTGCATCTATAGCTGTATCAATTAGCTCTTTGCAAATTGACATATCTCCATTATGATTTATTCCAATTTCTGCTGTAATGAATATTGACATCTATTTAGCTCCTTATTATCTATAAAGTATTTTTAGAAAACTAATTCCAAAATGTTTCTCTATTAACTCACGAACAACTCCATCACCGCCCTTGGCATTCAATACTATATCTGCTATTTCTCTTATTGAAGAATGACTATCTGATGGGCAAACTGTAAACCCACAATATTGCATAACACTGTAATCATTTAGGTCATTTCCAACAAAACAAATCTTATTAACATCATAAGAATGTTTGTCAATGATATCTTGAACTGCAATGATTTTATTTTCGACATTCTGATATGCAACTATTTTTAATTTTTTTGCTCTAGCAGTAACAACTGGATTTTTTTCAGTTGAAACTATATAAGATGGCTTGTTTATTTTATTTAAAACATCAAAAGCAAGTCCATCAGAGCGGCTACATGCCACCATCTCTTTTCCATCCTGGTCAATATATACAATATTATTTGTCAAAACACCATCAAAATCAAACACAAAAGCATCAATTTCTTCAATCTTCATAACTTAAATTAAGCCTAATATTTAATGTGATTATATAGTTAATTCTCTATGGTCTATAAACTTAAATTGCTATACTTGTTTTTTT
>Ga0055584_100000617_pt1 | contig 33838 bp, 35 predicted proteins | sample OSDHelmetaG_FD_58716 | JGI IMG/M metagenome (GOLD analysis project Ga0055584, IMG submission 58716) | Pelagic marine sediment microbial communities from the LTER site Helgoland, North Sea, for post-phytoplankton bloom and carbon turnover... | ecosystem: Environmental > Aquatic > Marine >... | reverse complement strand
CGTTGTTGGCGTTGTTGGCGTTGTAAGCGGCGCAGCAGCGCTTGTCGGGCGCGCAATGGACTAATCACGTTGGCAATGAGGACCACTGCTGTAATGCCGAACGCGCTCCAGACATAAGCCGCGTAGCCGCCCATATGCAGGAACTCATAGATTGACGTCATTTAGGGGCCACCAGTTCCTTAACCCAAGCACTTTGTTGCTCACGGGCGATAACATCATTGCGCGCACGCATCAGCAAGACGGTAAAAAAGTACAGTTGGAATGCGATTGCCATTTCTAACAACGGGATGAGCATGCTCGGATGCATCGACGGTTTATCGAACTTGGTGATCGATGCTGGTTGATGCAGCGTGCTCCACCACTCGACCGAATAGTGGATTATTGGGATGTTCACTACTCCGGCCAAAACTAACACGCCTACTGCGCGACCGGCGGTACGCTGGTCGTCGATGGCACCACGCAGCGCAATCGCGCCAAGGTATAAAAACAGCAAAATGAGCTCAGAGGTCAGACGCGCATCCCATACCCACCAAGCGCCCCACATGGGCTTGCCCCATAACGATCCGGTCACTAAGGCCAGAAACGTAAAGGATGCGCCAATGGGGGCGGCGCATGCGGCCATGACGTCGGCAAGCTTCATCCGCCAAATCAGATGGACGCCAGCACAAAAGGCCATAAAGACATACGTAAACATCGACATCCATGCCGCTGGCACGTGAATAAATATGATCCGATAGCTCTCGCCTTGCTGATAGTCGGTTGGTGCAGTGACCAGGCCGCCGTACAAACCAACGCCCATCAGCACCGCAGTGGCCACGGCGAGCCACGGGATCATCCGCGTGGCGAGTGCGTAGAAAAAGCGCGGTGACGCCATTTTGTACAAGAACGCCCAGACGGTGTCGTAGGCGCGACGTAGGATCCCCACCAGTGCTTTGCTCCCCGAGCGTTAGTTGTGGCGAATTGTTTCGACGGCGCATTGTAGCTTGAATAACACGCTTAACCGACCGTAATGCGTAACGCTGCTGCGGCCGCAAATGGCGCCAGCGTCAATGCCAGGATGAACATCGCAGCCAGCAGCAACAGCTGACCGCTGACCGGCACTCCCGCAGCGGCCGCGTCGACCGCGTGCGCTCCAAATATGAGGACGGGAACGTACATCGGCAAGACCAACAGCGCCAACAATGCTCCGCCGCGTCGCAAACCGACTGTCAACGCGACACCAATAGCGCCAACCAGGCTTAACATCGGAGTGCCGAGTAACAGCGCCAACAGCAAGGTGCCCCAAGCCGCTTGCGGTAGTCCAAGTAGCATCGCAAGCAATGGTGCGCACAGGATCAACGGTACCCCGGTTACCAGCCAATGCGCGGTAATTTTTGCCAACACCAGTATCGGCGTGGGCACCGGTGACAGCAGTATCTGTTCCAAGGTACCGTCGTCAAAATCTGTCCGAAACAGGCTGTCTAGCGCCAACAGCGTTGCCAGTAGGGCGTTCACCCACAAGATGCCGGGGGCGATGCTGCGCAGCAATTCCGGCTGCGGGCTCAGTCCAAGCGGGAACAAGCTGGTCGCAATGACAAAGAACAAGACCGGATTTACAGCGTCACTCGTGTGACGGAAAACGAGCTGCATGTCGCGCGTGATCAGCGCCAGAAATGCTCTGCTAATCATTGCTCACCGAGATCCAATACCCGCGTTCCCGCCGGCGGGTCGGCGAGCGGCTGATGAGTGGTGAGCACCAGCATGCCATCGGCGGCCAAATGCTCGCGTAGTAATGATTCAACCAAGGCGGTACCGGCGCCGTCGAGCGCAGTTAGAGGCTCGTCTAAGATCCACAATGGAGTTGCAGCCAGCAGCAATCGTGCCAATGACACGCGCCGACGCTGCCCGGCTGACAAGGTATAGCCGGGTACATCTTCGAAGCCGTAGAGGTCCACCCGTTCTAAGGCTTGTTCAGGACTCAAATGACTGCGATGCGATTGCAGTGCCATCGCGCAACGCAGGTTCTCAAGCGCGGTCAATTCGAGCTTTACTCCGCCCGCGTAACCGAGATAACACAGCTCGCTGTGGAATGCACTGCGGTCTTGCTGGATCGGAACACCGCGCCATAAAACTTCACCGGCGGTCGGTACCACTAGCCCGCACAAGACCCGCAGCAGAGTCGTTTTGCCACAGCCGTTTGGCCCCACGACCTGCACCGCCTCACCTGGAGACAAGCTGAGAGTTAAGTGCTGGAACAATTCGCGATCACCGCGATGTGACTGAAGGCTGCGCGCGAGTAGCTGTGCGTCGCGGGGCAGTTGAGATGGTTGCAGCAAGAGTGGGCGCCGTCGATGCTAAAGCGAATTCCGCGTGGGTTGAGGATTTTCGCACCTTGTGCCGAATCTAGCATCCCCTACTTGCCAATTCCCTGCGAATCGGGCGAGACTCCGGGCCCGGGAGGAAGCCGAGAGTCGCTGCGCGTAGATGCAATTACTCGCCTAGGGTGTAATTGAATATAAAATTGAGAATAACGTGACTCCATCGTCTAGTACGCTACTCGATGTGCAAAATGTCGTCGTCACCTTTGGCGGTATCGTGGCACTCGACGGGGTGTCTTTTGTTATTGCAAAAGGCCACGTACAAGGGCTAATCGGCCCTAATGGTGCTGGCAAAACCACTTTGTTTAATTGCTTGAGTCGGCTCTACGTGCCGGACTCGGGCGATATTCTGTTTAACGGCGCGAGCATCCTAGGCCAACCGCGTCACGCGATGGCGCGCTTAGGCATCGGTCGAACGTTCCAGAGTTTAGCTTTGTTTCAAACCATGACGGTGCTTGAGAACGTGATGGTTGGTGGTCATTGCCGCTCACGCAGCGATTTCTTTTCAGATGCCTTGCGCCTGCCGTGGGTCGCCAAACGCGAGCGTGAGCTGCGCCAGAGAGCGTGGGAACTGATCGTATATCTGGACTTGGAAGAGCACACCCACCAACGTGTCGCGGATCTGCCGTTTGGCACACAAAAACGTGTTGAACTCGCGCGTGCGCTGGCCGCGGAGCCAGAATTGCTGTTGCTCGATGAGCCTGCCGGTGGACTCAATCACGAGGAAGTTGAAGCGCTGAAAGAGTTGATTTGGCGCATTCGCGATGACTTCGGGCTGACGGTGTTATTGGTTGAGCATCACATGAGTTTGGTGATGGCGGCGTCTGACCGGGTTGTTGCTATCGACTTTGGCCGCAAGCTGGCCGAAGGCACGCCAGCTGAAGTGCAAAACGACGCAGAAGTTATTCGGGCTTACCTCGGGACGGGAGAGCAGTGAGTAATTTGCTCGAGATAAGTGGCTTGGAGGCTTCATACGGCCATACCAAGGTGCTCCACGGGATCGAATTGAACTTGCCGCAAGGTGAGATTATTACCGTTCTTGGCGCTAACGGTGCAGGCAAAACCACGACTCTCAGAGCCATCAGCCGGATGGTAAAAACGCATGGCTCAATACGCTTTGATGGCCAGGAAACTACCGGCATGTCAGCGGAGGCTGTGGTTAAGTTACGGATCGCACATGTGCCGGACGGGCGCGGAACCTTTGTGCGCGTCACGACCGAAGAAAACCTGTTGTTGGGGGCTTATTCGCGCCGAGATCGCGGCGCCATTCGGGACGACTTAGAGCGCGTCTATACATACTTCCCACGCTTGAAAGAACGCCGCGAACAACAAGCGGGCACGCTCAGTGGCGGCGAGCAGCAAATGTTAGCAGTCGGGCGTGCGCTGATGTTGCGCCCGCGCTTAATGCTGCTGGATGAACCGTCGTTCGGTCTAGCGCCGCTCATCATTCAGGAGTTGTTCGGCATCTTGCGCAGGATTAACGAAGCGGACAACGTGAGCATGCTGTTGGTCGAGCAAAATGCCAATCTTGCGCTCAACTTCGCCAGCCATGCGTATCTGCTTGAGACCGGCAAGGTGGTGTTGTCGGGCACGGCACAAGACATCAAGAACGACGAATCGGTGCGCCGTTCCTACCTAGGTTACTGACGTCATGGAACAGTTAATACATCAGTTGTTGGGCGGGCTTGCGACTGGAGCGATTTACGCTTGTTTGGCTTTGTCTGTAGTTGTGATCTACCAAGCAATTGACCACTTCAACTTCGCGCAAGGCGAAATGGCGATGTTCTCAACTTTCTTCGCATGGCAATTAATCCAATGGGGCTTGCCTTATTGGGTGGCATTTTTCGCGACCTTGGCGGTGTCGTTTGTGATCGGCGTGCTGATTGAGCGGCTGGTGTTTGCGCCGTTGCGCCACGCACCGGTGTTGAGCCACATTATTGTGTTTATAGGGCTGTTCTCGATCTTCAACAGTCTTGCGGGATTCATCTGGGAATTCACTATCAAAGTGTTTCCGAGCCCGTTTCCGACCGAACCCCTATTTGGTAATCACTACATCGGCATGCATGAGACCGGCATGATGGCGGTTACGCTGGTCATGCTGAGCCTGATTTACGTTTTCTTTAAGTACACCCGTGTCGGTTTAGCAATGCGCGCGGCCGCAGCCAATCCGCAATCTGCGCGGCTGGTCGGTATTTCCGTGGTATGGATGCTGGCACTTGGCTGGGGTTTGGCCTCTGCCATTGGCGCGGTAGCCGGCATGATGATCGCACCGATTGTATTTTTAGACCCGAATATGATGCTGGGGATCTTGTTATACGGATTTGCTGGCGCGGTCGTGGGTGGCTTGACCAGTCCCGGTGGCGCGGTCGTCGGCGGTTTCTTAGTTGGCGTACTTGAGAATTTGGCTGGCCTGGTGATTGGCAGCGAACTCAAGCTGACTTTTGCATTGGTAATAATTGTCGGCGTGTTGTTGTTCCGACCATCAGGACTATTTGGCCGCCGCGTGGTCGAGAGAGTTTAAATAATGGCGAAACCGCTCGCTGTGGATAAACCAATCCCGCCGAATCCAGTTGATCTCCTAACTGTTGCTGGGATCTTACTGCCCACCTGGCGTGTGGCGTGGAGCAGCGTCGGCTTGCTGGCATCAGTAGCCGTGGCATTTGTTCTCGATGACTTTGGTTTGTTTCAGCTGACCAGTGGTTTCATCTACGCGATAGCAATCTTGGGCCTAATGCTCTTGACTGGCTTTAATGGTCAATTTTCTCTGGGCCACAGCGCCTTCTATGCAGTAGGTGCCTATACCGCCGCGATCATGATGGATCAATGGCAAGTCGCTTATTACTGGACGCTAGTTCCCGCGGGCACGGTGTGTTTGGTGGTGGGGTTCTTATTCGGATTGCCGGCGCTGCGACTCGGTGGTTTGTATCTTGCGCTGGCGACCTTCGCGCTGGCGGTAGCGACGCCACAGATTCTTAAATACGACCTGTTTGAGCACTGGACTGGTGGCGTCCAAGGGCTCGACCTCGACAAGCCGGTGTCACCGATAGCGGCATTAAGCGATGACCAATGGATTTATCTGTTCGCGCTGGTCGTTTTGTGTTTCATGGTGGTGGTCGCGCGTAATTTAGTGCGCGGTCGCAGCGGGCGCGCGATGATCGCGATCCGAGACAATCCCTTGGCGGCGCAGGCGATGGGCATCGACACGTCTACATACAAAGCCTGGACCTTTGGCGTGAGCGGATTGTTCACCGGAGTTGCAGGGGCGCTGAGCGCAATTGTTATTCAATTTGTTGCGCCTGATAGCTTCACCTTCACGCTCGCGATCAGTTTCTTGGTGGGATTAGTGGTCGGTGGTCTGGTGTCGATCCCTGGAGCTATATTTGGTGGCATGTTTGTTCTTTATGTTCCGAACCTCACAGAAGATTTTGAAGGCTTAGCTTGGACTGCATACGGCATTGTCTTGATTGTTGCTGTCTACGTTATGCCAATGGGCGCCGCCGGTTTAGTGAAAGCGATGACAGCGAAGCTGATTAAACGCTAGCCTGGTTGCATCGGGACAACGAATGGCCCTGTGACGCGCTCGCGCGCTCACATCTTGATTGAGCAGTCGCCAAAGTGACTGCAGTCGTCGGCGCGCCACAGCGCCGCACAAGTGTCGCGCAAGGTGACACTTGCTACTGTGCGAGGAGGAGTTTATGAAAGCAGTCAGAGCCGTATCTCTGGCGTTGGGCGTTACTGCGCTCGCGTTGAGCCAAGTGGGTGTCGCGAAGAATTCACCGGGCGTCACCGACACATCGATTAAAATTGGCAACACCAACCCTTACAGTGGTCCTGCTTCGGCGTATTCAACCATCGGTAAGTCTATTGGTGCTTACTTCAAGATGATCAACGAGCGTGGCGGCGTTAATGGTCGCAAGATTGAGTGGGTCAGCGTGGACGACGGCTATAGCCCGGCGAAAACTAAAGAGCAGTTTCGAAAACTGGTTGAACGAGAAAAAGTTGCGTTCATGTTTCAGTCACTTGGAACTCCAACGAATTCCGCTGTACACCGGTACATGAACAAAAAGAAGGTGCCGCATTTGTTTGTTGCTACCGGGGCAACAAAGTGGGGCGATCCGAAGAATTTCCCATGGACGATGGGATTCCAGCCGAACTATCAAACGATGGGAAAAATCTTTGCTGGCTACATCCTCACGAATTACCCCAACGGCAAAATTGGCATTCTTTATCAGAATGACGATTACGGTAAAGACTATGTGATTGGTCTGCGCGCTGGGTTAGGGGACAAAGCGGACAAAATGATCGTTGCTGAAGAAACCTACGAAGTTACCGATCCCACCATTGATTCTCAGATTGTCAATTTGAAATCATCCGGTGCTGATATTTTCTATAACGTTACGATTCCAAAGTTTGCCGCTCAAGCGATCAAGAAAGTCTATGACATAGGCTGGCGGCCAGTGCATTTGTTGAATGACGTTTCCAACTCAGTTGCATCGGTGCTGAGTCCGGCGGGATTGGACAAATCCAAAGGCGTGATAAGCGCCAATTACTTGAAAGATCCGACCGACCCATCGTGGAAAGATGACGCGGATTTGAAAGAATGGCTGGCGTTCATGAACAAATACTATCCTAAGGGCGACAAGACGAATTCGTTGAACGCCTATGGCTTTGTAGTTGGCTCGCTGATGGTGCATGTGCTGGAGAAATGCGGTGATGACCTGTCACGCGAGAACATCATGAAACAGGCCGCGAGCATTAAAGACTTTCGTCTAAAGATGGCCTTGCCTGGCATCAAGGTAAATACCGGGCCAGACGACTTCTACCCAGTCGAGCAAGCGCAAATGATGCGTTTTAACGGCACTTCGTGGGAATTGTTTGGCGAGCTTATTTCTGCAGATTTGCTCTAGCGCCGACTCAAGCGCACAGCGCCTGGGCGGTGCACGGCCTTGGCGCGCGCTAGAAGCGGATGAAGGTGTCGCTCCGCCGCATTAGTAATCGACAATTTCTACGGATTAGCTAAGCATTAATTGGCAGTTAGAAAAGGGCGCATTTGCGCCTTTTTTGTTTGTGCACAGGCCTGAGGAGAAACGATGCGCGTTGCAGCTTTGCTATTCCTGGCCGGATTTTCGCCGCTGTTTTTGCAAGATTATGAGCTGTACGGCTTAACACTTGCGGGGGTGTACATGATGGCGGTGATGGGGCTCGCTTTGCTGATCAATATAAGTGGCCAGTTCTCCATTGGCCACGGGGCGTTCCATGCACTGGGAGCTTATTCGATGGCGGTTGCTATGGCCGCCGGAGTCTCTGCATACGTGGCCATTCCCATCGCTGCACTGGTCGGTGCGGTTGCGGGGTGGCTGGTTGGCACGATCGCTGGCGGGGTCGCATCGTTATGGGGTGCGACCCCTGGTGGCCTGCTTATTCAGTACCTCCCGGTTTTGGCTCGCGATGCATCCGCCGCGTTGTCATTGCCCGCGTACGGCTTGATTCTCATTGGTTTGATGTACCTGCTGCCTGAGGGCGTTGTGGGTTTGTTCCGTATCGTTAGAGGCCGCGTGCGCGAAAAATTCCGGCGGCTCAGTCGAGTTGGTGCCCGCTCGTCGAGGTCATAGACAAGCTTGCCAAACGTTTGGTGAGCTTTGAGTTGAAGGTCGTGGGGCAGGGCGCTCCAACATGGTGCCTATTGGCCTGGATGCTTGTGGATCACGCACCGAAGGTGTGCGTGTAGCTGGTTTCATAGCGTCCAATTGGCCCGGATCCGGTGCAGATCGAAGTTGGCACGAACATCGCATATGGCAACGTGTGCGGCGCTGCCGCGGATATTTGTCTTAATCCGGAGGACTTAAATGGAACCCATCGTTGAACTCAGGTATGTGCTGAACACATTATGGTTTGTGTTAGCAGGCGCGCTTGTTATGTGGATGGCGGCGGGCTTCTCAATGCTCGAAGCAGGTTTGGTGCGAACCAAAAACACGACTGAAATTCTCACTAAGAACGTCGCTTTGTACGCTATTGCATGCATCATGTATCTGCTCGTGGGATACAACTTAATGTACGGTAGTGGCAATAGCTTCATCGGCAGCGGCTTCTTGCTCGCCGGAATTGCTGGCGAGGATGGCGTTTCTTACTACGGCGACAGCGGCCCTACACATGCGATGCATGCAGACTTCTTCTTCCAGGTGGTGTTTGTCGCAACGGCGATGTCAGTTGTGTCAGGTGCGGTCGCTGAGCGTATGAAATTGTGGTCGTTCCTGGCATTTGCGGTCGTGTTCACCGCTGTCATCTACCCGATCCAGGGTCACTGGTCGTGGGGTGGTGGTCTGCTGTCTGCAGTTGGCTATTCCGACTATGCAGGATCCGGCATTGTGCATATGGCTGGCGCATCCGCTGCTTTGGCCGGTGTCATTTTGCTGGGGCCGCGCGCAGGTAAGTTCACTAAGGACGGCCGTATTCGTGCAATTCCAGGTGCGAACCTTCCGCTTGCGACCATCGGCATGCTGATCTTGTGGTTTGGCTGGTTTGGCTTCAACGGTGGTTCTGAGTTGTCGATGTCGACTAAATCCGCTGCCGATGCAGTCGCGACGGTGTTCCTCAACACCAACACGGCTGCTGCGGGCGGTCTTCTTGCGGCGCTGCTTTGTGCACGCTTTCTATTCGGCAAAGCTGATTTGACTATGGCTCTAAACGGTGCCCTGGCCGGATTGGTATCAATTACAGCTGCACCAAGTTCACCAAGCCCACTGCTAGCGACATTCATTGGCGCCGTCGGTGGGATCATCGTTGTTGTGTCCATCGTGGGTCTTGAGCGAATGAAGATCGACGATCCTGTTGGTGCGATTTCAGTACATGGGACTGCCGGGATCTGGGGTGTGCTCGCGGTGTTGTTATCTAATACGGAAGCGACCTTGGTCGGCCAACTCACCGGACTTTGTGCCATCTTCGGATTTGTGTTCTTGACCAGTTTCGGCCTGTGGTTTGTGTTGAAGGTAACGGTCGGCATACGCGTATCTCAAGAACAAGAGTACGAAGGCGTCGATGTTGCGGAATGCGGAATGCAAGCGTACCCAGAGTTTGTGTCGTCAACGGGTACGGACTATTCGAGTACCAACGCGGGCAGTCTGCCTGCGCCTGCGAGCTCCTGACCTCGTGATGCCTGCATAGTCAGCGTCGCGATGGCACAAGTGAGAAAAGGGCGCGTTTACCGCGCCCTTTTTTCGTTCGCCAATGTGCTTGGTGCAATGCCGGTGTGACTCAGTTGACCCGCTGATTCGAAGCATTGAGCCTGGATATGACGCTCAGCCTTAACCTGGCCGTGTTCTATCGAATCCACGCTATTACTCCAGCGGAAGCAGTGCGCAAACAATGTTTACATAGGAAACTTTGTTTGCATCGATAGGTTGCTTCGTTCTGCCGTTTTGCCATAAAAACGTAAATAAGGTTTCCGCTGTTTTGGTTTGAGGGCTCGCGCGCATAGATATGTGTAATGTAAGCTATTGATAAATGAATATTTGTTTTTTGGTTGGTGATGGTGGCGCGAAATTTGTATGCAAAAGCCTGATGCAAGCGCCGCAGACATAAGCCTTAGGTGTAGCGACGGCGCCCTACGAGGATAATCATGATTCAAGACGGAAAGTCGGTCGGAACAGGACAGTCCGCCAGCCAATCAATCATTACTCAGTCCATGGACGAATTTGAAGCGGAACTCGGCCGTCGTGCCAAGATGCCAGCGGATAAGTTAGAGGACATTTTGCGTTTTAACGAACGCCAAGTGCGCGTTGAAGCGGAGGCAGTGGCGACGATTCTGAAACGCTTCGCTGCGGCCGTCGTGGATTCGATGGACGATCCGCTCGGTATTGACCGTTTTCTGCGCGAACTCGATCTGAACGCAGTGTCTCGAGATCATCACTGGCGCACAATCTTTGCAGAGCTTCGTACCCGCGATAAACGCTTCGACGATCACAAACGGGTGTTGCTGATCAAGTATCTGCAGTACCTGAGTTTCCGTAAGAAGCTGTTAGATTACATCTACGAGCGCATGACTGGGCTTGAAGAGACCAACAATCATCCAGATCTGACAATTTTTCCATCGCCTGCTGATCCAGGCCGAGCTGCTAGCGGCTCTGAGGCGCGTGAAGCCACTGAGTTCTCGCGCCTGCCGATCGGAGAATCTGTGACCGTTCAAGTGCCACGTAGCGGCAGCATGGACGTCATGCTTGCGCGCCACATGTTTCGCATCCTCGGAGCGGCACATCCGTGCCTTGTTGACCAAAACGGTGTTACGCACTTTTTACAAAAGGGTCGCAACATGGTGGGTCGTCATCCTGAGAGCGACATCGTTGTAGATCCGGATTTCCACGACGTATCCAGAGCGCACGCAATACTTGAGTGGAGTGGTGCTGGAGAGGTGACCCTTACGGATCTGTCCACGCGCGGGACATTCGTTCCGCATATGCTGATGCGTGCTGCAAAGCAAGCCGTTTTGGAGTCGTGAGCTAAGCGACGTCCATGGTCGGCGCATTTGCGTTGCCATATAACTGTTAAGTAGCCACACCCCGGTGTGGCTGTTTGCGTATGGCACAATTGCGCGCTGGTGACATAGACTTGCGCTCGCCCGCGCGGTCTGAAGGTTTTCTTGATATGAGATCCATCTGACGCCCAATAAACACACTACATTTCGGTGTAACTCTGCTCGGTGCAGGTTTTGTAGAAGACGTCGCGAGGGCTGCGCGAAAGCGCCGCGCGCGGACTACAGGGTCAGGCATTATGGCGAGCGAAGTATTCGCCGCAAATTTAATTTCTATAGGACATTGTGACCATGGCAGAGCAGTTCGATTTATTGGTACTCGGCGCTGGCAGCGGCGGCATCGCGACAGCGAATCGTGCCGCCTCTTACGGGGCGTCCGTGGCCGTTGTAGAGCACGGCCCACTCGGTGGCACATGTGTCAACGTTGGATGTGTACCAAAGAAAGTCATGTGGTTTGGTGCGAGCCTGCTGCACGCGATTGATGACGCACCCGGGTACGGTATAAACGTGTCTCGTCAAGGTGTCGACTGGGGAGCGTTAAAAACCGCGCGCGATGCCTATGTAAAGCGCCTTAATGGTATCTACGCAACTACGATGGCTGGCAACAACGTTGCCAACGTTACCGGGCATGCGCGCTTCTTAGCAGCGAAGACCATCGCGGTGGATGGTCGCGAGTTGAGCGGTGAACATCTGCTGATAGCCACCGGCGGGCGCCCGAGTGTGCCTGCGGTGCCAGGCGCGGAACTTGGTATCACCTCAGACGGTTTCTTTGAGTTGGAGACCCTACCGGAGCGGGTGACGGTAATTGGTGCTGGTTATATCGCAGTTGAATTGGCTGGCGTGCTGAAGGCATTTGGCTCCGATGTGTCTATTGTCGTGCGCCGAGAATCTGTGCTGCGCAGCTTCGATGACTTGGTGCGCGAGACTCTCAACGAAGAGCTTGCTAACGATGGTATCAATGTGATCACCAACACGCCGGTTGGAGGGCTGCGTAAGGCCGACGACGGCAGCATTGAGGTACTTGATGGTGCGGGTGACATTGTCACGCGTTCCGATTGCGTACTTTGGGCGATTGGGCGCGATCCGAATACCGACGACATTGATATCGAACGCACAGATGTGGCGCTCGATGCTGCGGGCTACATTCCGACTGATGCGTATCAGAACACAAACGTCGAAAAGACTTATGCGGTTGGTGACGTCACCGGTCGAGCACCACTGACGCCAGTAGCTATTGCTGCCGGGCGCCGCTTGGCCGATAGAGTGTTTGGAGGTATGGAAGGACGCCATTTACGCTACGAGAACATCGCGACGGTTGTGTTCAGCCACCCGCCGATCGGCACAGTTGGCTTAACCGAGGCGCAGGCGCGTGCGGAATTCGGTGATGCTGAGGTGAAGGTTTATAAAACCTCGTTCACTGCTATGTATCACGCGCTGACTTCGCACAAGCGCAAAACCGCTATGAAACTCGTCGTCGTGGGTAGCGATGAGAAGGTCGTCGGATGTCATATCATCGGTGAGGGCGCGGATGAAATGTTGCAAGGTTTCGCGGTCGCTATCCGCATGGGCGCGCGCAAGGTCGATCTCGATGACACCATTGCAATTCACCCGACGAGCGCGGAAGAACTCGTCACCATGCGCTAGCAAGTCCACGCACGCCAGGAATATTCGCCGGGACGCGGGCTTCTGGCCTGGACACGCTGATTAACCCGCACGCAGGCGGGTAGCGTGCCTAGCTGCTATTTGACTTGTTCTTAGCCGCTAACGCGTCCAATAGCGCGTCAATGCCTTCGCGTCGGACAATCTGGTCAAATGATGCTTTGTAGGTCACCAGCAAACTGATCCCTGCGATGGTGACATCGAAAATCTTCCACTCGCCATCCCGATTGTGTAGGCGATAGTGCACGGCAATGTTGCCATCGCCGCTGCGCGGAATATTGGTCTCGACGATGGCCTCATATTTGCGTCGGGCGCGCACTGGCAGGTATTCAACCAGGACTTGCGGGTTTTCGGCAATCGCTGTTGCATAGGTGCGCATTAGCATCACTCTAAACTCGGCGATGAAGCGCTCACGTTGAGCTGCTGTCGCGCCGCGCCAATGTCGGCCGAGCACGCGCTTTGCGCTGCGCACGATGTCGATATGCGGCCCCACATGTTCTATCACCAACCTGAGCGCGTGATTTGGGTCTGCTGCGATAGCCGCCTGCTGAGTGGATACTGCGGCAAGCAGATTTGTGGTTGTGCTGCGCACCAACACCAGGGCTTTATCGAGATCAGCAGGCTTAGCCTGGGCGAGCGCGAGGTTGGCGCACGATAGGGAAATCATGAACAAGCAGGCAGCGTATAGCACGCGGGCGCAGCGGTCGGGTCGGCGCATAAACCAATTACCTTTTGACGTTCGACGCACATTCGCGTCGTGTTATTGCCAGTTGAAATGGCGTGGCGTTTCGCTATATAGCTGTCGTCGACCTAAGACTATCACTTGATAGCAAGATGCGAAGGTTACGACAAATGCCACATTATGCCGAGTGTAAAACTGCACTGAAACTGACGCCGGTCACACTTTTGCTACTGGCTGCGCATCATTGCCGGATATTCTGGGAGGCAATGATGCGCAACCGGTGGCCGATAATCCTTGTACCAGAGCCTTACGTGACGAGCGGCTGTGGTGTTTCCGTTTCGAACGAACCGCTGATTCGCGCCAAGCGTACCCTTGCTTGGAGGCACGCAGGCGGCTTGAAGAGTCCTGCATGCCGGGCTAGCGCGGGTACCAACAGACGTAGGCTAACAACGATTTTCCAATACAATCCAACAAACCAGTGTTGTCCTTACTAACGACGTAAAGCGTTGGCTGTCAGTGCGCAGCGAGCGGATGGCGCTAGCCGCTACTAGTCGAGTTGCGTTGCTCAAGGCCTTGGTTGAATATGCACGTCATGGCAGTGTATTTAGTGCCGTAAATAGCGCATCAAATAGGTGACAATCGTGCCGAATCGAAGTTTGGTAGTTCGCGTGTTGCGGGTCATTTGTTTGGCGCCTGTGCTGGCATGCGTGTTGGCCGGCGGTGCTGCGCACGCTGACCAGACAAACGTCGCGCTCGGGCCTTTGTTTGCGCAGCTGCAGGCATCTGCGCAGCCCGACGAAAGGGCGCAAATTGAGCACCAGATCTGGGAGTTGTGGAGCCAATCGGGGCGCGCAGAAGTGGACCAGGCCTTCGCGCTCGGTGCGCGTGCTATGGCGGCCGGTGAGTTCAAACTCGCGGTCGAGTGGTTTGGTCGCGTAGTTGAACTCGCGCCTACGTTTGCTGAGGGATGGAACAAACGCGCAACAGCACACTATCTAGCGTCCAATTTGGACGAGTCAGTGCGAGACATACAAAAGACTCTGGCGCTGGAGCCACGTCACTTCGGTGCGCTGGCCGGGATGGGGCTGATTTTCATGCAGCGCGGAGATTTGGCGGGTGCATTGCTGGCCTTCGAGCAAGTATTGGTTGTGCATCCGTACTCAGCGTCAGCTCAGGTGCATGTCCGTGAACTGCGGGCACGATTAGGCCGCGGCGCGGCATAGTGTCAGATCCGCTGTCCCGCGCCTATGAGTCGTGCTCCGCAAACTAACTTTTAGCTGCCGAGCGGATTGAAACGCTGGCTGTGGTCATTGATTGGGTGACAAACGCCCGCTAATTAGGACAACAAGACTATGTTCAGCAACTTGGTTAAATGGGCCACCGTCGTGGTGACCATTAGCGCTTGCGCGGCGGCCATGGCAGCCGGCGATCGCCATGCCGGTTACTACTATCCGACGCCAACAAGCTCTGAGACCTACACTGCGCGCGCGAAAACTTTCGATGACTCGAATCGTAAACGTCGAATCTTCTTTATCACTGAGTTAACCAACCAGATGATGGAAAATCCGTACCCGCCACCGTTCGCCATTTTTCCGAAGGGTGAACATGCAGAAAAACTCATTATCACGGCGTTATACGAGAATAGTTACAACACGCTCTATCGCATGCGCGGTTTATTGGCGATTTTGACGGCACGTGCCCGCACAACGCCAATTTTCCAAGATTTCGCAGTGCAAGATGTATACACCTTCCTGGATCTGTTGAAGCTGCTTGGCTTTACGCAGCTGACGGTGACCGACGGCGACACGTTCGCACATAGAATCTATGTCAAATAAGTGCGTTCTTCGCGTCATTTAGGAATGACGATGCACCATGCCGGCGCATTGGTGCACTGGTGTCTAAACCGAAGCTACATTCTCCAGCGCAGGTTCTTTTTCAGTTCTTGCGCATAACCACTCAGGTCTTCGCGCGGCCGACCAATCACGGCGATGCTACCGTGACGCACCGGAACTAACAGCGCTTGTAACTGCGCGCGCTGCACGCGCTCGGTTGTTAGAGCGTGTTGGCTGGGCATGACATAGACATTGACTGGCCCTTGCTCGCCGCGCATAACCAAATGCAGTGAACGCTGATCTTCGATATCACAGGCTGTCGCAGAGGTAATGGTCCTGCTTGGGCTCTTAGCGAAATCAAGCCCTACCATCTGTAGTACTGGCGTCAGCCGCTCTTGCGGCACAGTTTGGTCGTAACCCGTGGTGTGGCTCAGAGAGTGGGTCACAACCGCGCTCATCAAGCTCGAATCTTGTGACTCGATAGGCGCTGGCCGTAGCAACATGATGCTGCCAACGAAAACTGCCAATGCCACCGATGCGGCCATCCCAAATTGCAATACATTGCCGCGATGCCGTGCGCGTGCGCGTTCGAGTGCGCTACGGTCCATGATGCGCGCGACCAAGCCGTCCGGCCGAGGCAGCATGACGGCATCGCGTAAGCTTGCATCCGCATCCGCTGCGCGGGCTGTCGTCATGGTCTTGTTCAGTTTGATACGCGCACTGAGGCTATCCGGTGGTGTAACGCAAAGCGCCCGCCGCAACGCCGCTTCGCCGGCCAGCGCTTTGCGCTTGAACTGCTTACAGCCGCTACAGTGTGCGGCGTGCGCGTGTAGCTCTACGTCTGCATCGCAGGGTGCGGCCGAGAGGCGGCGGCGAAATTCAAGACAATTCATTGAGTTTTCGTTCACGTCTTCGCCTCCGCATTCATTTCCGGGTCATTTTCCAAGTATTTCTTCAATTGCTGTCGAGCACGGAACAATCGGGTATTAATGCTTGCTCGCGGCATTTCTAGCATCACCGCGATCTCTTCGCCGGAATATCCCCAGATCACTTGCAACACCAAAGGTTCGCGATAGTTGTCGGGTAGCTTCGATATCGCCTGGCGGACCGCTGACACATCAGCATCATCGCTTTCAAGCTGTGCGGGTAAGGTTTCGAGATCGATATCGTCCATTTGCGGGCGATAGCGCTCATATTGGCGAGCGTGTTCGCGTCGTAGGGTGGTGATGAGCCAGCTTTTCGCTTTGGACTCTTCTTTGAGACCGTCAAGAAACCGCCAAGCGCGCAGGAATGTCTCCTGCACTAAATCTTCGGCCATATGAGAGCTGTGACAAAGCCAATAGGCGTAGCGATAAAGGTCGGCCGAGTAGGCCTCAACCATAGCCTCGAAGCGCTGGTCGTTACGGCTCATCGGTGCACTCATTGAATCGGCTCATCGCTACAGTTCTTCGTGGGTGTGGGCGAGTGTCGCGCACGCAGTGGTGTGGGGAAGTAGACCGGGTCGAGATGGGATTTGTTTCAGCCGGATTTTGTGAGTCAGTCAAGGTGGATTCACGCGGTCATGCGCGCTTTCGCAAAACCTCAAGCATATAAGGGTTACGGAGCGGTTCGCGCGTCGTGTTGCTGCAGTAATTGCCATGCTCGCTTCAATTGCGGATCTACAGAGACGCGCTTATCCAAAGGGAAGTCCAGCCAGCGTGCCGCTTGGGTGGATTTTCCTGCCGCATCAACGTTGGGCGCAAGGCCGCGTGCGTGCCAGGACTGCCCGGTGGGTGTATACATGGCGCCAACGATGAAACGCACGCGCATTTGGTTGTCGAGCTTGAAAGTTCTGTCCATGGTTGCCTTGCCGTATGTTTTTGTTCCCAACAGCTGGGCTTTGCCGTTGGTCGCCAATGCCGCTGCCATAGCTTCCGCAGCAGACGCCGTGGCGTCGTTGATGAGAACCACGATTTGCGCGGCAAATGGTTCCGCATTGCTAGACACATAGCGCTTTGCCGGCTCGCCTTCGCGGACCACCTGCAGCAATACCCCGGGCTTAGGCACAAATAGCTCCGCCAGCCGCAGTCCCTCTATGAACACACCGCCGCCGTTATTACGCAGATCAAGAATTAGCCGCGAAACTCCTTGCGCGCGCCACAATTGAAGTTGCTGAGCCAAATCACCGGATACGCCGGCGGTGACACGGCGGATGCCTGCATAGGCAACTTTGTTGGGTAACAAGCCGAGGTCTAGGCTGCGCACTTCATGGATCTTTGCTTGCACATTCAGCTCGAAAACCTGGATGTCGCGCACGACAGTCAACTGAATTGGTTCACCACCACTAAGCAGCAGCTGCTCAATTTCGGCGCCACTGAGGCCACTTAGCGCGCGCTTGCCAATGCGCATAATGCGGTCGTGCACCTCTAACACACCGTCGGCTGGAGAGCCCGCTATGACGGCGGTGACGGTAAGACTCGCGTCCTTGGCATCGTAGTGACTCTTGATGCCCAAGCTCTTGCGTTGACCGGTGAGACCATTAAGTACTTTTTGATACTCCGTCGCTGTCCAAATTCGCGCTTGCTCAGGCGACGTTGGCGGTGATGTGTAGCGCAACATGCCTTGGATCGCACCCCAGTACAGTGCATCCTCGGTGATAGATTTAGTGTAGTAACGCTCGAGAATGAGCGCACGAACACTGTCGAACGCAGACTTCGCGCTGTCCAATTCGTGAGCAAGCTTGACATCGAACAAGGGTGCAACCGGATCTGACGATTGCTGAGCGAGTGTGGAACTGCTGCCCACCAGCATTGCCAGTAGCAATGCGCGCGCGCGAGATTTAATCATGCGTGAAGTTGAAGCTAAATCCTGAATGTTGTGCATTATAGGCGTTTGTTGGTATCGGGCGATGTGCGGCAACAACGCTGCGCCGTAATAGGAGTGTCGTGAGTTACACAGATGATCAGTACGGGATGGACCTAGCCAGTGGCATTGCGGCTTTTGAGGCGAAAGAATTCAAGCGCGCAATGCAGCTGCTGTCACCGCTAGCAGAGCTGGGCGACGCAGATGCGCAGTTTCGCCTTGCCGTTATGTATCAGAACGGCTTGGGTTTAGTACCAAACCCGCATGCGGCACTGCATTGGATGACGGCCGCCGCTCGGCAGGCGCATGGCATGGCACAACATGGGCTTGGCTTCATGTACGCCTATGGTGAGTGCGCTGAGCTTGATGTCGCCGCTGCAGTGAGCTGGTTTGAGCAGGCCGCAGAGCAAGGCATGATTGGCTCCATGGCAGCGTTGGCGCAGTTGTATCACGCAGGGCAGGGCGTGCCGGTAGATCTCGAACGTGCCCGGCACTGGTATCTGCAAGCGGGATTCGATCCCTTGGAGTTTGATTTGTAGCGCGAGCGAGCGCGTAGCCGTGATGGTGCACTGCGGTGCAGTGTTAGCAATCGTCTGGCGCTTGACCGACGCGTGTATTCGGCCTTTCCAAATGGGGGCTAGCGCGATAGCCTGAAGCTCGTTGAAAATTCAAGGTAACAAACAAATGTCTGAACCCATTATTGCGCAGTTGGCGCCATACCCGGTCGAGCTTGAGGCTGGCCGGTATTTTTGGTGTAAGTGTGGTGCGTCTAAGAAGCAGCCCTATTGTGATGGATCGCATAAAGGCACGGAATTCACGCCGCTGCCGGTGGAGATTGATACGCCCAAAAAAGTTTACTTATGTGGCTGCAAACACACCAAGAACCCGCCATTTTGCGATGGTAGTCACAATAAGATTGAGAGCTGAACACCGGCGCACGCGGCGCCATGTCTACTTGCATCAAGACATGCGTGCGCAAGGCCTAGGCGGTCGGCGTATTAGCTAACTGCTTAGGCTCCGAGACAGAGGAAGCGCGGGCTGCGCTCAGGATGAAGGCAGCCCGTCGCCGAGTAGATCCAAACTGCTACTTATAGCTTTGGACGGTTTCGACGCCGCCTTCCATCGCTGCGAAGTAGGCTGCGACGTTGGCGCGATCCGCCGGCGTTAAAGTTGATGCGATTCCCATCATGATGGGGTTGTTACGGCCACCATTAGCATAGTCTTCTAATGCTTTGACGATGTAATCGGCATATTGGCCAGCCAGGCGTGCGTCGGTATCAGTTTTGCCGTTTCCGTCGAGCCCATGACAGGCTGCGCAAACTGCCGTGACCTTGGCTTTGCCAGCTTCAAAGTCGCCGCGCGCATATGCAGAACCTGTTGCGAACAGGAGTCCAGTCGCACAAATGGCGATCCAGTTTCGAGTGATGCTCATTTAGCTGCGCTCCTATTTCTTACGAAAGCTGTTGAAATAAGCTGCGAGGTTTAGCATATCCTGCTCGGATAGACTCGCCGCTTGAGCGCGCATGGTCGGGTGAGCGCGCTCCCCGCTCTTGTAAGCTTTTAGTGCGTTGACGATGTAGCCGACGTTCTGACCACCGACTTTCGGCACGTGGTAGGTCGGGTAGACGTTAAAATAGCCAGGCACACCGTGACAACCGGTGCATCCGCGCGCCTTAATCTCCCCTTTTGCGGCATCGCCTGCCGCCCACGCACCTGCGTTGGCTGTAGCCAACACCAATGCCAGCGACAAACGCCAGGTCGTGCTCCGCTTCATAGTCATCCTCGTCGAAACTCAAAGAGACCGGTCAGATGCTGCATCAAAGGATGCATCTCCGTTCCGGAAATTCAGGGTAAAAGATGGCACGTACTAACCATCCACCGCGGCACCGAAGTATACCTTCTCGTAGTACCTCGCGAAAAGCGCGCTAGGCCATATTCTCAGGTTCTATTGCGATTGCGCTGGCCTGTCCACGCGAGTATGTATGACCGTCGTGCCACCTGGACGGTTAATAATCAGGTGTTTACCATGGATTGAGTACCGACTGATGCGCTTAGGCAATGCCTCGTCGTGCCAGGTCGCCAGGTAATGAGAACCCACGCGTGTCCAGTGGCCGTCAAGCGCGCGACCCGGGGCTTGCGCTCGGAAGGTTCCGTCAGCGCGTAGCGCAATAGTGAAGCCATTACCCTGCCATAAGCCAACAAGTTCTGTTGGGTCTTGGCTTGATTGCTGGGCGAGCGTTAAGCACGGCAGCAAGGTAAACAGCAATACGCCAAGCGCCCGGCGCAAGCGCCAGATCGCTATTTTCATGCCAAACGCTGTATTTGTCACCGCGTCGAACCTCAATCGTGCAATTGCGTTTAGATTACCAGTCTTGGGCACGGGCTTCCTGCCTAGTTGGTCACAGAGATTCGCCGTGTCTGCAGCGCTCGCAAGGGCCAATGCTTGGCCACGCCGATACTCGAGTGACTGGCGTAGTCGGCCCTGCTGCACCGATAATGCCCAAGCCCAAACTCATTGCTGGCATTAAAGACAGAGAGCATTTATGCGAAGTTCGTTCAAACATTTGGTGGTTATGCCCGTTGTTGTGCCGGTTGTTGTCGGCGTTGGCATGCTGGTGGCGGGGTGGTGGGTGTCGGCTGCCGTCGTTTTCGGAGCTAGCGTATTGTGGGCGCGTAGCCGCGCTGTGCGCACCGAGAGCTTGCTGGATGAAGCCCTGCGCGGAACCGGCGTAATGCTGGATACAAACTTGCGAGAACAATTTCAGGCGCTGACGCCGATGTTACGCAAGGCACGGCTACTTGCTGGGGTCGAGCAGATCGCTGGCCAAGCCTACGACCAACTCGACAATATCGTCAAAGCCTATCTTGCCTACAAGAACGTGCTGGGCAAGCGCTTTAGCGTCACTGAAATGACCTATGGGCGTTATCTCAAGGCTGGTGAACAGGTGTTCCTATCGGCATTGGACGACCTCAATCGTGCTGGCACCCAGCTCGAAGCCTTGTCGGCAATGGATTTCGAGTCGATGCGTAGCCAGCAACGCCGACTGAAACGGCGTGAGGTTCTCGATGAAGCGGATGAGCGTGAGCTGAGCGCGTTAGAGGCGCGTTTCGCCGAGCATGACCAGCAGATGGGGCTAGTACGGGGCTGGCTCGCGAACAATGAGGAAGCGTTGACGCAGATGTCAGCGGCTACCGGAACCTTGGCACGTTTGCGCACGCAGCAAGGTCTGGCGCAACTTGAGTCTGAAACCGCGATGTTGCAGCTCGAAGAGTTGTCTGCGCGTGCGAAAATCTATTCGATCGACAAAACCGACTGAAGCGCTACAGGCGGCGCGTAAGATGCGTTGCTTGCGCGCCGCCTGTGTAAAGATTACGTCGCCTGCTTACAGGTCATCGAGCACTTCGATGCTGAGATTCGAGCCCACCTTGCGAGATTTTTCCGCACGCTGAATGGCGTCCTCGGCCTTCGCAGACATTTCGTCCATTTCCAAAATGTTGCTGGCCATCATCGGCAGAGCTTCTTGGCGGTAGCGGGAAACGTCTTCGAGAGCTTCGTTAATGTCAGCAAAAGATTGCCGCAATACGTCCATGTCTAGAGCCGTCGAAGCCGCTTGCTTTTGAATCTCTGCGCCTTGGGTCTTTAGACGCTTGGCAGTGCCAGCTAGCAATGAGTTGGTGGTCTGAGTGACTGCCTGAATTTTCTCTAGTGTCACTTTCTGATGCGCAAGCGCCATTGCCAGTGTTACCGCGACCTGCAGTGCGTTGACGGTCACGCTGACGGCCCGATCAACGCCGCGCATTAGCTCGCGGTTGTTACGGATGATCATTTCGATGGTCAGATAGCCTTGCTGATTGACCAGCAATTGTTGTTGTAGGTCCTGAATCCGCTGGCGCAGTGGAAACAGGAGGTCTTCTTGAACGAATTTCACGCGCGGATCGTCCGATGGAATCTCGCGCGATAGTTTGTATTCGAGTTTGGTGTCGATGACTTGACCCAGCTTAATAGCCTGCTCGAGCGTCATGCCCGCTTGGCGCATGTGTTTTTGATCTTCGTCGAGCGTTAGATTGTCACGCTTGAGCTGATCTTTACCGTTGTTGAGCGAGCGAATGATTGCATCGATCACCGGCTCGGCGCTCTCGTAGCGCGAGAAATAGCGTTTCATCGGTGTGCCGATGCCTGGAATATTTCCAATCAGCCGCATGAACCAGCCTTGGTCGAAATCCATACCGCCGGGGTCCAGATCCTCAACCTTAACGCGCAAGTCGATTAGCGATTTAGCCACATCGCCACCATCTTCGGCACGCGTTGAGAGGGTACGCAGAGGCTCTTTCAACATTTGGCTGCGGCGCGCCGCGTCGCGTTGCGCGCCCAAACCCATCGACTCAACCGCGGCGCGTGCTTCATCCCGACCCGTTTCGTTATCAGGGTCTAGTGATAGCAGGCGGTCAATCAAGTCATCTGCTTGTTTGTCGAGTTTCGGCTCAGCCCCAGCCCCAGCCCCTGCATCCACTGTTGCTGGAAGCGACATGTCGAGGTCCGCCCGTAAGTCCTCAATTCCAGGTACTGATAGACGGTCTTCTACGGCAGTTGGTGTGTCACTCACGAAATTGGCCTCAGTTCGGTTAATTCAGATCCAGCACTAGTGCTGGAGTTGTTGGTGGCAGCACCCGCGCGCCCTGTAAGCAGGCGAAAGCCTGCGCATGTCAGAGGCACTGTGCATCGTCGGTCAAGCAAGTTTCGACACGGCTGTGTACTACTGCGTGCAGTGTACGCCTCACGGATTTAGAATCTGCCAATTGCTCGGCAAATTTTTGGTCTCAGATGCGTCGGCGTTAGTGATGAGCACGACGCCATCCGCGTTATCTAGTTGTGTGCGCAAAGGTCCAGACTGGAGGCTGTCGAAGCGCCTTGGGCTATACGACTTTAGCCGGTCAAGGTTCAACTTGTCAGCGTAACCATGGACCCGAGATTTCTCTGAAAATAGCCCAAACAGCGCGTAGCGGTCACCCTTGTTGAGTTCGACCGCCAGACGTTTGGCGGCTGCAAAGTCGGCGCGCATCTCATATGAACTGTCGAGCACTAGCGCAATTCGCAGCGGATTAGTGAGCAGATAACTATGGTAGGCACCCGCCGCACCCGCAAAACTCGCGAGCGTTATTGCGCACCAGATGGTCAGTCCTTGCATATTGGCACTCCTTAGTTCGGTCGCTTGGGCAACATCATGCCTTACATTTGCGCGTTCAGTAGTGCACCGATTTTGTAACGAATTTCTCCCGCGTCGGCATTTATGCTTGCTGCTTCGACCAGCGCCGACAAGCGTCCAAGTTCAGCTAAATTGGCCTCGTAGCCTATGGTGTAAATAGGGATCTGCAGGCCTTGTACAACCCGTGTGAGGTTGTCGAACTTGAGCCCGCGATTGGTTTCTCCATCTGACAACACAAACAGTAGGGGTTTTGCTTTCGAGTTTTTCTGTTGCGCATCTACCAACATTTTCAAGGCCACAACTACACCGTCGTACATCGCCGTGTTGCCACCCACCGATAGCTCTTGCACGGCCGCATGGAAGCTCGCTTTATGGTTAAGATTGAAAGGCCGAATTGGCAGCATAACTGTTGTGCGGGTGCTAAATGCGGCTAAGCCAATCGAATTTTCTGAGCCGATAAACTCGGCCCCATCGGTCAGTGCGGCCTTGAGCCCGGCAATACGGGTGCCACGCATCGAGCCGCTAATGTCACACAAGAACACGGCCTGAATGGGGCGTCCGGCGTCTTTTTTCTGCTTCCAGATTTTTTGTGCCTGAATCAGCAGTGAGCCGGCTGGCGTGCTTAAGTTGGGCTTGTAGTCGAGCCCAGCGTTAAAGCCGTAGCGAGTTGCTTTCGCCTGATTCTCGCTGTTCTCAAGTTGGCGTGCGAACAGTTCGATTACCTCGCTTTTGCTGGGGTCACCCTTGTTGATGGCGTAGAGCGGATTGTCGTGGATGATGCCAAACGGGAGGAACTCGTAACCGGATGCGAGTTCAGCGGTGCGCGCGAATGTTTGATGCTCCATCACGAATGCATCTAATGAGCCATCATTTTGCACTGAGTCGCGCATTTGCAGCGTCGTCAGTGCCACGAACGGTACCCCTTGCTGGAAGCTTTCAAAGGTACTTATGACCGAATCTGAAAGCATTTTTGTGGCATCGTCACCGCCAAAGGTAGCGAGTATCGTGACGAGAAAGTTGAGTCCAGTGCTGCTGGCGAACGGGTTGGTGTAACCCATCACCAGTTCGCCCTGCACAACTGCGTCCAACAGATTGGGGATAGACAAGTCACCGAAGCGCTCGCGCAGGCGCGCCGCCACTTCGGTTTTCATGACTACGCCAGCGGGATTACTTAATAAGCGCTCGCGCACAGGCTCAAGCGCGACGCCGTGCGCTTTGGCCATCTCAATCCATAAATGATTAGACGGGGAAAAACCGTCCGGGATGTATTTGCCCGACGCAATGAACTCATAACCGGTGCCAGACGCAATCTTGCGTACGCTAATGCGCGCAGGACGTCCGTCAGCCAAGCGCGAATTGCTGGCGTTGAATGCGAGCGCTGCTTCGCGTAGCCAGCCGTCACTATTGGTTCCAGACTTTTCTGTGGATACAAACAACTCCGCCGTGACACTGTTGGCAGACTGCTTGGCTTGGACAACCAAGGGAAATTTGTCGATGTCGGGCAGCGTATTGCTCAAGCTGGGTTTCTCGCGGCCGCTCAAGTTTACCCGCCGAGTTACCATTTGTTCACGCCAGTCGACATCGCTTAGCAACGAGTCAAGATCGCTGGCGGCACCTGCGTAGGTGATTTCTTGCTCGAATAAGCTGGTTATCTTGTTGCGCAGCTCCGGAATTGCGCCCACGGCGACGAGTACACCAAGTGTTACGACTACGCTCACCATGCGCCAAGTCTTGCCGCTTTTTGCGTTCGTGGATGCGGCCTTTTTGCTGCTCATGTCAGGTTCCTTTACTGGCTCACGTCGAATTGTTTGGCGCGGCTTGCGAGTATCTCTAGTTCGGCCATGGCTGTGCTTGAGTCCAACTGCGCATGCCCTCTAGTGGTGCGTACATCCGCTAACGCGGCCGCGGTATTCGAAAGCGCCGTCATCGCGGTCTCATTTTGCGCTAGCAAGAGGTCAATCTTGTCATGTTGGCTTAGTGCCAACGCACGCCGTTGCAGCAGGCTCTCGCGTTCCAGCTCGCTTCCGGCAGCGTGCTCAGGCATGGTCTGCAGGCGCTGCTCGATTTGCGCAAGATCGATAGAGCCGACGCTGGTAAGGGAGATCGCGACCTGGTGTAAGTTATCGATTGCGGATAAGTAGACTTGTTCCGCTGTGCCTAGATATCGCGCAAATGCCAGTTCGCCACTGTTTAAGCGTGCTTCGATGACCGCTGTTACGCTCTGCAGCTTCTCGCGCAAACCACGCAGCTGACCGACCGCTTGGTCAGCGCCTAGCGCGCGTAGCTGTGCTTCCAACTGCTGAATACGCGCAACCGTTTCCACATCGATACGTTGTCGCAACGCGGCAATAGCGGCCGCATTGGCACCGGAGCGCGCAAACACTGGCGGCCACATCGCCAGCATGACGAGGCCCAATAGTAGGAAGCCGCCAGCTACCAGCAACGGTGGTGTGAACCACCACCAAACGCCAAGCTCCAGCATCATCACTAAGCTAAGCGCAAGCCAAGTTGCTGGAGCGCGCCCGAGTCTGTTCCAAAATCCAGTCATGCAGTCCGTTTCCCATTGACCTGAGGGCGCACGCGCGCAGCGCTGTGTGCAGACGACGTGATAGCAGCTTCGCCGGGTATCTGCTGGCGCAAGCGGGCATAAAACTGTTGATAGGCGCGCGCCGGGGCCACCCAGCTAAAGTCGCGTTGCATGGCATTGGTCATTAAGGTTTGCCACTGTTTCGGTTGCGCATACAGCGTTATCGCCTGACGCACGGCCGTATCGAGTGCCTGCGAGGTGTCGGCATCAAACACGAAACCGGTCGCACTGCCGTCTTCGATCGTGACATGCTGCGCATGCGTCACGGTATCGGCCAAGCCGCCAGTTGCCGGCACAATTGGCGGCGTCCCATAACGCATACCGTACATCTGGTTCAGGCCGCAAGGTTCGAATCGAGAAGGCATTAAGAATGCATCTGCCCCCGCCTCAAGTAGATGTGCGAGTGGCTCATCGTAACCGACGATGAAACCCATATCCTGCGGATAATTGCGCGCGAGCTCCGCGAGTGCTAATTCTATGCCGGGGTCACCACTGCCTAAAACGACTAGCTGCGCGCCGTCGTCGAGCCAACCACGGGCCTGACCGAGCGCACTGTCGGCGCCTTTTTGCCAGGTGAGCCGTGTGACCATGCCAAGCAATGGTGCACGCGCGCGCCGCCGTAAGCGGAAGCGCGCTTGAAGTGCATCTTTGTTGAGCGCTTTGCCGCTCGGGTCAGCGCGCGTATACGGTGCCGCTAGAGCCGCATCGTTGGCAGGGTCCCATGCCTTGGTGTCGATGCCGTTGACTATGCCGGTCAGGCTATCGCGACGACTCGCGAGTAGGCCTTCAAAACCGCAGCCTAGTGGTGCGGATTGAATCTCGCGGGCATAGCTTGGGCTGATTGTAGTGATGTGATCAGCATAGAACAGCGCGGCTTTCAGGAAAGACGCACGCCCATAGTACTCAATACCGTGGATGTCCTGCGCGCTCGCTGGCAAGCCCCACTGGGTTATATCGGTCGCTGGGAAATCTCCCGCGAAACTGAGGTTGCGAATAGTCGCGACAATCTTGGCGGTAACTTCTGGCATAAAGTGCTGATAAGCTGCCGTAAGCCCACTTTGCCAATCATTGAGGTGCAAGATGTGCGGCTGCCATGCGAGCGGCGATGCGGGCGCGGCAAGGTAAGCGGCGACCGCACCGAGTAACGCGAAGCGCGCTGCATTGTCTGCCCAATCCACACCATTTGCATCTTGGTATGGGCCGCCGGCGCGCCGGTAAAGTGGTGGACAATCGATCGCATAAATAGTGATCTGCTTGCCGTCGGCTGTGGGCATTTGGCCTTCGAGTACACCGGCCATGTGCCAAACTGCAGGCACAAGACGCATGCCTGCGACGACTACGCGCCAGCCCAGTGGCACATCAAGCACCGATGCGTAACCTGGCAGCAACACCTGAATATCAGTGCCTAGGGCGCCAAGCGCTGTTGGCAGCGCGCCACTCACATCGGCGAGTCCGCCAGTTTTTATTAGCGGATAGAGTTCCGATGTTACAAATAATGTGCGCGTACTTGGCATGACTGGACGGCGTGCTCGCTCTAGCAAAAAGTTAGTGCCAAAACTAATGGTGTTTGAGCGCTAAGATCGTAGCACATACGATTATTTTGACCGTTGCTATTGATGCTTGCCGGAATCGTAGATTGTTGGTGTAACAGGGCAGTGCCATGCGCGGAATCAGATTAAGCTATGCAAGCTGATATCAAACCAAAACCACAGGTCGACGTGCGCAGGCGGCCAGCGTTGTCACAGCGGCGTGCTGGCGTGGTCTTGCATCCGAGCTCATTACCAGGCATTGGATGCCGTGGCACGCTGGGTCAGGAGGCTTTCGCGTTTGTGGACTGGCTTGCGCAATCGGGCTTGCGCGTTTGGCAGGTGTTGCCGCTGGGTCCAACTCACGGCGACCTGTCGCCCTATCAATGCCAGTCAGTGTTCGCCGCAGATCCTGAACTGATTGACCGACAACGACCGGTCAGCGATGGCTAGCTGGACAATGCGCGCTGGGATCTGCCCATTGATGATTGGCTGCGCCACGCGCGCGAGGCTTACGAAGCGGCGGTTGCGGCGGGGCTATAAACGGCGCGGATGGCGGTGCGCTCAAGCGTTGCTATACATCAGTTTGTGCAGTATCGGGTGGCAAAAACCTGCACTAGGGCGCTCCTTGGTGGCAATGGCCAGCGCCACTTCGGGACTGCTTGCCGCGTGCCTTGAGCGAACTGGAAGCGAATAGTTGTCAGGAAGTTGCCGGTGTGTCCTTTGGTCAGGCGCTGTTTGACCAGCAATGGCAAAGCTTGCGCGAATATGCGCGAGAGCGCGACATCACTTTGCTTGGAGGCGCGCCAATTTTTGTTGCCCACGATAGCGCGGAAGTGTGGGCACATCGTGAGCTGTTTCAGCTTGACGCGGCAGGCCAACCCGCTTTCGTAGCCGGTGTGCCGCCAGACTATTTCTCCGCTACCGGCCAACGTTGGGGTAACCCCTGGTATGACTGGGACACAATGGCGAAACAAGACTTCGCCTGGTGGCTCGATCGACTACACACCGATCTGAATCGAGTCGACTGGTTGCGTATTGATCATTTTCGCGGGCTTGAGGCGTATTGGGCGATTCCGGTTGCCAATGAAACGGCAACTTATGGTGAGTGGCGAGCGGCGCCAGGGCACGCGTTTTTGCACGCAGTGCAAGTGCGCTTTGGTGAGATTCCGTTGGTTGCCGAAGATCTGGGCATCATCACGCCAGCAGTCGAAGCGCTGCGCGACTGTTTCGGTTTGCCCGGCATGAAAGTGCTGCAGTTCGCTTTCGAGCAAGATCCGCATAAGACCTATTTACCCCACAATCACCGCTCTGACTGCATTGTCTACACCGGCACCCACGACAACGATACCAGCGTGGGGTGGGTCACAGGATTGTAACCCGTCGACGCTTGCGTATGCGTGTAATTACCTTGGCTGTGAGCCATTTGCGCTCGCCAATGCCTTGGTGCGCGCGGCTTACTTTTCGGTTGCCGATACTTGCTTGATGCCGATGCAAGATTTGTTGTGGCTCGATGGAAGTCATCGAATGAATACACCAGGACAGGCAGAGGGCAACTGGCGTTGGCGGTTTGACTGGGACATGGTGCCAAGCGATCGCTGCGCTCAATTGGCTGAACTCGCACGGCTAAGCGGGCGTTAGCGCAGCTCTAGCCAGGCGACGACCGATTCGCTCAGATCTGAGCTGGTGTGAAGGTGCGCCTCGCGCGCGCATTAAATTTCTCATCGATCTGACCAAGCCGGCGTGACTAGGTTCTATTGTGCTCTGATGCATGCGTCGTTGAGACCTTTCAACGGTAACGACGCGCGAATGTCAGTTGCCCCCGGGCGAGGTATTTGGCCACTAGCGCGCGGCTGATTTGCATCCATGGCGCCGGCCAATCGGCGCTTAGAGTTGTCGCCCGTTGGTGTAACTCACGGCGATTGGGGAGCATTGCGGAATTGGCTGTCGCCAGTACGATGAGATTGTCATGTGCTGGCACGCGTAGGGTCAAAATGCGCCCTTCGAAGGCTCGGTCTAGAGCACTCAAAGTGTGCTCAAGCGTGATCGAGTCGCAGGTGTGCAGGTTTACCGCGAGTACACCAACATCCGACAAACTCGCACGGCAGCTATCGTAAAATGCTGGCGCCGCCAACCAAGCCGGTGCGCCGCCATGGCCAAACAGATCAATTAGCGCCAGATCGTAAGCACCCTCAAGATGCGTCCAGCAATCGCGCGCATCGACATTTTGCACCTTGGACTCGCAAACATCGGTCGGGAAGAAGCGTTGGCAAACTTCGATCACGACCGGGTCATACTCAACCATATCTATCGGCACCTGGTTGGCGTTGAACGGCTGGACCAAACTGCCACCACCGAGTCCTAGTAACAGCGCAAGGCGGGGACGCTGCTTGAGCAATAGCAGCGCACTCAACATCCATTGCGTGTAGTCGAGCACGAGTGTGTTCGGATTTGCTCTGCAGTACGCGCTCTGCACGATACCGTCGCCGAATTCGAGCCAGCGAAATTTGGCGTTCTCCAGCACCGTTATCCGCCCGCAGCGCGACGGCTGCTGAAAAATGCACTGAGCTTTGCTTGTATTTATAGCCATAGGACCTTCAGGCCTGATGCGCAAAAACGCGTATAATCAGTGGTTATTACGGGCTAGATGCGCTGCATCGGCGCATTTTATTCGGTCTTCGCAATCAGGGCTATCTGCTCGGCAAGCGCTACCAGCTGGCCGCGCGCTTAGGGCGCCAAAACGAAGCTCGATTTTGGCCGAGTAGCTTTGCCTAAGTATCCACATGCGCACCAAGTTGGAAGATTTAGGTGTAGTGTTGATGCGGATAAAAAGCCAGAACCGAATTGACTCGACGGGCCTTATATCTCGCGATGTATTCGAGCAAGGCCTAGCGGCCTGAGGATGATGCCCCCGCGCGATGCGGGCCCAGCCCGTGTTTGAGTTCAAGTTGCTATGCCCTGGTCACTTGGCGATACTCGCTGCGCTTGTAAAAAAAACCTTTGATGCATCTTATACTTTGCGTTGCTTATGCCTGGAAACGGCGCAGCTGCTCGGCTTGAGCGATGCGGTTGAATTTTTGGCGCTCAATTTGTTCTACCAACCAGTTGCATGTCGCGAGCCGAATCTGCGCACACAAGCTTCACGTTTCTTGAGGTGCGTGCACGACCATCGATTCGCCGGTTGTACTGGTGACACACCAGATGACCATTACCGCCATCACGCCCATTAACCTGCGGCGGGTGAATGCGCCTTGATCGATCGCGCGAAAGCGCCGCAACGCTACGCCGCGAAAGCGCTCCGGAAGATAAATGATCAGCTTGAATAATCTGTCGATGGGCTATGCACTCGACGAGGTAAGGGTCGAAGTGCTCAATACCATCGACTTGACTATCGACGATGGCGAGAGTGTTGCGATCGTCGGTCCGTCGGGCTCTGGTAAAACCACGTTACTGCTCTTGCTGGCGGGACTTGAGCGTCCGGACGCAGGCGAGATACGCATCGATGATATTGCCCTGGCCGATTTGACCAGCGACGACTTGGCCGATCTTCGCCGTGATCGACTCGGCATCATTTTTCAGTCTTTTCATCTTGTACCCAGCCTGACTGCACTCGGTAACGTTGCATTGCCACTGGAAATCGCCGGTCAGCCCGATGCCCGTGAACGCTCCAGGGATATGCTTGATCGGGTTGGGCTGTTGCAACGACAAGCGCATTATCCGAGTCAGCTGTCGGGCGGTGAACAGCAACGAGTCGCTATCTCCCGAGCGCTGGTGCATTCACCTAGCTTGTTGCTGGCAGATGAACCAACCGGCAACCTCGACAAGCATACCGGCGAGAAAGTTGGCGACACGCTTTTCGAGTTGCTCGCGCAGCTTGGTTCAACGCTGGTCATGGCCACTCATGATGAACGCATGGCGCGGCGCTGCAATCGCCTGTTACACCTGGACGAAGGCAAGCTGGCGGAGAAGAGCGCTGATGCTATTTTCTGAAGCGGACCTATTGCGTTGAAGTTTGTACTCGACTTTGCCTGGCGGGATTTGCGTGGCAGTGGTCACAGCTTGTGGTTGTTCTGTGTCTGTCTTGCCTTGGGTGTGACATTGGTTGCAGCCACCGGCGGGCTGTACCAGCAAGTGAGTCACGCGCTACTCACCGACACTCGGGCGCTGATGGGTGGTGATCTGGAAGTCGAGGCTCGCGCGCCTTTGTCGGATAAGGCTTTGCTCTGGATGAGCGAGCGCGGCAGCGTTTCTTTACTGAGCGAGTTGCACACCATGCTCGGTACAAAAGCCGGTCGTTTCACGATTGTCGAGCTGCAAAGTGTCGATCAGCACTATCCGCTGTACGGTGAACTCGAACTTGAACCAGACATCGGTCTCGCAACGATCACGGCTAAGCGTGGTGACCACTGGGGCATTGCGGTGGATCCGGTGCTCGCGCAGCGTTTCGACCTGGCCCTCAATGACAAGGTCACCATCGGTTCGCTCGAGCTGGTTGTTCGCGCGGTGATTCGCAAGCAACCCGACCGTGCGCTGAACGCGGATTGGCGCGGCGCGCCGGTACTCATTTCGGAACAGGCATTACAGGCTTCCGAGCTGGTACGCCCGGCAAGTCGTGTCGATTACGAATACCGAGTGCGCACCGACATCGTCGCGAACGATTGGCGCGATCAGTTCTATCGGGCGTTCCCGCAAGCCGACTGGGAGGTGCGAACGTTCAGTGACCGCAGCGAACGCATCGGCAAGCGACTGGCGCAGGCTGCCTCGGGCTTGCTGATTATCGGCTTCAGTACGCTGTTTATTGGCGGTCTGGGCGTTTTCAACAGCGTACAATCTTACCTGCAAGGCAAGCTGTCGACACTCGCCACGCTGCGTTCGCTGGGCTTAAGTGACCGCCGCCTGGCAATGGTCTACTTGTTGCAGACCGGCATGCTTGCTGGCGGCGCCTGCCTGGCTGGGGCGCTGGCTGGTCTTGGAATTGCGCTCATGGCGGCCGCGCTTGCGTCCGCACAAGTTCCGGTCACGTCGACACTCGACAACCTGCTACCGGCTTTGTTGTTGGCGATCGTTTTCGGTTTGTTGACGGCGTTTACTTTCGCCATGCCGGCCATCGGTCGTGCCTTGTCAGTGAATCCCGCAGCGCTGTTTCGCGGAATCGATGCGAACGATACGAACACGCCGCTAGGCTGGTGGTGTTTGACAATAAGCGGCTGTGTATTGATCGCGATATTGATCCTGCTCACGCTACCTGATCCCTTGTTTGCTGCTGGATTTGTAACGGTGGTGAGTTTGTTGCTGGTCTTGCTTGATGCGATCGTGCGCGGACTTCGCCGCCTAGGTCGAGCGCTCGATGATCATCCCATATTGGGTCAACGGTTCGCGTTGCGACTGGCAGTTGCCAACCTGCATCGGCCCGGATCACCCTTGCGCTTGTCATTGTTATCGCTGGGCACGGCGCTGACGCTGTTGGTTGTTTGCGCCATAGTGCTCGGCGCGTTGGTGCAGGCCATTGATAACACCATTCCAAAAGAGGCGCCGTCGTTGGTGTTGTACGACATTTCAAGCAACCAACGCGATGCAGTTGTCGACATCGCGCAACAAACACCGGGCCTCGTGCGCTTCGACTTAGCGCCACTGGTCTTAGCCAGAATTACCCGTGTAAACAACGAGGTCCTACGCGACAGCGCGCAAGACAATAGGCGCTATGAGGCGCGTGATGAGCAGAAGGTTACCTATCGCGCCAGTAACATCGATAGCGTGACCATGGTGCGGGGCGGATGGTGGGACGCTGGCAAGGTCACTGGGGAAAGTCTCGATGGAGTATCGGTTGTGATGGAGGACCGGGAGGCGGATCAACTCGGCTTGCAAGTTGGTGACCATTTGACCTTCGCCGTTCAGGGTCAAACATTGCAAGCGCAACTGACCGGTATCTATAAGCAAAAAGGCTTGCAGACACGCTTCTGGTTCGAAGCAATTTTCTCCGATGGCGCTCTGGATCCATTCATTTACCGCTACGTTGGAGCGGGTTATATGGACGACCGTGTGGCGATTGAGATGCAAAGCCGCATTGCAGGGATTGCACCGAATGTGGTGAGCGTGCGCACCGCGTCGATTCTGGCTACCGCCCGGGAGTTGCTCGGAAAAGCCAGCGCAGGACTCGCAGCTATCGCCTTGATCAGCCTCAGTGTGAGCTTGTTGGTGTTAACTGGTGTGATGGCAACCAGCCGTGCCCGTCAGATCTACGATGCGACTATCTTGCATTCGCTCGGAGCGCGCTTGAGCGTGATCTGCCGCGCTTTGTTGCTCGAGTACCTATTGCTGGCTGCTATCACGTCGGTGTTTGCAACGGTCCTTGGTTCGGCAATCGCGGCTCCGCTACTGATTTACCGGTTAAAGCTCGATTCCGATATTCCATACCTGTTTGGCATGTTCACCGCAGTAGGCATGAGCACGTTGTGTTTGTATTTTGGGGCAAGCTACTTGTTGCGCAGGTTGCGGTTGAAGCCAGCGTTGTTGCTGCGCAGCGGTGGCTGAAGCGCGGCGCAAGGGGGCCGGAAGTTGCCGGCAGCAGGGCGTGAAGCGGGCAAATGCACCATTCCATTGTCATTTGTGATGAGCTGGATACTGTC
>Ga0055584_100000616_pt1 | contig 33843 bp, 32 predicted proteins | sample OSDHelmetaG_FD_58716 | JGI IMG/M metagenome (GOLD analysis project Ga0055584, IMG submission 58716) | Pelagic marine sediment microbial communities from the LTER site Helgoland, North Sea, for post-phytoplankton bloom and carbon turnover... | ecosystem: Environmental > Aquatic > Marine >... | reverse complement strand
GGTTCACCGCGGTCGGCTGGGCCAGAAGATCCACGGCGCGCCGGTGGTCGCTCCGGAGGACATCGACCAACTCCCGCGGCACCCGTTGATCGTCTCGGTCGCGGGCCTCGGCCCACGCACGATAATCCGTGAACGGTTGAGCGCGCTTGGCCGGATCGAGGGACGCGACTACTTCTGCGCGGCGTGAACCTACGACGGCTTCAGCCGGCTCTGCACGATGCGGTTGACGATCTTCCCGTCGGCGCGGCCCTTGACCTTCGGCATCACGAGCTTCATCACCGCGCCCATGTCCCTGGGTTCCTTCGCGCCGGACTCGGCAACCGCCGCATCCACGATGGCGGCGACCTCGTCCTCACCCATCTGTTGCGGCAGGTACGCGGAGACAATCTCGAGCTCGGCCCGTTCGGCCGCCGCGAGATCCTCGCGTCCACCCTGCTCGTAGCTCTCGATCGAGTCGCGGCGTTGCTTGGCGTAGGCCGACACGACGTTCATCACATCGTCGTCGGAGAGCACCGCCTCGGCGCCCTTCTTACCGCGCAAGTCGACCTGCTTTTCCTGCACCTTGGATTTGACCATCCGCAGGACGCCGAGCCGCTGCTTCTCGCCGGCCTTGAGCGCCGTCTTCAGATCGTCTTCGATGCGTTGCTTGAGGGACATCGTTTTCCTCCGCTCAGCGGCGCCAACGGCGCGGCCGCACGAACAGCATGACCAGGATCGTATAGAGCTCCAGCCGCCCGATGATCATCATCGCGACCAGGATCAACTTCGCCGCAGGCTTGAAAAACCCGTAGTTCTGCATTGGGCCGACCATGTTGAACCCGGGGCCGATGTTCCCCAGACACGCCGCCGAAGCCGAAAACGCCGTGATCATGTCGTACCCGAGCATCGACAGCGCCAACCCGCCGAACGCGAACAGGCTCAGGAACAGGATGAAGAACGTCGTCACCGACGTCACGACGCTCTCGGGGATCGCGCGGTCGCCGACACGCACCGGGATCACGGCGTGCGGCCTCAGGATTTTCTTGAGATCGGCCGTCATCTTGCGCAGCACGATCATCAGCCGCGCGACCTTGACCGAGCCACCGGTCGAACCCGCACAACCGCCGACGAACATCATCATGAACAACAGGGCCCTGGAGAAATGCGGCCAACTATCGAAGTCCGCCGTGGCGAACCCGGTGGTCGTGACGATCGCCGTGGACTGGAACACTGCGTGTCGAAACGCGTCGATCAGCCCCTCATCGTTGTTGAGCCGCAGGTCGGCCATCAGCAACGCGGTCACGACCAGCAGCAGCCCGATGTAGAAGCGGAACTCGTTGTCGCGAAAGAGCGGCCCCGGCCTCCCACGTAACAACTTGAAGTGCAACGCGAAGTTCGAGCCGGCCAGGATCATGAACAGCACGATCACCATCTCGATCGCGAAGCTGTCGAATCCGGTGACCGACGTATTCAACGTGGAGAACCCGCCGGTGGCCATCGTGGCCATCGCATGGTTCACCGCAGTGAGCGGGGTCACCCCCAACGCCATCAACGCCAGCGCCTCGAGCAGCGTCAACAACGCGTAGATGCCCCACAGTGCCTTGGCGGTCTGGGCGATCCTCGGAGTCAACTTTTCGGTCGTCGGCCCCGGCGCCTCGGCGCCGAGCAGCTCCATCCCGCCGACCGCCAGCTTGGGCAGGATCGCGATACCCAGCACGATGATGCCCATCCCGCCGAGCCAGTGCGTCAACGACCGCCACAGCAACAGACCGACCGGTTGCCCCTCGATATTGTCCAGGATCGAAGCACCGGTCGTGGTGAACCCCGAGGTCGATTCGAAAATCGCGTCGATCGCGAAGCCCGGCCCCTTGATCAGGACCCACGGCACCGCACCCATCAACGAGGCCATGACCCAGGCCGCCGCGACCAGCACGAACGCCTCGCGACGCCCCAGCGACAGTTCTCTCCGTGGCTTGAAGACGCGCTGTAGCACCAGGCCCGCCGTTCCGGAGATCCCCGCGGAAATCAGGAATGCGACGAAGTCGTGGCTTCCGTTGTAGTAGGAAACCGCTGCGGGGATGACCAACGCGGCGGTGATCGCCAGCAGCAGCCGGCCGAGCAAATAGAAGACGGAGCCGAAGTTCATCGTCCCCGGAACAGTCGTTCGAGTTCGGGGAGCGCCTCGGACAACGTGAAGACGAGGGCTCGATCCCCTTCCTCGAAGTGGAAATCGCCGCCGGGGATGAACTGCTGGTCGCCCCGGAGTACGGCGGCGACGATGGCGGCGCGCGGGAAACGCAGCGATTGGATCGGCCGCTTGAGCACACGAGCCCTGGCCGGGACGCGGAATTCGACGACCTCGGCGTCCCCCCCCTCGACGAGATCCAGGCTCAGGATCTCCTGCCGGTGCACCATGCGCAGGATCGTGCCCGCGATCAACATCCGCGGCGACACGGGCACGTCGATCTTGACCGCCTGCATCACGTTCAGGAACTCGGGCCGGTGGTACAGCGCGACGATCGACTTCGCCCCGGACTCGCGCGCCATCAGCGAGGACAACAGGTTGATCTCGTCGTCCTGCGTCGCCGCGACGAAGTAATCGGCGTCCGCGACGCCCGCCTCGGACAGCATCTCGGTGTCGTTGGCGCTACCTTGCAGGACAAGCGCCTCGGGCACGCGCGCCGCGAAGTCGAACGCGCGTTCGCGGCCGCGTTGGATCACGGTCACGCGGATCTTCTCGTGGATCAGCAGGCGCGCGAGCGCGGCGCCGACATGACCGGCGCCGGCGATCACGACATGCTCGACGGTCTGGTGTTCGAGGCCGATCGACTCCAGGTACTCCTTGGTGCTGTCGCTCGGACCCACCGCGTAGAGCAGGTCACCGGGGCGCAGCTTGGTATCGCCTCGTGGGATCACCGTCCCCGACGAACGATGGATCCCCGCGAGGATCCAACCGGGCGGCCCGGCGATCTCCTTGATCCGGCGTCCGTAGATCGGCGCCTGGATCGTCGGGCGCGCTTGCAGCAGGACCAGCTTGCCGTCACCGAAATAGTGCAGCTTGCCGGCGCCGGGCACGCGGGTCAGCGCGGCAATCTCCTCGGCAACCAACCGTTCGGGATAGAGCAGGACAGTGTCGTCGTCCTTGCGTACGAGCGGGTTCTTGCCCATGTCCGGGTTGGCGACGCGGACGACGGCTTGCTTGACCCCCATCGCGCGCGCGGTGATCGACGCCAGGATGTTGGTCGCGTCGTCGTTGGACACGGCGAACAGGAGATCGGCGCTGGCGATGCCGTGCTGCTTGAGCAAGCGCGGGTTACAGCCGTCGCCGCGGACCGCCAGCAAATCCATCGAGGACTGCAGCGCGGCGACCTTCTTCGGATCCTTCTCGACGATCACCAGATCGTGCCCCTCCCGAACCAGGGAGGACGCGATATGGATACCGACTTCGCCGGCTCCCACGATGAAGATCCTCATGGCCGCACGATCTTACCCGACATCTCGAAAGAACTCCCCTACGGTCTCGATGACGCCCCCGATCTGGTCGTAGGCGAGGTACGCGAACAGCGCCAGGCAGCCGACCAGCAAGGTTATGGTGACCGGCCCGTTTTTCAGTGCGCCGACTCGCCGGGGCGAGCCGTTGAGGTACAGCAGGGTCGCCGCCAGGAACGGCATGAACAGGGCTCCGAACACCGAATACACAACCACGAGCAGGACCGGCTTGTCGAAGGCCAGCAGGACGATCGGCGCCAGCGCGAGGAAGGCCAGGAAGCCCCGGTAGCTCGGGGTCCGGGTCAGGTCGGGAGGCGACTCGGCTCGCCGAACCAATCGCAGGAAATCGGCGAACAGGTAAGGCACGCCCTGCCACACACCCAGCATCGACGTCGCCACGGCGCCCCAGAAACCGACCAGGAACATCCACTTCCCTGCGGGACCGAGGGCCGTCTCGAGCATCACCGCCATGCGCGTCGCAGCACCGCTGCCGGCAACCGGGTCACCGCCGTGGAGCGTGTTCGCGGCCAGCACCACCACCGCGACACCGAACAGGCCGGTCAACCCGTAGGCCACGGCGAGATCCAGGCGTACGATCGGCGCGAACCGCGCCCCCTCCCAGCCCCTCTCGCGGATCCAGTAGCCGTAGGAGAGCAACGTGACGCTTCCCCCCACACCGCCCATCACACCGACGATCAACGGACCGCTACCGGCCGGGATCCCGGCCTCTCTCACGGTCTGTACGACGGTCTCCAACGGCGGCGAGATAAGGGCGGCGCTACCGACCAGCGTCGCGAACATGATCCCGATGAACAACTTGACCGAACGCTCGAACGTCGAATAGCCGCCGGCGAGAACGGCCAGTGCGGCGACGACGGAATGCAACACGGCCCAGGCCTCGAGCGACACCTGCGGCACCAGCGCGTGGGCGGCCAGTCCACAGGCGTTCATCAGCGCTCCGCCAACGATGAATGACCACAGCACGAGGTAGGCCATGAAGACCCACTGCACACCGCGGCCGAGGTGATTCGCCCAGCCTTCGAGCAAGGTCGTCCCGGTGGCCAGCTGCCAGTTCGCCAGCCCCCGGTTGAGCACGAACTTGAACAGCGCGCCCAGCGCCGCGGCCCAGGCGATGGCAAGCCCGAAGCGCGAACCGGCCACCGTGGCGGAGATCATGTCGCCGGCGCCGACACCTGTGGCCGCGATCGCCAGACCGGGGCCGATGACGGTCAGCGCGCGGGCGAGCGCGGAGCGCGGCATCAGTCCCCGTCCAGCACCGCGTCGGACTCGATCTCGATGCGCATCTTCGGGTCGATCAACCCCGAGACCTGGACCAGCGTGGAGGCCGGCCGAATCTCGGAGACGAACTCGCCGTGGGGACGCCGGACCCGAAATGTCGTCGAGGGCTCATGCCCCGAGCCTACACCGGCTAGCGGCCTCGCTGAAGCCCGAACTCAGACCGGGACGGAGGTCAGGGATCGCAGGCGTCGCCCATCCCGTCGCCGTCGGTGTCCGTCTGGTCCGGGTTGAACACCGCGATGCAGTTATCGCAGACGTCGCCCACGGTGTCGGAGTCCTGGTCCTCCTGCGCCACGTTGGCCACGAACGGACAGTTGTCCACGCCCACGCCGTTGGAGGACAGCGTCGGGAAGAGCACCAGGTCGGACGATCCCGGACCGCTGTTCCAGACACCGATGGCCAGGACGTTGGTCCCGTTGACCAGCACGGGCACGGACGCCGCCGAGATATCGAACACCGGATCGTAGTTCGGGGACGTCCCGTTGCTGGATTCGTGCTGCAGGGGCACGCTGTTCCAGTCGAGCGTTCCGACCGGCGTCTCGGGCGACCGGACGACCTCGACCCCGTTGATCCACGCCGTATAGGCGTCGTCGTAGTCCGCGCCGAGGAACATCTGGGAAATCTGCGAGACATCGGCGATCTCGAAGCGCACGCGCGTGTACACCGACAAGCTGCCGAGCGGCACGCTCGTCGCGATCAGACTCTCGGCGCCGGTGCCGTTCTCGTAGCCGATGCCGTAGTCCCCGCGCAGCCAGCCGGAATCGTCGAACTCCGGCGCCGTCCAGGTCATCCCGATCCCCGGGTCGACCTGGTTCGAGAGATAGGACGTGGGCGCCTCACGGTTGATCGCCAGCTTGGGCACCAACACGAGATCCGAGGACGGCGGCGTCGCCGGGATGCGGTTATACACCGCAACCGCGAGCGTATTGGTCCCGGGGTGCATCGCGGACTTCGCCTGCGCGGTGATTTCCGTCAGCGTCCCGTAGTTCGGCACCAGGCCGTTGCTCGACTCGTGGACCGCGGGATCTTGGTCCCAGGATGGCGTCGCGATCCCCATCTCGGATGAGCGGTAAACCTCGATACCGTTGATCCAGGCGACCCAACCGTCGTCGTAGTCCGCCCCGATCCACACGTCGAGCACGGTGGCGACATCGACGATGTCGAACGTTGCACGCGTGTAGACCGACAGTGCGCCGACGGCCACATTGGTTTGCAGCAGGTTCTCGGCGCCGGTCAGGGCCTCGTAGCCCACGCCGTACGCCCCGACACTCCAGCCGGAATCGTCGAACGCCTCGTCCTTCCAGGTGTTGGCGATCCCGGGATCCGACGAGTTCGCGAGAAACTTCATCGGCGAGCCGTACTCGATGAGGACCTGTTCGTTCGGAGCGGCGAACTCGATCAGATCGACGACCGTCGTCGTGCAATCGCCGGAACAGATCCCGTCGCCGTCGATATCGTCGTCGGGATCGAGCGGGCAGCTATCGCAGGCGTCGCCGTTGCCGTCCTGGTCGCTGTCCGTCTGGTTCGGGTTGTAGACGAGCGGGCAGTTGTCGGCGGCGACACCGAGAGCATCGGCGTCGGCGTCATTTTCGGGGTCGTCCGGATAGCGGTCGTGGCCACAGAGGCTCGCCGGGTACCCGGGATCCGCCAGCCCGTCCGCATCGGTGTCCGTGCAGGGATCGCAGGCGTCGCCGTCCCCGTCGCCATCGGCGTCGGACTGGCTCGCGTTCGACGCATCGGGGCAGTTGTCCGAACCGTCCGGGTGTCCGTCGTTGTCGTTGTCGTTGTCGCAGACATCTCCCTCGGCATCGCCGTCGAGGTTCTTCTGGTCGGGGTTGAAGTCGTTCGAGCAGTTGTCGCACGCATCGCCGATAAAATCGTCGTCGCCGTCGGCCTGGTCGACGTTGGATATCATCGGGCAGTTGTCCTCGAGGTTGTCGACGGTGTCGCTGTCGGCATCTCCACCGCCGCCGGTGCAGGCCACGGCGGGAACCAGATCGCTCCCGAGGCTGTCGGCCCCGGCCGGCCCCTCACCACAGGAGTTCACGCCGGACACGAGGTAGTAGTAACCCATCCCGGCGGCCGGGTCGGTGGCATCCACCGTCGAGGTCCCCACCACTCCGGCGACCAGGCAGGTCTCGTTGTAGGTCCACGCACCGCCGAGGGTCATGTCGCCGCGGTAGACGTGGGACACGTGCCCCTGGGCGGCGCGCGACCAGGACAGGGTCCCACCCGCGGTCTTGCCGATCGTCAGCGCTCCATCGATTTGCTCGGGCATGCTGGCCACACCCATCACCGTGGGTGCGCAATCGCAGGCGTCGCCTAGACTGTCGGAATCGCCGTCGGTCTGACTCAGGTTGGCCACGAGGGGACAGTTGTCCACGGTGTCGAGCACCGTGTCCTCGTCGTCGTCCATGTCGCAGGCGTCGCCGCCGTCCATCAACGTGTCGGTGTTGGTCTGCGCCGGGTTGTAGTCGAACGGGCAGTTGTCGCTACCGTCGATCACACCGTCTCCGTCGTCGTCGCCGTCGCAGTCGTCGCCCACGGCATCCATGTCGGTGTCGGCCTGGCCCGCGTTCATCGTGGCGGGGCAGTTGTCGCACATGTCACCGATGCCGTCCGCGTCGCCATCGAGCTGCGGCGCATCGGGAACGGTCGGGCACACATCCACATCACCGCAGACACCGTCGAGGTCGACGTCATCGAGCGGGTCCATCGGGCAGGCGTCGCAGGGATCGCCGGCGCCGTCGGCGTCGCTGTCGGTCTGCGGTGTGTTGGCCAGCCCCGGGCAGTTATCCACCAGCGCGCAGATCGTATCGACATCGGGATCGTTGATCGGGTCGCCGAGACAGATATCGCAGGCGTCACCGTCACCGTCGCCGTCCTCGTCCGCCTGAGACGGGTTGTTGTCCGACGGGCAGTTGTCGCAGACGTCGCCGACGCCGTCGGGAACCGTATCCGTGTCGGCCTGGCCGACGTTGGTGATGTTCGGGCAGTTGTCCACGTCGCCGCACACGGTGTCGCCATCGATGTCGTTGCCCGGATCGTCGGGGCATGTGTCGCACACGTTGCCGACGCCGTCCCCATCGTTGTCCTCCTGCCCGACGTTGGCGATCGTCGGGCAGTTGTCCTCGGCGTCGCAGATCCCGTCCGTGTCCGTGTCGGGCATCGTGCAGGTGCCGGTCAGGCCTTCCTGGCGCAGCGTGGTGAAGTCCTGCATCGCGCTACCGGCGCTGAACACGTTGGGCTGGCCGAACGTACTCGAGGTGCCGTCGTTGTAGTCCGAGAACGGGATGATGAAGGGGCTCGGGTCTTCCTCGAGCTTGAAGATCTCGTCGCTGCCGATCCCCGCCAGCGGCCAGACGCCCTCGCCGGCCGGCCCGAACTGAACGAAGTCTCCGCCGTCCTTGATCGTCAACTGCCAGTTGCGGTGCGAGACGTCGAAGTCCAGCGGCGTGATGTACGCCCCCGGCGCCCCGTTGGCGGCCTGGACGTTGATCCACCAATCGTCGTTGACGGGGTCATAACTGATATCGTCGGGCAACCCTTCCGAGATCGTGATGATCGTCCCGGAGCGCAGACCGTCCCAGATCATGTCGTTGGAAAAGGTCAGTGTCTGCAGCGTCTCGCCGGCGCCGCCGACGTCATCGCGGATCTCGAGTTTCCATCCTCGGATGTCGAGCATGTCGGTCGTCACGACGAGCTCGAACCAGTCCCCGCCGTTGCCCGGGATACGACCCCAGAAGACATCGGAGGCCAGGTTCTTGAGCTCGTTGACGTCGGTCACGCCGTTGTACTCGTTGAGGATCAGCGGGCTCGGCGGCGCGTCGTTAGCCGCGCTGGGTGTCACGATCGAGAACGTTCGCAGTTCGCCCTCGCCGTCGGTGAAACGTCCGTAGGAGTAGTCCGGTTGCTGCGTCCCGTAGCTCAGGAAGTCGATCACGTTCTGCCCGGAGTCGAACAGCCCGATCCCGCCCGGTCCCGCCGCGGCGATGAAGCTGGCGTGGTCCATGCCCTCGCCGGTCTCGCCGTCGAGCCAGAACAGCTGGAAACACCCGGCGCAGACCGGCGTGCTCGTCGTGATCTCCCACTTGGTGGGTGACAGGTGGTCGTCCGAAAGGAACATCCCCTGCAGGTCGATGCTGGCGTTCGACGCGTTGTAGACCTCGACCCACGGATCCCAGTCCGACGCCTGATCCTGGTTGATCGACATGTTGTCGACGAGGACCTCGTTGATGAACAGGTCCGGGACGGTGGGGCTCGTCCCGGCGTTGGTGTTGGGTCCGCCGGGCGTGCCGTTGGCCACGCTGGATGCGGCCCAGTTAACGATCTTGGTGGTGTCTTTCGACGGGTCGATCAGCTCCAGCGAATGCCCGCCGCCGTTGGCCAGCGTCGGCCACGGAGCCAGTTCGTCGTACGTCAGCGAGCTAACGATTCCGCCAAACCGGTTACGCAGGACGATCGCCTCACCGGCGTCGTCGAGCGAGCCCGGGTATTGCGCGAGAATGAACTTGCCGCCGCCGTAGACACTGCGAAACCGGCTGTCGTCACGGACCGCCAGGATGTAACCGTTGGCCGGGATGACCGCGCCGGGCGGGAAGGTCAGCGCGACACCGTCGATGCGCCAGCCGGAAATATCGACCGATTCGGACGGCGACGGGTTGTAAAGTTCGATGTATTCGTCGCGCTCGAACGGGAGCCCGCCGGCCGGCTCGTACATGACTTCGTTGATCACGACCCGCGGCGACGGCGTCTGCCGGTCGGGAATGTCGCAAACGGCATGAGTCCCGAACAGGTGGGCGCGGCGCGGGATCAGGTACTCGTTCTTGAGCCGCGCGTTGGCCGCGGCGAGATCCCCCGCGGTGCCCCAGGTCGGCCACGCCGCGATGTCGAGCGCCGCCTCGGTCCCGATCTGCGCGTGGATCTCGTCTATCCGCGACTCGTAGTGCCCGTCGACGAGGAACTGGTCCATCAGCGTGCGCATGCGACGGAAGTACATCCCCTGTATATCGGGTTCGATGCGGATCACACGATCGATGAATCGGTTCCAGGTGTTCTGCCACGGGCGAGCGTTCAGCGAGCCCAGCATCGGATGGCTCGGCGCCACCTGGATCGGCTTACCGGGGATCGAATCCGAATCGGCGAGCAGCTCATCATTGAGCACTGCATCGTTGATATAGACGCGGCCAAACGTGAGGTCGAGGTCCCAGGCGTCCATGCGCCAGCGTCCGGTCCCGAGCGTGTCGCGGTGCAGGAAGTAGTTCTTTCTCGTGTGGTCGTTGTTGTGCAGGATGATCTGCGTCGCGACGTAGTTGATCACCGCGGGAAGATCGACGTTGTCGAGCAGGTAGTCGCGAAGTTCGGTGCCTGCGAGGTTGTTCACCGCGATGATCACGGCGTGCAGGTCGTCGTAGGGTTCGCTCAGCCGGGATTTCTTCTCGTATCTTTCGGGCAGGTCGGTGGCCAGGGGGACCCACGACATGTCGTCGCCGGCCTTGTAACGCGCACCGTTCACGTCCAGCCCACTCCGGCGAACGAAGTCGGCATCGGCCGCCTCGAGCCAGTTGTACAACCCGAAGAAACTCCCGTTCTGTTCGACGCGGATCGGAAACACCTGAGTGGCCGGCGCACCGGTAGCCTCGAACGTCTCCCAGGCCATGATCTCGCGGGCGTAGCTCTTGTCCGAATAGTTGCTCTGCAGGTTGAACGTGTCGACCGGCTGCAGGATCAGATCCGGTGCGGAGAAGTTGTGCCCCTGCGGGAAAAAGAACTTCCACGGCGGCTTGTCCCAGGTGCGGGCCGATTGGCCGCGAGCCCGTGTCTGGACGCCGTCGTAGACGGTGCCGTCGTAGTACAGCACCGCCGGCTCGGTCTCGTCGGTCAGTTTGTGCGCCACCCCGGCGGCGTAGTCGGCGGGATCCATGAACCAGTGCAGGATCGGCAGCAACGAACTCAGCCCCGGATCGATCACGGCCGTCCCGGTGTAGGTCACCGTGTCGTCGTCACGTGGGAACTCCATGTCGCTGACCGTGCCGGTCGCCTCGATGCGGTAACGCACCAGCGTACCGGCGACCTGTCCTGGAATCGTCGCGCCGTAGACGTCGTCAGCGGCCGCGCCGTCTCCGCTCGCGCCGTCGTCGAGCATCGTGACCTGCGTCTCCGTGCCAAAATCGATCAGGTAGTACAACTCGACGGCACTCGTATCGACGACATGCGCCGTGACCACGATCGGCTGCGCCGGCATCGCGTCCTGGGTGTGCGTGACGTTGGTGATCCAGGCCGGCAGACCGCTGTCGTTGACGCTGTTCACGACGCGTGGTGTGGGGGCGACCGAGGCGCGCCAGTTGCGCGGCACAGAATTGTCGAGCGTCGGGTCGATGAGCTCGAGTGATGGGCCGAGTCCGTCCGGCGTCACGGGCCACTGCCCGCCATCGTCGAAGAACACCTCGTCCTGCAGGACCAGCGTGTCGTCGATCAACTGGATGCGCTCGCCGTTGTCGTCGAGATTCAGCGTGTAAACGGCATCGGCCGTCAGGGCGTAGGTCGTGAGGAACTGGGCCGCATCCGCGGCGATCACGCGATACTCGCCGGCGCCGATCATGAAACCCGGTGTGAAACAGAAGATGACCCCGTCGAAACACCAATTCGACAGATCCACGGCGGTGCCGCCGGTGTTGAGGATCTCGATGTATTCATCGGCCCGGGTGTCGGAACCGGGGTGGTACATCAACTCCGAAATGACCACGGAGGCCGAAACCGGCGAGGCCATCCATACGGCCACGGCCAGCGCGCAGCTGCCCATGCGTAACATCGTTTTTGTGCGCAAGATTTTAGAGCCTGCTTCCGTGCCGTTGTCTTGGAGAACCCTTTAATACGGATGTTTCCCCGGTCGGACCACTAACCCTCACCCGGTTTTCAAGATTTCGGAATATACGGCCAGTCGGTTTTTTGGGGGGCCGGGAACCGGCAGTTTGCGGACGGCCGGTCAGCAAGAGCGGGCCTTTGGGCTAATTAGCCTGAAATTCCAACAAAAAATGAGAACGGCGAGAGCCAGCAGCAGCGCCCCGGTCCACTGGTGGAGGGTCGAAACCACGAGATCCGCAGATGCCGGCAGCCGCCCCGCCGCGGCGCCCCGGGTCGCCAGCCAGGCGCCGATCCCCAGCATCACCTGCAAACCCGCCAGGCCGGCCAGGGCCAGCCCCAACCGTCTCAGCCTCGAGGATCCGGGGTTGACGCCCCAGGACCGCAGACCGACGTGCACGCACGCCGGGGCCACGATGGCGAGCCCGGTCAGGATATGCGCCAGCAAGACCTGCTGGAAATGGCGTTGCGCGGCGCCGAGGACGAGCTGGATCACGATCAACCCGACCAGGGCGCCCGAGAGGGCCCGATCGGCCCGCACCCCGGGTCGTTCGACGCCCGGATCGCCCGATTTCCAGGCCCCGGACGTCGCCGCGGCGAGCGCGACGAGCGTCGAGAAGAACAACTGCGCCAGGATCCCATGGGTCATCGCCAGCGCGAGGCTCAGCTCCGTGACCCGTAATCCACCGAGGATTCCCTGCGCGATCACCGCAACGACCGCGCCCCACGCCAAACGGCGCACCCAGCGCCGCGATTCCAGGCGCGTCAGGGTGACCGCCAGCATTACCGTTGTCAGCCCGACGAGCGCGCCCATCAACCGGTGCGCGTGCTCGTAGAACACCCCTCCGGTCATGCGCGAAAAGGGGTACAGGAACATGTTGTAACCGAACGAGGTCGGCCAATCGTCAACCGCGAGGCCGGCCTCGGCGCTGGTCACCAGACCGCCCACGGCGAGCAGCAGCGCGGTGGCCGCCACGGCAACCCAGGCGAAAGATCCGCTCCACTCCCCCTCGGCCCCCGCGGCCCCCGCGGGGCGCGCGAATCTCGCGCCGAGGAACGCACCGGCCAGGGTCAGCAGAGCGGTCACCAGGATCGATCCCGGGACCCAGAACGCCGCGCTGGGGATCACCACACCAGGGCTCTCGCCGCCGAGGAAACTCCCCAGGATCAACAAGTTGAGAAGACCGCTGATCGCCCCGGCCGTCAACGCCGCGCGCGGGTTCCAACCCAGACGGCGAGCCATGACCGCGCCGCCGCCGACCGCACAGGCCAGCATCGCGGCCAGCAACACCGGACTGGCCAGCTGGACCGCCGGCAGACGGCCTACGTATCCCGCGAACCACATCGCCACGGTGGTCCCGAAACCGACGGTCACGAGGCTTCCGGCGGGCGCTTTCGTCGAGCTCATCACGAGGACTCCGATCCGTGCGGGCGGGCATCATAGAAAACCCGGGCGCGCACGGCCACAGGGCGGTTGACCGTCCATTCAGCCGGTGATAGCGTTCGCCTCCCGATGGCCCAATTAGTGGAAAATACCCATGAACCCGTGGAGGGCCGCGCGCCCCTGATTCTGGGCGGTCACGACTTCAAGTCGTTGACCGACAAGGTCGTCGAACCGCTCGAGCGCAAGACCCCGATCGGCTGGTGGCTTTGTTTCATCCCGTCGCTGGCGATGCTCAGCGTACTCGGGGTTGCCATCGGTTGGTTGTTCTGGGAAGGCATCGGCGTCTGGGGATTGAATAACCCTGTTGGCTGGGGCTGGGCGATCGTCAACTTCGTCTTCTGGGTCGGCATCGGCCACGCCGGGACGTTGATCTCGGCCATCCTCTTCTTGTTCAGGCAAACCTGGCGCACGTCGATCAACCGTTCGGCGGAGGCGATGACGATCTTCGCGGTGATGTGCGCGTTGATCTTCCCCGGGATCCACGTTGGCCGTGTGTGGGTCGCCTACTGGATGCTGCCTGTCCCGAATCAGATGTCGATGTGGCCGAACTTCCGCAGCCCGCTGGTGTGGGACGTGTTCGCGGTCAGCATCTACGGTTCGGTATCCCTGCTGTTCTGGTACGTCGGGATGATCCCCGACCTCGCGACGATCCGCGACCGCACGCCGTCGCGCGTCAAGAAGATCCTTTACGGCATGTTCGCGCTCGGCTGGCGCGCGTCCACTCGACACTGGCAGCACTACGAGCGGGCGTACCTGATCTTGGCTTCGCTGGCGACGCCGCTGGTCCTCTCGGTGCACTCGATCGTATCGATGGACTTCGCGACCTCGCAGCTGCCGGGCTGGCACACCACGATCTTCCCGCCGTACTTCGTCGCTGGAGCGATCTTTTCCGGGTTCGCGATGGTCGTCACGCTGATGATCATCTGCCGCAAGGCTTTCAAGATGGAAGCCATCCTGACGCTGCGGCACTTCGAGAACATGGCCAAGATCATCATGCTCACCGGGATGATGGTCGGCTACGCCTACTCGATCGAGTTCTTCATCGCCTGGTACTCGGGCAACCCCTACGAACAGTTCGTGTTCATCAACCGTGCGTTCGGGCCCTATGCCTGGGGCTACTGGATCATGGTCAGCTGCAACGTGATCTCGCCGCAGATCTTCTGGTTCAAGAAGTTCCGCACGAACCTCAAGGTACTGTTCGTCGTCTCGATCTTCGTCAACATCGGGATGTGGTTCGAGCGCTTCGTGATCGTGGCCTCGTCGCTGCACCGCGACTTCCTGCCCTCCTCGTGGGATTACTACAGCCCGACGAAGTGGGATGTGATGACGTTTATCGGCAGCTTCGGGCTGTTCTTCACCATGTTCTGCCTGTTTGCGCGGTTCCTCCCGATGGTCGCGATGGCCGAGGTCAAGACCGTGCTGCCCGGGGCGGACCCGCATGGTGACGGTCCCAAGGTGGTCATCAAGGGGGCCGACTGATGGGCCTGCCGATTCCCTTGATCCCGCAGCTCCCCGAGGGCAAGAACTTCGGTCTGCTGGCTCGTTTCGAGAACGCGCAGACGATCTACACCGCCTGCGAGAAGGTGCGTGACGCCGGCTACACCAAGTGGGACTCGCACACGCCGTTCCCGGTCCACGGGCTGGATCACGCGATGGGCGTCAAGGCTTCCAAACTGCCCTGGCTCGTGCTGATCACCGGATTGTCCGGGGCCACCGGAGGCATGCTGCTCCAGTGGTGGGTCTCCGTTCACGCCTACCCGCTGGTGATCTCCGGCAAGCCGCTCTTCAGCTGGCCCGCGTTCGTGCCGGTCACGTTCGAGCTCGGCGTATTGTTCGGTGCGCTCGGCGCCGTCTTCGGCATGTTCGCGTTCAACCAGCTCCCGATGCTGTTCCACCCGTTGTTTTCATCCAAGGCTTTCGCGCGCGCGACGGACGACGGCTTCTTCATCTCGATCGAATCCTGGGATCCGAAGTACGACGAGACGCAGACGGCGGCCCTGCTCCGTGAGGCCGGCGCGGTCGACGTCGAGGTGGTGGAAAACGGATGAGCCACGGACCGCGCATCGTCGATGCCGCCCAGATGGACCTCCCCGCGGGGAGCCTGTGGCGGCGTCTACCGCTCGTCGGAGCCGTCCTGGCCGTCGCCGGCTTCGGTCTCTCGTTCGCGATGCGCGGCGGCAATGAAGAGCAGTTCTATTCCTCCTGGCTGGTGGCGTTCCTGTACTTCATGAGCCTCGGGCTCGGCGGGTTGTTCTTCGTCCTGGTCCAGTTCGCCACGAAGTCGGGCTGGGGCATCGTGGTCCGCCGGTTGGCCGAAAACACCGCGGCCTCGCTGGCCGTGATGTTCCTGGCGTTCATCCCCGTCTACATGGGCCTCAACCAGCTTTACCACCACTGGACCGATACCGCGCACCTCGACGCGATCCTCCAGGGCAAGAGCCCGTACCTCAACACGACCCGATTCCTGATCTTCGGTCTGGCGTACCTCGCCATCTGGACGTTGCTGGCGCTGTGGTTCCGCTCAGGCTCGGTCAAGCAGGACACCACCGGGGACCACGACCTGACCCGTCGCCGGGTCAAATGGGCCGGTCCGGGCCTGATCGTGTTTGCCTTGACCAGCACGTTCGCCTCGTTCGATTGGGCCATGTCGCTCGAACCGCACTGGTACTCGACGATTTTCGGCGTCTACTACTTCGCCGGATCGCTGGTCTGCGTGTTCGCCTTCCTGTCGCTGGTGATCATCGGCCTGCGCCGCGCGGGCAGCCTCGAGGGCTTCGTCACGGTCGAGCACATGCAAGACATGGGCAAGCTGCTGTACGCCTTCGTCGTGTTCTGGGCGTACATCGGGTTTTCCCAGTTCTTCCTGATCTGGTACGCCAATATCCCTGAAGAGACGGTGTGGTATCTGGCGCGGCTGACGGGCAACTGGAAACCTTTCACGCTGTTCCTGGCCGTCGGTCACTTCATCGTGCCGTTCTTCTTCCTGATGTCACGGCACGCCAAGCGCAAGAACCTGACGCTCGGCGTGGGCGCCCTCTGGATGATGTTCATGCACCTCGTGGACATGTACTGGCTGGTGATGCCCACGTTCCAGAAGGACGGCTACGCCCTCACGCTGCTGGACTTGACGACGCTGCTGGCCGTCGGTGGCCTGTTCCTGGCCGCGTTCGGGTTCTTCCTCACCCGGGCCAAGCTGGTCCCGGCGAAGGATCCCCGGCTCATCGAGTCGATCTCCTTCCAGAATTTCTAGTCCCGATTTTTTAGAGTAGTCGAAATCCGCCGCTTTCGGATCTTTTTCGAGACTACCCGCGACGCCGATTTGCGACCGCCCCGCCGAGTCCTTTTCCGGCCTTGTTTGGCCCTTGGGGCTCTGCTAGTGTTCAAATCCTTGTGTTCAAAAGACCCTTGTTCACCCGGTTTTAATCCCCCAAGAGGTTAGGAGACCGACAGTCATGCGTAGCGCAAGAAACATGTTCGCGTTCGCTCTCGTTTCGATGATCGTTCTTTCCTCGACCGCCTTCGCCGGCACCGTCACCGGCACGGTCAAGTTCGAAGGTGCGGCGCCCAAGCTGCGTCCGCTCAAAATGGACGCTGATCCGGGCTGCGCCAAGAAGCACAGCTCGCCGCAAATGCCTGAAATGCTGGTCCTCGGCGACGGCAACACGATGGCCAACATCTTCGTCCGCATCAAAAGCGTTCCGGGCACCCACAAGACCCCGAGCGAGCCGGTCGTGATGGACCAAGAGGGTTGCAAGTACATCCCCCACGTCCTCGGTGTGATGGTCGGCCAGAAGTTCCTCATCAAGAACTCCGACGGCCTGCTGCACAACGTCCACTCGCTGCCCAAGATCAACCAGGGCTTTAACCGCGCGATGCCCGCCGCGGTCACCGAGGCCGAGTACTCGTTCGACAAGGAAGAGCTGTTCTTCAAGATCAAGTGCGACGTGCACCCGTGGATGAACGCCTACGTCGGCGTGATGACCCACCCGTTCTACGACGTCACCGGCACCGACGGTAAGTTCGAGATCGCCGGGCTGCCCGCGGGCACCTATGAGCTCGTCGCGTGGCACGAGAAACTCGGCGAGAAGACCGCCACCGTGACCGTCGGCGACAGCGATACGCAGACCGCCGACTTCTCGATGAGCGTTCCGGCAAAGAAGTAGTCCGTTCAATCGGTTCAGATAGGGGCTCGACGAATGTCTGATGGACACCACGAGGAACTGTCGTTCTGGCGCAAGTACGTATTCTCGACCGACCACAAGGTCATCGGGATCCAGTACTGCGTGACGGGGCTGGCGTTCCTGTTCTTCGGTTTCTGCCTGATGATGCTGATGCGCTGGCAGCTGGCGTATCCGGGCAAGGCCATCCCGATTATCGGCGGCCTGTTCGGAGACGCACGCGCGCCGGGCGGCATCATGCTTCCCGATTTCTACAATGAACTCGGGGCCATGCACGGCACGATCATGGTTTTCCTAGGGGTCGTGCCGCTGGCCGTCGGGGGGTTCGGCAACTTCGTCCTGCCCTTGCAGATCGGCGCGCCGGATATGGCGTTTCCCAAGCTGAACATGCTCAGCTACTGGTCGCTGTTCGTCGGCGGCGTCGTGATGTTCAGCAGCTTCTTTCTGGAAGGCGGCGCGGCGCAATCGGGCTGGACGTCCTACGCCCCGCTCTCGAACATCGCGCCCTCGGGACAGACAGCCTGGTTGATCGGGATGATCTTCCTGATCACATCGTCACTGCTGGGCTCGGTCAACTTCATCGTCACCACGGTTCAGTTGCGGGCCAAGGGCCTGAGCATGTTCCGCATGTCGATCTTCTGCTGGGCCCAGTTCGTGACCTCGTTCCTGCTGTTGCTCGCCTTCCCGCCGCTCGAGGCCGCCGGCGTGCTGCAGTTGATGGACCGCCTCGCGGACACGAGCTTCTTCATGCCCGATGGGCTGGTCATCTCCGGCGAGGTGCTCGACCGTAGCGGCGGCGGTAGCCCGCTGCTGTGGCAGCACCTGTTCTGGTTCCTCGCTCACCCCGAGGTCTACGTCCTGATCCTCCCGGCGCTGGGCATTGTCGGCGAGATCATCGCCAACAACACACGCAAGCCGCTGTGGGGCTACCGGACGATCATCTACTCGTTGATCTTCCTTGGCTTCATGTCGTTCATCGTGTGGGCCCACCACATGTACATGACCGGCATGGGCAGCGTCCTGGCGACGTTCTTCCAGACCACCACGATGATCATCTCGATCCCGTCGGTGATCATCCTCACCGCGCTGCTGTTGTCGCTGTGGGGCGGGTCGATCCGGTTCAACACCCCGATGCTGTTCGCGCTGGCGTTCCTGCCGATGTTCGGTATCGGCGGCCTGACCGGGCTGCCGCTCGGGCTGTCCGCGCCGGATATCGCGCTGCACGACACGTACTACGTGATCGGCCACTTCCACTACGTGGTCGCGCCGGGCACGATCTTCGCCCTGTTCGCCGGGATCTACTACTGGTATCCCAAGGCCACCGGGCGAATGATGAGCGAGACGCTGGGCAAGCTGCACTTCTGGCCCTCGCTGCTCTTCATCAACGGCGTGTTCTTCCCGATGCTGATCCAGGGACTCAACGGCGTCAGCCGGCGTCTCGCCGACGGTGGCGCGACCTACGACTTCGCCGGCGCCGTCGGCCCGCTGAACAAGATGATGTCCTGGTCGGCCTGGGGCCTGGCTCTGGCGCAGATCCCGTTCATCATCAACTTCTTCCTCAGCCTCAAGACCGGTAAGGAAGCCGGCGACAACCCGTGGAACGCCACGACGGTCGAGTGGGCCTCCCCCTCGCCGCCGCCGCACGGGAACTTCGCCACCGAGCCGGTCGTCTACCGCGGCCCCTACGAATACAGCGTCCCGGGTTCGGACATCGATTTCATCCCGCAGACCAAGGAGGGTTGAACGCGATGCTCGTCCCGCACATTGTCAAGCCCCGGCCCGATACCGGACTGACCAACGGGAAGTTCGGGATCTGGCTGTTCCTCGCCTCCGAGGTGATGCTCTTCGGCGCGCTGTTCGCGACCTACCTGATGCTGCGCGTCGGGGCGACCGACTGGCCGCTGGGAACGACCTACCTCGACCCGAAGTGGGCCACGCTCAACACCGCGGTGCTGATCACCTCGTCGGTCACGATGGTGATGGCCTGGGCCATGTCGGCCAAGCGCGATTTCGCCAAGTTCCGTTTCTTCATGTTGCTGACGGTGGCCCTGGGCTTCTGCTTCATGATCATCAAGTACATCGAGTACTCGGCGAAGTTCGACCACCACTACTACCCGTCGACCCACGTGTTCCTGGCGATCTACTTCACGTTGACCGGGCTTCACGGCCTACATGTTCTCGGCGGGATGGCGGTCAACGCGTACCTCGCGTTGTTCGGCAAGAAACTTTATGACAAGGACCCGGAGTGGTTCACCAACCGGGTCGAGAATTCGGGCCTGTTCTGGCACTTCGTCGACCTGGTCTGGATCTTCCTGTTCCCGATCCTGTACCTGCTGTAGGAGCGACCATGGGCCACAGTCACGCTGAAATCGATCGTCACATCAAGATCTACCTGATGGTCTTCGGAGCGCTGCTCGTGCTCACGGCGGCGACGGTGGGCGCCTGGAAGTTGCACTTCCTTCCCGCCACACCGGCGATCGCCCTCGCGTTGATCATCGCCAGCGTCAAGGCCTCGCTGGTGGCGCTGTTCTTCATGCACCTCAACGCCGAGAACAAGGCCATCTACTGGGTCCTCGCGTTGACCATGCTGTTCTTCTTCGTCTTGCTGTTGACACCGTTCCTAGCCGCGATGGACGTCATCTCGCTGTAGGTCGAGCCATGGGAATCAAGAACTTCCACATCGTATTCGTGACCGTCTCCAGCCTGCTGTGCTTCGTGTTCGGCGGTTGGTGCTGGCGTTACGCAGAGACCGAGGGCGGTGGTTATCGCACGCTCGCTGCGGTGTCGTTCGGTGCCGGTGTAGCGCTGATCGCCTACGGTTTCTGGTTCTGGAAGAAGATCAACGCCGCCCAGGCCGGTCCCGGCGGGGGCAAGGGCGGTGTGATCGCCATGGTGTTGCTGGTCTACCTGCTGGGCCAGCCGGCCGCCGATGCCTGCACGGTCTGTTACGGCCAGGCCGAGGGCCCGATGATCGATGCCGCGCGTAGCGGCGTGTGGTTGTTGTTCGGGCTCGTCGGCAGCATGCAGATTTGCTTCGTCGCTTTCTTCGTCTACCTGTGGCGCCGCAACCGGCAGTTTCACGCGGCCCATCCCGAGGAGTTGATCGAGCCATGATGGATCTGTTCTTCCCACCCGGTGCTTCACAGCACGCGGCATCCATCGACCAGATGGTCAATTGGGTGCACATCCTGATGTTCGTGCTGTTCGTCGGCTGGGGTGCGTTCTTCATTTACGTGCTCTCCCGGTTTCGCAAGGGCAGGAACCCGAAGGCCAACTACCACGGCACGCCGGGCAAGACGAGCAAGTACGTCGAGGTCGGCGTAGCGATCGCCGAGGTCGTCCTGCTCATCGGCTTCTCGATCCCGTTGTGGGCCGAGCGCGTGGACGAGTTCCCCGACGAAAGCGAGGCCGTGATCGTCCGGGTCGTGGCGCAACAGTTCGCCTGGAACATCTGGTATCCCGGCGCCGACGGCGTGTTCGGCAAGGCCGCCCCGTCGATGGTGGACGAGGAAACCAACCCGATCGGCCTGGACCGTGCGGACGAGGCCGGCAAGGACGACATCACGACAATCAACCAGCTGCACCTGCCCAAGGGCAAGCCGGCGATCATCCATATCTCCAGCAAGGACGTGATCCACAGCTTCAGCCTGCCCAACATGCGGATCAAGCAGGACGCGGTGCCGGGATTGTCGATCCCCGTCTGGTTCGTCCCGACGAAGACCACCGCCGAGATGCGTGAGCAGTTGAAGGGCTCGGAGCGCTACAAGGACACCGCCGACGACTTCGTTTACGAGATCGCCTGCGCCCAGCTCTGTGGCAACAGCCACTACAGCATGCGCGGCTTCCTGACGGTGCACACACCGGAGGAATACCAGGCCTGGCTCGACGAGGAGGCCAGCTACCTGATCGGCGACGATGAGGGAGACAGCTTCTGGAACTGACCCGGTTTCACCCCGGGCCCTGGCGGACAATCAAAAGGCGACCCCACAGGGGTCGCCTTTTTCTTTGCTCATGGGGTTCGCCGAGGCAAACCGGTGCGGCTGGCGATCAGGGGATCGGCTCGGGCTCCGCGGGTGCCGCGGCCGCGGCGGGCTTACCGACCACCTCGACGAGCTCGACCTCGAAGGTCAGCGCCGCACCGGGCTTGATCTTCGGCGGGGAACCACGATCGCCATAGGCGATCTGCGAGGGGCAGGTCAGCCTGGCCTTGCCGCCGGCGTTGAGCTTCTGCAGGCCTTCTGAAAAGCAAGGGATCACACCGGTCACGGCGAACTGGACCGGGTCCTTGCCACGCGTCGAGTCGAACACGGTGCCGTCACGCAACGTCCCGTGGTAGTGCACCTTGACCTGGTCGCCGGGGACCGGTGCGGGGCCGTCGCCCGCAGCGAGCGCCTGGAAGATCAAACCCGAGGGCAGCTTCTCGGCACCCTCGACGCTTGCCTGCTGGTCGCAGTAGATCTTGCCGGCCTCGTTCTCACGCTGCGCCAGCTGGGTCACGCGCGCTTGCATCGTGGAGTCCAGGCGCGGGCCGAACTGCGCCATGTCCACACGCGACTCCTTGCCGGTCGCGGCGTCGCGCAGGCCCATCTGGATATAGACCATTTCCTCGTCGGTGAACTCGAGGGTCGAGATGCCGCGCGCGACGGCCTGGCCGAGGGCGTACAGCATCTTCTGATCGTCGGATTCCAGGGCCGGCTCCTCAGCCGGCGCCGGAGTATTGAAACAGGCGAAAAGCCCCAGAACCAGGGCCAGGATCGTTAATCGACGCATTGCATTCCTTTCTCGGTGAGTCGGTTGAACCTACTTTTTAGCGCATCCGCCGGGGTCGCGCCACGCGGGGGGGGTTGCCTGACCGGGGCCGGGAAGCTATCCATTGACCTCACAGGAGACCGCCATGATCAGAACGCTCGGACGCTTCGGGATTGCCCTGACCTTTGCCTGCTGTGCCCTGGCCGCCCTTCCGGCGGGCGCGGGATCCTTCGAAGACGCGGTGCGCGCGCGTTGGCGTGGCGCCTGGGTCGTGACCGAGATCGAGACGTTTTCGTCGTGCAACGGCCGCTACTCTAACAATGACGTGTCGGGCCAGTACGTGGCCGCCCGCGCCGGCCGGCCGTTCGAGCCAGGAGAGCTGGCCAAGGTCGACTCCGTCCAGGTGCGACGCAAGAAGGTGGAGCTGGCGATCACCATCGCCGGCCGCACCCTGTTCCCGCGGCAGGACGGACCGTTCACCCTGTACGACCCACGCAAGTGCCAGATCGAACTCGAGGTCGCGATCCCACGCGACCTGCTGAAATCCAAGAACGTGGAAGAGGTGGACCGCCTGCTGGCCTCGATCGCCTCGCGTTTTGCGACGTTCGACGAGGCCCAGGCATCCTCCGACTGGAACGGCCGCGAGGCCGACGAGTACCCGGACGACTACGAGATCACGCTGGCCCGTCATTCCGTCTGGCAGGCCGAGCAACTCAACCTGACGATCGACGAGCAACTCGATCACTCCCTCGTCGTGGCCAACGAGCTCGCCCGCGAGGTCGACGGGAATCCGGTCTACCTGGCCGGTTTCGCCGAGGGCGCCCGCGCGATGCGCGAGTGGCGCGAACGCGACTGCGGCCGTCTGGTGGGCTCCACCGCGGTGACCTTCCGTCTCAAGGCCCCCGAGGAGTACAAGGAAAACACCACCTGGTGCGACGGCTACCACGACGGCCAGGCCCTGATCTACAACCTGGCGATTCTCAGCCGGCTACCTGCCTGCTATGTCGAGGTACCCGAGGAACCAGCGGACGACGCCCTAGCCCAAAGGTGAACAAAACCGGTACGGCGGTGTAATCTCGGGCTGCGGGAGCAACAACCCGCGGGAGGCCCCCGGATGCGCAAGATCCCCCCGTGCCTGGCCGCGATCGCCCTGGCCCTGGCCCTCGCCGCCCCGACAGCGGCCCAGGAAGACATGTCGGACGAGGAGAGCCTCTGGACCCAGGTCCTGGCGCTCTACCAGGAGGCCAAGGGCACCAGCGAGACCGCCGCCGAGGACGTCTACGAGTGGGCCCGTGAGGACATGCAGTCGATCGGCGACTGGGAGTACAAGGTCGAGTACTTCTCCAACCCCAACCACCTTGCGCTGGAAAAGCAGCTCAACGAACTGGGCACGGATCGCTGGGAAGTGGTCTGGATCGACCGCCAGGGACCGAACCTGATCGTGACCCTGAAACGCCCTTCGCGTACCTGGCTGAACAAATTGCCGCTGGGGCAGTTACTCAAGCTTGTGGCACCCGGAGGCGACGCCGGCGGCGAGTAACGCGCAGCGCCCAGGACAACTCGTTGCGCGCCGCATTTACGTTTCTCGGCTGCACGTGAACCGAAACGGACGGACAATGGAAGGGATGAAACCCCTGGTCGTCGGCCTCTGTCTCGGACTGGCCGCCTGGGCGCCGGCGTTTACCGCGGTCCAGGAGGAGACGCTCGTGCGGCGGATCCAGTGGCCGGTGACCTTCGAGCCACGGATCCAGGGCGGCTGCGACGACCTCAACCCCGAGGACGTGATCGTCCGCGAGGACGGCGTCCGGATGCCGGTCGAGGCACTGGAGCGGCGCCGGATGCCCGCGGTTCACGCCATCGTGATCGACAACAGCACGAGCATGTCCACGCGGATCGACGCCGCCAAGGAAGCCGCGCTGGCCTACCTCGAACGCCTCCCCGCGGAAGAGCCCGCGATGCTCGCGACGTTCAGCGACAACCTGATCCTCCACATGCCCCTGACCACGGACCGCCAGGCGCTGACCGAGGCGATGGAAAAGATCGAGCCCTACGCCGGCACCGCGTTGAACGACGCCGTGTACTACAGCGTGAAGCACCTGGCCACACGCCCCGAACGCAAGATCCTGGTGCTGTTGTCCGATGGTTGCGACACCGCGAGCATGGCCGATCGGACGTTGGAGGACATCGCGAATCTGGCCGCCGAGATTCCCGGACTGACGATGTTCCCGATCGGGATCAACCTGGAGGCCAGCTGCAGCGAGTCGCTGATCGGATCGCGCATGAGCAGCCCGCTGCTTCCACTCCAGAAACTCGCCCATGAGTCCGGCGGGCGGATGTTCGAGACGAAGAAGGCTGCAGAGCTCGGGTTGATTTTCGACGAGATCTTCAAACGCTTACAGATGGAGGGCTACGTCTCGTACCGGCCGATGTATCACGGAGAGTTCATGCTGGACATCCCGGGGCAGACGCGTCTGCGCAAGGTTCGGGTGAAGTCGCGAGAACAGAAAACCTGCCGCATCCAATCGGCCGGTCCGGTACGCCGCGCGGAGCCCGATCCGGCAAGCGTGGTATGGGCCGAACCGGAGGACGGCACGATCCACTATCGCGACTGGTGGTCGGAGTCCGGCGAACCGGAAGACGCCGTCGGCCGCCTCGACCTGCGCGACGGTACGATGGTCGGCCATGGAGCGGACGTCGAGAGGGAACCGGCGTGGCTGTATTCGGCCCCGGCCTATTACATCGACGGCCGTTACCGCGCTCAGAACGATAGTGTGATCCGCCGAGTCACACGGGACTACAGCGTCGAGGTCCCGTCGTTCGACGGCCTGATGGCCGTCGGCGCGGATCCGAAGACGATGCTCCTGTCCTTGCTACGCAACGGGGACGACACATTCGTGCCGGTGCCCGGAACCGAGACCCGCCGCGGGCAGGCCCACCGTTGGCTCGGCGAGCGATGGATCCACGGCCAGACACTCCTCGAGCTCCGCGGCACGCTGGGCCAGGGCCTGTTCACTTACGACGGCTACCGCGAGTTCGCCTACCGCAAGGCGCGTGAATCGTACCTGGCCGAGATGGACAGCGTGCTCGAACTGTCGAACGTCGTGCGCTCGTTCTCACCGGACGAGCTGACCAGGTTGCGCAGGACGATCGCCGAACAGCACCCCGAACCGACGACGGAGCAACTACAGAGTTTTCTTGCCGGCTGGCTCGGCGACATCAGCGCGCACGATCTCGTGGTGGATCTGGAGATCGCCGCGGTCAACGCGCTACTCGATCCGACGGTCCCGGCGACCGAATCCGCCCCGCTCGTCGAGACGATCGATACGCACTGGAACAAGCTCGGCGATTGGTTCCCACCGCCGACGCAGGTACGTATCGTCACGCCGCTGGTGCCGCAGTACGATCCCGAGAGGGACATCGTCGGCTTCTGGCGGATCGTCCTTCCCCGCGTCAGTGGCGGCGGTCCGCCGTCGGACCGCATCCCGGATCGCCCGCTGGCCCTGACCCTGCTGCGCGACATGGGCGTGACCGGGCACCGGATTCAAGAGCTGCGCTACTCCTGGGACGACGTGAAGGATCGCCGCAGGATCATCGGCTGGGCGCGGCGAATCGGGTTCATCCGCGGTGACGACTGGAAGAGGATCCCGATGATCTCGATGTCGATCGTGGGCGAGGAAGACTCCCCGCTCGAATTGACGGTCCTCTGGACGGGGCCCAGGAAGTCGCCGACGCCCCTGTGCGTGGACCTGGGCAAGAAGAAGACGCGCCCGAACGGAGACTGGGTCGAGCGTTACGCCGAGATCGCCCCGCGCTGCGACGGCGGGGTCAGCCGCTAGCGCCCGAAGACCTTCGGCGTCGGCATCCGCGAACGGATCGTCTCCAGTTCGGCTTCGGTCACCACGGCGATGCCGTTCTTCGCACAGTGAGATTCGACGGCCCGCGTGACCATCCCGCGCACGAAAGCGGGGATGCGTTTCATGCGTTCGCGCGCGGCGGGCTCCCACTCCACGGCGATGTCCGGTGCGGCCGTCTGTGCGCCGTACTCGATGGCCGGGGCGGCCAGCTTCTCGGCCGCATCGGGAAACGCCCCCGGCTGATAGGAACACAACGGGTCCTCGGCGAGGACATCGCCGGTCACGCCATGCGCCCGAGCGCGGCACCCGCCGCACGAGGCGTTGAACTCGCAGCTACCGCAACGCCCGCCGAGCTCGCTTCGCCGCCGCATGTCCTGGAACAGCTCGGAGTGCTCCCAGACGTCGGACAGCGATTCGTTTTTCAGGTTGCCGCCGAACATCGGCAGGTACGGGCACGGGGTCACGTCACCATTGGGACGGATGCCCATGTAGTGCGTGCCCGCCGGGCAGCCGCCCGCACCGCCCGAGTACGATTTCAGGAATGGCGAATCAGGATCTCTCTCGAACACCGTCTTGACGTAGTGCGGGGCGCACTTGGCGTTGACGATCATGCGATCGCGGTAACGCTCCTGCAACTCGTGCAGGGTCGCCAGCACGCGATCGTATTCGTCGGGTTCGATATCCGAGACAAACTGCCCGCGCCCCGTCTGCACGAGGAAATACAGGTTCCAGACCTTGGCGCTCATCTTCTCGTGCGCGAACTCGGCGATCTGTTCGAGTTCGTCGAGGTTGTGGCGTCCGACGGTGGTCTGCACGATGAACGGCAGCCCCACGTCGTGGAGAATCGAGGCGCCACGCACGGTGTTGTTCCAGGCGCCCTTGACCGCGCGGAAACGATCGTGCCGCTCGGGATCGAGCGCATCGAGAGACAGCGCCAACCCGCGAACACCCTCGTTCAACAGCAACTGCGCCAACGTCGGCGTGATGCTGACCCCGTTGGTACCGACGACGACCCAGAGGTCCTTCTCGTTGGCGTAGCGGATGATCTGCAGGATGTCGCGGCGCAGCAGCGGTTCGCCGCCGGTGAGGATCGTCAACGCCTCGGGCGCGAACGTCGCGATGTCGTCCACCACCTTCTTGCATTGATCGGTGTCGAGTTCGCTGCGATCCGAGAACGCCTCGCTGGCCACCAGCGGAGAACCACCGGCGTCGAGGTAGCAATGATCGCAGGCGAGGTTGCAGCGGTACGTCAGGTTCCAGCTGACCACGTAGGGCCGTTCGAAGCCGGCCATCTGAAGCGAGGAGGCCATCGTTTACATCCCGAAGTGCGAGCGTGCCGCGTCGAGCACTTTCGCGTCGACCTCGGCGTAGCCGTTGTCCTTGGCGTACTTCTCGATGCCGGTCCGGGCCATCGGACGCACGAACTCGGGGACGGTCGAGAGGCGCTCTTGCGCCTCGGCGGTCCAGCGAATGCCGTCGGACGCGGGATCCATCTCGGAGAGCATGCCGGTGAACGGGCACTTCGATTCCGACTCGCCATCCGCCCCGATCTTCACGCCGAGCGAGGTCACGACCTGGGTCTCTTGCGGGTTGGTCAACATGGCCATCTCGTACCCGCAATCGTCACAGGAGTACACCAGCGACACGGAGCCCCGGTCGGGCGGCGTCGCCTCGAGCAGGCGCATCGGTTTGTCGCAGGGCACACAAAGGAACTTCATCGGGGTTACTCCGTCGATTCGGCGGGTTTGGATTCGATCGTTTCTTCCACGGTCAGCGCGAGTTTCTCGACGGCCGCCCACCACGGCCGGTCCTTGCCGACGGCGAGCTCGCCGCGGTCGCAGGCGGCGGCAAGTTCGGGGTCGAAGGGCACGCTGCCGAGCTTGGGAATCCCCAGATCGATACGGTCGCTACGGGGGAACAACGGACGCACGTCGTGGCACTCGTCGCACCAGTAACCGTCCATGTTCTCGACGAAGCCGAGCACGCGGTTGGGTGTCTCACGCAACGCCGCCACGGAACGCGACACCACGCCGCGCGCCAGATCCGATGGGACGGTGACGAGCAGGAACGAGGTGGTCGAACCGAGGAACTCGGCGAACTGGAACGTCCGCTCCGCGCCGGGCGGCAGGTCGAACAGCAGGTAGTCGAGTTGGCCCCAGTCGATCGACCCGAGCAACTCGGCCACCGCGGTGAACTCCCGCGTGGCCCGCCAGGTGTGACTATCGCCGGCGGAGACGCTGTCGAAGCTGACGGCCTCGCTCTCCGGCACCCATGAACCGAGCGAGACCACGCCGACGCCGTTGGCGTCCTTCGGCAGCACCACGCCCTCGGCTCCGGGGAGCAACGGGAGGTCGTGCAGGCCGGAGAGCCGGGCCTGTGTTGGGCCGTTGATGTCGGCGTCGAGGATCGCGCAGGCGTTGCCGCGTTGACGCAACGCCGTCGCGAGCTGGCGCGTGAGCGTGCTCTTGCCCACGCCACCCTTACCCGATCCGATGGCCAGACGGTGCTTCACACCGGCAAGGCGCTCGCCGATCGCGGCCTGCATGGCGCCGACCTGCTCGATGATCCTGGAGCCGCCGTCGCCGGCGATGTCGTAGTAGCTCTTCATGTTCCGTGGATCCGCCAGTGTATCGCAGCGTGGGCTATCCTGCCCCGGATGCGTTCGTCCTGGTCGCGGCTCGACCGCCCTGCCCTGGCCTCGGTCCTGGTCTGCGGCGGGCTGCTCGCCGTGGGGCTGGTGCGAATCCTCTCGTATTCCGAGACGAATCCGCTGGCCGCCCGGCTGCGCGAGTCCGCGCTGGGCTTCCTCACCTACCAGCCCGATGCCTTCTGGAGCGTGCGTTTTTTCAAGATTATCGCCACGCCGGTGCTGGTCGCGGTGATCTACTTCGTGTTCCGCGCGCTCAACCGCGGGCACCGCGTCCGGCTCCCCGGGCACGACGCACCGGACCGCCGGATCGACTTCTCCTCGCCGTGGTTGCGCCTGGTGCTCACAACCGTGGCCACGCTGCACTGGGTCCCGCTCGAGTACATGAAATTCACGACGGACGATTTCTACCCGTCCTCGCCGCTCGAACACCTGACGACCAACGTGGTCGTCCTGCTCGCGAGCCAGGCACTGGCGTTCTTCGGGATGCGCCGGCTCTCGTTCGATCCGCTGCTCGCGGAAGCGACCGCTACCCCCGCAAGGCCGGCGTCGGGATCTGGGCTAGACTGAGCTCATGACCCGCTACCTGCTCGTGCTGCTCCCGCTCTTCGTCTGCGCCGATTTCGCGCACGGAGCCACGCTGCCCCCGCCGCTGGAAGCCGCCGTCAAGGATGCGGAGACGCGCAAGGCCACCGCCGAGAAGGCCGGGGTCGAGTTCACGTTTTCCGTGCACACCGTGACCAGCGAGGACGAGTTCCGGCTGCGCTACGACCCCGCGGCCACGGAGGCCTGGACGCTCGAATCGCCCGAGACCGACAAGTCGGCGAAGCTGATGGAACGCATGGCCCGGCGGGACGAGGAACGCACCGAAGACGCGGAAGCGCCGGATCGCCGGCTGATCATCGGTGACCTGCGCGAACTCTTCGGCGACCGCATCGAGTTGACCGCAAACGGCCCCGACGGCCGCGTCTACCGCTTCAACCTCTCGGACAAGGCGAAGATCGGAGGCGGCGGGGGCGGGCAGAACTTCGACGTCTCGGAGTACCTGACCGGCGAGCTCGCGATCGACGCGGACAACCGGCTGCGCTGGTTGCGGTTTTTTGCCGAGGAAGCGTTCAAACCCGTTTTCGTCGCAAAGATCGAGAGCTTCGATCTGAAAATGTTCGTGGACACCGTCTGGCTCGACGGTCCCTACGTCATCGTGCGCCAGGTCATGGACATGAACGGTTCGGCGTTCTTCAAGTCGTTCTCGGAGAACGTGAAGACCGTCTACGGCGACTTCGAGAAACGCTAGGCCGGGACGGCGATCGTCTCGAACACCCGGGTCTCATCCCCGCGCACCAGTCCCCAGGCCGCAGCCCGGTCGGGCGGGCACTCGTCTTCGTGGACGCGCTCCCAGATCACCGGTGTCGCACCCTGCGCGGCGTAGTGCCGCAACAACGTTCCGGCGAGCGCCGTCGAGCGCTCGTCGCCGCCGTGACGCAGCGCGAGGATCTTGCGGGCGGCCGCCTCCTCCTCGACGACCAGGGCAGCCTCGAATCGCTCGGTCCCGGCAAGGGCGAGGACACGCACCGACTTGAAGTACTCGTGCCTCCGCTCGATCGAGCGTGGCACCCGCCCCCACGGTCGCGGTGACGGATCGTCCGGGATCCCCGCGTCCGCGAGCTCGTCGAGCCCGATCTCCGCCACCAGCTCGGCCGGGACGTTGGAACCGCCGAACGGAGGATCGATACGGTAGTCGGCCAGCGATTGCAGCGCGCTGTAATTGCAGTGCTGGAGGAACGTACAGAAGCGCTCGTCGGATGCCGGCAACTCGGCAAGGATGCGCGGCGGGCCGAGGATCGCGAGCTTCTGACTCAACGACGTGACCATGTGGCGGCCGTGGCCGAGGTGCCTGAAATCCGGATGGACGCCGACGGCGAGCACGCAGTTCTCCGTCTCGCGCTTGGCCGCCAGCAAGACACCGATCAACTGCGGGCCCTCGGTCGCGACCAGGCAACTACTGGTCCACAACTCGAGCACGCGAACCCAGCGTTTGAAGCGGTCGCGGTCGATCGCCGCAGCGCCTCCCGGTGGCCGGAAACACGTGTTGTACGCGTCGACGAGCAACGGGACGTCGTCGGAACGACAGAATCGATAGGACGCCATCAGGCGTCGGATTCGGCCGTCACTGGGCGGATCTTCATCATGGGCCGGTCATCCTATACCCCGCATCACGCAGCGCAAGCGAGGCGTCGGGGAGGCGGTCAGTCTTGACCAGCACGTAGTCGGTATCGAACGTGGAGACGGCGAACAACGGCACGCCGGCGTCGGCGAGGACACCCGAAATGCCGGCGAGGATCCCTGTCAGTGCAAAGTCGAGCGGGCCGGCGACGCGAAGGCAACTCCAGCCCGGCTCGCAGCGTCCGGCTGGGAGATCCAGCGAGGACGGGCCGACGATGGACAGCTCGTCCTCGGTCCGCGCAATGAAACAGGGGGCGACGTCGTCGAGGCCTTCCGGCAAGGCGTCGGCGGCGCCGAGACGCCAGACCGTGAACTCGCCGTGCAGGACGTCGAGCGCCGGTCGCGACTCAGCCATAGTCCTTGACCAGGAAATGCCGGTCGTGGCCGGTGGGGAAGCCCTCGACCGTCCCGATGATCCGGAAGCCCAGCTTCTCGTAGAACCCGGGCGCCTGGAACGAGACGGTGTCCACCTGCGCGCCGCGGCAACCTCTCAGTTTCGCCTGGTCTTCCGCCTGGTTCATCAGCCGTGCACCCAGGCCCTCACCGCGCATCGTCTCCGCGACCCAGACGACCTCGATCAGGAAGTGGTCGTAGATCGTGCGGCCGGCGACACCGCCGAGGAGCACCCCTGCGGGGTCGCGCGCGACGACGGCCAGCGGCCTGGAGTCGGCGCTACCCATCACGGACGCGTTGAACTCGCGTACACCGTCGATCAGCGCCCGGGTGAGTTGATCGTCACGGTCCTCGATGATCTCGATCTTCATCGCCGGCACCTCGCCAGAAAACGATCTAGAGCGTTGGCGAAATGCTGCACGTGGCGCGCGCTCATCGCCGAAGGCCCGCCCGAGACCATGCCGTCGGATCGCAGCTGATCGAGCAGGTCCCGCTGGGCGAGATGATCGTCGATGTTGTCCTCGGTGTAAAGCGTCCCACGGGGATTCAGCGCCACGCCCCCCGCACGAACGACATCCGCGGCCAGCGGGATGTCGGCCGTCACCACGAGGTCTCCGGGCGCCACGCGATCGGCGATCCAGCGATCCGCGACGTCGAATCCGGCGCCTACCCGGACCATCTTGATGTGCGGCGACCGGGGCACGCGGATCGGCTTGTTGGCCACCAGGGTCAGCTCCGCCTTCACGCGCTCGGCGGCGCGGTAGAGCACATCCTTGACCGCCGCGGGACACGCGTCGGCATCGACCCAAACACGGATACCTTCCATCGCGCGGTCATTGTACGACCTGGCCGCCGATGCACGCCGCGCCGGGCCTAACCCGACGAATCGAAACGGCGCCAGAGCAGGAGGGTCAGGGCCAACCCGACCTGGACGAGCATCCCGGTCAGCGGGAAGCGAGAAAAGAACTGGAGGTAGGCGGCCAGCAGGAACACACCGAGCACCAGCCACTTGGTTCGAGGCCGAGCGTCGCCCAGGACCACGAACACGACGCCGAAGACGACGCTGGTGAAGACCGGAACCAGGAAAAGCAATGGAAGCACCGGGCCCCCTCCCGCTGATGAGACGAAAAGCCGCCCCGGTGCGTCTAGGCCCTGGGCCGGCCGGGCGCTGCGTCCACCGGCCAGCGCGCGCATCGATCAGCCCAGACGCGCGGCGCGGCGAACGGCGCGAAGAAGCTCGCGCGGCTCATTCGTCCCGATGCGGACCTTCTTGCCGGCGGCGAACTCGACCTCGACCGCGTCGAAACCAGAGATGTTGTAGAGCCACCCATGGGGTGTCAGACGGATACCCCAGCCGTAGTACCAGCGGTTCGTGACCTCGCGGGCGCCCCGCACCTCAGAGACCGCGTAGGTCTTGCCGAACGGGCCCCAACCGAATCGGATCTTGATCCGCTCCCGGTCCACGTCCACGGTCAACGCATGGAACGCCAGCAGCAACAGCGCCATCAGGATCACCATCGACCAGATGATCCAGTGCCAGCCGGTGACGGCCCCGATCGTCAGCTGGAACAGGATGATCACGATGAGCAATACGACCGTGAGCGTCCCGAACTGGGTGTGTCGATAGTGAGTCATTCTTTCGGCCCGCCTCAGATCCAGCGCCTCACCGTCTTCTTGTAAGCCACGTATTCATCGCCGAAGAGACCTTCCATGAAGCGCTCCTCGTGAACGATGAACTGCGTGTGGATGATCGCCACGAACACCGGGATCGGAGCCAACGCCGTCAGGCTGCCGAGCATCACCCCAACCCCGACCTGCCCGAGCACCATGCCCAGGTACATCGGGTTGCGTGTGACCCGGAACATCCCCGTCGTGACGACCGCGGTGGACTCCTCGAACGGGCGCAACGGCGTCCCCGCCCGCTTGAACAACTGCGCCGACGACACCGTCACGATGAGACCCAGCGCGAGCCCCAGGGCTCCGACCACCGTCGTCCGGACCGAACCGAACTCGAGCACCGGATAGAAGCGGTCCAGCAGGAACATCGCAATCAGCGAGATCAGCAGGAATACCGGTGGCGGCGGTTTCTTCTTGTGGTCGGTCATGCGTACCCCCTGTCGGGTGTGAGCGCGATCATACTGTGGGCGAACGTCACGCTTCAGTCCCCCAGGATCAGTCCCATCAGCAGGTGGTCGTGGTACTCCCCGTTCACGAAGAGGTCCCGGCGCAACGTCCCCTCGATCTCGAATCCCCTGCTCTCGTAGAGCCGGATCGCCCGCGCGTTGTCCACCCGACAGCGCAGGTTGATCTTGTTGACGCAACCCGATGCGCGCGCCCAGTCGATCATGGTATCCAGCAGGATCGAGCCGATACCCAGACCCCAGTGGCTCTTGCGCACCGTGACGCCGAACTCGCCCGCGTGGCGCGTGCGGGGACGCCGACCGCCGTCGAACCCCAGGCTCGCGACGATCCTCTCGTCCACGGTCGCGACGATATAGAAACGGTTGTCGGCCTCACGACTCTGCTCGAGGAAGAGCATCTCCTCCTCGAGCGACATCCCGAAATCGCCGGCGCCGAAGCTCAGGAAGTCGGTCTCGCCGCAGACAAGATCGACGTACTCGATGATCGGACCGGCATCGAGCGCCTCCGCCTCGCGGATCGTCAGCGTCTCGCCGTTCGGCAGGATGTGTCCGGCGGCTGTCATGGGCGCCTAATTTATCACCGGCT
>Ga0055584_100000615_pt1 | contig 33870 bp, 26 predicted proteins | sample OSDHelmetaG_FD_58716 | JGI IMG/M metagenome (GOLD analysis project Ga0055584, IMG submission 58716) | Pelagic marine sediment microbial communities from the LTER site Helgoland, North Sea, for post-phytoplankton bloom and carbon turnover... | ecosystem: Environmental > Aquatic > Marine >... | reverse complement strand
AAAACCATAAAACCATAAAACCATAAAACCATAAAACCATAAAACCATAAAACCATAAAATCATTTCGTGATTTTCGTGTCTTTCGTGGTAGAAAAAAGAAACGTTTCAAAATGCTCTAGACCATCAAACCGCCCTTTTAGTTTCAAAGTCAGGAAAGAAAAAAGTTGTGACCAACAAGGCATGGATGTATACTAAACATTGTTTGAAAGATCGGGTGTTTAACAGGACTTTGAAAAAAGTAAAGTACATCAATCAGAAAGAAACCCTATGAACATGGCTGTCACGACAACGTTTACGATTGAGGGGCACAAGATTAAAGAATACAAGGGTGTGGTCAGAGGAATCATCGTGCGTTCCCCGACAATTGCCCAGGGAATAGTCGGCGGGCTGAAGAATATAGTCGGCGGCCGTATCGGTGCCTACACGGAAATGTGCGAGCAGGCCCGCCAGCAGGCGTACGATTTATTGCTCGATCATGCCCACGAACTGGGCGCGAATGCGATCGTCGGATTACGCTACGATGCCTCGGAAGTCGTCAGCAAAGGATCAGCAACCGAAGTCCTCTGCTATGGCACCGCGGTGGTAATTGAGCCTGAGTGATATGTACGTACATTGGGATGCCAGCGAGCGGCTAAAGTTTGAGTTTTTTGCAAAGTGGACAGAAAAGTGCTCAGTTCAAAGAGAAGCGAGACCAGACCGTAAATATAAGCTGAAGTCTCAATCCACCCATTTACGATCCTATCAGTGATGATTGCATTTTCCTTTATCCGGTGGTGCTGTCTGCGGATGATAATTGATTGAGTCTTCCGTATGAATTTTGACACATGTGATTTTATCTTTTTCAGATTGGATTCGGAGTAACCAGGCTGTTGAACCGAATTTAAATGGTGCTGAAAATATTATTTCATCTTGATAGTGAGAAGCGGATATCCAAGATTGAGGCATTTGGGCAGCTTTCTCTTTCAGTTGACTCAATGAATTGCCCACTTCAGCGACCTCATAGATGGCAATCAACTGCGCATTTGCCGCGTTAGCGAACAGGAAACCATAAGAAAATGCAAACACCAATCCCAGGAACAACACGATTATCAAGATTTCCCAAAATTTAAGTTAAACTCTTTGCTGGTTGGCTTCATTATTCGCTGCCTGTTTCTTACTCAGAGAAGAAATTTCACATTTAAAAGTGTATGACTTTCTTTTATTCTATGGGGAAGATGCAGAATGGTCATGACGTAAAATATTCTTCACGCCAGAATCTTATCAACCACAGTCCCATGCACGTCGGTCAAACGATAATCGCGGCCCTGATGTTTATAGATCAGTCGTTCGTGGTTGAGACCCATGCAATGTAACATCGTCGCATTCAGGTCGTGCACGTGCACCGGGTTTTCGGCGACGTTGTAACAGAAGTCGTCGGTCGAGCCATACGAGATGCCCGGTTTGATACCGCCGCCAGCCAGCCACATGGAAAAGCAGCGCCCGTGATGGTCTCTGCCATAATCGGTGCTGGTGAGTGTACCCTGGCTATAAATCGTGCGGCCGAATTCGCCACCCCAGACAATCAGCGTATCGTCGAGCAATCCCCGTTGCTTTAGGTCGGTAATCAACCCGGCGGTCGGCTGGTCAATGTCGCCACACTGCAGACGGAGATCGCTGGGCAGATTGTAATGTTGGTCCCAGCCGCGATGATACAGTTGAATGAACCGCACGCCCCGCTCTGCCATCCGCCGGGCCAGCAGACAGTTGGCGGCGTAGGTTCCCGGCTTGCGGGAATCTTCGCCATAGAGTTTGAAGGTCTGGTCGGTCTCGCTGGAAAGATCAGTCAGATCAGGCACCGAAGTCTGCATTCGATACGCCATCTCGTATTGCGCTATCCGCGTTTGAATTTCCGGATCCCGGTATTCCTCGAACTGACGCTGGTTCAGTTGCGATAAACTATCCAGCATCCGGCGTCTGCTGGCTGCGTCAACGCCGGGAGGGTTGGAGAGATAAAGCACAGGGTCGCCGCTTTTTCGAAAGTTGACACCCTGATGATTGGAAGGCAGAAAGCCTGTACCCCACAGGCGGGCATACAAGGGGTCCGCAGGTCGCGAAGCACTTCCTTGTGATATGAATACCACGAACGCAGGCAGGTTCTGGTTTTCACTTCCCAGCCCGTAACTGGACCAGGCACCGAAACTGGGGCGACCCGGTTGCTGATGCCCTGTCTGCATCAATGTGACCGCGGGGTCATGGTTGATGGCTTCGGTATGAACGGAATTGATCACGCAGACATCGTCAACAACTTTAGCAAAATGCGGCAGGGCATCACTGACCCAGGTACCACTCTCGCCGTGTTGATTGAACTTGAATTGAATCGGGGCCGCGATGGGAAACGATTTCTGTTTCGAAGTCATGCCCGTTAGACGTTGATCGCCACGCACAGAATCGGGGAGTGGCGAACTATTCAATTCCTTAAGACGGGGTTTATAGTCAAGCATCTCCATCTGGGATGGGCCGCCATGCATGAACAGATAGATCACCCGCTTGGCTTTGCCCGGAAAATGGGAAGGCTGAATCGAACTAGATTTGGAGTTTGACTCGTTCGCGAAGAGACCCGGGTTCAACAGTGATCCCAGCGCGGCCGCGCCAATGCCCGTCGCATTCCGGCGGAAGAACTGTCGCCGATTGAATTCCTGTTGTTGTGCTAACATCTCAAACTGCATTGTCTTTTCCAATAGCGCAAATTGCCGATTATTGTTTGGTAACGGTTTCATCCATGTTAAAAATAGTGCTGGTCACCATCGTCCAGGCCGCCAGTTCCTGTTGTGAGATTGATTTGTCAACAGGTGCTTCGCCGACGTTGACAAGTTTCTGTGCCGCAGTCGGGTTGTTTTTGAAAACGGATCTTTGCTCTTCCAGAAGCGTGGTAAGTATTTTCTGTTCAAAGTTACTGGGAGCACGACTCGTTGCGGAACGGAAGGCAAAATCAATCCGCGCAGCTTGGGTTACAGATTGTTTCAAAGTCCGTTCCGCCAGAATACGGGCTGCCTCCACATACGTTGGGTCATTCATCAAAACCAGTGCCTGCAGCGGCGTATTCGTACGCGGGCGATTCACAGTACACGTTTCGCGGGTCGGTGCATCAAAGGCCATCAAGCCCGGTGGTGGGCTCTGGCGCTTCCAATATGTATAAAGACTCCGCCGATACAGGGCGTCTCCTTTGCTCTGTTCATAAGCAAGATCCCCGTCATAGGAGACGGCTTTCCAGAGACCCGCGGGTTGATACGGTTTGACGCTGGGCCCCCCCTGCTTTTCAATGAGCAGTCCACTGATTTTAAGAGCGTTATCACGCACCATTTCTGCATCCAGACGGAAACGCGGTCCGCGACCCAGCATCCTGTTTTCCGGGTCACGCTCATAGAGTGCGTCTGTCACACGCGATGATTGCTGATAGGTGGCGGAAAGTACGATCTGTTTTAAAAGGTGTTTGACATCCCAGCCACTCTCCTGGAATTCGACCGCCAGCCAGTCCAGCAGTTCGGGGTTGCTGGGCCATTCTCCCTGCGAACCAAAGTCGCCAACGGTTTTGACCAGACCCACACCAAACAGCTGTTGCCATAGCCGATTCACATACACGCGCGCCGTCAGGGGATGTTCGGGATTCGTCAGCCAGCGAGCCAGGCCCAACCGATTTAGAGCCGATTGCTTCTTTAACGCCGGCAATGCCCTGGGAACGTCAGCGGAGACCTTTTCGCCATGCTGATTGTACACGCCACGTAACAGCACAAAAGTATCACGCGGTTTTTTGTTTTCCTGCATCACCATCGTGGTTGGAATGTTTTTTTGCAGGCGAGCCAGTTTTCCTTTAAGCGACTTTCGTTTCTGCTCGCTGGCGCGGAATGCCTTCGGCGCTGCCGTGTTCAGAAAAAAAGTACGGAGTTCCTGTTTTTGTATTGAACTACGTTTCGCAACAGGCACCGCGAGGACGCTGTTCAAGAACTGATAAGTGGCCAGCTGCTTTGCTTCCTCTTCCGGTAGAACGCGTTGATAAAAGCGAACGTCATCAAGGTCTCCTTTATAGAAAGCACTGGTGCTACGCCGTCCGAAACGAAGCGGTTCCTCTACAGTGATTTCCCCGGTCAGGCTGTTGAAGGGAGCCGAAGTAGCCTGCGGTTCGCCGTCTAGATAAATCCGCACACCACTGGCTTTCGAAGAACCATCATAGGTCACCAGCAGATGTTGCCAGCGACCGGTTTTGATGGAGGCAACTGTCGTAACCTGAATCGCGTTGGAGTTCCATTTATGAATCAGATGGGCCGACAGTTTTCCTTTGCGAAGCATAAGGTCAAAACCGCGCAGTTGTTTGCGGTCGTTGTTTTTCGACAGAATGCAGACCGGGCCTCCCGAAGCGGGTTTGATCCAGGCAGCAACCGAAAAGGGTGTTTTGCGGTCAAAGGTGACAGGCGATTCCACTTCCAGAAGTGATGAACCATCAAACTTGATCCCTTTACCGATGAAGCCGGCGACCGACTTTGGTTTACCCATGGCTTTGAGACGCGCGTTCTGAGAAATCTTATCCAGCGGATAGTGTTGCTGTAACTGTTCCGTTGAAGGCGGCGTGAGATCTTTCAACACACGTTGTTCCCACTCGGTCTGTTTTAGTGATAATTCTTTTTCGTGCTGTTGGTGTTCTGTTTCCGCAACCGCCACCTGTTCTTTGAGTTGTTTTTCCTGTTTCAATAATTCCGGCGTCGGAACTCTGAGAAGGGGCATTGCGTTGCCAGCCGTTCCCGTGTTCCCTTTTTCCGGACTGTTATTGAAAAACGCAAAGAGCTGATAGAATTCTTTTTGTGAAATCGGATCGAATTTGTGATCGTGGCACCGGGCACAGCCAACAGTGAGACCCATCCACACAGTCGAAGTCGCATCAAGCCGATCCACCACGTATTCCACGCGATATTCTTCATCGATCACGCCCGTTTCCCGGGTCGTCATATGGTTGCGATTAAAGCCGGTCGCGATCAATTGACTTTGCGTTGGTTTTGGCAGCAGGTCACCCGCCAGTTGTTCGACCGTGAATTGATCAAAGGGCATATTGTCATTAAACGCATTAATCACCCAGTCCCGCCAGCGCCACATGTACCATTCTTCATCGGTAAAGTAGCCACTGGTGTCCGCATAGCGGGCGGCGTCCAGCCAGTACCGGGCACGATGCTCGCCGTAGCGTGGTGAACCGAGCAGGCGGTCGACCAGTTTTTCATATGCCTGAGGTGAATCATCTTTCAGAAAGTTTTCGAGTTCTGCCAGTGTGGGGGGTAAACCAGTCAGGTCCAGTGAGAGACGGCGACAGAGTGTCGCCCTGGATGCGCGGGGTGCGGGCTTAAGCTGTTCCCGTTCCAGTCGCGCTTTTACAAAATGATCGAGCGGCGTTTGAGACCAGTTCTTGTTTTTCAGGGCGGGCGAATCGGGACGACGTGGTTTGATAAATGACCAGTGCTGCTGATACTCGGCCCCCTGCTCCACCCAACGCCGGATGAGTGCAATTTCTTGAGCCGTGATCTCTTTTCCGGAATCAGTGGGTGGCATCTTGAGGTCGGGGTCAGTCGACAACAGTCGTTTCAAAAGTGCGCTCTCAGCTGGTTGCTTGAAATTAATAATCTGATAACCATCGCGGGCTTTCCGCACATCGTCCGGATCGTCCAGACGCAATTCGGCTTCACGTGTGGCGGGATCCGGACCATGACAGTGCAGACATTTTTCAGAAAGAATCGGGCGGATATCGCGATTGAATTCCACGCGCGATGCAGGTGTTTTTTCACCAGATTCAGCCCACGAAAAATGGCTAATCAGGCTGAAAGCCAGCACCAGACCGCAGTGGATTACACATCGAACTCGGTTCAGATACGAGCAAGGCATAGGTACAAGCTCTTTAGAGGCAGGAAAAAGCAGGGTGTGTTTATTAAGATAGTTTAATAATAGCAGACGGGGCTGGGCTTGTCACTCATTTCTCCAAAGAAAATCGGTTTCATACTGAGTTCTGCAGTTTGTGCGCGAGCAAAGTCATGGCAGGGAGGACAACTCCGAACCAAAACAAAATGGGTTATTTCGGGCGACCTTCATTTTTCCACCAGCGGACTTCCACACTGCCCCGCTCGGCACAGGCTACGATATCCGGTTTCCCGTCACCGTTCATGTCGGCAATGATCACCTGATTGGCACTCCGCCAGTTATTTTTCAAAGGGTGGTGTTTCCACTTTTCGCGGGGATCACCTGTGTTTTCGAACCAGGCAACGCGTCCCGGATTTCGCCAGCTTGTGGCGACAATGTCGATATCGCCATCGGCATCCAGGTCGGCTGCGATCGCTTCGAAGGCATCGTCAAACTTTTGTTTAACAATATGTTTTTTCCAGTGCTTCTTACGTGGATTGTCGTTCTCATACCAGACAATCTGGTTATCTTCGGGTCGTTGTGAATCTGTCTTGTCTTTTGATCCCGGTCGGTAGGGAAAACCGAGCGCCATCACAACGTCCATGTCACCATCGCCGTCCATGTCAACCGGATTCCCATGTGCGGGGCACTCGGATTGATCATCGATACTGTGCTTCGACCAGGTAATCCCAGCATTCCCCTTTTTGTTCTCATACCAGACCACTTCGTCGATTCCACGAATGGTTCCCAGTAAATCAGGGTCGCCATCGCGGTCAAAGTCGGCAACCCGCATAGTCCGCGTTTCGCGAATGTTCTCCTCGATCAGATGTTTTTTCCATTCGCCCTCCGCCGGCTTACCGCTATTTTCAAACCAGGCAAACTGATTCCCCAGAACCCAACTCGAAGCAGCCACATCCAGAAAACCGTCATTATTAAAATCTGCCAGCGCCACATCATACGCGCCCGGCAAGTTGACTGTGATTACATGGCGTTTCCATAACTGGCCATCGGTGGGAGAACCACTGTTTTCAAACCACAGCAGATGCCCACGCAGATTTTTGACGATCACAATATCCAAGTCGCCGTCACGATCCACATCGCCAACCATGTGACGTTCGAGTCGTTCCGGATCATCTTTCTGAATCGTATGTTTCTTAAAAATGCCCTTGCCATCATTTTCAAACAAATACAGCCGGTTATGCGGCGTGTAGTCAGCACTCGACAGATCAAGATCGCCATCTTGGTCAAAGTCCGCTGCAGCAATTCCATAAGCGTAAGCATAATTATCCGCAATCAGGTGTTCGGAAAACTGAATCGACGATTCATTCTGATTTTCCGCTTCGGTCTCTGCACTTCGGAAGATGATGCAGAAAAACAGGCAGAGAGAAACGATACCAATACAAAAACGTGACATGTTGTTTCCTTATAGAGAGAGTCTTGTCTGTCAGGTGAATTCTATCGTACGGTATTAGGGCAAAGTAAAACCATAATAATCTAGTTCACGATTCAAGATCTGGTAGAATAAAAACATTATAGAACTGATTGATTCGGATTCTTTTGTAAGAATGAGTGAGCTGTGAAAGGAAGACAGACCCATGTTACTACGCCAGACCGGAGTTATCCTTAAGGGGATTGTTGGTGGTGCTGTCGTCGGTTTATTTCTCGGGATTTATGTTGTGGGGCTGACAACTCATTATGTGATTCAGAGGAGTGAATATAGTTATCCTCTACTATATGAGAATGCGCAGGGCCGCTATTTTACAACTGTCCTGTTATGTTTTGTGATCATTTTTTCTGTTGTGGGTCCTTTAGTAGCGTCGGCCTCGTTTGGTCCCTGGTTGCGACATGCCGTGTATGGGCTGGTAAGTTGTATCGCGCTGGTTGTAGGAGTCGCTTTGGTGGGAGCTGCAATTCAAAGTGAACAGCCTTTCCATAAAAATAAGTTATCAGGCAGAACCTGTATTGATGCAGCACGACTCTATGGGATACCGGCTTCGTTTGTAATCGGACCGCTGGCGGGAATTCTGATTGGCGGTAATCGAAATAAATCTATGGAAATCAAGTCAAATCCATGAATTTTATCGTCTATCACATCGTTTCAGGGCAGGCATTTTTTACGGGCGCAGTGCTGGTCATACTGGCGGCCCTGTTGTCATTGCGCGAGAGTCGTATTGCGAAGCGGGTTTCAGTATTGGCATTTCTCCTCGGTCTCATTGCCATCACGGTTTCTTCGACTCCCCTGCCCTACTGGTTCTGTGGGGTGGCGCTCGTAATCACTCTGGTCTGGCTCTGTTCTGGGTTTGTGAAGAAAGGACGTCGTAGGTCGGCGTTTGCACTGATCGGTGTGTGGGCAATCGGGATGGCTCTGGAGCTACCGTATCACATAACGCCCGATCTGAAACCTGTGGACGCAAAAGCGTTGACGGTGATCGGCGATTCGGTAACCGCCGGTTTGGGAAGCGGAGATAGAGCGGAAACCTGGCCACGAATTCTAGCACGCGAACATAATTTGCACGTTCAGGATATTTCTCAAGCCGGTGATACTGTCGCTTCGGCATTAAAGCGTGTGCAGGAGCAGCCGATAAGTTCGCCTGTGGTCCTGCTGGAAATAGGTGGCAATAGGTGGCAATGACGTCCTCGGCGCAACGACGACTGCGCAGTTCGAACAGTCGCTGGATGCCTTGTTGATCGAATTGGAAGCGCCAAATCGACAACTGGTCATGCTCGAACTCCCTCTGCCCCCCTTTTACCATGAATATGGTCGCATACAACGCACTCTGGCAAAGAATCATAACGTGGCACTGGTTCCGAAGCGGGTGTTGCTATCAATTATTGCCGGAAGTGAGTCAACGCTGGACAGTATCCATCTTTCACAGGCCGGGCATCAGAAGATGGCCAATGTGGTGTGGGGCTTTCTCAAATCTGATTACGCCACTGATTGACTCAACGCATTTCAATTCTCAAAAGTCACCACCTGCCGGACAGCGGCACCGGTGGCGAGCGCGTCGAAGGCTTCGTTGATTTCTTCCAGTTGGATCGTACGCGTCAGCAGCAGATCGACGGGCAGCAGACCCGCCTGGTACATGCCAATGAATCGCGGGAGATCACGCCGCGGGACAGCGGACCCCATGTAAGAACCTTTAATCGTGCGTTCTTCCGCAACGAGGCTGACTGCGGGCACCGAAAACATTTTATTAGGGTGTGGCAAGCCAATCGTGATCGTGGTCCCTCCACGTTTGTTGGCGGCGTAAGCTTGTTGTAGAACCAGTTCATTCCCTACGCTTTCGAACGAATAATCGACGCCATTCAAAATATCCTTAATCAGAGTAACCGGGTCTTCTTCGCTGGCGTTGATCAGATGTGTCGCACCCACTTTGGCGGCCAGCTCCAGTTTGTCGGCAAGCAGATCGATGGCAAAAATCGTTTCCGCACCAGCGGCACGCGCACCCATGATCGTACTTAAACCAACACCCCCCAACCCAAACACGGCAACACTCGAACCGGGTTCGATTTTTGCGGTATTCACGACAGCCCCCACTCCGGTCATCACGGCACAACCAAATAGAGCTGCGGTACCAAGAGGCAACTGAGAGTCGATCTTGATTAACGATTCCTGAGCGACGACTGTATGCTCGGAAAAGGCGGCGACACCGAGATGGTGATTGATTTCCTGTCCGGACAGCGTACGAAACGGTCGATGACCAGAAAGCAATGTACCCGCGCCATTGGCGACAGCACCAGGTTCGCACAAAGCGGGCCGCCCTGTCGCACAGGGAATGCAATGCCCACACAGAGGGACAAATGAGAAGACGACGTGATCGTCGGGTTTTAAATCGTATACGCCCTGCCCGACTTCACGGACGATGCCGCTGGCTTCATGGCCCATCACCATCGGCATGACGCGCGGACGCGATCCATCGATAGTAGAGAGATCGGAGTGACACAAACCCGCGCCCGCCATCTCCACCAGAACTTCACCCGGACCCGGATCAGCCAGCGAGACCTCTTCCACAATCAACGGCCTGGATTCCGCATACGGAGTCGGTTTTTCCATTTCATAGAGAACAGCGGCTCTGGTTTTCATGGTTTCGTTTCCTCTGGCTGCAACCTGATTCTGTATTCTCTCACAGATTGTGCATCGTGACAGACTTTTGACAAGATGGCAACTTTCAATTCGAAGAATCTGTTGTCCGTTCAAGGTGAATTGTTGTGGATTCCACTGAGAACACATGGGGACGATCAGAATTAGCGCTCGTTTTCATGCTCGTTTATTGTTATACTGCCGCATTCCGAATTTGCATACCGACTCTGATGGAAAGCCGAGAATTGAATGTCCAACATTGAGCAACCCACTTCTTATGTTCGTCACCGTGTCATCTTTGCCTGCATGTTGATGTCGATTCTGTTGTATCTGGATCGATTCTGTATTTCATTTGCCGAGGTCTTTATTAAAGATGATCTCGGATTGAGTGATACACAAATTGGTTGGGTGCTGAGCGCGTTTTTCTGGTCTTATGCACTCTGTCAGGTTCCTTCCGGCTGGTTGAGTGACCGATTTGGTGCCCGTACAATGCTGGCACTTTATATTCTGGTCTGGTCTCTGTTTACAGCCCTTACTGGCTTTGTTACCGGCTTTGTCATGCTCTTACTGTTTCGTCTGGGCTTTGGAGTCGGACAGGCAGGCGCCTATCCCACCAGCGCGAATCTGGTCAGTAAATGGATGCCAATTTCCGCACGAGGAATTGCCAGCAGTATGGTCGCCGTCGGTGGACGCTTAGGTGGTGCGCTGGCTCCCTGGCTAACCGCAATCCTGATTGTGTTATTCGTGCCCATTTCTCAGTCGTCTGAATTACTACCGGGAGACCTGCTGCAACCACATCAATTTGCAGTCAAATTTACCAAGAATCTTGATGAAAAACAGGGATTTGAAACTTCGATCTATGAGCATCTCACGCCGGAAAGTAAAGCATATCTGAAAAATGAGGCGTTAGAAAAAAAACAAGAGACAGGCACAGCAGTTGAAAGCGATTTTCTGGCAAATTTGAATTCCATTCTAAAAAAAGACACACTGTATAACCCTGCCGATTTTGAAGGGCTCGACCTGAACCAGCAGGCAAAACAGCTTTTGAATGTGAGCCCGAATGAAATCAGCATCGAGCAAAAATCGCGGCTGAATCGTTTGCTGCTGGAAGCGCGGTATTATTCTGAAATTCGGAAAGTACAAGGCAAAGGCTGGCGTCCAGTCATGGTTGTTTACGGCCTCATTGGTATTTTGGTTGCCGGTTACTTCTGGTGGACGGTACGCGATTATCCACGGGCCAATCCTGCCTGCTCCGAAAAGGAGCTGGAGTTAATCGAGTATGGGCGATTGGAGACTGAGAAAGATCATTCCAAAAGTATTGGTGGCGTGCCACTGGTTCCGATTTTAAAGAGCCGCAGTATCTGGTTGATTTGTCTTTCGCAATTTTGTACCAACATCGGCTGGGTCTTTCTGGTCACCTGGTTGCCGCGGTTTCTGGACGATACGTATCAGGTGCCATTAGTCACGCGAGGTTGGATGGTCTTAATTCCTATCGCAGTAGGTTGGATTGGTATGCTGGCCGGAGGTCGTGCGACAGACTGGCTGTTGAAACGCATCAGCTTGCGCTGGAGCCGGGCCCTGCCGATTGTCGTGTCTCGGTTTGCTGCCATGGCTGCGTATATCCTGTTATATCTGTTTGAATTACCTCCCTGGACTGCAGTCGCATTATTTTCAATCGTCGCCTTTTCGACCGACTTTGGATCTGCGCCCATGTGGGCTTTTAACCAGGATATTGGTGGCAAACACGTCGGGTCCGTGTTGGGCTGGGGGAATATGTGGGGTAACCTGGGTGCCGCCATTACACCCGTGTTTTTGATCTGGGTCATCGGGACAGACCATCATTGGAACCTGGCATTTATGACTTGTGCCATCGCATTTCTGATTGCCGGAATTGCTGCCATGGGTGTGGATGCTTCAGAGTCTCTTTTTGTTGAAGAACCACCTGAGGGCGAACTCAACGCGATTTAGTCCAGATGGCGTCTAATTCAGAAAGTTTCAATCGCACACTGAGAATGTACGGGGATTTGCCTTTGTCCCAATGGCCGTATGTTGTGAGAATATACGTACCATCGGGAAGCACTTCGACACCGGGATAGGCACAGTCGGCCCCTTTGGTGTTGTCTTTCAGACGCACATGAAACTGTCCTTCGTTTCCTTTAACAAGGTCATCATAAGTTCCCACCCAGGCAACCCAGTCCCCTTCGGTAGGTGCCCGGTGTCCTTTGGGTGTGTTGCTGCGAAAGGAAATCAGCAGTCGTCCACTGATCGGGTCGTATTTTCCAGTATGTCGGTCTCCGTTTAAAGAGCCGGGGAGATCGCGGGGTTTGGTCCAGGTTTTTCCTTCATCATTGGAAAAGATGATTTGCGAATTGTGGCGACGACTGTTTTCTCTGAGCAATACCGCCAGTTGTTTTCCATCGGGAGAACGAATAATCCCAGGTTCGCAGATATGGTAATCAGACGATTTGTCGATGGCGATAGGATCAGACCAGGTCAAGCCACCATCCTGAGAAAGGCTTTTGAAAAGAGTAAAAACGATCGGAGATTCTTGCTTGGAGTTTTTGGAGATGAAGCGACCATCGTCATGAAACATCGCCATGTAGTGTCCTTTACCGGTTTTAAGCGGTTCGACACATCCCATGACGACGATGCCTCCCCAGTCACCAACTGGCTTGAGCTCGCTCCAGGTTTTGCCATCATCTTCAGTGACCGCCATGCGTGTGGGATAGAGGCCCGAAAACATAATGATCCGTTTTTTACCACTTGCATCAATGACCCGATGGAGTGTGGGAACTTCTCGGGAGGTCAGCCAGGATGCAGGTGTTGGCAGGCGTTCGCTCCATGTTTTACCGGCATCGTTGGAGCGCTTATAAACAATGCCACCTTTACCGTGTCCTTTCGGATAAACACACAGCATGGTTTTGTTATCTTCCAGCAGAACAGTGGTGGGATGTCCCAGGTATTGCCCTGCTTCACGATCAATCACGACATGTCGATGTGCCTGATCGTTAAGATCGATGTAAGGGATCGAGAACCCGGGCTGTTGTTTCGCTTTGGGAGTAGCCGGCTCAAACGCGAAGGTAGCATTCAGACCAAAACAGAAAAATGCGGTGAAGATCAAAATTCGATTCGTAAGAGCAGACGCTTTCAGTGACATGTTAAGTCCTTATATTGGGAGACTCTGTTGGATCTCAGAGGCCAGAAATTGAGGGATACTTCATTCCACTTGAATCAGACCTTGTATCTAATCAGCCTAACGAGGAACAGAGGCCTCTTCAATATCCGATGCCAGAATACGTTGTCAGATTACGACTTGAGCAGTCTAAACAAAGACATAAACTGTTAGATGACGCTGTTGGAATTCAACGAATATTCCTGGATTCAGCTGCCTTTTCTAAATATAATATTGTTATTCCCGGTTTCGCCCGATAGGATATAGAACATGCGTGATGTATCTGTTTGTGATATAACAAGATACATTACAGAATTCCTCAGCCGACATGGCTTAATCCCACCTGACTTGAATCATCGTAGACATGACTATGAAGACGTTGCAAAAAGTGACAGCTGTCATCGTATTCACGAGCCTGTTCGGTTTGCTGATTTCCGATCTCTCTGCAGTGCAGCCGAAGTCAGAGCAAAAAGGGCTTGATTTCTTCGAAAAGAAGATTCGTCCCGTATTGATTCAGCATTGTTATGAGTGCCATTCCTCAGAGACGAAAAATCTTAAAGGCAGTTTACTGCTGGATACAAAACAGGGCACATTAAAAGGAGGCGATTCCGGAACAGCCCTCGTGCCGGGAAAACCAGCTGAAAGTTTACTCCTGGAAACATTGCGGTATGGTGAAGAGAGTTATCAGATGCCTCCGAAGGGCAAGCTACCGGATGAAGTGATCGCCAACTTCGAAAAATGGATCGCTATGGGGGCACCTGATCCCCGTGATGCAAAGAAAAAAACGACCGTCAAAACTGAAATCGACTTCGTCAAAGCACGTGAGTTCTGGTCCTTTCAAGTTCCCGGGAAGCATGCTGCTCCAGAAGTAAAACAAAAGGACTGGCCCGTCAAAAAGCTGGACTTCTTTATTTTGGCGGCTCAGGAAGCCAAAGGTTTCCGCCCGGCACCTGCTGCTGACAGGCAAACACTCATCCGTCGCGTTTATTTTGACTTAATCGGTTTGCCCCCGACTCCGAAAGAAGTCGAACAGTTTGTCAAAGATACATCACCGCAAGCATACGAACATTTAATTGATCGCTTACTGCAGTCACCCCACTATGGAGAACGCTGGGGGCGTCATTGGCTGGATGTGGCACGCTACGCGGAAGACAACACGAACATGGGACCGCACAACGGACCATTTCCGCATGCCTATCGCTATCGAGACTGGGTTGTGAAAGCGCTGAATGATGACATGCCTTATGATGAATTTATTATTCGTCAACTGGCAACTGACTTCCTGCCGGAAACCGGTCCGGAAGACTACCCTGCTCTCGGTTATATGGGTTTGGGGCCTTCCTATCATAAGGAAGTGGCACTTTCACAACTGGCTCTGGAAAACCGCTATGCCGACGATTGGGAAGACCGTGTCGATAGTTTATGTCGCGGCTTGCTGGGGCTGACAATGGCGTGTGCCCGCTGTCACGATCATAAATACGATCCACTAACGGTCGAAGACTATTATGGCATCGCAGGCGTATTTGCTTCTGTCAGACAGACTACGCGCCCCATTATCCCTGATGCAGAAGTAGCGAAAACTCAGCCCGCGCGGGATAAAGCTGACAAACTCACAAAGCAGAATACAAAACTGACTGATCAAAACCGCGAGATAAACCGACGCATTGCATTATTAAAATTGCAGATTAAACAAGCCGGCACTAATGAGTTTCCATTAATTGCCCCGCGACCGGATCTGAAAAAACAGACGACAATTACATTTCCGATCGCACCGGAAGAACTCAAACAGAAGACAGCGATCGTAGCCAAAAATTTAAAGACGATTAAAGACAACAAAGCCAAAGTTGCAGAGATTAAAAAAGCCACACCTGGGTTCGAATTGCCAGTGGCAAATGCCCTGACGGAAGAGCAGATTCGGGTGGAAGAAATTACAAAAGACCGAATGAAGATCGTCTATTATCCTGACAAACCCCGCGATTTGAACATCTTCATTCGCGGAAATGCCGGGAACCTGGGGAAGTTGATTCCACGTCGGTTTGTGAAAGTACTTTCGAACGATAACACAAAACCCTTTAAACAGGGCAGCGGTCGTTTGGAATTAGCGCAGAGTATTGCCAGCCGCAATAATCCATTGACGGCACGTGTGATGGTGAATCGAATCTGGCAGCACCATTTTGGCGAAGGTCTCGTCGATACCCCCAGTAATTTTGGTAAAACAGGTTCGCTACCTAGCCATCCGGAATTGCTCGATGATTTGTCAGTCTGGTTTATGGATCAAGGTTGGTCAATCAAAAAACTGCATCGATTGATTATGCTTTCTGCCACTTATCAACAAACTTCAAACGTGATTTTGTCAGAAGCTCAGAAAACGCTGGATTCTAACAACCGACTTTTATCGTATTTCAATCGCAGGAGACTGGAAGCAGAAATTTATCGTGATGCGTTATTGGCTGCAGGAGGCAATCTTGATACAACGCAGTCAGGACGTTCCGGGGATATTGATGACTCCAAATTTCATCGAAGAGGAATCTATGCCACAGTCTCACGCCATAAATTAAGTACTTACCTTCAGTCGTATGATTTTCCTGATCCTGCCATTCATGCAGCCAGACGTTCCAAAACAACAACACCTTTACAGCAGTTATTTGTTTTAAATTCACCCTTTGTGCGTCAACAGGCTCAGCTCCTGGCGAAACAATTCGAAGGAGAATCGTCCGAAAAAAGAATTGATGCCGTTTATCGACAGCTGTTTTCACGAGAACCATCGCCAAATGAAATTCAGGTGGGCTTGCAGTTTCTCCAAAGCGTAAAAGAGGAAGCAACCGGAAAACCGACTCCCTCCGGTAGTCAACTACCTACCTTCACAGGCAAACGCATGAAAGCCAATGTGAAAGGGTTAGGAAATCAATATTCAGTTGAACTCTGGTTGAATAATAAAATTCCGAATAATCAACGTGTGATTACCGGTTATTTCTTCTCGCGTGCAAAAAATGCCGATCCCAAACTTGCCGGCGATCATTTGGCGATCTCCGGAAAATATAAGTCAAATAAAGAGGGGCGGCTCTTTTTCTTCAATGGAAACCAGCACCGTCAGTCACTCTTTGGAAATACAGTAATTCAGCCGGGAACATGGAATCATGTTGTATTTGTTCGTGACCAGGAGCAGATTCTGGTTTACCTGAATGGAAATAAAAAACCGGAGATCACCGGTCAGGCAAAAACCGGATATCCAGCGGGTGTTGCCGAAATCATTCTTGCAGGGCGAAATGATAATTTTTCGAATTTTCAGGGACAGCTCGGAGCCGTCGCTCTCTTTAATCGGGTATTGAAACCAGGCGAAGTAAACAAACATTTCCAGGCGGCCAAACTGAAAAAAGATCAGCTATCTCATGCAGATTATGTCGCTTCGATATTAGCATCCGATCCCCTCTCCTGCTGGCCGTTAAGGACTGACAATCCGAATTTCTCGCAAGCGGTTGATATTACCAGTCACAAAAATAACGGGGTCTATGAAGGTCGAACAAATATCGACCCGAAGAAACTCACTCCCTGGCAGCGATACTGTCAGGCATTGTTGTGTAGCAATGAAATGATGTTTGTTGACTAACGATTTCAGCCTGATCGATGAACCATTTTTTATCCAGATTGATAAAGAGACTAAGGATATGATCACATCAAATCAGCAGGGAATTTTGACCCGACGGGAAATTCTCCAAAAGGTCGGGGGCGGCTTTGGCATGATGAGCCTGGCCGGTATGCTTGCCGCTTCAGATGCGGCTACAAAAAAAGCAGGGTCTCCGACTCCGCACTTTGCCCCTAAAGCGAAAAGAGTGATCTTTCTGTTTATGAGTGGTGGCCCTTCGCAAGTTGATACGTTTGATCCCAAACCCGCTTTATTAAAATACGCAGGGCAACGACCCAAGTCAGCTGACATCAGAACCGCTTCGAAAACAATGGGATTACTCCCTTCTCCTGTAAAATTTATCAACGCTGGGAAATCAGGGATTCCCGTTTCAGAACACTTTCCCAATCTCGCCCGCCATATCGATGACATGGCGATTATTCGTTCAATGCATACCGACTTTCCAAACCATGCTCCAGCGTTGTGCATGATGAATCTGGGAACATTGACCCCTACCCGTCCCAGTCTTGGCTCATGGCTGACTTACGGCTTGGGAACTGAAAACCAGAACCTCCCTGGATTTCTCGCGTTATGCCCCGGCAAACCGGTCGTCGGTCCCAAATTATGGGGCAGCGCCTTCTTACCCGGAAAGCATCAGGCCACACATATCAATAATAAAGACCTGACTCCCGAGCAGATGATCCCCTACTTAAAGAATGAGGCGTTATCTTCAGAAGAACAAAAAAAACAACTTGATCTGGTTCAGGCCATCAATAAACAGCATCTGGTAAAAAGAGTCGGCGACAATGACCTGGAGACACGAATTAAATCGATGGAACTGGCATACCGCATGCAGTTTGCTGCTACGGATGCCTTCGATATTTCGCGGGAACCGGAAAAGCTGAGAGAATCTTATGGTAAGAGCGAGTTTTCGAAAGCTTGCCTGCTGGCACGTCGCTTAAGCGAACGCGGTGTGCGTTTTGTGCAGGTTTATTACGGAAACAGACAACCCTGGGATACGCACAGCAATCACGATAAAAGCAACGAACGATTGTGTAAAGACATCGATCAACCGATTGCTCAATTGATGACAGATTTAAAACAGCGCGGATTACTGGATGAGACCCTGATTGTCTGGGGGGGAGAATTTGGTAGAACACCGACCGCCCAAGGCGGCATCAATGGCCGCGATCATAATCCCTTCGGCTTTTGTATGTGGCTGGCCGGTGGCGGAATCAAAGGGGGCACGATTCATGGGGCCTCAGACGAATTCGGATTCCGTGCCATGCAGGATAAAGTCCACGTACACGATTTACATGCCACCATCCTGCACCTCATGGGCATTAATCATGAACGGTTAACCTATCATTATTCCGGTAGGGATTTCCGACTGACAGATGTGGCTGGCGAAGTGGTACAGAACATCATCGCCTGATCGCAGTCCGATTTTCACCTTTGCCGATAGCCCACTTTTCTTTTCCCCTACTTTACACGGGGGCCACTTTTATCTCTATTGCATATAATATATAATATACACTGAGTCTCAGTATACTCATAACAGGCCGCAACAGAGTCAATCAAGGAAATGAAATGTCTGCCAATGGACCCGGATCTTTTGCAATGGTTCCCCGGGGGAATATTCGCGAGATTGTTGTCCAGAGAATCTTGGGGGCAGTCATTCGGGGGGAATTTCCCATTGGTCACCGCATGGTGATTCAGAATCTGGCAGAGCAATTTGGTGTCAGTGCCACTCCGGTTCGAGAAGCACTCGTGGAACTGGCTTCGATTGGAATCGTTGAGAACCTGCCCAATCGCGGTGCTGTCATGCGTGAATTTGGGGTCACGCAGATCCGTGAAATTTATCAATTGCGCAGAATTCTCGAAGTCGAAGCCGTTCGTATGGCCTCTGGTAACATTGAGCCCCGTCTTCTGTCTGAGCTGGCTGATGAATTTACTGCCATCAAAAAAGAGACGCGAGATAAGAAATGGTCCCAAAAGACGGTGGACCTCGATATTCGATTACATTCATTGATCGCAGAACATTGCGGCAGTACGCGTCTGCAAGATGAATTGCGTCGGTATAACACACTGGTCCAGGCGATTCGTGAAGTGGTTGATAACGAGAGACAGGCACAGGAAGTTGCACTCTCGGATCATGCAGAAATCATTAGCGCCTTGCAATCCAACGATTGCGACAAAGCGGCAACCACGATGGAACAACATATCCGCAATACGGCAAATCTGATCGAAAAACTGATGTCGGAACGAATTCAAAATAAATAAGTTCGTTTCATATTCTCTAATCAGAAAATAATTTCGTTCAAGAGCGAACTTTTTCCCTGGTTAAAACGTCTAAAGTGAAATGAACGTATTTTGCGTTCATATTCAATTCCGTTTCACAAAAAACAGGTGCGCGAGTAATGACGTTTCTCAAAGGGTTATCAGTTACGGTGAGTGATGCCGAACATTCCACTGGAAGTCGAGAGGAATTTGGTTTTCCGCTTCGTATGTAGCACCCTTGAGTCAATAGCGTGTACTTTAACAGGACCTGGTGCTTACAAAACACCAGGTTTTTTTATTGGGATCGGTAGCTGAGATGGTTTAGCGGCGATCTGAAGAATCGCAGACGAGGATTCGAGCACCTCCCGATCCACTCCAGAGAAAATATGTTTCATGCCCCGTTGGTCTAATGGCAGGACACCGGTCTTTCATGCCGGAAACGCTGGGTTCAATTCCCGCACGGGGTACTCATTTATAGAACTACAATAATCAGGAAGTCATCCGGCCGGATGAGGGCCCTGTCTTGAAAACAGGGGGCGATACCAATCGTTTGTGGGTTCGAGTCCCACGGCTTCCGCTTTATGAAAAAGAAGATTATCTAGTCTTTAAACAGGCATTCAAAGTAATAATATTACTACGAACGAATTGGAAAAACGTGTGTCAATGATATTAGAAGAAATGTACGGAAGGTAGCCGGATACGGTTTGCCGGACCGCACTGCTAATGCGTGTGCCTGTCAGGGTCTGTGGGTTCGAATCCCATGCCTTCCGCTTTTTGTTGAAATTCGATATGGTGTTTGTAGTGTAATGGTTCTGCACGTGACTCTGTGACTGTTAAAGAGGTGGGTTCAATTCCCCCCGAACACCCTTTAGTTAAAGTACTCAGGAGTGTAATCATGGTAGCATCAACGCTGGAACGGCCAACGCTGATTCTGAATCGGAACTGGCAGCCTGTGGGAGTAACTACCGTTGCTCGGGCGGTTGTCAAAATCTGGAATGAGTCTGCTCGAATTGTTGACCCCGCAGATTATCAAACATATTCCTGGTCGGATTGGGCAAAGTTTTGTCCGACAGAAGATGAATTGTCCATTCAAAGCAGCCATGCACGGTTCAAAGTTCCCGAAGTGATCACTCTATTAAAATATGATCGCGTGCCTCGCAATAGTGTGACTTTCAGTCGGCGGAACGTCTTTAAACGTGATCGCTTTACTTGTCAGTATTGTGGATGTCAACCTGGTAGCGAAGAACTGACGATTGACCACGTGCATCCGCGATCTTTCGGTGGTGAAACTTCTTGGGAAAATTGTGTGTTGGCGTGTGTTGACTGCAATTCCCGAAAAGCGGCCCGGACTCCGGGACAAGCAAAAATGAAACTGCTGAAAGAACCAGTTCGACCAAAATGGAAACCCTTTTATGCAATGCAAAGCATACAGGTTGATAGCTGGTCCCGATTCATTAGTGAGTCGTACTGGAATGTCGAACTGGAAAGTTAATTTATACAAGTGCTCCTTTTCTATTGAGGGAGCACTTGTTTTTTATTGCAGTTTGTCCAGAACGGAAATCGCTTCTTCCTGACTGAGGGGTTTTTCCATCTGCTTCGACTGCACTTGAACCAAGACCCGTGCGTCGCCTTTGTTTTGTGCTGCGAAGGAAAGTTCGAAATTTAATGTCTGTTTGGCAGGTATCTCACGTCCTAGTGCGAAAATGATATAAGAACCGACCTGCTTATAACGGACTGGACCTTTAGCCGACAGGAAAACCAGTTCCTGTGGAATTTTCACCCGAAATTCGACGTTGGTCGCTGATGCACTTCCCTGATTTGTCAGCTGCATCTGCATTGACATTTTTTCACCAATCGAAAGAGGTCCCTTGAGTTCGCTGGTTTCTACTTTCAGTAAAGGTTGACCAAGAATGGTTGTTTCTGACTGAAGACTTGCGGAATGTTTTGTGTTGTTATCGGTGACGACCTGGACGGTACTGATCTTTTTGCCGACGTCGGTAGATTCCAGTTCAATAGTCAGGACGCGCCGGTCGCCAGATGCTAATTCAGGGATGTCCCATTGAACAACATTCCGGACCGTATCAAAATGACCATTTTCAGAGGCGGAAATAAATTTCATTCCCGGCGGAACTGATTCAAAAACGGAGATAGTTTGAATTGAATTATCAGAGTTGTTCGTAATGACATTTTCATAGGTTCCGGACTGGCCCAGATTTCTACTTTTGGGACCTTTACGGGTCAATAAAAACTGCTCACTGGTTCCTATCACTTTGAGAGGGATTTCTGTTCCTACTTTCAGATTTCCGTCTCCCATGACGCTCGATATATTCTTTCCCGCGCCAGGCTTGATGGCTTTCAGTTTTAATTGAACCTGTTTTGTCTCACCGGCTGGAATAATCCCCACACTATATTCGAGGTCATCTCCACCAGGGTGAGTAAATTGTGGGGGAATGATGCTCCGCAGATAAACATTTTTTGCATCACCACTACCCGAGTTGGTAATCGTATAATTCACAACAGTAATTTCACCTGGTTTGACTGCTGCTGGCTGATCGGTTTTGATCGTAAGTTGGGGAGCAGTGATTTTGGTTTCCGATGCCACCTTCGTGACAAAATTAACTGTTGCCACACTGCCGATCTGACCTGCTGCTTCGGGAATGACTCGAATTGATATTTTCTTTTCCGTGCCCGGATCCATCGTGCCCAGACGCCAGATAATTCGGTTATTCATTTGTTCTGCACGGGGAATGGTACCGGTCAGTTTGGCGCCTTGCGGGATGCGATCTTCGACAACCACATCCTGGGCAGAAGTCGTCCCCGTGTTTTTTACCAGTACCTGATAAATGAAAGGCTGGCCTAGAACTGCTTCGGGAGGGGCCAGCTTTTGAATCGTCATTTTCGGTGACTGAATTTTCTGTTGAACATTTGGCTTAACAGGTGCCTGTAATTCTGGTTGTTGACTCTCAACGAGACTTAACGGCTTCGGCTCAGGTGTCGGCGAAATTTCGATGGGCTGTGCTGCTGTTTTACTGGAAACAGCAGGTTGGTCTTTCAGATTAAAAAGCAAAGGTTCTTTAGGGCTGGGATCTGCTTTCCGTTTTTTGATCACAACAACGTCTGAAGCATTATCTTCTGAAAGAGGTTGTTGGATGGGTTTCTTTTCAATGGTTGATGGAAATGGATTCACACTTGGCTTTGCGGATTCACCAGGGAATGCCGTCGGTTTTTTCTCTTTATTTTCTGTGATGATTGGCAAAGGATTGGCATCCGCAGGCTTGGCCTCGAAAGCAGGACCCTTTTTTGCAGCGGGATCACTTTCGAAGGGGTTGAATTCTGGTTCGATTGCGGGGGCCGGCGTTTGTGTTGCTGGCAATGCAGGTTTCTTTGTCGAATCAGGTTTGGCGGGAGTAGACTGAAACGGGTTTTCTTCGATTGAGGGAGTGTCAGGAACAGTTGGTGGCTTAATCTCAAACGGCGAATCGTTGGATTCGAGTGTTTGAGCGGGTGAATTGATTTCAAATGCAGGACTCTTCTCAGTTTTTGGCAACTCGTCACGAAATGCGAGTTGATCTGGTGCTGGTGTCAGTGAAGGTTGGGTCGGTTTTGTTTTTACCGAGTCAAATGGATTCTCAGGTTTTGTTTCTTCTGGAATTTTCTCGCGTGGTGGAATCGATGTTGTTGTAAAACCCTTCATACGCGCCGGGTCTGATGTGGTGGGAGTGCCAAATTGCGGTCCTGTTTTGAATTCAGTTTGCGCGATGCCTGTTGACTCGTTTTTCGCTGGTTCTGCAGTCGGATTTTTGACGGAATCCGAAAAAGGATTTGCAGCAAGACGGGGTGCTTTCGTTTCAGGCGTGCTTCGAAAATCCAGACCTTTTACGGGTGCCTCGAGACGTTCATTTATCACTGTGGATGATTTCAGATCGCCCGCTATGGGTTCCTTTGTTGCCCCCGTGAGTCGGATTTTTGGAGTTGAATTTTTTCTGTTCGGTGTAAACGGAATTTCAGCATCTTTTTTTATGGGAGCTGCATCGCGGGCTGTCAATTCAGACAGCTCAGCGGGAACCTGATCGAGTGGGATAATTTTTGAATCCGTTTTGGGTTCTACTTGGGTTGGTACACCGGTCAGATCTGCTGCGGTGCCGAGAGAACCTGAATTCAAATCAGCTTCCTTCTGGACTTCCAATTGACTTAGTTGTTTGTCAATCTCGCCCGTTTGCATTCCTTTTTGGGCCTGAAGAAACATCAATAACCCGAGACCGACGACTCCAGAAACGGCGATGAGTTTGATCGCTACATTCGACATGGGACTCCCTTCCCGCTGAACAAGCTCTTTAAGTGACACAGACTAAACTTACCGCTATCAAGAGTTGGAGAAATTCAGTTTTCACAAACGATATTGATAGCTTTTGAGCACTGTTTTAAGTGCAAAAAATATTCGACGTAGCCGAATAGGACATTGTGTGGCAGCTTAATAGCAAATATTACAATTTAGGGAAAGAGAATATTTGGAGAATTCTACGTATCTGCTTATAAAAGTAGATGATAGGTCCGTTGGATACCTGGGGAAATCAGCCGGTTTTATTCCGATTGAGGCGGTTCAGTATCAAAATCAAACCACTTCATAGCACTACTCATTGGTTCAATTCGAAGCACCACATAGCCATCCTGAAAAATCCGCACGGTGCCCGTTGATTCTGAGACAGCAATGGCAATGGCGCCAGTTTCTTTGGAAATCGCGGCCGCGGCCCAGTGCCGGGATCCTAAACCTTTCGAAAGTGTCAAGCCTTCAGCCGAGGCGTTTAAAATACGGCCCGCTGACTGAACAATCCCATCAGAGCTGATAATAAATGCTCCATCGATTTGAGCAAGTTCTTTCATGCTTTCCTTGACGCGGGGATTACTCACCAGGCGGTCTTTTTGGGAATAACCTTTAAACGGGTCATGAACCTGTTCGTGAGACAGGGTTAAGACTTTGCGATGGTTTCCTACTGCAAATAAAGCACCGACCGGTTTTCCCTCCCGACCTTCACGGCCGATTTCTACTGCTAGATCGACAACGGTTCTTAATGTCTGCAAAGGAACTTTGGTCTCAAGTCGCTGTAAATCTCGAGAAGTCAGTTTTGCCAGATGATCTGCCAGGCTGACAATGCTTAATGAATCTGCGTGCTCTCGCTCAAATCCGGCATAAAGTGCAATAATACGGTCACCAGATGCAAGGATTTCATCGGCGATCGCTTCCAGAATGGCCTGGCTGATTTGAACCTGCCTGGTTTGTGGCTCGTGAATCAAAGGGACCAGGTCAATTCCATCTTCCTGAGCGGCACGCTGGACATCAGGTTTATCAGATGAGACAACCAGTCGCAGTTTCCCAAGTGATTTCTTGATTTCCATAAAGTCATAGGGAATATCGGCCAACAGGAAGACAACTTCAATCTCACAATCACTGGCCAATCGCTTGGCCGCTTTTAACAAGCTCGTTAATTGTTGAGAAAGTTCAACCCGTTTCATATCCACTCTCAATTAAAGTTGTTATGGCTAATAATCTCTTTTCCAGACATTGAACGTATCACTTCACCCTTTCGTCTTGCAGATAAACTTTCCCCTGTGAAAAGTAAGAAAGAAACCTGGATGTTTAGGCGATGTTCACGTGTTGGATTCTGAAGCTGGAGAATTAATGGAAAAGACAGTGTGCAAGAACCTGCATGCATTTACGCCGACACCTCAGTGTAAAATAATTGTTGTCAGCGTCAACAGTGAAGCTCTTGCCAGCCTTTAAAAAAGTGATTCCAATCTCAAAACTTAGTGGAAAGAAAGAGGTCTATTCTGTCAAAACGGTATGAGCTGAAATTTGGTGAGCAATTTGAGGTAAGATTGATTATTTTGAATCAGTGTTTGTGTCCGTCTTAGCGATGGTTGCGGGGTCCACCAGTGTCTCCACTCGAGAGGTAATCGCACGCATTGCTCCCTGACCGTCGAATATTCCGATTTGTGCTTTATCAGATGAGACATCCTGTGAAATGATAACTCCGCGTTCGATGTCCAGTTTGATCGACCCAGAAGGTGTTTTTTGTATCAGTTGGAGCCCGATTTTAGGGTCATTCTGGCGTTTCAGAACTTTGGTTTTGAATTTAATGACCGCAACCTGGTCTTCCATGGATTCCAATGTAAACGTCCGGCGAATGGGAACTTTTTTTCTTAATGTTTTTCCAACAGACACTTCGACATCATATTCTTCCTTCCAGCTGTCACCAATTTTGACCTTATTTTCAGGAAGCGGGATCATAAATCCCTGGTTTTGTGCATCTGGCTTCTCTTCTTTAGAAACGACTTTTCCCAGGGGAGAGTAGACAATTCGAGAAGCATTGCCGATCGACTTGCGAATGGGTTCAAATTGTTTCAGGTCTTTTTCTATGGGTTGTTTAGAATCAAAGGTAGCAGCTTCCTGGTCATCAAGCTTCACACTCATCTGCACACGGTCAATCATAGTTTCCAGTGTGCCATTTCCCTCCTCGTCGACCCAGATCACACGATAGTGTTTTAAAGTATTCGTGTTATTTATCGTAATTACCTTGGCCTGATTCTTTTCAACAACCATTTTATTCTTTGAATCAACATCGTAGTGCACAAATTCGTTAGCAGTGAATTTATATCTCAAGGTATATTCAGTGGCGTCCTCTTCCGCAAAAGTGGGCGCTGGAACGACTGTCAACAAACTTAGAACAAATGAAAGCACGCAGTACGCAAAAGGCCGCATTGGGGACTCCTTCCCTCATAAAATGGTTGCTAATTCTCCATAACCTCGGGTGAGATTAGCACATCGATGAATTTATGGGGAGGGCATTTTTGCTCAAGATCGAGAAAAATGGCTCGAACCGACTACTCAGCGCCATATTTCGGCTGTCCACCCCAGCCCAGTTTCCGATTGAGTCTGGAATAATAGTTAAAACCGGGGATACGCGCGAGTTTAAATGTGACCGAAGCTTTGGTGATTTCCAGTCGATCGCCAGAAGAATACGGAACTTTGATTTGTCCATCGATCACCAGCATCGCTCCGTCTGGTACATTGGCGGCGGTTAAAGAATAGAGGCCGTCGGCTTTATCAACGAGTGGCCGATTTGAAGGAGTATGTGGGCAAATCGGCGTGATCACAAATGCCTGCAGGTCTTGCTTCAGGATCGGACCTCCAGCAGACAGACTATGTGCGGTAGAGCCGACTGGAGTGCTGATGATGAGGCCATCCCCACTGTATGTTGTTACCAGCTCGTTATCGATGGCCAGTTCCACATCAATCATCGACATTGCACCCGCCGAACTGATCACAACTTCATTGAGACCCAGGTAGGATTTTGATGTTCCATCAGACAGAAAATGTTTGCATTCGAACATCAGGTGTTCGACGATTCGGTATTTTCGATCCAGAATCAACGCGAAATTTTTGCAGAATCCTTCGGGAGTTAAATCGGCTAGAAAACCCAGTCGTCCCAGATTGATGCCGATCATGGGCAGTTGCTTGAGTCCCATCTGACGACAGGCACGCAAAATCGCTCCATCTCCTCCCAACACAACAACCAGGTCGGCCTCAGAATCAGTTGGCGAAAAATCCTCAATGACGGAGACAGACGAGACGTATACAGAAGATTGTGCTTGAATGTAGTTGTTGATTTGCTCCCAGGCCGACTGGATATGCGGACTTTGATCTCGTAGAAGGAACATTAAATTTAAAGGTGAATCAGACATATTCCTCTTTCAGCACGGAATCAAAAATAGTTGTAAGCATTGATGTGTCAGGCATTATACGCATACTTCAGAGAGTATCCAATGTTATGGCCTGGGTTCTACATCAGGACGGGACAGATTTGTGAATGAATCGCGACGAATCCATTCAGATAGACTGGAAATCAGGCAGATCCAACCAGAATGTGAACCAACCTCATCCTCTCCAACTGTGATTTTGAATCCAGATCAGTTACGATTGGATCTGCTCAGTGTCATTGTTTAGTTTATCATTGATAAAGCGTTTTCATGAATTATTTTGCGCATGGAATGCGGTTCGTTGATCGGCCTTATTTTCTGGCGGGAACGGCCCTTCCCGATTTATTATCGGTTGTGGATCGTCGTGTCCGACTCAAGATGAAAAATGTCGTTCCCTTGACGCAGGACAAATCATCAATCCATGCTGAAATTGCCTCCGGAATCAAACAGCATCTGGACGATGATCATTGGTTCCATTCCACTCAGGGTTTTCTGGAAGTCAGTACCGATCTCTCTATTTTGTTTCGAAATATTTTTGCAAACGATGAGTACGCGAGGGTTGGGTTTTTAGGGCATATCGTGACAGAATTGTTGCTGGATGGAGTATTAATCCAGCAAAATCCAACCCTGATTGACCAATATTATGAGGCATTCAACCAGATTGACCCGCTGGAAATCGAAGCCGCAACAAATCGGATGGCGACACAGCAGACAGATCAGTTGAAGCTCTGGCTGCCACGATTTCATAAAGAAGGGTTTTTAAGAGACTATCTGGTTCCACAAAGAATGTTGGTACGCTTGAATCAAGTGATGAAACGAGTCAAACTACAACCATTACCAGAGGAAACGATTTCAATATTAATAACAGGCCGAGAGATCGTGGAAAATCGTATCGCCGATTTATTGCCGCCTGAACATTTTTTAATTTCAATTGATTGAAAGAGTATCACAATGAAGTACGGCTTAAATATGTTGCTTTGGACGTCAGATGTAAATGAGTCTCATTTTGGTCTGCTCGAACAGATCAAAGATTGGGGTTATGATGGCGTTGAGTTACCTGTTTTCGAAGCAGATGAAAAGAAATTTTCACAGGTGGGAGACAAACTGAAAGAATTGGGCCTGGGTTGTACGGCAGTCACCGTTTGCACGCCCGATGAAAACCCGATCTCCAGTGATGCAAAAATTCGTGAAGCCGGCTTATCTCGATTGAAACAGATGATCGATATGTGTGCCGCCTCGGGAGCCACACACCTGTGTGGGCCGATCCACTCTGCTCTCGGAGAATTCAGTGGTGCCGGACGTACTGATGACGAGTGGAACTATGGCAAAGACACACTGGCGAAAGCAGCCGATCATGCACAGCAGAATGACGTCATGCTCGTCTGTGAATACCTGAATCGTTTTGAATGTTATTTCCTGAATAGCGCTGAAGATTGTTCTCAGTTTACACGCGAAGTCAATCACCCGAATTTGAAAATGATGTATGATTCGTTTCATGCCAACATCGAAGAGAAAAGCATTACTTCTGCCGTAAAAGCATGTGCCGATCAGATGGTGCATGTGCACATCTCGGAAAATGACCGCTCGACCCCCGGCGAAGGCGGCGTGAATTGGGATGAAACGTTTGCCGCTCTCAAAGAAGTGAATTATGATGGCTGGCTGATGATTGAAGCATTCGGACTGGCATTACCCGAATTAGCAGCTGCCACTCGCATCTGGCGCAAAATGTTTCCCACAGAAGAACATCTGGCAACCAAAGGTTTGGAATTCATGAAGACCCGTTGGGAAGGCTGAATTCCTCACGCTGACTGAAAATCTAAAAAGAGTAAATATCACTGATGGTATTTACTCTTTTTTTATGATGATTCAAGAGACAGCCTCTGAAACAATTTTCATCGCTTCCGCACAAAGTTCCTGCGCTTCTGTTTCTTGTGGCGCTTCGGAAATAACGCGAATGATTGGTTCCGTGTTACTGGCGCGCACCTGAACCCAGCGGTCGTCCCAGTCGAGTCGCAGACCATCCCCTTTGGATGCACTCGCCGAATCAAAATGTGCTTCCAGTGCGTCACAGGCTGCCTCAACCTGTTCCCGGGGGCAAGTGATCTTATCTTTCACAATACTGTATTGGGGTAAAGAGTCCGCCCATTCACTTAATCTTTGACCAGATGCTGCCAGGCCAGCCAGGACATAAGCCATGCTGACATAGCTGTCACGCACATAGCCGACGTGAGGTTCAATGACTCCTCCATTACCCTCACCCCCAATAATGGCAGATTCCTGCTTCATTTTGGCACAGACATGGGCTTCTCCCACATAGGAACGAAAAAAGGGACAATGGTATTTGGCGGCAATATCGGCAGTCACCCTGCTGGTCGAACCATTGACGACAATCGGTCCCGGAGTTCGCGCCAGAACATAATCAGCGCCCAATGCTAACGTGAGCTCTTCTCCAATAAAGCGTCCGTTTTCATCTACAATCGCTAAACGGTCTGCATCGGGGTCTTGTGCAAAGCCGGCATCCGCTTTGTGTTTGATCACTTCATCGCACAGGGATGTCAGGTTTTCTTTGAGAGGTTCCGGAGTATGAGCAAATTGACCATCCGCCGTTCCCCCCAGTACAACGACTTCACAACCAAGTGCTTCCAGTAAACGCGGTGTCGCTACGCCACCAGAACCATGATTACAATCCAGGACCACTTTGAATTTACGTTGTTGTATTTCAGGGACATCGACCAAATTTAAAACACGCTTAATATGCGGCCCCGCGACATCATCACAGATTTCCAGCGTACCGAGTTGATCCCAGGGGACATAGTTAAACGTTTCGTTGTTGAGTACATCCAGTAGCTGTTCCCCTTGCGACTGATTATACACCGAACCTTCCGCCGAAAAGGGTTTCAATCCGTTCCAGGGAATCGGATTGTGGCTCGCGGTTATTTGAATTCCACCCGCTGCTTTGAGGTGAGTCACCAGAACTCCGCAGGTAGGAGTCGTGGCAATCCCGGCATCAATCACGCGGCAACCAGTTGCAATCAGGCCGGCTACAACAGCATGACGCACCATTTCTCCACTGCCTCGTCCGTCCCGTGATACGACAACAGTCCCTTGGTTTGCCAAAGTACCAACGGCTGCGGCAAAACGAGTTAAATATTCGGGCGTTAATCCGTTACCGACAACGCCCCGTAACCCCGAAATACTGAGAATCCGTTCCGACATGGGTTTTACCTGCTCTGAAAGAAAGTGTGTGTAACTTGCGTTTTACGACTAGTGCTTATTTGGGGAAAACCATAGTAAAGGCAGTCTTAAATGGCAATGCCGACTCAGAGAGAATTCAGTCGATTGAGTCAGGGTTCAGCCATTCTTCGGCCAGTTGTTGGCATTCGGCAACACGTTGGTGCGTCAGATGGAGCAATTCTTTTTCCGCGTCTCTGTCATAATATTCCTGTATTTCTGATCTGGTGATCGGAGTGCCGAATACCACTCGAATCGGCTTCGGTCGCAGAAAATAGGCACCACGGGGTAATGCTCGTAATGCACCGGCAATCCCAATCGGATAGATGGCACTGTCAGTTCGCTTCAATAATGCAAGAAACCCAGGCTTAAATCGCTCGACTGTCCCATCGGTCGTCCGCGTTCCTTCAGGGAAAATGCCGACAAAATTGTGATGTTCAAGATTATCAACCGCTGTGCGAATACTTTGGGAACTGGTTGCCCGGCGACTGATGGGGATGACAAATTGATAACGCATAAAAGGCCCCAGGATCGGGATGCGAAACAGAGAATCGCGGGCCATAAAACTTACCGGACGTTTCAGGGGTAGACAAATCAGTAAGGGATCGAGAAAACTCTGGTGATTACTAACCAGTAAGCCCCCCTCCTCTGCCGGTAGATTATCTTTACCCCGTGACTGATAGCGCAACCAGAGCGCAAAGAAAACCTGCAGAATCCACTGAAACACAATCCATGTCATGTTTCTGTAATTCTTGCGAATGGAAGAAATTGGGTTTGATTCAGTCAACGACTCCGCCCCTCAATCAATCTCTTTGAGTTCCAGTTGAGCGGGATCAAGGACAACATGTTTCACCAGTTCTCGTTTCCATGTGTACGTGATATGGACTTTACCATCAGAGGTTTGGATTACAGCGGGATAAGAATACTCGCCTTTCTGATCTTCCAGGACGAATCCGGTTTTCCAGTTTTTTCCATCAGAGGAAAGTGCCACATGTAAGGGGCTGCGTCCTTTTGTGGTCGGGTTATATACCAGAAGCGACCGACCATCTTTCAAAGTGACGGCGTCTGTACCACTGTTGGGGTTCGGAAGCATTGTCTCAGTCACCTCGCTCCACGAACGGCCGTTATCGTCTGACCAGGCCTCCACAATTTTACCGACCCGACGACTCCGACACAGAATCTGCAATCGATCACCATACCGCAACACAGAAGGCTGAATCGCGCCCAGCTTGTGTCCATCATTCAGAGGTCCGGTTCTATGCCAGGTTTTACCCAGGTCGGGTGTCCATTCCATCTGAAGTTGCCAGCCATCATGCTCCGTACTCGCCGGACATAACAGGGTTCCATCGGAAAGCAGAAATGGTTTGTTCTTGACTGGTCCCACAAAACCATCAGGCAAACGCCGCGGTTTCCCCCAGGTCTTGCCGTGATCATGCGAGATTTTCAGCATACCCCACCACTCACTCGGGTTCGGCCCGACTTTATAAAACAACAGTAACGTTCCCGGCTTTGTCTGGAATAAAACGGGGTTCCAGCAAGGCCAGCGGTGGCCCTCATCTTTAATACCGTTAGCCACACTGGTCAGCTCAGACCATCCGTTTCCGTTATTTCGCGAAAACCAGATTTCCACGTCCTTATTCTTCTCGGCGGTCCCACCAAAAAATGCACACACAAGTCCTTCGGGAGTTTCCGCAATCGTCGAGGCATGACAGGAAGGAAAAGGAGCCTCTTTATAAACAAATTCCTGCATGACCAGTCCCGGCTGTTGTTGAGTCGTTCCTTCGGGAGCTTTGCCCGGCAATAGTGTTCCGTTACAAAAACCGAAGTACAGTGACAACATCAGAAGAATTTTCACACGCAGAAAGCGACTCATAGTTGGACCTTCTTCAACAGGACTTCATATACAGGAGACAATGAACGGCAGAGCATCCATTGTAGAAAAGTGAGAATGCCAGTGAAAATCTAAACTGCATAAAAGCGAAAAATGGATTCAGATTTAGCGCAAGTCTGCTATCCACACTATTTTTCGGGAATGTACAGTTGAGTGAAGAGAGACATACGGGCGAATTGTTTTTTACGTACAACATCGATAGGATGACTGATTACTCTGAGGGCCTCTGATCCTCAGTCGATTTTGCCTCGTTTGTAACTCATTTCGGATCATTCTAAAGCTTATGGTCGGATAATGTTCCGTGGAATGAGTTCTCTAAAATAGCAATTGTGCTTGTTAAAGCCAAATTATTTCAATTACAAGAAGGGTTTTACAATGGATGCTGAAGCATTGAAATTAGCAACGCTCTGTCTGCATGGTGGCCAGGAACCAGACAGTGCTACCAACTCACGGGCCGTTCCCATTTATCAGACTACATCCTACACATTTAATGACACTGACCATGCGGCCAGACTTTTTGGCCTGCAGGAATTCGGTAATATCTACACACGTTTGATGAACCCGACGTGTGACGTACTGGAAAAACGATTGGCAATGCTCGAAGGCGGTTCGGGAGCGGTTGCTGTGGCCTCCGGGCAGGCAGCAGAGTCTTTGGCCATTCTCAATATTGTGGAAACCGGACAAAATATTGTTTCGTCTTCCAGTTTGTATGGCGGAACTTACAACTTGTTCCACTATACTTTTCCAAAATTTGGCATTAATACGACGTTCGTTGACCAGAGCGATCCCGAAAATTTCAGAAAAGCCATCGATGAAAATACGCGATGCCTTTATCTGGAAGCGATCGGAAATCCGGGCTGTGATATCGCCGACTTCAAAGCCATCGCAGACATCGCACATGAAGCCGGCATTCCCTTAATCGTGGATACCACTTTGGCCTCACCTGCCTTGTTCCGCGCATTTGATCATGGGGTAGATATCGTAGTCGCTTCATGTACCAAATTCATCGGCGGTCACGGCACATCCATCGGCGGAATCATTATCGAAAAAGGAGACTTCCCCTGGGACAATGGAAAATTCCCCGGACTTACCGAACCTGATCCCAGTTACCATGGTCTTAAATTTTATGAGACCTTTGGTGAAATGAATCTCGCGTATATCCTGAAGCTTCGCGTACAATTGCTGCGTGATCTGGGACCGGCAATGAGCCCCTTTAATGCCTTCCAGTTCCTGCAAGGGTTGGAAACATTGCATCTCAGAATGGAACGCCACAGCCAGAACGCGATGGCCGTCGCTCAGTTTCTGGAAAACCATCCGAAAGTCTCATGGGTCAATTACTGTGGGCTGGAATCACATCCTTCCTATAAAATGGCGCAGAAGTATCTGCCCGATGGTAGTGGTGCTGTCTTTGGGTTTGGGATTCAGGGAGCGACATCAGAAGAACAACAGGCCAATGGAATTAAACTCATTAACAGTGTGAAATTGTTCTCGCATCTGGCGAACGTGGGCGACAGCAAATCGCTGATCATCCACCCAGCCAGTACAACACATCAACAATTGACACCTGAAGAGCAAGCCAGTTCCGGCGTGACTCCCGATTTCATTCGTTTGTCGATCGGAACCGAAGCACAGGAAGATATCATTAACGATTTAAAACAGGCTCTGGATCAGATCTGAAAACGAAGACTTTACAAAGCCAAAATGAGAAAATCAGGAACCGACTGCAAAAAAACAGTTTGGTTCCTGATTTTCAAATAAGTTTACCGATGTTTTGAGATGCTGCTGACGATAATTCTTTGTACCAACTCTAAGATGGCACAGGGAATCACTTGTCGGATGAATTTAAGAGAACTAAAATAACCGCAGAAATCTATTTCGCCCTTGTAGCTCAATTGGCAGAGCAACTGACTCTTAATCAGTAGGTTCT
>Ga0055584_100000614_pt1 | contig 33876 bp, 25 predicted proteins | sample OSDHelmetaG_FD_58716 | JGI IMG/M metagenome (GOLD analysis project Ga0055584, IMG submission 58716) | Pelagic marine sediment microbial communities from the LTER site Helgoland, North Sea, for post-phytoplankton bloom and carbon turnover... | ecosystem: Environmental > Aquatic > Marine >... | reverse complement strand
ACAGGCTTGTTCGTGGCCAAGGAATTGGCCGCTGGTCATATTGAAGCAGGAGCTAAGAAAGTTATCATTTCCGCACCTGCTAAGGGTGATGTCAGAACCATTGTTCTGGGGGTCAATGACGGAGACTTAACTGCTGAAGACGATGTTGTTTCCAACGCTTCTTGCACTACAAATTGCCTAGCTCCTGTGGTCAAGGTTGTCTTGGAGAACTTTGGCATAGTAGAAGGGCTTATGACTACCGTTCACGCTTACACGGCAACCCAGAAGCCAGTCGACGCCCCTTCGGTCAAGGACTGGAAAGGTGGGCGTGGAGCCGCTATTAATATTATCCCATCCACAACCGGTGCAGCCAAGGCTGTGGGCTTAGTGTTACCTCAAGTTCAAGGCAAGCTTTCTGGTATGGCTTTTCGTGTGCCTACGCCCACAGTTTCCGCAGTCGATTTGACGGTGAAGACCGAACAACCGACTAGTTACGAGGCCATTTGTGCAAAGATGAAGGAAGCCTCCGAGGGCCCTCTCAAAGGCATATTGGGATACACCGAGGACGAGGTTGTATCTTCTGATTTTATCCACTGTCCTGACTCTTCAATCTTCGATGCGGGTTCTGGCATGGGGTTGAGCGACACCTTCTTTAAGCTTGTTTCCTGGTACGACAATGAGTGGGGTTACAGCAACCGTTGCGTTGACCTGCTTAAGAGAGTCTCCGCCTTTCTCTAATCCTACCGCATACTTTTTACTATAACCGGCTGAGTAGGGAATTCGTTCCCTAACTCCTCCAAGCACTGAATGCCATGTCAAAGGTAAAGACCATAGACGATGTCAAACTAGAAGGTCAAAGAGTTTTCGTTCGCGTTGATTTTAATGTACCGCTCGATCCGGACGGAACCATCACCGACGACACCCGTATCAAGTCTGCTCTTCCTACCATCAGGAAACTTATGGAGGAAGGTGCGAAAATCGTACTCGCAAGTCATCTTGGTCGTCCGAAAGGGGAGAGAGTTGAATCTATGAGCTTGTCTCCCGTAGCCATCGATCTGGCAGACAAATTATCGGCTCCTGTTTTGTTTCTCAACGACTGCATTGGCGATGAAGTCGGACAAGCCATCGACAATTTGGAAAATGGTCAGGTTGCTCTTCTGGAAAATCTCCGTTTTCATCAAGGAGAGACAGAGAATGATCCTGAATTCGCTCGTCAACTTGCTTCCCATGTTGATCTCTTCGTGAATGACGCTTTTGGCACAGCTCATCGAGCTCATGCCTCGACCTTCGGAGTGGCTCAGCTTTTGCCAGAAAAGGTTTCGGGTTACTTGATCGAACGTGAACTTGAATTTCTTGGCGAGAAGACCGAAGCTCCTGAAAGGCCTTTCGCCGTCATTTTAGGCGGTGCTAAAGTGAGTGATAAGATAACGGTCATTGACAGGCTTCTGGACAAGGCGGACACCATTATTATCGGAGGAGCCATGGCCTATACATTTGCCTTGGCAAAGGGCAAAAAAGTGGGAGATAGCTTGAGCGAGCCAGATAAGGTCTCGATGGCTCAGGCAGCTCTCCAAAAAGCCGATGAAAAGGGCGTTAATTTTTTATTACCGATTGATACCTTGGTCACCAATTCTTTGGATTTTGGATCCAAGACCCTTGGAGAAACCAAAATAGTACAAGGTGATATCGAAGATGGTTGGGAAGGGGTCGATATTGGCCCCCAAACGATCGAACTTTATGAAAAAGAAGTTTCCAAAGCAGGTACTGTTCTTTGGAATGGCCCGATGGGGGTCTTCGAAATAGAAGAATCTAGTAAGGGTAGCTTTGCCATAGCCAAAGCGGTTGCCGAAGGTGGTGGGTTGTCCATCATCGGGGGAGGAGACTCAGTTAAGGCGATCAATCAAAGTGGCTACAGCAGCGAAGTATCTTTCATGAGCACTGGAGGGGGAGCTTCGCTTGAATTTCTTGAGGGTAAGGAGTTGCCCGGAGTTTCCATTCTCGATCAATCTTAATACCGCTAAACTTTTTTAAAATGTCTCGAAAATATCTTATCGCCGGAAACTGGAAAATGAATAAGACGGCCACTGAAGCCGTTGATTTAATTAAGGAAATCAACTCTTCCGTAGGTTCCCAAACAACGGTTCAGGTTTGCGTATGTCCGCCTTTCACCTCTTTAGTGAAGGCGTCCGAGTTAGTTGACCAAACGGAAGTTATTCTTGGGGCCCAAAATATGAGTGCGGAACCTTCCGGCGCATTTACCGGAGAAATTTCCGCTGAAATGTTACGGGATCTCTATGTGGGCTTTGTTATTCTCGGTCACAGCGAAAGAAGGCAGTTCTATGGTGAGACGAACGAATCCGTGAACAAGAAGGTTCTAGCTGCTGTAGAAAATAATCTAAAACCCATTTACTGTATCGGGGAAACGCTCGACGAGCGTGAAGCAGGGCGCACCCTTGATGTCGTTCGTTCTCAAGTTCGTGAAGGATTGGAGAATTACCCTGCCACCGCAATCGAAAGCCTAGTTCTTGCCTATGAACCTGTTTGGGCCATAGGCACGGGCAAAACGGCAACAGATGAGATGGCCCAAGAAGTCCATGCCGATATCAGAAAGGTCCTCGTTGAAATGTTCGGAGATTCAGCTGCTGCATCCGTACGAATACTTTATGGCGGTTCGATGAAGCCTGAGAATGCCGCAGGATTACTTTCTCAACCCGATGTTGATGGTGGCTTAATTGGCGGTGCCTCTCTTACTTCCCGAGCCTTTTCTGGTATTGTCGAAGCAGCTCTCACGGCTTAAACAACTTGTGACCTAGGGTGCGTGTCGCCCTTGGATGTGGCTGAAGTTCAGCCCGCCTTAAAGATCGTTTAAAGTTTCAGCAGGGTTATCTTTTGCTTTCACCTTGTGGTAGGCTTTTTCAATTTGGCCACTTTCGTTGATTAAAAAAGAAGTTCGGTGGATACCTTCGTAGGTTTTTCCCATGAATTTCTTTTCTCCCCAGACACCAAAAGCCCTAGCGATTTTATTATCCTCATCTACAAGCAAAGGGAAGGGGAGCTCGAATTTCCGAACAAATTTTTGATGTGATAGAGCAGAGTCACCAGAAATTCCTAATATAGTTGTTTTCTTTTTCTTGAATTCATTCCAAAGATCCCGAAAGCCACAAGCTTGTGCTGTGCAACCTGGTGTATTGTCCCGAGGATAAAAATAGAGTAGGTATCTCTGCCCCATTAAGCTTTTGTAAGAAAACTCTCTTCCTTGTTCGTCTGTAGTCAAGAAGGCTGGGGCTTTGTCTCCAGTACAAAGAGGGGAAACCTGTATCATTTTTATTCCGTTTTTGAAAAACTCGCAGTTTTACCAACCATAGCGACCAGAACGATAGGGAATTCATCCTCTAGTTTCTTGGCTTGTTCGAGACGTGCTTGTTTTTCTGAAGCGAGTTTGATCTTGAGCAACGAGTCGTTTTCGAGCAACCGCCTGATTTCAGAAAGCAAGGTTGGGGTTAGGCCTTTTTTACCTACCTTGATATCGACTGGGCGAGTTTTCGCTTCGGACTTGAGGTTCCCTCTCTCTTTTCCTGAAAGAATTTTTGTCATCCTATGGTTTCCGTTTTTTCAATAGAAAATCGAGTACCGACGAGCTGTCCTCAGTGGCTTTGACTTTTTCGTTTGCATAGAGAACCTTTCCCGCTTTGGACAGGAGAAAGGTCCATCTCTTCGTAGTGACGCCACGGTTGAGTGTGAACTTTTCACCTTTGACGAAACGGTCAATAGTGCCTCCTTTGCCAACGGGAACCCCAAAGCTTTTGGCCACCTTACCGTTTGGGTCAGCCAGGAGAGTGAAATTGAGGTTTTCCGCTTCTTTGAACAGGGCAAGGTTTTCCGGTTGATCTCCGCTGATCCCGACAACTTCGACGTCCATCTTCTTCCATTTTGCCTTGTCATCGCGGAAGGAGCAGGCTTGCTTCGTGCATCCACCGGTCATCGCAGCGGGGTAAAAATAGACCAAAAGAAGCTTTTTTCCGAGGAAACTCTCCGAATCCCAAGGCTTACCCTGATCGTCTGTGGCTTTGAATGAGGGAACCTTGTCTCCGATTTCCAATGCAGCAAGGTTCGTCGAATAAAGGAAAGCTATAAGAACGGAAAGGTGGATGAGATGTTTTTTCATTGGGGGATCAATCTGATCACTGTTCTAGAAGAGAACAAGGCTTATTTTGAAATTACCAGGCGATTTCCACTCCGTCTTCGCCCAGAAAGATTCCTGAATCTCCAGGTTGCAGGTTGTTGAGAGTCTGAAGCATCAATCGAACGGATTCGTTTACTTCGTATTTGGCATCACTTCCTCCCATCTCGGTCCTTACCCATCCCGGACTCATTGATATTACCCGGATTCCGATCGCCGATAAGTCGATAGCGGATTGCTTAGTCAGCATGTTGAGGGCTGCTTTTGAACATTGGTAGGCAATGGCACCACCCAATTGAGTGTTTCCTCTCAGGCTGATCGATCCTAACCGAGAAGAAAGGTTCACCACGAGTGGTTGTTCTGATCTGCGGAGGCATGGAATGGATGCCCTCAATACCATGAGCGCACCGATGAGATTAGTTCGGTACACTTTTTCAAGGGAATCAAAGGTTACGGCATTCAAATCAGTCCAATCAATGATTCCAGCATTATTGAGAAGCAAATCGATCTTCTCATTGTCATCGGAAAGCTTCTTAAAGCAAGATACGACCGACTCTTCGTCGTCGACCGCTAATTCAACCAAATAAAGGTGGTCAAATTCCTTCTGCAATTCCCCAAGTTCAGTCGCTGCTTCCAAGTTTCTGCAGCCTGCCATAATCTTGTTTCCCTCTTTGAGCAGTTGCTTTGTGAGTTCAAGTCCGATTCCGCGGTTTGCACCAGTAATGAAAATGGTGTTCATGTAAATTATTAAATTCGAAAGATGACAATCTGACAAGAGGAAGAGCCACTTTTGCTTGATCACTCGCTTTTGACTCGCTTCAGATATCGGGATTGATAGCCTTTGGAATTTTACCGTTACTTTATGAAATTGAACAAACTTGGGAATTCAGACCTCCAGCTTTCGCAGATAGGTATGGGGACTTGGGCCATCGGCGGTGGTGATTGGGGCATGGGTTGGGGAGATCAGGACGAGAGGGAATCTGTTCAGGCCATAATCGAAGCTCTTGAGCAGGGTATCAATTGGATTGATACGGCTCATGCCTACGGATTTGGAGTATCCGAGGAAGCCGTTGGCAAGGCGCTTAGGGAATGGAAGTCCGATGAAATTATTGTTGCTACCAAATGCGGGGTTCTTCCTCAAGAGAACAACAAGCCCAAGAGGTTTATTTCTTCTTCCACTATCCGAGAAGAAGTGGAGGGCTCGCTCAGGCGGTTGGGGCGTGACTGGATTGATCTTTACCAAATTCATTGGCCGGAACCTCTTGAGAACTTGGCAGAATCTTGGGAGACTTTACAAGATCTACGAAAAGAAGGTAAGATTCGTTGGGCTGGGGTTTGCAATTGCTGGAAAGAAGAGCTTGACCTGCTTGATTCAATCGAAGCAGTTACTTCGAACCAGCCGATGTACAGCATGCTTTCCCGAGAAATTGAGCGAGAAGTTTTACCTTGGTGTGGAAGCAAAGGAACGGGCGTTCTCGTTTACAGCCCAATGCATTCCGGTCTTCTTACGGGAAAGGTTTCCCGGCAGTGGTTGGACAATTTACCAGATAATGATTGGCGGAAGCATAAAAAGGACCATCCCGTGGTGAGTCCTTTACAAAGCGAGGAGGGCATGAATGCATTTTTGGCATTTCAAGACAGCTTGAAGGGCATCGCCCTTGCTAATGGAAGAACAATCGGTCAGTTGTCTGTGGCATGGGCCTTGCACCGTGAAGAGGTAACTTCGGCAATCGTCGGTGCCCGTCGACCCGGTCAGATTATAGAGACGGTCCAAGCGGCCGAAAAGGAGTTGACCGAAGAAGAGGCTGGGGGGATTGTCAAGTGTCTGAAACAATTTAAAGAAAGAAGTAAAAGTGCCTGAAGATCCGAAACCAAATGAGGACGCAGAACCCGCCAAAGAATCGACTGCTCCTCCCGCCAAAAAGCCTGCACGTCGTAGACGAAAGCCTGCAAGGCGGGAAGAAACTCAAGTTGCACCTGCTAAAGCGACCGGGCCTGTAAAGCAAACACCCGTTCCGTCGGCTGCTAGGCCTCCAACTCAGAACAAAGAGACTTTCCAGTATGAAGTAAAACCTACCGTTCGTTACCTTGCCGAGCTCAAGGGAAAGAGAACGATTGTCGGGTTGACTGCTTATGATGCGATCATGGGAAAGTTGATTTCAGATGCCGGAGTCGACTTCATTTTGGTTGGAGACTCCGTGGGGACTACTCTTTTAGGGTATGATACGACGATTCCAGTTACGATCGACGATATGGTTCGTCACACTTCTGCCGTCAGGCGATCGGAGCCGAGGTGTCTCCTTGTCGCGGACCTTCCTTTTGGTGAAGCTAGCATGTCTTTTGATCGATTGCTTGAATCTTGCAGGAGGCTCATGCAAGAAGGTGGTGCGGATGCAGTCAAAGTAGAGGGAGGCCGAGATTTGGCGGATGATATCGAGAAGCTTGTTGCGACGGGCATTCCCGTACTCGGGCACATCGGGTTGCTCCCTCAAACGGTCAAAGCCATCGGAGGCTATCGGAAATTCGGAGCCGAAAGAGATGAGGCCGAAAGCCTTTATACTGATGCCATAAGTTTGGAAGAAGCGGGATGCTTTGCTATCATCGCAGAAATGATTGAAAGCAAAGTGGCTACTGAGTTAGCCAACCAAATTAGTCCGCCTCTCATCGGGATTGGGAGTGGACCCAATTGTGATGGGCAGATTTTGGTTACTCAAGATTTACTTGGTTTGACGCTCAAAGGTATACCTTCTTTTGTTTCCCCTTATGCCAATCTAGCTAGGGACGCTTCAGCTGCCTTGACCAGATATGTAGGAGACATTCGGAAAAAAAGAAAGTAATGCGAATATGAATTTTTGTGTTTTAGGGGCCGGTGCCTGGGGCACTGCAATGGCGGTGTATCTTTCTAAAATTGGTCACGCCGTTTCCTTAGTTCCAAGGCGGATGGAGCATGCTCTCGCTCTTTCTTCGGAGCGTGAAAATAAGGACTACCTGCCGGGAATAGAGTTTGATTCCGACTTGCAGATTGGATGTGCATTACGTCCGGTGCTGATGGAATGCGATTATGTCTTTTTTGCCTGTCCATCCCATGCTCTCAGGGAGACTTGCCGCAAGGTTGCGGAGCATAAGGAAGATTCATGGAAATTCCGGGGAGCCATTGCACTGTGCAAGGGGCTTGAGCCTAAATCCAATCTCTTCGCTCACGAGGTCATGCAAGAGGAATTAGGCGATGAAGTCGGTTCAGGTTACTTAACGGGACCGAGTCATGCTCATGATGTAGCGACTGGGAAACCCGCTGCGATGGTTCTTGCTCTGAATTGTGAGCCTAAAGAAGTAATTGAGCTCCAAGCGAGCCTGAGTTCTAACTCGATGAGGATTTATCGATCCGATGACCGGATTGGAGTTGGGTTGGGTAGTTGCCTCAAGAATGTGTACGCGATTGCAACGGGACTATCAGATGGTCTAGGTCTCGGGGACAATGCCCGGGCTGCTTTGCTCACACGCAGCATGAACGAAATGATGGCCCTTGGCGTTGCATTGGGTGGGGAAAGCGAAACCTTCTTTGGTCTTGGCGGTTTTGGTGATTTGATCGGAACTTGTATGGGTGAGTGGAGCCGTAACAGAATGTTTGGCTTAGCCTTGGCAAAGGGAGCGAAGCCCGAGGGAGTCATCCGATCTCAAAAGACCGTGGTGGAGGGTTATTTTGCAACCGCCTGCTTCTTCGAGAAATGTCGGGATTGCGGCGTGGATATGCCGATCCTCACTGAAATGTATTCCATTCTCCACGATGGCAAGGCTCCCTTAATCGCAATTTCGGACTTGATGGGGCGTGATCTTAAGGCGGAATCGGCAATCGAATAACCGATTGCCATAAGGACTAATAACTGCCACTGTTTTAGCCGTGAACTCGGCAACCAGACCAAAACTGGAAGCACCGGGAAAGGCTTCCCGGATTTTGCTTCATTCTTGCTGCGCCCCATGTGAGGGCGAGGTGTTGGAGACATTGCTTGAATCCTCCCTTCAACCTACCGTCTTCTTTTACAATCCGAATATACACCCCAAGCGCGAATATGATCTGAGGAAATCGGAGGACAAGAAGTTCTGCGACAAGGTAGGTGTTGAGCATGTGGACGCTGATTACGATGTGCGTAATTGGTTTGAGCGCGTCAAGGGTCTAGAGTGGGAACCGGAGCGAGGGTCCCGTTGTACTGAATGCTTTGATATGCGGTTCGAGCGAACTGCTTTGTATGCTCATGAACATAAATTTTCCGTGTTTTCCAGCAGCTTAGGACTTTCACGATGGAAGAATATGGTCCAGATTAATGGCTGTGGCGAGCGAGCTGCCGCTCGTTATGAAAACCTCATTTACTGGACTTACAATTGGCGCAAGGCTGGTGGTTCTCAACGGATGATCGAAATCTCAAAACGGGAAAAATTTTATCAGCAGGAATACTGTGGGTGTGTTTTTTCCTTAAGAGATACAAATAAGTGGCGGACGGCTAAAGGCAGAAAGGAGATCGCGATTGGCGAAACCTTCTACGGTCCGCCTAAGGAATGAACAGTTTTCGTATTTCTTGCCATGTTCCCAATTATTCCCAATAGAAATTGTAATGTCTGATTCTTTAGTATGGAAATCCTTGCTCGAAGAAGCCCGGTCGGTTGCTTCGAAGGAACGAATCTTGTCAAAGGTGTTGACGGAGTATGTTCTGGAACGTCAATCACTCGGAGATGCTTTGAGTTGGCGATTGGCATCTCGCCTGGCCAAAGGTTCTGTCCCCGAGACTGATTTACGTGAACTTTTCAATGAATGCCTTCATCAGTCCGATGAGCTATTGGAGTGCGTGGAGCACGATTTGGAGGCTGTGCGCGAAAGAGATCCGGCTTGCGGGGATTTTCTTAGTCCTTTTCTTTACTTCAAGGGATTTCAGGCCTTATGTGCTTATCGTGTCGGGCATTACTTATGGAAGAACGATCGTAGGGACCTTGCACTTTATCTGCAAAGTCTTATTGCCGTGGTCTACTCGGTTGATATTCATCCCGCTGCCGTCATTGGAAAAGGTATTTTACTTGATCATGCGACTGGTTTTGTGGCTGGAGAAACGACCGTTATCGAAGATGATGTTTCTATCTTGCACGAAGTTACGCTAGGCGGAACTGGAAAAGACCGTGGTGATAGGCATCCCAAAATTCGTTCGGGCGTACTCATCGGGGCAGGTGCTAAGATCCTCGGGAATGTCGAAGTTGGCGAAGGTGCTAGGGTAGGGGCAAGTAGCGTTGTTTTGACCGATGTTCCCCCTCACGTCTCGGTTGCGGGGGTTCCCTCGAAAGTTGTTGGCAAGGTAATGGAAGATTCTCCTTCTTTGGCTATGGACCATTCCCTAGAAAACATGAGAGAGTACGAATCAGGAGGCGGGATTTGATTGCTTAAGTCACTTTTTTTCCCTCGTAGTTGACGAAGTATTTTTTTTAAACTAGGTATTTCACATGCATACCAAATCGAGTGAACCTTCCTCCCAAAAAAAGGTCAAAGACGAGGACTCAAATCACGATGTTTCTGATAATGCTCCTCTCAAGCCCAAGACAAGCAAAAAGATAGAGGATCTTGAGGTCAAGGACGCCCAATTAATCTTTCAGGCGGTCTGGCATGAGCTTGAGGAAGATGTTGGAGTTGAAAACCTTCGTTTCCCAGCTGAGATTTTCTGGCTCAATGGTTCTCCTGGGGCAGGAAAAGGTACACAAACTGCCTTTATTATGGAGTTTCGTGACCTCACCGAAAAGCCCATTATCGTAAGTGAGTTATTGAAGTCTCCGGAAGCTCTAAAAAAAATGGATGCCGGCATGCTAGCAGGTGATCGCGAGGTGACGAGGCTTGTTTTACGAAGTCTTCTAAACCCATGTTACGAGAGTGGTGCAATCGTCGATGGTTACCCAAGGACCAAAACCCAAGTCGAGTGCTTGAAGCTCTTTCACGGTAGATTAAGTGAGTTGAGGAGTAAGTATTTTGGGACCTTTCAAGAAGAACAGTTTCCGAAACCGAGGTTTCATATTATCATGCTCTTCATTGATGAGGAAGAGAGCGTAAGAAGGCAGCTTTTACGTGGCCAGCGCACCATGGAACACAATGCGGAAGTCGATGCATCGGGAGTGGGCGAAAAAAGAGAGGTCAGGAAAACGGATTTGGATGATGAGGCTGCACACCGGCGTTACAAGACCTTCAAGGAATCAACTTATGATTCCCTGACCACATTGCGGGAAGTCTTTCACTACCATTTTATTAATGCTCATGGTACGGTCATTGAAATTCAGCAGCGAATCATTCAGGAGCTCAAATACCAAAGTTCTTTGGAGTTGGATGAAGCTACCTATGATCGAATCTCCACTATCCCCTTGGCCCAGAAACTTTCCTTGCACGCCCGGCAACTACTCGTACACCGTTTGGATTCGTACGAAAAGTTTCACTCCGAACTTTTCGGACAAGTCGTGGACTTGATCAAGTCGAAATTCTTTCCCATCGTTGAAAAGCATTCCATATCTGGTTTGGCCTACATTAATTCCGAAGATCCTGTCTTTGCTGAACCTCTTGCTATTGCGATTCTTATCGATGTTTTTACCGAACGGGGTTTTACAGCCGTTGTCGATATTAGGAAAATGGAAGTGCCCGAGCGAATCGATCCCAAATCCTACGAGATCATTAATCATGTGAAGAAGGTTTATCGAGTGAGAATTAACTTTCCTGGTTCTAAGATCAGACGGGGATTGTAAGACTGCTGTTTGTTGGTTAAATACTCAATCATGGATCCACGATATTCTTCGTTGGCGGACAATCTTGTCAGTCATTCAACCAATCTCCAAAAGAATGAAAAGGCGCTTATTCATGCGTTCGATGTTCCCGAGCAAATCACTCTTGCATTGATTCGGGCGGTCCGGAGTAGGGGAGCTATTCCCTTCGTTCTCCTTGAAAATAGCCGAATTGGAAGGGAATGTGTACTTGGAGGTAGCGACGCTCAGTTTGAAACGACACTTTCATGGGAGATGGAGAGAATGAAGTCCATGGATGCCTACATTGCCTTGCGAGGGTCATCTAATGTTTTTGAAAATTCGGACCTTCCCCAAGAAGACATGAAAAAGGCTATGAAAATTCTCAAGCCAGTTCTCGATTGGAGGGTAAAAAAGACCAAATGGTGCGTATTGCGTTGGCCCACTTCTTCCATGGCTCAGCAAGCCAAGATGAGTACGGAGGCCTTTGAGGATTTCTTTTTCGATGCTTGCTGCATGGACTACTCCAGGATGACCGAGGGCATGGCTGCCCTCGAAAATAGAATGCGTGAAGCCGAGGATGTTCGAATAACTGGCCCTGGGACTGATTTGACTTTTTCTCTCAAGGGAATCAATGCCGTTGCCTGTGGAGGGACCCATAATATACCTGATGGCGAGGTCTTTTCTTGCCCTGTCCGAGATAGTGTGGAGGGAATGATTACCTACAACGCGGATACTATTTACCAGGGGACTTCCTTCTCGGACATAAGCCTGAAGTTCAGTGCCGGAAAAATCATTGAGGCAACCGCTTCTTCCAACGAAGAAAAATTATCCGAAATTCTCGATTCCGACGAGGGGGCACGATTTATTGGTGAGTTTGCAATTGCATTCAACCCCATCATCCGAGAGCCGATGCTTGATATACTCTTTGACGAGAAAATCGCCGGTTCCTTTCACTTTACTCCTGGTCAAGCCTATGATGAAGCGAACAATGGTAATAAATCTCAAGTTCATTGGGATATGGTGAATATTCAGAGACCCGAGTACGGAGGAGGGGAGATTTGGTTTGACGGTGAATTGGTCCGCAAAGATGGGGAATTTCAAGTAGAAGACTTGGCCAAGCTGAATACGGAATATTTACTCGGAGATTCCTGAATGCCGTATGACGGATCTTTCGGTCACTCGAGAATTGATCCAGTCGTTGCCAAAGACTGAAACTCATTTACATATCGAAGGGGCCCTCCCATGGGAATTGCTGGAGAAAAAGAATCCGTCCAAGTATGCGAAGCAACCCGCTTTCCGAGATGAAGCCTTTCGTTACGATAGTTTCGAGCAGTTTGAATCAATCTTGATCGAGCATGCCTTGGATTGGTTCGACTCACCCGACAGTTATCATGAGGCTGCGAAATTGATCTTCTCCAAGCAAGTAGAGCAGAATGTCAAGTATGTTGAAATAAGCTTTCACGCTGGAATGATGGAATTTCTCAAAATTCCAGGTGAGGAGATTCTGCAAGCCATTCTTTCTGCGGTCCCTCCCCAATTAGAAGTTCGTGTTTTTCTCGGAATCAGTAGGAATGCATACACGCCTTATCTAAGTCCCCTTTTGGAGAACGCAATCAAAGAGTGGGATTCGTTAAGCGGGATCGATTTGCACGGGCTCGAATCCTTGCCCATGGAAGCATGGACCCAACCATTTTGGGAACGGGCCTCTTCCTATGGGAAAAAACTCAAAGCTCATGCGGGGGAATTTGGCCCGGCAGAAAATGTAGGTCATGCGGTTCTTGAGTTAGGAGTTAGGCGTATACAGCATGGTATTCGGTCATCGGAATCGGAACAAACGATGAAGCTTTTACTCGACGAGGGAGTGACTTTAGATCTATGCCCAATCAGTAATTACAAGCTTCGGGTCGTTGATAAATGGGAGAATCACCCCATTCGAAGTTTTATGGAGAAGGGAATTTCATGCACCATAAGTACGGATGACCCCTTATCTTTTAACAATAGCCTGAATCAGGAATATGAGCTTTTAGTAAAAAGGGTGGGTTTTACTGCTCATGAAATCGGTCATTTGGCCCAGAGTGGTTTCGATGTGGCGGACATGGATACGGAGAAAATCACGACCTTTCAAAGCCAAATTAACGAGTTGGTCGAAGAGGCTTTTCCTTTTGATGACTGAAAAACGCTTTCTTTGCCCAGAAGGTCCGGTGGAACGGGCTGACAAGGTTTTGGCCTTGGCGTTTCCAGAGACAAGCCGTTCCAGGATCAAACGGGCAATCGAGGAGGGCAAAATCCGGCGCGAAGACGGGAGTCCACTTGATCCGAAAAGCAAACTGGCTCCCGGAGAGTTTTTGATGGTGGATCTTACGCCTGTTCAAAAGCAAATCCATTCCCCTGCCTCCATCCCCCTTTCAGTCCTTTTTGAGGACGAGGATTTGATCGTGATCAACAAAGCTTCGGGTATGGTAGTTCATCCCGGAGACGGCACAGGAGAAGATACCTTGGTGCACGCCCTTTTGCATCATTGTCCAGATTCGATTTGCCCGATCGGGCTTCCCGATCGTCCTGGGATCGTTCATCGCCTGGACAAAGAAACAAGCGGCGTCATGGTTGTGGCCAAGACGGAAAAAACCTATCATGGGCTGGTCGCACAATTTGCTCAAAGAACGACGGGGAAAGTGTACCACGCACTCGTCGCTGGTCATGTTCATCCAAGAGAAGGAGAGCTTTCTCTTCCTGTCGGACGCCACCCGAAGATTCGAGTCAAGATGGCGGTTGTCGAAAAAGGTGGTAAGCCAGCTCACACCCAGTGGAAGACGCTTTCTTCATACAAGGAAAAGTTCACCTTAATCGAGTGTTTGATTACCACCGGCAGAACCCATCAGATTCGGGTTCACCTTTCCTCCTTAAATCATCCGCTAGCGGGTGATTCCACATACGGGTACAAAGCGACCAAGAACGACGGGTATACTTTTGCCCGAGTTATGTTGCATGCTCAGTTCTTGAGCTTCCTTCATCCTAAGTCTGAAGCTAGGCTTTCGTTTTCCGCTCCGATTCCAGATGATTTTGAATCGGCTCTTTCGACACTCACCTTACTTTGACTGTAGAAGTTTCTGAGTGCCTCGCGGTTTAAGTTGCCTAAGACAGGCAGGAGGTTATGGCCGAAAAGGCTTCCTCAGGGTCATCCACGATCTTGAACAAATCAACATCTCCGGGGGAGATCACTCCCCATTTGACGAAATGGTCAAAATTGATCAAACCTTCCCAGAATTCCCTGCCGTAAAGAAACACGGGGAGTTTCTTATCGAGCTTTCCCGTTTGGGCGAGCGTGAGTGTCTCGAAGAGTTCATCCATCGTACCAAAACCACCTGGGAAGACCACAATGGCTTTTGCGTGGTAAAGAAAATAGAATTTTCGAATGAAAAAGTAGTGGAATTCGAAAGAAAGTTCCGGTGTTGCATATTCATTAACGCCCTGTTCGAAGGGCAGACTGATTCCAAGTGCAACTGATTTCCCGCCGGCCTGATGAGCCCCTTTGTTTGCAGCCTCCATCATTCCTGGTCCACCACCGGAGCATATTAGGTGTCGATCTTTGGGGGTCTTCATGCCGAGCGACCACTTCGTTAAGCGTTCGGAAAGCTCGACGGCTTGATCGTAATACTTGGAAAGACGCAGAATTCTTTCTTTCTTAAGAATTTCTTCTGTCTGTTCTTCTGTCCTGTCTCCAGGCTCTTGGGAGAATTTTTCAAGAAGTGTATTCAAGTCCGCTTGTGCTTGTTTTGAATCCTTGGAACGGGCGGAACCAAACAAAACAATCGTGTTTTCCACATCGTGCTCCTTCAAGCGAACATCTGGTTCAATGAGTTCGCATTGAACCCGGATTGGACGAGCGTGTGGGCTTTGAAGGAAATTTGAATTGTCGTATGCTTTGGAGGGTTTGTTCATTCGATCATCTTTGTTTGTCGTGGGAGAAATGAAAAGAGCAAACGCACATTATCGAAAAAAAAGCATTCTTTTGCTAAAGTCATGGCATGAAGGGTCGACTATGTCTCTTAGTTGCATGGATGCAGCTCTAATTAATCGAGGTTCAGTCCACAGGAGGTCGACTAGAATCACAGCCGTCAAACAGTGTCCCAGGGCACTAATCTATATTCGTTGTGATTTTATTCAAAGACTACATCCAAGAAGACATTAACACTTCCACCGAACCTTCTAATTCAGGCTTCGTTCATTCCAAATCGGATTCAATTGTCGATTTTCCTTCCCAGGACACTTCAAAAGAGTGCTCAAGAGAAGAAATTGGAAAATGGGTAGACAAACTAATGGCAATGCCCGATGAGGTAGGCGTTCTGCACGGGGCTTCGGACTTAGTAGATGATCCTTTTCTTGCAGTGGCTTCCAAAATTTGGAACGAAGAAATTAGCTAGGCTGAATTTTTCTTTTCGGATACTCGAAATCAAGGAGCTTGCAGGTTCCTTCTTTCAATTTCTTCCAGCTATCCACTCGGAGCTCAAGAATTACAATTCCGCAAGTAGGGACATTAGGTATGCTCAGTTGAGCAAGGAGGTTTGACAGGTGCGTGATAGTCGGATTGTGGAAAACTAGTGCGAGTGAATTCACTTCGTCTGGAACACGATTGATAATTTCCAAAGAGGATGAAGCAGATGCACCATATAGTTCCACTTCAATCTCGATCGTATGTTTTTTCCACCAAAGTTGGCTCATGATTTCTGCTGTTTCCCTTGCCCGCAAGGCCTGGGAGCAAAGGATCTTTTCTGGACTGGGCCAGTTTTTTTCCATTCTTTCGGCAACCCTTGGGGCATCTATGTTTCCCCGATCATTGAGGGGACGCTCCAGGTCGTCGAGTTCGGGTATGGACCAAGATGATTTTGCGTGGCGGATGAGGAATAGCGTTTTCATGGTTCTTATGGAAATAGAACAGTCTTTTTCTGTTTACGTGCAAGGGGTCAATCGTAATTATTGGTCAATGAAAGCTTACCCAGCGACCTTGCTTTTTGTCCTTTTGTTTTACTCTGGATGTTCGGACGACGGTGCGACTGAAATTCCTCAAGAGAAGCCTTTTGTCGAATCGACGGATGAACCAGTTGAACTCAACGCTAGCGTCCGTCCAGAGAAAACATTTGTTTCTTCCGACCGAGACCTTGATGACATCATGGGAGATTTTGCAAGTTCGATCGATACCTACCCGGTGATTGATCAAGCCGAAACCTTTGTCCGGAAAAATGGAAGAACTTATAGAAGAGGGTTGGAGGACGAGCCTTTCAACGGTACCGTTGTGCAGATGTTTCCCGATGGTAGTTTATCTCTGAGCACGACTTTCTATCAAGGTAAACCTCATGGGTTCCAGAAGAGGAATTTTCCGAATGGGGTCATGGCCATGGAAGTCTTTTTTGATAAGGGAATCCTTTCTGGTACCAAGACCAGAAGGTGGGAAAACGGCATAATTAGGGAAGAGGAGTATTGGAGCGATGGGAAGTTCAAGGGACGCAGGCTTTGGGATTCTGACGGAAGGATGACGAGGGAAGAAATGGTCTCCGAAAATTGAGCCTTTTACTTTTCGATTTCCTTAATCTTATCAAGATAATTGCCCAAGTCTCCGATCCGTAGGATCGATAAGTTATTAAAAACTTCTCTTCTTTCGATTTCCCTGATCATCTCAAAGGAATCATCGGAAAGGCTATCAGGAACCACTACCACCAAATGTCTGGCTCGAAGTCTAAAATTGGTGTTACTCAGGGTGTTCATCATAACAAGTTCTTCACGCTCGTCCCATGTATTTTTGACCTCTATTCCTAGCGTCAGCGAAGGAACCCATAAATCCGTCTCACCTACCACATATCTCTTATCGAACTTTATGTTTCTCAAATTCAGTTTGTGCTCACAAATATGAATGAGGTCCATGATACTCGCTGAATTGGTAACCAGCGAATCTCTTTCTTTAGATACCAAGGAAGAGAGATAGGAGTTAAGGTCTCCACGATGGAGCATTTGCATGCGTTCGCGGGCAAAGTTCCTAAGCTCTGGTTCGGGGAATAGGGCACTAAGCGATGGTTCCTGCTGAGGGGGGGCGAATCCGCTCTGAGTGGCCCTTTTTTCAACCCCGTGAATGGTCGTTTCGAGGTCTTGTGGAAAAGAAAGTGGATGAATACTCAAGTGGTAGTTTCCTTGTTTTCGGCACAATTCACTGAGCTGTTCCCGGACCCACATAGCCATAAAAAAAGCTTCTTTGTTCGTCTCAAATCCTTTCTCTTGAAAACTTTGAATCTTTTGACGATAAGCCGTTACCGCCTTGTCATAAAAGTCGTACGGTCCATCCACACGGTTTGCCTCCGCGGCAAGTTCTTCAAGAAGGTCTCTGTCATCTTTCCAATCCCGTCTTCTCCGGTGGTAAACAGGAGTGCCTATAGTAGAGGCTTTTGGTCGCTTGAAACTGGAGGAATCGTCCACTGTTGAAAGGGTAAAGTTGACATAACGCTTAATCGGTCTTGACCATAAAGCAACCTTTTAAAGGGTTTGCCCTACGACCTTGCCATTACTTCGGAATAGCGTAGGATAAACTAATGGTAAAAATACAGATATTCGGTCTGATATTTTCGATTTTGTTTAGAGGCTTGTTTGTCTGCCTTGGGAATGTACCAGTAAGCACCAACTCATCCCAAACCGATCAAAATGGGACTTCATCGCCTTCGCAAATTATCCGAGTGATTCAACCCGGCGTCTTTGATGTCCAAACCAGAGAATTTATTGTGCGAATGAGGGCTTGGGGAGTTGGGTTCCCTCAACGGGGTCAACCTGGCTACGATCAGGCAATTTCTTACACTGAAAACAAACTTGTTTCCACAAAACCTGAGTTCAGGATTAAAAGGGAATTCGATGAAAAGAATTTAAAGGTCACCGAAGTTTTGCTTTTGGATGGAAGTCTCAATTTTAGCCGAGATGCGATCGCCCTAGGAGTGGGTTGGCATTTGGAAAAGGAAACAAACAGGTACGGCCCTTTCTTACTGGCTCAATTAAAAGCGAAACGGGCTAACGCAGGGATTTGGGCAAATAATTTCAATTATTCGCAAATAGTCGATCCCTTTGTCCGCCCAAGCCCAAACTTGCCCGGTTTGTTGAACAGGCGAGACACTTTTGTACCAGGTTTGAGCTTCTGGGTGACGAGTTTCGGCAAAATTCACAGACCTGGTTGTTCTTTTTATCAAAGAGGGCGAGGTGTTCTTTCATCTCAACCTAGTGGTACGGATTGTAGGATTTGTGGTGGAAGAAAGCCGAAATGACTGCAAACACAATTCTTTCCCAGGTTTCCAATCGGAGAATTTATTTTTCTGCATAATTTAAATTTTCACATCTTTACGTTGGGAATTTTAGTGCTATGAATAATGTGATTATCAATGTACACACCACAACTATCAGAATTCCCTGAATTTTCTTTGGAACGCCTTCTTGTCACTTGCTTTGGTCATACACCTTCCGCAAGATTAAAGACTTGTATTCTAATCGACCTTCCTGACCTTACCTTGATGGTCGATCACCGTTTCCTCAATGAGGATGGTTTCGAAGTTCAAAAGCGTGCCCATGATGTCTTTCTCAAAAAGCTCAAAGAAGGAGTTTCTGAGAAAATGGGTTACTCTTCGAATGATTTTTTTGCTTTCAAGGCAACGGGTGGAAGCAATCTTGATCCGGAGGATGACCTCATTGATATTGAGGGAAATTCTCTCACTTTTACAAAAGATATTTGCCCAAATTACGACCTGATACTGGCCATCACTGACTATTCTCTCACCGCACCATTAACAGCGATGGCAAAGGAGCATGGTTTTCGTGGTGCAACCCTCCACGGTGTAAACGACATTATTCTCAATTCAGGGCTTTCGGTTGATTACGAAGTAATAAGTAAACAAGCTGAGCTTTTCCGTTCTGTTTTGGACAAATCGGATGCCTTTGAATTAGATTTCCACTGCTTAGGCTCCGACTTTACCCTCAAAATCGATTGCGACGCTCAAGTTGCACAAAAAAGTCATGGTCTATGCCCTCCTGGCAAACCTGATGTTGCGAATCTTCCAGCAGGTGAGGTTTATTTTGTCCCCAAAGGCGCTTCAGGTTCTTTTCCATTCCGTTTCTCAGATGGTACTTTGGCCAGCATGAGAGTTTCCGATGGAGCAATTGTCGAAGCTACCTTACTGCGAGGAGATGAAGAATTAGTCACCCAAAGAAATTTACAATTAAAGCAAGATCCAGCAACGGGGATCCTCGGCGAACTTGGATTCGGTACCCAATTACTTCCTTTTTCCGGCAAGGATATCCAAGATGAGAAAATTCTTGCTACCTGCCATGTGGCGACTGGACGAAGCGATCATTTGGGCGGAACCTTGACCCCAGAACTCTTCAACTCCCGTCAGAATGCCTCTCACGACGACATTCTGTATGCCCCACCTAAGACGCCTGAAATAACAGTTACCCAAGTTCGAATGCACAAGAATGGTGATTCTGTTTCTATTTTGGAAAACTTTGAGCCCACACCTTACCTTCTCCAACAACTTGAATCCGAATACCCAGTGGAACGATTTACAAGTGGGGTGTCTTAAGCCCTTCATATTTATCCTTGGGACTTATTTGATTATGTCGCCAATGGTATGGGGGTTTCGACCTGTCCCTCGTGCACCAAGTGCTCCATCGATTAAGCAGGTCCGTTCAGTCCCCCGTTTTTCCAATTTCAAGAGAGCTCCACGAGCTCCCCAAGCTCCGATCTCGACCAAGGCTCGTTTTGCACCTAGAGCTCCCCTGCCTAAAAGCGTAACACTCGCAAAGAGACCCCGACAAGTCAAGCGACCCAAACCTGTTCGGATGGTTCCCGTGATAAAGCGTGCCCCTACTTCTCGACGAGTTCCTTTCGTTCGAGCCGTCCCCAAACGCAGATAGTAAGTTTCATTACCTTTCTGGTCTAGAAAGCCGTTCAGATGCGGTTTCTTAAAAGTTGCTTTTTCATTATTTTTCTAGGACATTGATGATATGTCGGAGCAGCCCAACCCACATGCTCTTTTTCTTCCAAGAAATTGGTACCGTCAGCTTTTGTTGCTGACTGTTTTTTTGTTGGCTGATTTTCCTTCAGTGGGGAATGCACAAGCCTTCGACGGTCGGTTCACTCATAACTTTTCACTTGAATGGAATGGGTCTTCTTTTCAAGTCAATGGTTTTCCTGGTCAGGCTTTTCCAAACCTCAACCTGTACGAGAATCATTACTATGTTTTTGAAAATAATTCCTCAAATGGAGCCGTTCTTAGTATCGCGGAGAACAACCAGACTTCCTATGGCAAGCCTGACCTTTGGAATAAGTTGACCTTAATGGATGAATACAGCCTTTTCGTTCCAGACTCGAATACTTCGAGAACCCTTTATTACTTTAACCCCGTTTTAAACGCGAGCACTGGTCAATTAACTGTTCTTCCCTACGATTCCTCGCTTATACACCCAAACCTTAGCCTTGATGATTCCCGATTTGGCCATGCCCTGCAAGTAAATGACTGGAACCAAACAATCGTTGGAGCTCCCGGTCAGGGGACCTTGGATGGTGCCCTTTATATTTACGACCGGGAAACAAACGGTAGTTTGACTCAGCGTCAGATCATCCTTCCAGCTACAGTCGACGGTCAACTGGGGGCGTCCTTGGATGTGGATGCCGAATTTCTTGTGGCAGGTGCTCCTGACGAGTCTGGCTTTCAGGGAAAGGCTTACATCTATAAGAGGGAGTCTAACGGAAGCTATCTTCTTTTAGAAAGCCATGCTGCTCCTTTGCCGACCATAGGAGACAGTTTTGGTTGGGGGTTGGCTATCGATGGATCCCGTATGTTGATTGCTTCCTTGCAACGAGAAAACTCAGGAAGCGGAAAAGTAAATTATTATCAAAAAAATGTAAATGACACTTGGTCTTTTCTCTCTTCATTTTCTTCCGACGACAATCAAAGCGGGGATGAATTTGGTCATGACTTAGATTTGGATGGAGGTCATTTGATTGTCGGTTCTCCCCTGTCGGACGGGGATGGAAATAATTCAGGTGCGGCTTACATATACGAATTCAACGGATCCAATTGGACACAGACTCAAAAACTTGCCCCTGCTAGTCTTTCGGTCGACGACAAATTCGGTTATTCTGTGGCCTTATCTGGTAACATTGCATTTGTGGGGGCAGTGAATGGGGACTCCAATGTTTCGAATACCGGTTGCGTATATGTTTTCGAAAAGATCTCAGGTGTTTGGACAGAGCAAGCTAAGATCGTTCCACCTAATCTTACCCCCAATCAGCTTTTTTCATCGAACTTGGATGTTTTCGATAACCTTCTTATGGTTGCAGCCCCACAAGCCGGTGAAGATGGTTTCGCCTATATTTACCGGATGGATGGAAATTCGAGTCAATGGAATCTTCGATCCTCCCTGGATTGCAAAGCCGCTCTTTCGGCGAATCAAGATGTGACATCGATTTCGATCACAAATGGTATGGCTGTCATGGGTAACCCAGGGGATAGTTCAATCGAGTCTTTCGGAGGAGGTGTTTTAGTCTTTTACAATGATGCTTGGAAAAATATTTCCCTTCCCGAGTTAAGACCCCTTATTGACGGAAACTCAACGCCTGTTGTTCATTTCTTGGAGGTGGAAGACCAGAACTACAGCGTTCTTTACCGTTATGATCTCAACGGGTCCCACCCGTTCTCAACTGCTCTGACTTGGTCGGTCGACAGTCACGATGTCATCGCAGGGCAGGCTCAGTTTGAACTTAATTCAAGTAGCGGTCTTCTTTCGTACAGACCAGATGGAAATTTTAGTGGAATTCATACTTTTACGGTTTCTTTAAACCTCGGAGCCCTCTCGGATACCGTTCAACTATCGGTCATCGTTGACGGAACGCCTGATGGACCAATCTTTACAGGAGGTGGTCCCAACCCAATTATTTTACCTAATGCGATGGAGGGCGATGAGTATAACCAAACCATATCGATCTTTGATGCGGATGGGGATGCCTTGACCTTAACTCATAGCGGAAGCCCGCCGACTAACTTTGCTATCATCGGTAGTAATATTACCTTTACTCCGCTATTGGGATCTGCGGGTGCCGGTGCTTCTCAAACTTATTCTTTCGACTTAAATGTTTCCGATGGCAATACGACTTCTTCATCTGTTCAATCTTTTCGACTTACTGTTTTGGATAGAAACGAGCCGCCTTTCATCGAAGTCAATGGCAGTCGAGTCGTGAAGGACATAAATGTCACCATACCAGAGGATTGCAATGCCTCGAATTGGTACTCCCTTCTTCCCACTCTTAGTTATGGTGACCCGGATGGGCATCAAATCGAACTGAATGCATCCCTTTTGCCTACCTATGGCACTGTAACCTTGAACAAAGATGCCTTGAACAACCAGAGCGTTCTTTACATTCCGAATCAAGATTTCAATGGCACGGATATATTTACCATTCGGTTAAACGATGTTCAGGGAATGATGAATAAATTCGCGGAAGTGACTTTTAACATAACAGTACTTCCAATAAACGATCCGCCGGTAATTACCTCGGTTCCTCCCGGGAATACGGCCTCCGAGGGTAATCTTTTTTCCTACCAACTAACCTATATTGACCCAGATGTGGGTGATTCGGTTTCGATCGGTTATTCTAATCTCCCGAGTTGGCTTGGTTTCAATCCGCTCACTAATGTATTTTCTGGCACCCCGACTTGGTCTGATTATGAAGAATCAGGTCCCCGCTTAGTCGTTATAGATGCAATCGATCAGTCAGGAGCAAAGGGCAGTCAGGCATTTCTGCTCGAAGTAGTCCCTTCAAATTATCCTCCCAGAATCAACCAAGGAGGTTCCATTTCGGTCCAAATTAACGAGGACTCGCTCTTTTCCGATTGGCCCAGCTCAATCATCTCCGCAACCGATCAAGATGCAACATCGGGCCAGTTAACTTGGGTCCTTGCCACCGCTCCTCTACATGGGGATGCAGTGGTTTCAGGAGTGGGAAATCAACCCGATGTCTTTCATTACAAACCGGATGGTAATTATACCGGCAACGACTCCTTTGTGATTAAGGTCTATGACTCGGGCGATCCGAATGCGGAGGATTCCATTCTTGTGCAGGTGTCAATTTTACCGATCGATGACGCACCTGTTTTCAAGAGCACGACCGCTGGGATTGCGGTCAAAGATTTTCTCTTTGAGTACAATGCAACCGCTTTTGATGCCGACGGGCAAGCATCTGTAGTTATTAGCGTACTTAGTCCACTTCCGTCTTGGGTTACCTTTGTAGACGATGGCAATGGTAGTGCCCGTTTTTCGGGTACGCCGGGTGAGTTTGATGTGGGACAAAACCTCATTGTTGTGGAATGTCGTGACTCGACGAATCTTTTTTCTCAGCAAGTTTTTACCCTCAAGGTCATCAAGGAGAATACCAACCCGATCATTTCTCAAGGAAGTAGTATTAGTTTTTCGGCTACTGAAGACACGACTTGGGTTGGGGACGGTTTGTTGACCGCGACAGATCCGGATTGGCAAGATCTTTATTGGAGCGTCTCGGTCAACCCGGTTCACGGAACTGTCTTCGCTGATGGAACAGGAGGTAGCATCGATCGCTTGGAGTACATACCCGACGCGAACTACTCAGGTGCCGATTCTTTCGAGATCCGTGTTAGTGATGGGGTTGGATCGACCAAGATCGTTGTAAACCTTGATGTCCAAAACGTTGAGGACGCACCAGTTTTCTCAGTCTTCCCCGTTAGCCAAAGCATTGTGGACGGTAATTTACTGAACTTATCTTTAGTGGTTTACGATGCGGATGGATTGAGTGCAATGATGGTGTCTTCTGCCCTTCCTTCGTGGTTGACTCTGGATTCCTCTTCTCTGAGTACAAATGGTAGCATCCTGATATATGGCACTGCTGCAGTCCCTGACGAGGGGCAGCATACCGTCAGCGTCACCGCGACTGATTCCACAGGTTTGTCAATTAGCCGTAGCTTAGTTGTAACAGTTGAGGTGCATAACTATCCTCCGAGTATCAATGGAACCGCTTTCAATGTCCAAATGACTGAGGACCTTCCTGCGACATGGACTGCACCCGCACTCTCGGCCACTGATCTCGAAACCAGTTCGGCCGCCCTTAAATGGAGTGTTTCGCAAGCTCCATTGAGAGGAACTGCGTCGTTTGGAACGGAGACTGATCCTTCGACTTTGACTTATTTACCGGATGCAAATTTCTCAGGAACAGACCTTTTCGTTGTCTCCGTAACCGATGGGGGAGGGATTCATTCGTCTCCCCCCAAGTCGGATAGCGCAAATATTTCGGTGAATGTTGCGGCCGTGAACGATCTTCCCGTTTTTACCTCTGTTCCTACAACAGACAAGATCGACGGAACTTACTCCTGGAACGATGAGTCGGAGTATGTTTACAAAGTAATTGCCTACGATTCCGATTGGGATTGGCAATCGCTCGAGTTGAATGTCACTTCTGTTCTCCCCGATTGGCTGACTTTCTTGCAGGACGGTAATGGAACGGGAACTCTTCGTGGTACCGGTGCAGTCAAGGATAAGGGGACTTACCTGATTGAATTCACTGCGACTGATTCAAACGGCACCACGGCAAGACAAGTATTTGATCTTGTTTTACGTATCGATAATTATCCCCCCGTTTTCAAAAACCTGAAGACGAACGAGGAAATTACCGAATTGATCGTTTACCTCGACGAGGACTCTGAAATGGGAGGTATTCGTGGATGGGTAAAGCCTGAGGACTTCTTCGGGGAAGATCCGGATCCCGAGCTTCAAGTTCCTCCAAGAGATTTAACTTGGTCTCTGGGAAGTCTTCCCCTTAGCTTGGCTCATGCGGAGGTGAATGGCACAGGTTTACGACCCCAAGTCTTTACCTACCGAGTGGTTCCCAATTATTTTGGCACTGATCTTTTTCACTTGAAGGCTTTCGATGGACACAGGTATGCCCAGCTACCTGTTCGAGTACAAGTTCGTCCTGTTCCCGACCCCCCTTCTTTTTCTTCTCTCGTCCCGACCGAACTCTATGGGAAAGTTGGCTCTCTTTTGTCTGTGCCTTTGATTACTCAAGATCCGGATGGCGACAGTCGTAAAATTGAAGTTGTAGGACTTCCGGGGGGGGAAGAGGGTTTTTGGCTAGGAATCTCCGATATGAACCAATCAAGTGGTACGGCTTCCCTAAGGGGTGTTCCTCCTCGGGGGATTCAAGGGAAAGTTTATCCGGTTGTATTGATCGTCACCGACAGCACGGGCAGGTACGCGACCGTCAATACCAAGTTGATCATTGATGGTGAGAACCGATCTCCAGTCATTAATGGCCCTGAATCTGTTCAGTTGACATTTGATCAATTTGGTAAATCTAAGGCATCTGACTTAGCTTCCATCTTGGCTCGTGACTTGGACGGGGATACCTTGACTTGGTCACTATCTCCCTTGTCAGGTCACAAATATGGTCTGCCTGAAGTTGGTGGAACTGGACCAAGGCCTAGTTCACTCACCTATACTGCATATGGTTCTCAAACTGCGGATCCCTTTGTTATACGTGTTTCCGATGCTGAGAGCTACGATGAACTCACCGTGATCCCTGTTATCGTGAACTCACACTCGGCCATTCAAGTTGGGTTCCCTTCAAATCACGACTCGGTCGAGTCCGGGACTTCTTATTCGAACTACTTTTCCATAGCTGGTTTGAGTGACTACACTGTGATCGATGCAAGCTTAGTAGCGAGTCCTTCCTGGTTGCGGATCAGTAAGGTATCCCAAGGGCTTTTTCGATTGCATGGATTTGTTCCTTCTGGTTTGTCAGGTGATTTTGAGCTTCAAGTGCATTTTAGCGAAGCAGGAATCGAGAAGGCTAGGCAAAGTCTCGTCCTAAAGGTAACCTCCTCCTCTGTTCCTAGTCTTTCCTTGCTTGGTGATGGTTTTGTCAGGCTGAGAAAAGGTGGCCTTTTCTCTGACCCCGGATACCAAGCGAAGGGATCGGGTGGGGAAGATTTGTCTGGTAGCGTTGTTTTTCAAGGAGAAACAGCTGCCACCACAGTTGGTACCAAAAGGCTTCAGTATAAAGTGAGCGATCCCCCAACAGGTAGTGAGGTTTCTTCGTTTAGGTTTTTGCAAGTAAGTGAGAGTAATTCGACCGTTGCGGTTTCCTCCCTGACTTCTTTAGACCCTAGGACTGTGGAGGGGATCTTGCCCATGACAGGAAATACTTTGACTTGGGGAGAGGGCAAAAATGGGCAGGTGGTATCTGGTAACTCGAATGCCTTTGCTTTTCTTTCGACGATTGACTCGAACGGAACTTCCCTTGCAGTACGAGTTTTCGAATCTCTTGCCGGACAGGAAGTCAAAATTGAAAATTGTATTTCATTGACTGATGGATGCCTTTTGGTCGCAGGTTTATACAAGGGGAACCTAAGTTATGGGAGTTACCGCCTAGCAGCGAAAGGCAACCATAATGCTTTCATTATGAAGTTGGACGCAACATTAGGTTTGATTTGGAGCAAGACCTTTTCCTCTACGGGTGTTTTGAAAAAATTGAAGATTTCCGAATTCGCTGGATCAGATATTCTCTTTGGTGGTTCTTTTTCGGATTCTCTTTCTTCGGAAGCAGGTATCTTTTCGTCTGTAGGGGGAGATGACCTTTTTGTTGCACGCATGGATTCTACAAACGGGATGGTTTCTTGGTTTAAAAGATATGGGGGTGCCGGAGACGATTCGACCAGCGCACTCCAATCGGAAGGGAAATTGATTTATCTCGCAGGGGGGGTAAAGAAAACGGGGCAAGCCGAATATTCATTCGTTTTCGAACTTGATGGCACTGGGACGGTCTTGAACTCCAGTTCTTTCAAGGAGCAACAGGGAAATCAAATTATCCAACTCGTGACGGGCGGGGGGCGAATTTATATCTTAGGACGCTTCGAAAGTAGCATTCAACTTGCTGGCAAAAGCTTGAGTTCACCTGGTAGTTCGGCATTTGCTTTATCACTCAAGACTGGTTTGGTTCACGATTGGTCATCCGGAATCGCAAGTCAAATCGAGCCCTTGGCTTTAGAAACGGACGCTTTTGGTTTTCCCGTTTTTCTTTCTCGGTTCACGAATACTTCTACTATCGAAGAAACCGCTCTAAACTTGAATTCCATTGGCCAGAGTGATTTGCTTTTGGCAAAATTAAACAAGACCAACGGATCAATTCTATGGCACAAACAGTTGGGTGGGGTGGGGGATGAAAATTCAACAGATTTAAAAACCGATTTACATGGCAAAATTTACGCTCTCATTCACACCGACCAATCCTTCACCGCAGACGGGCTTGATTCCGGTGCAGGGAGGCTTTTGTTAGCCACTGTCGAATCATTGCAAAAACCATCCTTTAGTGAGATTATGGATCTCAATTTGACCAAGGGTAAGAGTTTTCACCAGATGGTTCACGCCAACGCTCCTATGGGGTTTGCCCAAATGGAATTGATGCATGCTCCGTCCTGGGTCTACCTCAAGGACGACCGAAATGGTAGTGCGATTATCGGAGGAACCGTTCATCCCGACGCAAACGAATCGACTGATTTTATCATCCGTGCTTTTGACTCGGACGGGGGTTATGCGGACTTGAATGTCAGTTGCTCTATTTCAGAGAACAACAAATCAATGGGGGCTTCGAATCAATTCCCAAGCTTTTCGACATCTGTCGACCTTGGATCAAACGTCATTTTGTCGAATGTCAGTGATTGCGGATCGGGCAAGTATTTTGTCTGTGGCAAGTTTACGGATAAGCTCAGTGTTGGTTCTCAAAGTGCTACTTCAGTAACAGGTTATGATGGGTTTGCCTTGAAAATCGATGCTCAAGGAGGAGTTGAGGACCTTCTACATTTGGCTTCTGAAGGAGATATTACCCCTGTCTCCTCAACAATAGATGATGAGGGCACGATTCACCTAACGGGTTATTTTTCCGGTAAGCTTTCGGTTGGTTATCTAGAAATCGAAAGTGCAGGTCAACACGACATTTTCTTGTTAAGTTGGAGCAAAAAGGGGAATTTGCTTACTTTGCAAAGCCTCGGAGGTTCCGGTGATGAAAGATCTACCTCCTTAATGTTTCTCGACGGGGCCCTCGTACTCTGCGGTTATTTCACGAATTCTTTTAACTATGGAAGGATTTCTGAGCAATCTGTCGGTGGTACAGACGCCTTTGTCATGTCCGTTGATGTTTTTGATTTCCAGCAAATCAATTGGTTCTTGCCCTTGGCAGGTTCATCTGACGACAAAGTAAATGTTTTGGAGCTTTCTACAGATGGTTCTTTTTATATTGGGGGAAGTTTTGGCTCTTCGGCAATAATGGATGGCGTTGAGATTGTATCCAATGGGTTATCTGATGCTTTCGTTGGAAAATTGAAGGGGAATGGAAAAGTTGAATTTCTTTCTTCTGGTGGCGGATTAGGAAAAGATGAAATCAGTTTTCTTGGAACGGCCCCAAATGGAAATTTACTCATAGGAGGAAACTTTTCCGAACTATTCCTATGGGATAGCCACAATCTTAGCTCCAAAGGAGGTAAAGATATTTTTCTAGCTACACTATCCAAAACAGGTAATTGCCTTTCCCTTGTTGGCTTAGGAGGTAGTGGTACAGAGGAAATACGAGGTTTCGTACTGACTTCCGATAGCATTCTGGTTCTTGGTTCATTTAACGGAAGCATAGATCTTGGATTGGAGAATCCCTTCCTCTCCCGTGGGGGCATGGACTCTTTTGTCGCTTTTTATGATCATGATTTGAAGCCCCTCAGGTCGGGTATCCGCTTTGGTGCGGAAGGGGATGATATTCTGCTTGGGGGAGCAAGCGTTTTCGAGGGCAACTATCTACTTGCTGGGGTATCAAATGGGAGACTCGGAATAAACCTTGGCTATGATCTTTCGGGAAGTAGTCAAAGCCCTAGTGTTTTTCTTTCCGTATATGGACCGGCAAGTTTTTCTCCTATGGCATGGCCCGAACCGCCTGTCTCCGCTATAGCTTCTAGCTATTTTGAGTACCATTTCAATTCTGGCCCTTGGCCGGTTGGTGCTAATTTAGATCTTACTGTGAGGTCTCTGCCCAGTTTTTTGCGGGCGGGATTGGGGGAAAATGGAAGTGGAGTAATTTGGGGAATGGTGCCAGGAACACTCGATGGCGGTGCAAGTTCTTTTCTAACTGATTTGTCAGTCCAGTCCAAGCTATACGGCAAGGCGGAAGTCACCTTTTCTACTTCGTTAGTTTCTTCGGCAGAAACATTCCATCTCGTTTCCAATAGCACGAGTCATTCCATTGCCCAATTTGAAAAGTTTTCCACAATTATTCGAATCATTGGTGCTCGACCGCAGGATATTATTGTTTACCCAGAAACCCTTCCTTCTTGGATTACAGGTATTCGACTCAATGCTTCTAGTTATCTACTCGAAGGCACTCCAAGTAGTGGTCATTCTGGTTTGAATTCTATCCTTTTGAGAGCCACTTCAAAAAGGTTTGAAAGTGCGTTTTCTCTCGACCTTTCTGTGCAATCATCACTGGGTAACTCATCCTTGCAGACGACGTCTGGGAAGTGGCGACAAAGCTGGTTCGGTGCATTGATTGTATTTGGGAATTCTTGGGCTTACCATAGAGATTTAGGATGGATTTATATCGAGTCTAGTAAGGATGGAGGATCCCTATGGTTTTGGACCGAAAAATGGGGATGGACCTGGACAAACCAAAGTCATTGGAATTCACAACTGGGAGAGGGTTTTCTTTATTCCTTCAAAACTGGAAGCTGGCTATATTTTAAGAACGGATTGAACGGAAGTTCTGATCTCGTGTTTCTTTACGAAACGAGCCAATGGGATTTCTATAATAGGCGCTAAAGCTTTTTCCGCTAAGCAGAGCCCTGAAGACCGTCGGCTAGGCGATGAGCGATGCTCCGCATTCAGAATCTAATTTGAGGAACTCCTCGATTTCAGATAACAAGGATTTGATGTCTAATCCGTGGTTTTGTCTCAATGTGTTAACGGAGTTTCCATGCTCGATGAACTTGTCGGGCCAACCGAATCTTTTGACCGGGATGAGAACATCATATTGATCTAAGGCCTCGAGGATTGCTGAGCCGAAACCACCCGCTAAGACATTATCTTCCAAAGTAATGATGCACTCATGACCCTCGGAATGGGAAAGGAGGAGCTTCTCGTCGAGAGGTTTTACAAAACGGGCATTTGTCACCGTAACACTTAATCCATACTTCGAAAGAAGATGATCGGCAATTTTTTCCGCGACGGAAACGAAGTTACCTAATGCCCAAATGGCACAATTTTCACCATCTCTTAACACCTCGGCTTTACCGATCGAAAGAGTTTTGGGTGTTTGTTTTCGTTTTATTCCGACTCCTGCTCCACGAGGATAGCGAACAAAGGAAGGTAATCCGCTTTCTATTCCAGTTGCCATCATGTCTTGCAATTCATCCTCGTCTTTTGGTTGCATCACGATTGCGTTAGGGATGCATCGCAGGTAGGAAAGGTCGAACAAACCGTGGTGAGTGGGGCCATCATTTGGCGACAACCCAGCTCGGTCCAAGCAAAAAGTTACAGGGAGCTTTTGCAGGCATACATCGTGTATGATTGGGTCGTAAGCCCGTTGCAGAAAAGTCGAATAGATTGCACAGACCGGTAGCATTCCGCCCGTTGCCATACCCGCTGCCATTAAGACGGCATGTTCTTCAGCAATCCCGACATCAAAGAAGCGGTCAGGGATTTCCTTTTGGAGGAAATCCAAGCCAGTACCGCTTGGCATGGCTGCAGTAATCCCGACAATCTTGGGGTTAGATTTCGCCATTTTAGCGAGGCATTCACCGAAAACATCTTGGAACTTGGGTGGTGAGTCAGGTGCCGATTTTGGAGCGGTTCCTGTCTTGAGATCAAAAGGCCCTGCTCCATGCCATTTTTCGGGTTCATCTAATGCAAAAGGGAATCCTTTTCCTTTTTGGGTCAAAAGATGTAGTACGATGGGTTCTTCCGAAGTCTTCGCAAACTCGAAAAAGCTGGTCATTGCGTTAATGTCATGGCCATCAATCGGTCCGACATACCGAATTCCGAGCTTCTCGAAAATACTTGAGGGAGCCAGTAGTTCTTTGGTGTCCCTTTTGGCTTTTGATATAATCTTAATTAATGACTCTCCACCAGGTATTCGAGAAAGGAATTTGCCAGCGTCCTTGTGTAACCTGCTGTACACAGGATTCGTGATAAGTTCGTTGAAGTATTTTGAAAAGGCTCCGACATTCTTGGCGATGGACCACTCATTGTCGTTTAATACGAGAATGAATTTCTTCGTCGAGCAGGCGATGTTGTTCAGAGCTTCAAGGGTGATTCCACAGGTAAAAGCGGCGTCTCCGGCAATAGCGACCACATGCTCTTCTTCTCCCTTGAGGTCTCGAGCCATACATCTACCTAAAGCTGCTGATAGAGCAGTTCCGGCATGGCCCGCACCAAAAGCATCATGTTGGCTTTCCTCCCTTGAAAGAAATCCGCTTAATCCTTCGGACTGACGGATTTTGTCAAAGCGATCGTCGTTTCTACCCGTCAGAAGTTTGTGGACATATCCTTGGTGGGATACATCCCAAAAGAAGGAATCATTTGGAGTATCAAACACCAGATGAAGAGCAATGCTTAGTTCGACGACTCCTAAGTTTGGACCCACATGTCCTCCGTTTTCTGAAGTTGTTTCAATAATCCGGGTTCTGATTTCCGTACAGAGCTTCTCAATATCGTTCTTGTCTAATTTCTTCAGGTCACGGGGGCTCGAAATACCAGGCAATAGATCCATTTTTTATTCTTCTATTTGAGTGAAATCTTCTGTTTCCAAATTTCCGCCTTGCACGGTGACTTGCTTAACCTTCATTTCCGCCAATTCAATTTTCGAGCGACATAATTTGAGTAAACGGACTCCCGATTGGTAATTTTCAACCAACGATTCGAGAGGGCTCTCACCAGTTTCCATTTGATGAATTACATCTTCTAACTGGGCAAGGGCAGCTTCGAAAGAAATTTCAGGATTTTCTTCCTTATCGCCTGCGTCCATATTTTCAGCAACCATTACCTATATCATAATTTCACATAAAAAATTCGCAACCTTGTAAATCTTTTAAAGCTCAACACAGTCGACAAAGAAAAATCAATATGTTAGAAAATGACATTTATGATTGAATTAACTCAAATCCAGGCAATCGTTGTATGTGCCGCCTTTGCTCAAGTCATTTTCGAACTTTTTCTCAAGAGAGCCAATGAAAAGCATATTTTGTCAATGAGAGGGGATCCTCCATCTGAGTCAGGTGATCTCATGGACCGAAGAACTTGGATCAAAGCCACTGATTACTCCCTGGTCAAAAGCAGGTTTTCTTCCGTTGAGGAAATCTTTGGCGTTGTCCTTTTTGTCGGTGTTTTTCTCTATGTTTTCCCTTTCGCTTTCTCAGAATGGAAAACAGAAGTTTCGCACAGTGCAGAAGCGTCTCCTTGGCTTTGTGCCTTGGTCGCGACTGTCTTTTTGACGGTGCTTCAAATTCCAAGTCTTTTTTCCGATTGGATAAAGCAGTTTTACCTTGAAGAAAAATTCGGTTTTAACAAATCAACTAAGGGGCTCTGGGTTGTGGACAAGATCAAAGGCTCGATACTGGGCTTCGTCTTCTCTGTGCTTTTACTCGCTCTGATGATATGGCTTTATCGTGTGATTTCCTCTGCCTTGCCCAATACTTGGTGGATTTTGGTCTTCGTTGTTTTTTTTGGGATCCAACTCTTGCTCATGATTCTTTGGCCGAAGTTCATTATTCCATTATTCAACAAACTGTCCCCTCTGGAGGCTGGGGAGCTAAAAGACAGGCTTATGGCTCTGTCCGAGAAAACTGGTTTCAAGGCTCAGGCGATCGAGGTCATTGACGGAAGCAAGCGTTCTGGGCATTCCAATGCTTACTTCACCGGTTTTGGAAAGTTTAGGCGAATCGTTTTGTATGATACTTTGATCGAACAGATGGAAACCGAAGAAATTGAGGCGGTTCTTGCTCACGAAGTTGGTCACTACAAATTGGGCCATATACCCAAGAGGCTTGCGATCTCTTTCTTTCTCGGCTTGGGTGGTTTCTTTCTCCTCTCTTATTTTCTGAAAAGTCCTTGGTTTTATGAAGGTTTCGGGCTCGATGAGGATTTGACTATGTCTTTTGCACCCGTGTTGGTCGTATTTTCCCTCGCACTTGGTTTTTTCACTTACTGGTTGAGTCCGATTAGTAATTACTTTTCCCGCAAGCATGAGTTTGAGGCTGATCATTTTGCAAGAAAAGCAGTCGGGAGTCCTGAACCTTTGGTTTCTGCTCTACGAAAATTATATGTCGAGAATTTGTCGCATCCACTTCCTCATCCCTTGATGACCACCTTTCATTATTCTCATCCGACTTTGCTTGAGCGCGAAAAAGCACTCCGGTCAGGTATGTGATCAATGGAGGTAGTTCAAAGCTCGGGTGGTTCACCACAGTGTCTGTTTGCCACTTTGCAAAGCAGAGCGTGAGAAAATATTCCTAGTGCTACTCCGCAGGTATTCATTGCCAAGTCTCCAAAGGAAGGAAATCTCTGCGGAATGAAAGCTTGAATGAGTTCATTAAAAAAGCCGTAGCCAAGAGAAAGCAGAAGGGCTTTGTTTGCCATTGTGTCGCCAAGACTGCTCGGTGGTCCGAGAAACCATGACCAAAGCCACGCTAAGCCGAAGAATAAAGGAAGATGACTGAAGTCCTGAAGCCAAAATGGGTAGTCGAATAGTTCTTCGGAAAACCGGATAATGAATTCGTTTGAGTCGAATTCCTTTAGGCTTTCGGGCTTGGGTAAGCCAGTCAAAACCTGAAGGATTATCATGTAACCTATTGGCAGGGATACCCACCCTTTACTTGACGGCTTAG
>Ga0055584_100000613_pt1 | contig 33897 bp, 17 predicted proteins | sample OSDHelmetaG_FD_58716 | JGI IMG/M metagenome (GOLD analysis project Ga0055584, IMG submission 58716) | Pelagic marine sediment microbial communities from the LTER site Helgoland, North Sea, for post-phytoplankton bloom and carbon turnover... | ecosystem: Environmental > Aquatic > Marine >... | reverse complement strand
GCCCGCCGAGTCGTCGTCGTCGCCCGCCGAGTCGTCGTCGTCGCCCGCCGAGTCGTCGTCATCACCGGCCGAGTCGTCGTCATCACCGGCCGAGTCGTCGTCGTCCCCCGCTTCATCCGCGATCAGCAGCTCCAGCGCCAGGTCGTCGAGGTAGCTGTCGTTGTCGGTGCCGCTGTTCCGAGTGCCCTCCATGACGAAGTCCACGAACCGCGTGCCCACGGGCAGCGCGAGCGTGTCGTTGAGGTGCGTCCAGCTCGTGGCCGTCGTCGTCAGCATCGGCGAGGTCGCCAGCGCCGTCAGCCCGACATCCAGCGCCTGCACCTGGAACCCCGGCACATCCGACCCGCTGTAGTCGCGCGCCCAGCCGCTCAGCACCGCCGTCGCACGGTCGTCGTCGATCTCCACCGCGTAGCCACTCACGTCGACCCGCTGGTAGGCGCTGGCGTAGGCCGCCTCGTTGGCGCAGAGCCCCCCGATTGCGAAGTACTTGCTCCCCGCGTAGGGCGCGACGCCCTGGCACGTGCCCGAGGTCAGCGACTCCAGCGTGCCCGCCGTGACCGTCCAGTCGGCGACGTCGCTCTCGGCCCCCGGGTTGGTCAGCAGGTTCCCCGTCAGCGTCGGCGTCGTCGTCACGAACTCGGCCGGCACCGACCAGTCGCTCCACGCCAGCCCCCGGTCCCGGTGCCGCACCCGCCAGCAGTAGGCCGTGCCCGCCTGCAGCCCGCCGATCAGCTCGTCGGACAGGTCGTCCCCCGCCTGCAGGTCCACCCCGCCGTACTCGTTGCGATGCTGCGTCCAGACGTCCGCCACCGGCGCCGACCAATCGAGGCAGTCCGTCGACACCTGCCACTGCGCCGCCCCCTGGTCCGCGCCCGCCGATTGCACGTAGAAGCTGCTGACCAGCAGCGCGTCGGCGAAGGGATCGACCGCGTCGCCGTTGGCCGGGCTCAAGGCCTGGGGCTGGTCGGGGTACACGGGGTCCCGCATCACGATGAGGTCGTCCCGCACCTCGTTGGCGCGCGCCAGGTACTGGTTGCCGCGGCTGACCCGCCGCAGCCGGAACGACGGGTTGGCGCCCGCCTCGACCTCGACCAGCACGAACCCCCACTCGTCCTGGGACACCGAGTACTCGGCGTAGTCCTGCTGGGCGAACTCGCCCCAGTTGTCGATGGCGCCGCCCGCCGTGGCCACGTTCACCATCAGGTGCCGGTGGTCCTGGCTCTGGCCCCGCGAGTAGCCGTGCGTGTGCCCGTAGAAGTGGATGCTGGGCTTGCCGCACGCGGTCGTGAAGTCCTCCAACTCGGTGATCACGTCGCCCGTCCACGCGGTGTTCCCGGCGATCCAGAGTTCGCTCTGGTGCGGGTGGTGCAGCTCGGCGAAGACGAAGTCGATGAACGGGTCCGCGCACACGTCCGCGAGCGTGTCTTCGAGCCACTGCAGCTGCGCCGCCGTCCGGTACCCGGTGTTCGAGTCCAGTCCGATGATCCGCACGTTGCCGTGGTCCTTGAACCACCAGTGCTCGGCGTTGCCGTTGTCGGGCAGGACGAAGTAGTCGAAGTAGTAGTCGCTGTTGTTCTCGTGGTTGCCGGGCACCGTGTACGACGGCACGTGCCGCAGCAGGTCCTGGGCCGGCGTGAAGAAGTGGTCCTCGAACTCGCTGTAGTTCCAGCCGTTGTTCGTCAGGTCGCCAGCGACCAACAAGGCGTCGAGCTCCGCCGGCAGGTCCGCGCTGTATTCGGCGGCCAGGAAGTCGATGATCCCGTCTTCGATGATCTCTTCGAACTGACCGGGGTTCGAGCCGTCGCGCTGGTTGTCGCTGACGACGGCCAATCGGAAGCTGGCCTCCGCGCTGGCCTCCGCGGGGGTGATGAAGTCGAACGTGCCGCTGACCGCGGCCCCCGTCGTGACCCGGTAGTAGTAGCGGGTGTCGGGCGTCAGGCCCGTCAGCTCGACCTCGTGGCGGCGGCTGGAACCGGAGCCCACGAACGCCGTCCCCAGCGTCGAGTTCGCGATGGCCGCCGTCAGCCCCCACTCCACCAGCGACTCTTCGCCGCTGTCGGTCTCCCACAGCACGTACATCGACGTGGGCGAAGCGTTCTGCAGGTAGGGCTCGACCACCAGCGACTGGGCGGTGGCGCCGGCGGGGAGCAGCAGGAGCAGGCAGGCGACGACTGAGTGCATGGGATCCCGGGGCGGCAGCGGCCCGGATGCGGGGCGCGGCGGCGCAATCATAGGGGCCGGGGGGCCTCGCGGTCCGGGTTCGACTACTGGGGGTTGAACCCGATCACGTACCGCGCGAACACATCGGCCGGCGCCCCCAGCTGGCCGCGCGCCGGCACGTCCGGACCGTAGAAGTCCAGGTAGTCGAACCAGTCCCCGCCGCCCGAGCGGGCGACGACGTCCAGCCCGGAGACGGCGGCGAGGCTCCCCTTGCTGGCCTCCACGAACCCGACGTGCGTCGGGGTCCACTCGTCGTCCCACTCAGTCGGCTCCCGGTTCGACGGGGCCATCGGCGAGTCCAAGGTCTCCAGCGTGTGCACGTCGATCAGCGCGATGCGAAGCCAGTCGCCCCACCCGTCCGGCGGCGAGCGGGCGCACGTCCTCGACCTCCGGGTTCGCGACCGGTCCGATGGCGAGGGACATCTCGAAGGACAGGTCGAAGACCCGAAGGCACATCGCCGTCGGGCACCCCACCTCCCGAAGCGGCTCCGCGTCCTCGGCGAACGTCCACGTCGGCAGGTCCCCGACCGGGTCGGGCGCGCCCGGCCCAGCCCCGTCCCCGGCGCAGCCGCCCAGCAACAGGAACCCCAGCGCAATTCCGTGACCCACCCGCATCAACGCCTCCGGGCGCCACTCTCCCTGAGGCGCGGGGAGGCCGACCGGGCATCAACGAACCTCACGCCGGCTGGCCTTCACGTGGGCCACCCGGCGGCGACGGCATGCCTCCTGCGGCAGCTGATTCGGGAGAGAGGCCACACGCCCCTTGTGCGGTCACCGCGATCCGACTTGAGGCATCGCCCTCGCCCGGTTACCTTCGCCCACCATCCGACACCTGGGCCATTCGGCCCAAACCCCCAGAAAAGTGCAGAAAGGCGGGCCATCACGCCCATCTGCCGCGAAGGAAACGTGATGAGTTCAGCGGGACAGAGCACTTCATCGAGCGCGGAGGCGGTCGTCGACGACGGCCTCACCTTCACCGGCAAGTTCGCGGGCGGACTCCGCAACGACCTGAAGCGGCGGGCCCCGCTGTACGTGGACGACTTCAAGCAGGGCTTCCACCCGAAGGTCCTGGCCTCGATCCTCTTCCTGTTCTTCGCCTGCATCGCCAACGCGATCGCGTTCGGCGGGCTGACCGGCCTGGTCACCGGCGGCGAAATCGGCACGACGGAGATGCTGGTCGCCACCGCCATGGGCGGCGTGGTCTTCGCGCTCTTCGGCGGCCAGCCCCTGACGATCCTGGGCGGCACCGGCCCCATCGTCATCTTCACCGGCCTGTTGTACGGCGCCAGCGAGAAGCTGGGCCTCCCGTTCCTGCCCGTCTACGCCTGGACCGGCATCTGGTCGGGGGCGATGTTGATCCTGCTCGCCCTGACCGACGCCAGCGCGTTGATGCGGCTCTTCACGCGCTTCACCGACGAGATCTTCGCCGCGCTCATCGCCGTCATCTTCATCGTGGAAGCGATCTTGTCGATGATCGGGCCGTTCAAGTCCGTCGACGGCATGAACTACTCGATCCCGCTGCTGGGCGTCGTGCTGAGCCTGGGCACGTTCGCCGTCTCCCGGACCTTGAAGGAAGCCGGCCAGACCCGGTTCCTGGTCGCCGGCGTCCGGAACTTCCTGTCGGACTTCGGACCCGCCATCGCCATCGGCGCGATGACGCTCGTGGCGTTGGCGCTGCCGCAGATCAAGCTCGAGGCCCCAGCGATCCCCGAGACCTTCGGCACCACCACGGGCCGGCCCTGGCTGGTGGACCTGATGTCCTTGCCGACCTGGGCACTCTTCGGCACGGCGATCCCGGCGCTCATGGCGACGATCCTCCTGTTCCTCGACCAGAACATCACGACGCGGCTCGTGAACGCGCCGGACAACAAGCTGGCCAAGGGCCCGGGCTTCCACCTGGATCTGCTGGTGGTCGGCCTCATCGTGGGCATCGGCTCGATCTTCGCCCTGCCGTGGATCGTGGCGGCGACGGTGCACGCCCTCAACCACGTCAAGAGCCTCGCCACCGTCGAGGTCGTCGAAGAAGGCGGCGCCCAGCGTCAGGTGATCAAGTCGGTCCGCGAAACCCGGCTCTCAGCGCTGATGATCCACGTCCTGATCGGCCTCTCGATCCTGTTCCTGGGCCTCATCAAGCTCATCCCGATGGCCGTCCTGTTCGGCCTGTTCCTCTTCATGGGGTTCAACACGCTGGTGGGCAACCAGTTCTGGGACCGCGTCGTGCTCTGGTTCACCGACCCGAAGCTCTACCCCGAGACCCACTACGTGAAGCGCGTTCCGTCCAAGAAGATCCACCTCTTCACCGGCATCCAGGCTGCTGCACTGGCTGCACTGTGGGTCCTCAAGACCAGCGCCATCGGCATCCTCTTCCCCGTGCTGATCGCAATGCTCGTGCCCCTGCGGCTGAGCATGACCCGCTGGTTCACCGAGGAGGAACTCGAGGCCTTGGACTCCGAAGAGGAAGTCGGCGACCTCGACCACGAGATCGCCGGCGGGTTCGACGTGCACGCCTAGCCGGCGCGGGCCCCCAGGGGTCGGGAGGGTGCGGCGTTCTCAGCCCGTGTCCCACCCTCCCCCCTGTGCACCACTGCACAGCAGCTGTCCGCCCGTCGGTCTTTTCCGTACAGACACTCGCTTCTAGCCTCCAAGCACGGTTGCTTTGGAGGTTCCGAACATGTCTCTGTCACGCCCGCTCCGCTCCCTTCGCCTGGTCTCGTTCCTGCTCCTGTTGCCGGGCGCGGCGCTGGCTGGCCACGACCTCGACCTCGACAAGACCGACATCACGGTCCCGGGGCCTGAGGGCGAGCCGGTCAAACTCGCCCGCGTGTCCTACGAGTCGGTCGTCGACGCGACCCCGACCCAGGTGTGGGAGGCGTTGATCGATTTCGGCAACGTCCACCAGATCAGCAAGTCCATCTACGAGTCCGATGTGCTCGGCGAGACGCCGGTGGGCGAAGGCTGCGAGCGGTACTGCAACATCAAGTTCCAGGGCCTGAAGGTCCACGTGAAGGAGCGGATCATCGAGTTCGAGGAGACGGCCGACGCCAGCTGGTTCGTCTACGACGTCTACGAGTGGAGGAACTTCCCCTTGGCGAAGAACCTGATCACGTTTGGCGTCCGCACCAACGAAGCCGGCCAGACCGTGCTCTTCAACATCGTCGACTACCGCCTGAGGCCGAACTCGATGACCGAGATAATGCGCGGGCAGATGCGCAAGACTGCAATGACCGGGGTGCTGGGAACCCGGCTGTTTGTAGAAACGGGCGAGGGCCAGAAGACGTTGCCGCAGCTGCGCAAGCTCTACCCCGACGCTTGAACCCGGAGGACACACCATGACCGGACCCAATTGGGACGACCTGAGGTTCGTGCTGGCCGTCGCCCGAACGGGGACGTTCGTGGGGGCGGCGCGGGATCTGGGGGTGACCCACGCCACGGTCTCCCGGCGGATGGCATCCCTGGCGGAGCGGTGGGGCGGACGCCTGTTCGAGCGCGCGGCCACGGGGTACGTGGCGACCGAGGCCGGGGCCCAGCTGGTCGATCTCGCCCGGCGCGTCGAGGCCGACATGCAGGCGGTCGACCGACGCCTGTCCGGCCGCGACGAGCGCATGGGGGGCGTGGTGCGGATCACGTCGTTCAGCCTCGTCGCGGAGTTGGCGGCGCCGGCGCTGGCGACCTTCCAACGCCTCCACCCCGGCGTGGAAGCGCAGCTCTCGACCAGCCTGGACGAGGCCTCCCTCTCGCGCGGCGAGGCGGACATCGCGCTGCGGGCGACGGGCGCGCCCCAGGAGACGCTGATCGGTCGGTGCGTCGCGCGGTGCGAGTTCGCGGTCTACGGCGCACGCGAGCTCGGGGCACCCGGCGTCGATCTGACCGCTGTCCCCTGGATTGGCTGGGGCGACTGCTTCGGGCGGCGGCGCACGGCGAACTTCCTCGCCGAGTACGCCCCCCAGGCCCGGTTCGCGGCCGAAGTCGACACCTTCGCGCTCATGCAGTCGATGCAGCGAGCGGGCGTGGGCGTCGGCACGCTGCCCTGCATCCTGGGCGACTCCGACCCCGAGTTGCGGCGCTACTCCCCGGTGATCAAAGGGTTCGGGACCGACATCTGGGTGCTGACCCACCCCGAACTGCGCAGCAAGGTCCGCGTGCGGGCGCTGGCGCGGCACCTCACCGAAGCTCTGACCGCCATGGCGCCAGCGTTCGAGGGCCGGCTGAGCGCGGCGCGCGCGGGCTGACGCGCGAGCCTCACCACGACGAGCTCAGTAGATCGGGCCCAAGACAATCCGCGGGTCGGGGTAGTCGGCCAGGGCGCGAGCGCGGTCGGCGGGGTCGACGGCCCCCGGCAGGTCGTGGGTCGTGGGTCGGACCCGGGACAGCTGGAAGTGCACGTGGGGCGGCCAGCCGCCGTTCTCGGCCTCCGCGCCCAGGTGGCCCAGGACGTCGCCCGACGCGAAGGCATCACCGGGGCTTCGCCGCTCCAGCGACGCGACCGCGAGGTGGCCGTGCAGGGCCCAGAGCGGTGCCCCGTCCAGCTCGTGCTCCGTCACAATCGTCGGCCCGTAGTCGCCGGGCGCAGGGTTCACCCCCACGAACAGGATCCGGCCGGCGGCGAAGGCGTGCACGGCTGTCCCGGCGGGCCCGCCGAGGTCGATTCCGACGTGCAGGGAACGGCGACCCGCGAACAGGTCCTGGGTGTAGATCGCCCGGTCCTCGTCGTACCGCCCGACGGACCAGACGGCGCTGGTGTGGCCCGACTGCGTGAGGTCCAGGACCACGTAGTCGTCCGGGAGGTGCACGACCGGATGAAACGGGGGGGCAGGGTCCGTCACGGCGCGTCAGCCTACCCCCAGCGGGGCGGCCGTCCGGCGGTCCCGGGCGAAACCGGCGCCGACGCCCCCGCAAGACGACCGATCGGCCCGGGGTAGGCTCGGGCGCTCGATCCGCGTAATGTCGGTCGTCCATGGCGAGGGAATCCAAGAGCGAATCAAGGCCCCCGGGCCTCGACGGTGGCGAGGTCATCCGCGCCCTCAACGAGATCGTTCGCCGCGCGGCCGCGTCCCGCGCCTCGGACGTTCACCTCGAGCCCAAGTCCGATCGCATGCGGATCCGCTTCCGCATCGACGGCGTCATGGCCGAGCAGCCTCCGCTGCCCATCGCCATCGCCGCGCCGCTGGTCAGCCGCGCCAAGGTCCTGGCGAAGATGGACATCGCCGAGAAGCGGCAACCCCAGGACGGCACGTTCACGATCGCCGTCGGCAGCGGCAAGGTCAGCGTTCGCTGCTCGACCTTCCCCACCTTCGATGGGGAGAAGGTCGTTCTCCGGTTGCTCATGGGCGGCGAGCTGCTCCCCCTGGACCACCTGGGCATGGGCGCCGGTCAGGCGCAGCAAATCCGCGACATGACCCGGCGCACGGGCGGGCTGATGCTGGTCACCGGCCCCACCGGCTCGGGCAAGACCTCGTCGCTGTACGCGATGCTCTCGGAGCTCGACACCCAGCGCCTGAACATCGTCACACTCGAAGACCCCATCGAGGTCCAGCTCCCGGACATCACCCAGGGGCAGGTCCACCCGAAGGCCGGCTTCACGTTCGCCAGCGGCCTGCGCGCCATCCTGCGGCAGGACCCCGACGTGATCCTCGTCGGCGAGATGCGCGACGCCGAGACCGCGTCGATCGCGCTGCAAGCATCGCTGACCGGCCACCTCGTCCTGTCGACGATGCACACGAACTCCGCCATCGCGACGATCACGCGCCTCATCGACATCGGGCTGGAGCCCTACGTCGTCGCCAACGCGCTGATCGGCATCGTGGCCCAGCGGCTGGTGCGGGTCGCCTGCCCCCACTGCGCGACGCCGTACGCCCTCGAAGGCTCGGTGAAGGAAGAGGTCGGGTTCGACCTGCCGCCCAACTCCACCCTGGTCCGGGCCGTGGGCTGCGACGCCTGCCACCGCACCGGATTCAAGGGTCGCCGCGGCATCTTCGAGGTCGTCGACATCAACGACCCCCTGACGCGCTTGATCAAGCGGAAGGCCGACGCCCACGAGTACAAGGAGGTCCTGCGGCAAATGCAGGTGCCCACCTTGCGCCGCGTGGGGATGCGGCAAGCGCTCAAGGGCCGGACCACGGCGAGCGAGGTCCTGCGGGTCACGTAGCAGTCCTTACAACCGCGGCCCCAGCGCGAACTTCACGCTGACCTCCCACAAACCGGTGAACGTGCCGGGGTCGAAGCCGTCGTCGGCGAACAGCATCTGCAGCGTCCCGTCGAGGCCGAGGTGGATGTGTCCCTTCGGGTCCAGCGTCGCCTCGAGGCCGAAGCCCGTCTCCGCTCCCGTGCGGTGCTCGATCCCGTCGGCGACGCCGAAGATCACCTTGAGGGGCTCGGCCTTCAGGTGCTCCCAGGTCGTGCGGTGCTCGTGACTGAACGCGACGCGGAAGCTGGGGCGGACGACCAGGAACCGGGGCAGCAGCACGCGGACGCCGGCGGCCAGGCCCCCGTGGTGGAAGGGAAGCCGGGACTTCTTGCCGAAGACTCCCTCGCGGAGGATCAGCTCGGGCACGACGGGGATGAGGCGCACCGACAGATTCAGGTGGCCGAAGCCGCCGGCAAAGGTCTGCACCGGCGTGGTCAGGGCGCCGCCGCCGGAGAGCCCGCCGCCGATCCAGATGGGGCGTTCGTTGAGCAGGCCGGCGTGGGCGGGGGTGGACAGCAAGGCGACGAGCAGGAGCGGCAGCAGACGGGTCATGGGCGTGGGGTCCTCCGGGGTCCACGACGGGACAGGGTCCGATTTCATTCAATGGGGCAAACTCCGGCGGTGGGACTTCGAGCACTGCAAGCCGCGATCGAACGCTCGGGCCAGCCCGTGATCAGCTGGAGCCGCCGGGGCAGCGCCCAGCTGGTCACGCCCGGCGGTCTGGCCGTCGCCGCGCGGGTCGACGGGGCGTGGCTGGTCCTGGCGCCCGACGAGGCCGTGATCCCCTTGTTCCTCTGGGTTCGCTGGCGCAACCACCGCCCCCCCGCGGGCAGCGCCTTGGGGCGCGCGTACGGCTGGTTGCCGAGCGGGCTGGGGTTCCTGCAGGTGGGCGGCGGCGGGGCGCTGCAAGCCTGGCTGGCGCGGCACCCGGCCAGCAACGCCATCGGCGCGGCGTTCGGCCACGACCAGGTCCGGCTGGCCGACGGGCAGCTGCGGGCGCCCATCGACGCCGCCCACGTCGGCGACCTGCTGCCGCTGCTCGATCACCTGCAGCCCGACCCCGCCACCCAACGGGACCACCTCCGCGAGATGGTGCGGCTGCAGTCCCAGGAGTCGGTGGCCCGGGAGGTGGAGCGACAGCTGCAGCAGCGCCCCGGAGACCAGCGAGCCATCGTCGAGACGCTGCTGGCGGGATCGTGGCCCCAGCACCGGCTCGAGGGGATCCAGCGGTGCCTCGCCATCGGCGGCGAGCTGACCCTGCCCGCGGCGTGGGCGGCGGCCGAAGTGCTGGCGCAGCCCGGCCCCGAGAAGGCGCGCGTCCGGGCGGCGCGGCTGCTGCTGCAGGCAGGGCAGGTCGATGGGTCCATCGTGAGGGAGCTGACCCGGGGCCTGCGCATCGCGTCGGGGTCGATGCAGCTGGCCATCGTGGACGCGGCCCTGGGACTGGACCCCGACGTCTTCGCCGGCCCGGTCGCCCAGGCCCTGAGCGACCTCCTGCAGGAGCGGGATCGGAAGCGGCGACGGGAAGCGCTGAGGCGGGTCGATCGGCTGCCGCCGGGGGGCCCCCGCGACGAGCTCGTGGCCTGGGCCATCGGGGCGACCAGCGGGGACACGCACCGCGAACTCCTGAACGTTGCGGCCCGGGCCCCCAGCGAGCGGCTGGGGAAGGCCCTGGTGGCCCGAGCGATGCACGCGACCGGCGAATCGCGGGCGGAGCTGCTGCGCATCGCGCTGAACATGCACCCCGGAGGCGTCGAGCGGATGGCGCTGAAGATGCTGGAGGATCGCGACGACATCGGCGAGGCCCTGGGCCTGCTGCATCGGGTCGGGGGTCCGCGGGCCGTCGCGCCCGTCGGGAAGTTCGCCGGCGCCTGGTTCGGGCCGGCCGATCGCAAGGCCCTGGCCCGGGAGGTGCTGGCCGAAATCCGGGGGCGAATGGGCGACCACGGCGGGGGCCTGAGCGTCGTGGGCGACGGGGGCGAACTGTCGGTCCTCGGGGCCGACGCGGGCGGCCTGAGCCCAGCGGATCGAGACCGCTCCTAGACTTTCGAACAGGTCCTCCGGAGCCCTGCAGCACCGGGCCCCAATGCCCCGAGACGCGCCCCCCCTCCCCTGCCCTATCCTGAGCGCTCGCCCTGCGTGCTGCCTCGCGCGCGCGGGCTGCTGGCGGTGAGGGCTGCCGACTCGGAGGGTTCCTCGATGCTTCACGCCGCCCGGCTGCTGTTCCTGCTGTTGGTGCTCGGCCTCGTCGGTTGTCCCAACGCCGTGATCGACGACGACGACACGACGCCCGACGACGACGACACGACGGAGGACGACGACGACGCGGTCGACGACGACGACACGACCCCCGACGACGACGACGCGGCCGACGACGACGACGCCACCGATCCGCCCTCCTGCGCCCCGGAGCTGGGGGTCACCCTCGCGGCCCCCATCGCCTTTGGCGACTTCGCCGACGCCGACCAGAGCAGCGACCTGATCGACGCCTACGACTGCGCCCCGGAACTCGACGCCACCAGCCCCGAGGTCCTGGTCGAGTTCGTGCCCGAGGTCGACGGCGAGTACGTCGTCGCCCTGGAGCCCTTCGACGAAGACCTGGACCTGTTCGTCCTGGACTACGACTCCGCCGCCGAGTGCGACCAGCTCACCTGCATCGCCTACGACGCCGACGAAGGCGAGCGCGAGGTCACCACCGGCCGGTCGCTGACCTTCATCGGTCAGGCCGGGCACCCGTACCTCCTCGCCATCGAGTCCCCCAACGGCCCCTCGACCTTCGCCGTGTCGGTGGGACTCGTCGGCGCCTGCCCCGACGACCGCTTCGAGCCCAACGGCGACCTGCTCCTGGCGACGCCCATGCCCAACGGCAGCTTCGCCGGGCTCAAGGTCTGCGCCGTCGGCGACGCCGCCATCGACTGGTACCGCGTCGACCCCGAGCCCGATCGCACCGTGCACGTGGACGTCGCCCACGCGGCCGTCGAAGGCGACGTCGAGCTGGCCTTGTTCGACGGGGCGGGGACGCTGCTGGTCGAAGATCTGGCCGCCGGCCAGGACAACCGCTCGGTGAGCTGGACGCCGCTGAGCACCGCGCCGTTGTTTGCGCGGGTGCAGATGCCCGCGGGGGCCGACTCGGGTCTGCTGACGGGCAACGCCTACGCCATGAACCTGCGGCAAGCGCCGCGGGCCGACTGCCCGGCGGACGCCTGGGGAGGCAGCTCGCCCACGAACGCCACCGCGGCCAACGTCGGCGCCATCGCGGGCGCGGCCTGCCCAGGCGACGACGACGCGCTGGCCCTGGATCTGACCGGCGCAGCCGGCGCGAGCCTGCGGGTCGCCCTCGCCTTCGACCCGGCCGAAGGAACGGTGGGGCTGGAGCTGCTGGACCCGTCGGGCACGTCGGCGGCGACGGCGTCGGCCGTGGGCGGCGCGCTGAGCCTCGAATACGTCGTGCCCGCCGACGGCGTCTACGTCCTGCGGGTCGTCGAGTCCGCGGCGGCGGGCGTGAGCCCCGGCGTCGTCTGGTCCGGCCTCGCGGAGTGGGGACCCCAGACGGTCTGCGTGGACGACGACGCGGAGCCCAACGAGACGTCGGGCGCGGCCGCCCTGCTGGCCCCGGGCGCCCACCACCTCTGCCCCATCGTGGGCGCCGACGAAGACTGGTTCGCCATCGCCCCCGGCGCCGGCCAGGAGACGGCCCTGGACCTGGCCTTTGCGGCGAGCGAGCTGGACCTGCAGATGGAGGTCTACGAGGGCTCCGGCGCGCTGGTGGCGACAGCCCCCAGCGTGGGGACTGGAATCCGGTCGCTGACCGTCGGCGCATCCTCAGGCCGCGACCTCTTCGTCCGGGTCTTCCACCCCGGGGCCACCGATCCCGGCGAGGTGGCCGGCGCCGCCTACGTCCTCGGCGCGCGCTCCACCGAGTGGAGCAGCTGCCCCCCCGACGCCTTCGAGCCCGACGAGTCGGGCAACCCGCCGTCCCTGAGCTCCGTCTTCCGCGCCGAGCGCTCGCTGTGCCCGGCGGAGGTGGATCACCTGACGGTCCCCGGCGTCGCCGGCTCCCTCGTCCAGGTGGTGGTCGCCTTCGACCCCGAAGAAGGAGGCCTCGACGTCGCCGCCGTCGACTCGGCGGGCACCCCCGCAGCGGGCGCGACGACCACGGCGGGCACGGGCTTCGTGACCTACTCCGTGCCCAACACGGCCGCGGGCTGGGACCTGCAGATCACGCCCAGCGGCCCCGACGGCGGTGCCCCCGGCCTGCCCTACGCCATCACCGTCTGGGACGACGCCGGCACCAGCTGCTCCGACGACCTCCTGGGCGAGCCCAACGGGCGGCTCCAGCAGGCCGCATCACTGCGGTACGGCACCTTCGGTGGGCTCCGCCTCTGCCCCGCGGCCATCGCCGACACCGACTTCTATCGGGTGTCCGGGCGCGCCGGGGAGCAGCTGCGGGTGTCGGTCGCGCACCCTGGCGACGAAGGCAGTCTGTCGCTGCAGATCCTCGATCTGGACGGCACCTTGCTGGCGTCCGACGGCCCCGCCGCTAGCTCGGGCCGGTTCGCCGAGTACGACGTGCTCGAGGCCCGCGACCTGATCGTGCGCGTCCACCAGCCGGCCGCCGGCGACGCCGGCGTCATCGCCGGAACGCGCTACTCCCTGAGCATCGCCAGCTCCGACGTCGGCTGCGCCGAGGACCCATGGGAAGCCAACCTCGGCGACGACGGCGCCCCCGAAGGCATCGTGCCGAGCGGCATCGAGCTGTTCCGCCACCAGAGCGCCTGCTCCGCGGACCCGGACTTCACGAAGGTCACCCTGCAGCCCGGCCAGCGGCTCATCGCCAACGTCGCCTTCGACGGCGGGGGCCACGGCGTCGACCTGACCATGGAGGACGACAACCAGCCCCCCACGACGACGCTGCAAGCCAACAGCAGCCCGTTCGGCGCCGAGTCCCTCGTCTGGACGGCGTCGGGCAACGCCCTGACCGTGGACCTCCGAGCCGAGCTCGGCGGCGGCGGCGGCGCGGTCTACGCATCCAACGTGCTGCTGACTCAGCTGGGCACGTGCTTGTCGGACTCCCTCGAACCCAACCCGCCGGCCAACCCCTCGGCCACGGCCGCCACCGCGGCGTTCACCGGGCTTTCCCTGTGCCCCAGCGACACCGACGCCTTCGCGGTGCCCCTGCTCGACGGCGAGCAGCTCGATGTGTCCGCCGCCTTCGACCCCGCAGAGGGCGAGGTCGCCCTGTCGCTCGTCGACCCCAGCGGTCAGCTGGTGGCCAGCGGCACCGTCGCCGCCGGCGTCGCGAGCCTCACCTGGACCGCCGCCCCCGGGAGCTCGGGCGACCACCTCCTGGTCGCCGCCCTCGTCGCGGACCTCGCGCTGGCCGGCCTCGACTACGACCTGACACTGACCGGGACCGCGCCGCCCTGCACCGACGACGGCGACGAAGACGACGACTCCGCCGTCCAGGCCCTCCCCCGAATCGACGGCGACACGCCGGCCCTGCGCAGCTGCCCCGGCGACGAAGACTGGAGCTCCGCGTCCCTGGCGCCCTGGAGCCGCCTCGTGGTGGAGCAGACGTTCGACCGCGCCGAGGGCGAAGTGGACCTCGAGCTGGTCGACGCCGCGGGCACCCCGCTGTTGGGCTCGACCCTGACCGCCACCGGCCGGGAGCTGGTCTGGGCTCCCCCCGGCGGCGGCACCCCGACCCTGCGCGCGAGCCTCGCCGCGGACGCCGGCGCCGTGGGCGTCGACTACGTCCAGGACTGGGCCGTGGGCTGCCGCGAGGACTCGGCCGAAGGCAGCACCGGCAACGACACCGCCTCGTCGGGCGTCGTCTGGGACCCCTCGGTCGCCTGGACCGACCTGAACGCCTGCCCCGGCGACAACGACTGGTTCATCGCTCTGCTCGGCACCTGGAACCAGGCCGAGGTGCTGCTCTCCTCAACGTCCTCCGAAGGCGACCTCGACCTCGCCGTGTTCCCCAGCCAGTCGGCGCCGACGCCCTACGCGAGCACATCGGGAGCCGCCGACGCCGAGCCCCTGGTCTTCTCCCCGACCCTCAGCGGCGCCCAGTACGTTCGCGCCGCCCTCACCAGCGACGCCGGCTCGTACCCCGGCAACGACTTCGACCTGTCCCTGGCCGTGACCTGCCCCGACGCCGCCGAGCCCAACGAGTCGCAGGCCACCCCCGCCGCCCTCGCCGACGGCGTGACCCCGGCCCTGGCCATCTGCGGCGACGCGGACTGGTACTCGTTCACCCACGCGGGCTGGAACTCGCTGGGCCTGGAACTGGGCTCGGATCCGACGGAGGGCGACCTCGACATCGCCTTGTACGACGCGACCGGCGCGCCGCTGCAGTCCACGGTCGGCTCGGCTGCGGTCGAGTCGCTCTCCCTCGCCGGGATGCCCGCGGGCACCTACCTGGCCCAGGTCACCGAAGCGACGGACACGAACCTGCCCGGCGGCGCCTACTCCCTGGACCTGCAGCGCGCCTGCCCCGCCGACGCCGACGAAGACGACGACGCCCTGGGCGCGGCCACGCCGCGAGCGCTCCCCACGGCGGCCGCCGGTCTCACGTTGTGCCCGGGCGACGCGGACTGGCACGGGTTCTCCGTCGACGCCTCGTTCGGCCTCGACATCAGCGTGAGCCTGCCCGCCATCGAAGGCGCCGCGACCCTCGCCCTCCTCGACTCCACGGGCGTCGACGTGGGCGCCGCCATCGCGACCACGAGCGCCGCGGGCATCGACACCACCACGGTCTCCTGGCTCAACGGGACCGGCGGCGTCGCCGACGTGCGCCTGCAGATCACGCTGGGCAGCGACGCGGGAGACGCGGGCCTCCCCTACGACCTCACCGCCGCCACCGGCGCCGTCTGCGCCCCCGACCCCGCCGAGCCGGCCAACGACGACTCCACCGGTGCGACCTCGCTGACCGGGCCCACGCCCGGCTCGATCTGCGACGCCGACACCGACTGGTTCGTGCTCACCGTGCCCTTCGGCCAGGCGGGCCTCGTGAGCTGGTCCGCCGACGCCACGCAGGCGGCGGGCGTCGAAGTCACGCTGCACGAGGCCTCCGGCGCGCTCCTGCCGACCGTCGAAACAGTCACTACGCTCGGCCCCGACGAGGTCCGCACCCTGTCCACCATCAACAGCGGCCTGTCCGACGTTGACCTCTTCGTCCGCGTGCAGGACGCCGGCCCCGTGGGCGCTCTGGGCGTCGACTACAACCTCGCCCCCGCCTCCGCCTCGGACTGCGTGGACGACGCGCACGAGGAGGACGACGACCCCGCCCTCGCCTGGGTGGCCTCGCCCCCGGAGCTCGCCGTCGCGCTCAGCGCCTGCCCCGACGACCCCGACGTGACCCAGGTGGTCGTGCCCGCGGGCGAGACGCTGACCTCCACCGTCACCTTCCCCAACGCGCTCGGCGCCCTCGGCATCGCGATGCAGGACGACGCCGGCACGCCGTTGCTGGCGCAGCAGCACGTCGTCGTGGGGCCCGACCAGACGTCCGTGACGACGCTGCGCACCAACGGCACCGCCGCGGCGGAGAACGTGCTCATCGAGGTCCTCGGCACCCCCTCGGGGGACCTGCTCCCCTACGCCCAGAACCTGGATCTGGGGGTGGGCGTCGCCTGCCTCACCGACGTGCAGGAGCCCAACGACGACCTCGCGTCCGCGGCCATCGACGTCTTCGGGATCCAGCCCGCCCTGACGGAGTGCGGCGAGGGCGACTGGTTCCGCTACGACCTCGCGCCGGGCGAGTTCATCGACGTGCAGTGGGCCTGGGACCCGACCATCGCGCCGACGCTGGCCGCCACCGCCCACGACGCCACCGGCGCCGCGATCCCCTGGACCGTTGGCCCGGTGTTCACGCCCGGCTACTTCCTCGAAGAGGGCAGCGCGGAGCTGCACAACAACGGCGTCGTGCCGCTGACCGTCTACGTCTCGGTCCTGGACGCCGGATTCGTCACGCCGGGCACCCCCTACACCCTCGAGGTGAACCCCTCGGCCGGCTGCGTGCCTGACTCGCTTGAGCCCAACGACGACGACGCGAGCGCCTCGGTCCTCCCCCTGGACACTCCCACCGCGCTGCGTGCGTGCCCGGCCGACGGCGTCGACTACTTCGCCGTGGACGCGGCCGAGTGGAACACGATCACGGCGTTCGCCGCCTTCGATCACGCCGACGGCGACATCAACCTCCTCATCAACGACCCCGCAGACACCACGGTCGAAGACGCCTACTCGCAGACCTCCGACGAGTTGGTGACACACGACGCGGCGAGCGTGGGCACCCACTACGTCATCGCGGAGATGGGCGCCGAGACGGACCCCCTGCCCGGCAACGACTACGACCTGACGCTCTCCGTGGGCTGCCAGCTCGACCCCCAGGAGCCCAACGCGTTCGGGAGCCCGGCGGCCATCGGAGCCGGCGACACCCTGGGCCTGACCATCTGCCCCGGCGAGGAGGACGCCTACTCGTTCGCGCTGCCGGCCGGCGCCCAGGTCGAAGCCGAAGCCCTCTTCTTCGGCCCCGAGGGCGCGCCCCACATCGAGCTTCACGACACCAGCGGCTTGCTGGCGTCGGGCTTCCCCATCACGGGCGGCGAGATGGCGACCTGGTCGACGCTCGTGGACCGCACGATGGAGCTGCGGGTCTCCCTGCCCGCCGACGCCGGCGCCTACCCCGGCACCCCCTACGCGGTGCACCTCACGTTCAACTGCAGCGACGACAGCTGGGAAGACAACGACGACTTCGCGTCGGCCCAGGTCGCCCAGAACATGAACGGGCACGTGGCCTGCGGCGGCGACCCCGACTTCTTCTCGATGGAGATGCGCTGGTGGAACGAGGCGGACTTCGACATCGCGTTCGCCAACGCCGCCGGCGACCTGACGCTGGACCTGTTCGACCCGAGTCTGCAGATCAGCCAGACCGCGGCGACGACCAACGACGGGGAGTCGCTGACGCTGGCCTCCCCCGTGCTGGACGGCACCTGGTACGCCCGCGTCTCGGGGCCCACGGCCGACGATGCGTGGCCCGGCAACAGCTACGACCTGACCGCCAGCCGGGACTGCTGGGTCGATGCTCAGGAGCCCAACAACAGCCTGTCCAACACGTTCCCGCTGCCCGACAACCCGATCTCCGGCAGCGTCTGCCCCGCCGACAACAGCGACTTCTTCGACGTGGACCTGGGGCACTGGAACCGGCTGACGGTGGATGCCGTGTTCGAGCAAGCCGAAGGCGACCTGCTGCTCGACATCTACTTGCCCAACGGCACCCCGCTCGGCTCCGTGGACACGGCCACCGACGACGAGACCCTGGTCTGGGACGCGACGGTCGACGACAGCCACCGCATCCGCGCGGTCATGGGCGCCGACCCCGGCGTGCCAGGCAACGGCTACAGCATCCACGGCACCGTCACCTGCCAGCCCGACGCCGAGGAGCCCAACGACTTCGTGACGCCCCGCTTCCTGCCCCCGGGCACGTACGCCGGGCTGAACTCCTGCGCCGCCGACAGCGACGCGTTCTTCGTGTCCCTGGGCGCCGGCGCGCCGGTCACCATCGACGTCGACCCCGTGGGCGGCGAGGCCGAACTGCTGGTCCAGGTCTTCGACGCGGGCGGACTGCTCGTCGCTGGCGCGGGCCCGTCCTCGGCGCCCCTCTCCCTGAACTTCGCGGCGGCCAACACCGAGGACCACACCCTGCAGATCAGCGTCGCCAACGACGCCGGCAGCTACCCCGGCACCACCTACGACCTGGACTGGTCCATGGGGTGCGCCGACGACGCCTTCGAACCCAACCAGTCGTTCCTGGGCGCCTGGCCGGTCACCCCCGGCGGCTACGGAGGGCTGGCGGCCTGCCCCGCCGACGACGACTGGTTCTCCATGACCCTGCAGGACTGGCAGACGTTCGATGTGCAACTGAGCCACGCCTTCGCCGACGGCGACGTGGACCTGTTCGTGTTCGACGCCGCCGAAGTCCTGGTCGACAGCGCGAGCACGTTGAATGACGACGAAGCCGTCGCCTACGAGGTCGCGACGGCCGGCGAGCACCGGGTCCAGGTGCAGTTCGTGTCCGACGACGCGGTGCCCGGCGTCCCCTACTCGCTGGCCATCGCCCGCGCCTGCACCGACGACGCCGGCGAGCCGTCCAACAACTTCGCCGCCGATGCCGACCTCATCCCCCACAACTCCGCCCTGACCCTGTGCCCGGGAGACTCCGACTGGTTCAGCGTCGACATCGCCGAGTGGAACTCGTTCGGCGTGACCACCGCCTTCCCGGTGGCCGAGGGCAACCTGGACCTCACCTTGCTCGATGGCGGGTTCAACGCCTTCGCAAGCGCGTCGACCACCACCGACGGCGAGGACCTCAACCTCATCCGCCCGCCGACGGGCCGCTACTACCTGGGCGCCGAGCTGACCACCGACGGCCAGGACCCCGGGATGGGCTACACGCTCCTCAGCGACCTCGCCTGCGACAACGACACGCTCGAGCCCAGCCCATTCAACAACCCGGTCCCGATCCCCTACGGCACCACGAGCGCCTTGAACCTCTGCGAGGGCGACGAGGACGGCTACTACATCAACGTCGTGAGCGGCGACCTGCAGGTCGAGCTGATCTACGACTTCACCGAAGGCACGCCCAACGCGGCCTTGTTCGACCCGGTCGGCAACCCCATCGGCTCGTTCGGCTTCACGGCGGCGGGCCAGGGCCTGGTGCTTGCGGCCCCGACGCCGGGCCAGTACCGCCTGGAGGTCGCGCTCACCGCCGACGCCGGCACCTACGAGGGCAACCAGTACGACGTCGAAGTCAGCAGCCCGTGCTCGCCGGACGGGTTCGAGCCCAACGACTCCCAGGCATCGGGGACCCCATTGGCCACGGGCCCCCACCCGGCCCTGAGCCTCTGCGGCGGCGACGAGGACTGGTTCGAGCTGGACCTCAAGGAGTGGGAAGAGCTCACCGTCGAGGCGTTCTTCACGGTCGCCGACGGCAACCTCGACCTGGAGCTCTACAGCCCCATCGGCAGCCCCCTGAGCGCGGCCACGAGCACCGGCGACGACGAGCTGATCACCCTGTCGCCCTCGGCCGCCGGCCTTTTTGCGGCCCGCGCGTTCCTGGCCACCGACGACGCAGTGCCGGGCAACGCCTACGACCTCTCGTACACGACCGCCTGCGCCGCCGACCAGAACGAGCCCGACGACACCCAGGCGGCCGGCAACCCGCTGCCCCCGGGCGCCGACGTCTTCAACGCCTGCGACACCGACGGCGTCGACTGGTTCGACCTGCCCATGGGCGAGTGGAACCAGCTCACGGGAACGCTCACGTTCGCGAACCTCGAGGGCGAGGTGCACGCGAACCTCACCGACGCCGCGGGCAACCCGCTGCAGTCGTGGACCGGCTTCGGCCCCGTGCACGCGCTGTCCTACGCCGCCACCTCCTCGGAGGTGCACGGCCTGGAGGTGTCCCTGGCCAACGACCTGGGCACGCACCCCGGCACCGGCTACGAGCTGGACGCTGGCGTCGACTGCGTGGACGACCCCGACGAGCCCGACGACTACGGCTTCCCGGTCCCCTCGGCCAACGGCGGCTACCTCCAGCGCAACACCTGCCCCGGCGACGAAGACGCCTTCGAGGTGCCGCTGCAAGCCGGCCAGGACGTGTCCGTGGTCGTCCAGTTCAACGCGTTCGAGGGCGACTACTCGCTGCAGCTGAAGGACTCCGGGGGCAACATCGTCGCCACCAGCGTGCCGGACACCCTGGGTCAGATCAGCCTCCTGTACGTCGCCGCCCTCCCGGACACCTACCGGGTCGAGGTCCTGTTCTCGGACATCGGCCAGTACCCGGGCAACGCGTACGACGCCTTCATCACACCCGGCTGCATCGACGACGGCCTGGAGGACAACGACACCCAGGCGACGGCCTCGCCGGGCCCCCTGTCCCCGGCCGCCGCCAGCTCCTGCCCCACAGACTCCGACTACTTCGGCTGGGCGGTCGAGTCCTGGACCGAGCTGGCGGTGAACCTGGACTTCCTGCACGCCGACGCGGACCTGGGCCTCGAGCTGCTGGACCCCGCCGGCTCGCTGTTGGACCAGAGCCAGGGCAACGGCGACGGCGAGTTCATCAGCTACCACTACGGAGCCGCGGGCACGCTGGCGGCCCACGTGATGCTGAATTCCGAAACGGACCCCACGCTGGGCGCGAACTACAGCATCGACGCGGCGTACAGCTGCGCGGCGGACGTCCTGGAGCCCAACGACAGCCAGTTCTTCACCGCGGCCATCGCCGACGGGACCTACGCCGGCCTGAGCCAATGCGGCGAACAGGACTGGTTCGACTTCTTCATCCCCTACTGGAACGAAGCGACGGTCGATCTCACCTTCAGCCACGGCGAAGGCGACATCAACGTGGAGCTTCAGGACAGCTTCGGGGCACCGCTGGCCGTGGGAACCACGACCACGGACAACGAGCAGGTCACGGCCGCGGCGCAGTTCGACGAGAGCTGGAAGATCCAGGTCACGGAGGTTGCCCCGCTCGGGGTGTTCCCGGGCAACGGCTACGTCCTGGACCTGGACCTGACCTGCCGCGACGACTTCGACGAGCCCAACGACACGTTCGGGTCGGGGCCCGTGCTGACCGCCGGCACCTACTTCAACCAGACCCACTGCGGCGACGCCGACTGGTACGGCGTCTCGGTCGGCCCGGGCGAGACGGTGATCATCACGGCGACGTCGGACCCCACCGAAGGCAACTTCGACGTCTTCTTGTACGACTCCGTGAACTCGCCCCTGGACAGCCACACGGGCCTGGACGTCACCGAGGACGTCTCCTGGATCAACCCGACGGCCGCCACGGAGACCGTCTGGGTCGAGCTGGTGACCGCCTCGCCCGGCGACACCGGCGGCTACGACGGCAACGGCTACACGCTGGACGTGCAGATCGCGGGCTCGTGCGCCGACGACTTCGCCGAAGACGACGACGACTCCCTGACCGCGAACCCGATGCCGCTGACCACGGCGTTCGCCCGGGTCTCCTGCCCCGCCGACCCCGACTGGTTCGGGCCCCACGAGCTGGCCCCGTGGGTGACGTTGGAGCTGGCCTCGAACTTCACCCATGCGTCGGGCGACATCGACCTGACGGTGTACGACACGGCGCTCACGCCGGTCGCGTCCGCCAACTCGGTCACGGACAACGAAGACCTCACCTACCCGGCCACGTCCTACGGCGACCACTGGGTGTCGGTGGACCTGGGCACCGACGACGCGATCCCGGGCAACGGCTACGACTTGACCGCGTTCCTCTCCTGCACCAACGACTTCGCCGAGCCCAACGACACCGGCCTGGACTCGTTCTTCCTGAACCTGGGGACCACCACGGGGCTGAGCGCCTGCGACGACCACGACTGGTTCGAGTTCCCGTCGCGTGACTGGGCCGAGATGACGGTGACCGTCCTGTTCGACGACACCGAGGGCAACCAGGACCTCTACGTGTACGACGAGCTCGGCATCGCCCTGGGCGACAGCGCGACGACGGCGTCACCGGAGACCGTGGTGTTTGCACCCCACGGCAACCTGTCGCGCATGCTCATCGAGACGGCCGCGGACATCGGGCCTCAGCCCGGCAACGGCCTCACCGTGGACATCGCCGCGACCTGCCCGCCGGACTTCAACGAGCCCAACGAGACCCTGCCCACGGCGGCGATCCCCTCGATCCTCGACAACGAGCCCCAGACGCTCTGCCCGGGCGACGAGGACTGGTTCGATCTCTACGTCAGCGGCGGCGAGACGCTGACCCTGTGGCTGGTGCACGACCCCGGCGAGGGCGACATCGACGTGGAGCTGTGGGACCAGACCGGCACGATCCTGCTGGCGTCGGCGACCACCAACGACCACGTCGAGGCCCTCTACTACACGCCGGCGGTCGGAGAGCCGGTCTACGCGCGCATCTTCCAGGCCCCGTCGGGCGACGCCGGTGACTTCCCCGGCAACGGCTACGACCTCACGGCGTTCTTCGGCCCGGACCCGGGCTGCGTCGACGACGGCAACGAGCAGAACGACTCCCACCTGGACGCCACCACCTCGACGATCGGGCTGGACAGCGGGCTGCGGGCCTGCGAGTTCGACGACGACTGGTACCGAACCGACCTGCTCACCGGCCAGACGCTCGACGTCAGCGCGTTCTTCTCCCACGCCGAAGGCGACATCGCGTTGGAGCTCTACACGAGCGATCTGACGCTGCTGGACTCCTCGAACACCGCCACCGACGACGAGTCGGTCAGCTGGACGGCGACCTACGACGGCATCCACTACGTGAAGCTGTACCTGGACACCGACGCCGGCGTGGACGCCGGCAATGGCTACGACCTGGGCCAGTTCGTCACGGTGAGCGCGGTGTGCATGGACGACGCCCTGGAGGACAACGACAACTACGGCGGCGGGACGTTCGTCAGCGGCACGCCCTACCTCGAGACGTCCACCGTGTCCTGCCACGGCGACGAGGACTGGTTCGTGATCAACCTGGCGGCGGGCGAGGACATCCAGGCTGAAATCGACTTCCTGCACGCCGACGCCGACCTCGACCTCTACCTGTACGACCGCCTGCTCACGCAGATCGCGAGCAGCACATCGCTCACGGACGACGAGAGCTTCGTCCAGGCCGTGTCGTCCGCCGGAATCTGGGCCGTCAAGGTCCACAGCGCGGCTGACACCGACGGCATCCCGGCCGCCGACTACGACCTGAGCATCGAGGTCTGTCCGGCCGACCCGTACGAGCACAACGACACGAGCACCGCAGCGTTCTCCATGAGCCCCGGGAACTACAGCAACCTGACCGCATGCGAGTTCGACGACGACTGGTACTCGATCAGCGCGGCGGCGGCCGAGACCATCGACGTCGGGGCCACGTTCCTGCACAGCGCGGGCAACCTGGACATCCATCTGTTCAACAGCTCGTTGACGCCGGTCGTGGGCTCGACTTCGACCACCGACGACGAGGCGTTCACGTACTACTCCTCCACGGCCGACACCTACTACCTGCAGGTGACCGTCGACGACGATCTGGACGGGGTCGTCGGCGTGAACCACACGCTCGACATCGACGTCAGCAGCACGGCGGCGTGCAGCGACGACACCTACGAGGACAACGACGACGACCTCAACGCCTTCGGGATGGTCGTTGGCTACTACTCGGACCCCGTCGCCTGCGACGCCGACCCCGACTGGTTCACCTTCAGCCTGGACAGCGTCGCGGGCACGGTGACGGTCGACATCTCCTGGAACACGGCCGACGGGCAGCTCGCCCTGTACCTGCTGGACAACAACGTGACCGTGGTCGACAGCGACACGACCGGCAGCGGGTTCGCGACCGTCTCGTACAGCGCGACGGCGTACGAGCCTTTGCTGCTCCGCATCGAGGTGGTGACCGACCTCACCGGGGGCAGCGGGATCGGGTACGACCTGGACCTCACGGACCCGCTGATCACCGCTGGTTGAGTTACTGTTCCGGCCCCTCGCTGGAGCACTCAATGACCCTTCGCCACCGCACCGACAGCCGCCTGGAGGCCGCCGTCGCGTCCTTCGCCTCGCCGGGCGTCGAGCCCCGCTACGCCCCTGACCTGCGCATCGCCCCGACGCACCGGGATCTGGCCGTGGCCATCGATCTGGACGCGCAGTCGGTGGAAGGCACGCTGGTGCTGACGGTGGAGGCGCGGGGGCCTGGGCGCGAGCTGCGGCTGAACGCCATGGACCTCGACGTCCTGGAAGTCGAAGACCTGTCGGGCGCGCAGCTCACGGTGTCGATCTCCGACGAGGCCATCGACATCCGCTGGCCCCACCTGCTCCTGGCCGGCGAGACGGCGCAGATCCGTGTGCGGTGGACCGTGACGAAGCCGGCAGCGGGCCTGGTGTTCAGCGCGCCGGACGAAGCGAACCCCGACCGGCCGCGGTTCGCGGCGACGGACCACGAGACCGAGCGCGCTCGCTACTGGCTGCCCTGCGTTGATCACCCCCACGCGCGCCCGACCGTCGAGCTGCGCGTGCGGGCCGAAGCGGACGCGACGGTGCTCGGGCCGGGCGCAAAGGCCGGCGAGGACGAGCACGCCGACGGCACGAAGACGACGACCTGGCGCCTCGAGCAGCCGTGCCCCTCGTACCTGCTGTGCTTCGCGGTGGGCGAGTTCATCACCGTGGACCAGGGCGAGCACGACGGCGTGCCGCTGCAGCTGTTCACGACCCCGGACCACTCCGTCGAGGACCTCGGCCGGGCGTTCGCGCGGGCCGACGAGATGATGGCGTTCCTGACCGAGCGGCTGGCCCAGCCGTTCCCGTACCCGAAGTACTGGCAGTTCGCCGTCCCGGGCATCGGCGGGGCGATGGAGAACATCTCGCTGACGTCGTGGGACGACAAGTTCGTCGGCGACGAGCGCTTCCACGCCGAGCGGGGCTGGTTGGTGTCGCTGATCAACCTGCACGAGATGGCGCACACCTGGTTCGGCGACGCCCTGGGCTGCCGGGAGTTCGCGCACTCGTGGCTCAAGGAGTCCTGGGCGACGTACATGGAGTCGGTCTGGCTGGAGCACGACGCCGGCGACGACGAGATGCTGTGGCAGCTGCACGAGGAGCTCCGCGCCTACCGCAGCGAGGCCGACTCCCGCTACGTGCGCGCCATCTCGACGCGCAGCTTCGACAGCTCCTGGGACCTGTTCGACCAGCACCTCTACCCCGGTGGGGCCGTGCGGCTGCACATGCTGCGCAAGCACCTGGGCGACGACGTCTTCTGGGCCGGCGTGCAGGCGTACGTCGCCGACAACCTGCACCAGGTGGTGGAGACCGCGGACTTCCGGCGGTCGCTGGAGCGGGTGTCGGGGCGGAACCTGGGCCGGTTCTTCGACGAGTGGTTCTGCTCCCCCGGCTACCCGAAGCTGAAGCTGAACTGGAGCTGGGACTCGGAGCGCAGCGAAGGGGTCCTGACGGTGGAGCAGACCCAGGTCAGCAAGGCCCGCGGCGTGGGGCTGTTCCACTTCGACCTGGAGGTCGCCTTCGAGATCGAGGACGGGCTGTGGGTCCGCCGGACGATGGCCGTCGGGGAGCGCCACCAGGCGCTGACGGCGGAGCTGCCGGGCAAGCCGCTGCAGATCGTGCCGAACCCGGAGCTGGCGGCGGTCTGCTCCATCGACTTCCAGCCCGGCAAGATGGTGCGGCGGTCCGTGGAGCACGCGTCGACGGTGGCCGGGCGCTGCTGGGCGGCCGATGCGCTGGCCCGCAAGGCGGGTCGCAAGGACGTGGCGGCGTTGGCCGAGGCCGCGCTGACGGAAGAGCACTGGGGGGTGCGGATCGCGCTGGCCCGGGCGCTGGCGAAGGCCCAGACCAACGACGCGGCGTCGGCCCTGGTGGCGATGCTGGAGCAAGAGGAGGACCCGCGGGTCCAGGGCGACGTGACGCTGGCCGCGGGGCGGTACCGCTCGGCCGCCATCGCCGGGGCCCTGTGGCAGTGGCTGGAGTCCGACGAGCGGCCCTGGCTGGCCCGGGCCAACGCCCTGACTGCGCTGGGCAAGCAACGGGGCGCGGACCCCGTGGCCCTGCTGGTTTCGGAGATCGCCGGCGACCGCACGGCCTGGCGGTGGGTGTCCCGGGGAGCGATCGCCGGGCTCGCGGAGACGCGCGTGGCCGAGGCGCTGGCGCCCATCCAGGAGATGCTCGCCGACGGCGCGGTGCCCGAGCGGTGGATGGCCGCCCGGTCCCTGGCGGCGGCGAAGTGGCAGGCGCCGGGGCTGCGACAAGCGGCGCGCGAGGCGTTGGAGGCGGCGCTGCGGGACGAGTCGAACTCGGTTCGGGTGTCGGCGGTGCACGGGTTGGCGGGGCTGGGCGAGCCGGACGGGGCCCGAGCCATCGACGACGCGCTGCGGCGCTTCCCCGTGCAGGACCAGCCGGGAGCCCGGCGTCTGGCCGGGAAGCTGCGCACCGGCGGCGGCGACGCGGGCAAGGTGGCCGGGCTGAACAAGGAGGTCCAGCGGCTGACGGACCGTTTGCGCAAGCTCGAAGAACGGCTGAGCAAGGTCGAAGGGACCTGAGCCGTAGGACCGGGTAGCCGCGTAGACTGCGGGCGGGAGTGAGCCATGAGCGTCTTCGACCGGTTGGTCAATCTGGGCAAGGGATACGTCAGCACCAAGACCGGGGGCGGCGACGAGGACGCACGCCTGTTGGACGCGCTCGAAAGCGAGCTCGCGAAGGCGAAGGTCAAGGCTGGCGATGCCTTGGGCAACGCACGCGACGCGGTGCAGCAGGCGATGGCGAAGGCCGACGCGGGCGACGAGATCGCCGGGGTCGAACCGCGCGTGGCGGAGGCGAAGCCGAACCTGCCGGACCCGCTGGCGAAGGTGGGGCAGAGCACGTACCGCGAGAAGCCCGACGGCCCCGTGAAGCGCACCTTCGACGGGCCTGCCCGCGACGACCTCGCGGACGACGACGCCGCGCCGGTCAAGAAGACCTTCTAGAGCGCTCGATCGCTTGAACCTCCTGGACCGCCGCTGGGCGCTCGCGCTCGTGCTGCTCCTTGGGTGCGACTTGATCGAGGCCCGCCAGGGGCAGCTCGAGGCGTCGATGCGCCGGGCGGGCCTCGTCGAGTCGTGGGAGCAGGTGGGGCCGGCTCGCCTGCATGTCTGGAGCGGCGGCGAAGGCCCGACCGTGCTGTTGCTCCACGGGTTCGGGGCCGAGACGATCTGGCAGTGGCCGGCCCAGGTTCGAGCCCTGATCGGCGACCACCGGCTGGTCCTGCCCGACCTCCTGTGGTTCGGGGGCTCCGAGTCCACGGACCGCGACTTCCGCATCGAGCGCCAGGTCGACGCCGTCGAAGCGCTGCTGGAGTCCTACGGCGAGGAACGCGTCGCGGTGGTGGGGATCAGCTACGGCGGGCTGGTCGCTCACGAGCTGGGCAGCCGCCGCCCGGACCTGGTGCCCTGCGTCGCGCTGCTGGACTCGCCCGGCCGCGCCTACACGGACGCCGACTACGCCGCGCTGCTGGAGCGGTTCGGGGTCGAGCACCCGGCGCCGCTGCTCGTGCCCACCGACGGCGCGGGCGTACAGCGGCTGGTGGACCTCGCCTACTTCCGGCCCCCGACGGTCCCGGAGTCCGTGCGCCAACAGATCCTCACCCACCACTACGACCACCACAGCGCCGAGAAGGTGGAGCTGCTCGAGGCGGTGGTGGGGCAGATGGACGAGCTGCGGGCCCAGGCGAAGGACCTGGCGGTCCCCACCCTGCTCCTCTGGGGGGAGCAGGACCCCGTCTTCCCGGTGGAGATCGGGCGGCGACTCAAGAACCGCCTGGGCGATCTGGCCGAGCTGCAGGTCATCCCCCGCGCGAAGCACGCGCCCAACCTGGAGCACCCCGCGGTGGTGAACCGGGCGCTGCGGGAGTTCTTCGACGGTCGCTGCGGGCCGTAGGCGGGACCGGCTCCATCGACTCGACGTAGGCTGCGAGACAAGGGGGTCAGGGTGGGGAAGCTCCGGGTCATGGCGGCGATCGCGGCGACGCTGCTGTGCGGTGCGTCGAGCGCCCCGGCCTCCCCGTTTGGCCCTCTGACCGAGCCGTGGCTCCGCGTCGACACGCCTGACTTCACGCTCTACGGCAATGGCACCCCCGCCGCCCTGGAGGCACTGGCCAGCGAGCTTCTCGGGTTCCGTGAGGTCGTGCTGCTGATGCTGCCGGGGGTTCAAGAAGCGCCGGGCGACCAGCTGACGATCTTCGCCTACCGCAGCCTGGCGAGCCTGGACACCTACACCCTCAGTGAGGGCTCCCGCGGGGTGCTCGGCCTCGCGATCGAGCGGCCGAGCCGGGCCTGGCTGGAGATGGCCGCCCACTCGCAGAAGGAGCGGAAGTGGGTCGGGTTCCAAGAGTTCACTCACCACCTGGTCGCGCGGAACAGCATGCGGCTCCCGACCTGGCTGAATGAGGGCCTCGCCGAGTACTACGCCACCCTGCGCATCGACAAGGCGGGCAATGTCGTGCTGGGCGCGCCCTCGATGGACCGCCTGCGGACGCTCACCGCCCAGTTCTGGCCTCCCCTCAGCACCCTGCTGGAAGCCGAGGGCACCCACAGCACGAAGAAGCGGGAAGTCCCCTTCCTGTACGCCGTCGGTTGGCTGTTCGTGCACTACCTGACCCACGAGCGGCGCGACCTGATCCCGGGGCTGGCCCAATACATCGACGCCGTACGGCTCGGGGTGGCACACGTCGAAGCCTTCGAGGCCGCCTTCGGCGTGCACCCCGACGTGTTCGGCGAGGAGCTCCTGACCTACGCCCGCGGTCAGCGGTATCGGGTAGTGCAGTTCACCCTCAAGGAACCCCTCGAGCAGCGACAACATCGGGCCCGGCCGGTGCCCATGACCGAGATCGGCGCGGAGCTGGCGATCGCCAAAGCGCAGAGCCGGGGGCCATCAGAGCTCGTGCACAAGCTCGCCGACCGGGTGCTCAAAGCGGACCCGACCAACCCCCGCGCCCAGGCGGCCAAGGCCATACGGCTGTTGCGGGCCAACGAGAACCAGGCGGCGGCGGACCTGTTCGAGGAGGCCGTCGACGGGGCGCCGGACGATGCGTTGGTCCAGCTCTGGGCGGCGCGGATGGCCGACCGCGCCGCCTGGATCGAGCCCGACAACCCCGACGTCGAGTGGCTTCCGCTAGCCCAGGAGCGGTACTACCGCGCCGTCACCGCAGCCGAATGGGATGTGGAGGCGGCGACCGCCCTCACCTGGGGGCGGCTCCGGGACCCCGAACGCCTCCCCGAAGCCATCGCGCTGCTGCAGAAAGCCATGGCCCAGAGGCCCTTCCACCCACGGGCCGCGCGCACCCTGGCGCTTGCCTACATCGCGATCGACCGGTTGGACGAAGCCTGGCGGGTCCACGATCTCGCCGTCCAGCCTCACGCGTCGCTGGAGGTGATCAAGAAGAGCCGGGAGGCCTTGGCCAAGGCCGAGCACCGTCGGCTGCACGCGTGGGAGAAGGACGGCAAGGCGGAGCAGGCGGCGGCCCGGTGCTTGGAGTTGCTCGCCCGCACCGATCTCGCCGACCACCACGAGCTGCTGTCGGACCACTGCGCGGATTGATCGGGCCGGCGCTGCGGCGGAGGCCTACCGCTGGGACGTCAGGGTGCCGCTGCCGTCCAGGGCCAGGCCGTTGGGCGACGTGGGCAACCCGTGCATTGCCACCGACAGGGGCACCGAGAGTCCGTCGAACGCCTTGGGAAACCCAACGACCAGCTGCCCGGCTTCCATGCGCAGGCGCTCGGCCGGAACCCCAGCCAGGTACACCGCCGGGGTCACCGCGCGCGACAGGCCCGACGCCCACTGCTCGGGGTGGACCGGCCAGGCCCGGGGGACCAGGCCGCCGAGCTCGCGCGCAGCCGACCAGCCCGTCGCCGACCAGCCGAAGGACGCGCCGAGGCGGTCCTGCATCCACACCTCCAGCTCGCCCTGGGCCGCCGCCAGGCGTTGCGCCTGGGCGTCGGTGAGGGGGCCACGCCGGCCCAGCGCCGCGGCGCGGATGTGGCCCCAGATCCGGGGCGCAAGCCACCGAGTGACCGGGTCGCCGCGGAGCTCGGTCAGGGGAGCGAGCAGGTTCCAGGCGACCAGCTGGTCCGGGGTCGCGCGGGGACTGCCGAGCTCGGCGTCGATGGCCTCGGCGGGGGCCTGGGGGTCGGCGTCGAGCAGCGAGCGGAGCTCGGCCCACGCCTTCGGGTCCTGGTGGTCGGGGCCGTAGAGGCCGCCCAGAAGGAGGGTGGCGGCCGGCGTCAGGGGACCGGCGGGCGAGGGGCGGGGCCAGAGATCCGGCCCCACGGTGCCGAGCGAGCAGCTGCCTCGCTCGTCGGAGAACCGCAGCTCGTCGCCGGCGACGGGCGGACGCGGAAGGTGGGCGACGAAGGTCGTGTCGCTCCACTCGGGCTCCACGACCAGCGCGCCGACGCCCAGGGGGCCGCGGCCGCGGACGTTGCTCCCCTCCAGCACCCAGGAGCGGCCGACGGGGCGGACTGCCCAGGAAGGGCTCAGGCCGCAGTCGGACCAGCGGCCCCCGACAGCGTCCCGGCCCTGGCCGACGGGCAGCGAGCCGGCGCGGCTGAGCCAGGCGGCGGTTGAGGTCCAGTCGGCGGCGGCGGGGTCGAGGCCGAGCAAGGCCAGGACGGGCAGCACGTCGGCGGGGCCCGCGTGGCTCAAGTCCACGAGGAAGCCGTGGCCCATCTGCCGCCGGCACTGCGGGCAGGTGAAGACACGGACGTAGAGCCGGTCGCCTTTCAGGGCGATGTAGTCGGCCCCCCCGGAGATGGGGAGCGGGTCGGTGGTGGCCAGGATCCGGGCGCCGGGCGGGGGGCCCGGGGTCTGGTCGGCCGGGGTCTGGACGACAGGACCTGGCCTCGCAAGGGAGCGGGCGGCGGCCGGAGAGGCCGCCAGGGCCAGCACGGCGATGAGCAGGGCGAGTCGGGTGGGCACGAGTCCTCCGGGCGTGGGGCCTGGGGAACAGGACCCCACCGGAGGACTCGGGTTCGTATCGATCGCGTAAATGACGGGCACCAGAACGCAACCGGCCGGACCCCGCAGGTGGCGGAGCCCGGCCGGTCCGAATCGGTCGATCAGGCGCTGATCGTGATCGTGTTCACGCGGATCGGCTGCTCGGGCCGGTCGCCACCGGCCGTCTTCGTCTTGCCGATCTTGTTGACCACGTCCATGCCCGAGCTGACGCGGCCGAAGACCGGGTGCTTGCTCGCGCCGGGGCCGAACCAGTCCAGGAAGTCGTTGTGGACAGTGTTGATGAAGAACTGGCTGCCGCCCGAGTTGGGCTGGCCGGTGTTCGCCATGGACAGCGTGCCCGGCTCGTTGGAGAACTTCGCGTCGGCGGGGTGCTCGTCGCGGATGTTCCCGTGGGGCGGACCGCCGGTGCCGGCGCGGGCGGAGAAGGGGTCCTTGCTGTGCGGGCAGCCGAACTGGATCATGAAGTTGTCGATGACCCGGTGGAAGTGCAGCCCGTCGTAGAACCCGGCCTTGCTGAGGTCGATGAAGTTCTGGGCGGTGATGGGCATCTTGTCGAGGTAGAGCTCGACGTCGAAGTTGCCCTCGGTGGTGGCGAAGGTCGCGGTCGGGTTGGCCATGTCTGCGCAGCCTCTGGCTGGGGGTTGAAACGAAGCCGGGAGGGTAGAAGACAGGGCGGGCTCAGACCAGCAGTAGCACCACGACGGTGATGGGCACGACGCCCACGAGGTTCAACCAGAGCCCCGCGCGCGCCATCTCGCCCGGGTCCAGCGCGTTGCTGCCGATGACGATGGCGTTGGGCGCCGTGGCGACGGGCAGCATGAACGCGCAGCTCGCGGCCAGGGTCGCGGGCACCATGAGCAGCAGCGGGTCGGTGCCCGTGGCCTTCGCGACGGCCGCCAGAACCGGGAGGATCAGGGCCGTCGTGGCGGTGTTTGAGGTCAGTTCGGTGAGGAACGTCACCGCGAGGCAGAGCCCGGCGACCATGGCGATGGCCGGCCACGAGGCGAGGAACGCCAGGTTGTTGCCCAGCCACTCCGTCAGGCCCGACGACTTGAAGCCCCCGCTCAGGCCGATGCCGCCGCCGAACAACAGCAGGAGGCCCCAGGGAACGTTCTTCGCGTCCTCCCACTCGAGCAGGCGCCGGTCGCCGGCGGGGGTCAGGAAGAAGGCGATGGCCGCGACCGCGGCGATCGTCGAGTCGTGGATGGCGGCGGGGAAGCCCAGGGGCTTGCGCAGCACCCAGGCGGCCGCCGTGATCGCGAAGCCGACGGCCACCAGCAGCTCGGGGCGGGTCATGGGCCCGAGCGACGACAGCTGGGCCTTGAGGGCCCCGCGCTCACCCAACTGGAAGCTGGCCGGCGCGGGGTACAGCAGGCGCGTCAGCAGGACGTGGATGAGGAAGAGCATCACGAGCGCGACCGGGACGCCGATGGCCATCCAGTCCGCGAAGCCGATCTCCGGAGCCGTGGGGAACTCTTTGGCGTACTGCCCCTGGAACAGCAGGTTCGGGGGCGTACCCACGGGCGTCGCCATGCCGCCGACGGACGCGGCCCAGGCCAGGGCCAGCAGCAGCGAGGTCGTGTAGCGGCGCCCCGACTCGGGGTCGTTGGCCTCGGCCGTGGTGCTCGCCAGGGCCAGCACGATCGGCAGCATCATCAGCGTCGTCGCCGTGTTGCTGATCCACATCGACAGGCCCGCGGTGATCGCCATGACTCCGGCCAGCAGGCTCGCCGGGGACTTCCCGACGGCGACGAGCACGCTGAGCGCGACGCGGCGGTGCAGCCCCCACTTCTCCACCGCCTGGGCGATGAGGAAGCCGCAGAGCAGCAGCATGACCATGCGGTCGGCGTAGGGCGCGGCGGCGGCCTTGCTGTCCGTGATGCCCAGGATGGGGAACAGCGCCAGGGGGATGAGCGACGGCACGGCGAGGGGCAGCCGGCTGCCGATCCACCACCAGGCCATGAGCCAGGCGCAGCCCAGGGTGCGGGCACCGGCCGGCGTGAGGCCCTTGGGGAGGCTGCCGGAGTTGGACCACAGCAGTGTCGCCGCGAGGCCGGCCGCGCCGACGACGAGCACCCAGGTGCGAAGCGGGGCGGGCGGGGTTCCGGTCTCAGTCACGGACGCAGGATGCCCCAGGCGCTCAGGGGACGAGCGTGCGAACGAGGCGGAGGCCGCGGTCCCAGTCGACGGCCGACGGGAAGGCGGTGCCGCGGCGGGCCGACCGGCAGAGGCTGGGGCTGGCCGAGAACGAGCCCGAGCGGATGACCCGGGACGTGCCGAACGTAGCGCCGCTGGGGTCGGTGACGGGGCCGGCGGGGTAGTCGCCGTACCGGTCCCAGACCCACTCCTCGACGTTGCCGGAGCAGTCGTACAGCCCGAAGCCGTTGGGGTCGTGGGACCCCCCCGGGAGCAGGGTGTACGGGTCGCCGCCAGGGCCGACGCAGTGGGCGACGTCGGCGAGGGTGTCGCTGCCGGAGTAGACGTGGAACTCGCCGCCGCGGGCGAGGTACTCCCACTCGGACTCCGACGGCAGGCGCCAGCCGTCGGCGGCCTCGTCCCAGATCGGGTCGTCGGTGAGGTCGTAGGCGGGGTCGAGGCCGTGCAGGAGGGACAGCTGGTTGGCGAACGCGACGGCGTCGTTCCAGGTCACCCGCGCCACCGGGCGGTCGTCGGAGCAGCCGTAGGTGCAGTTCGTGGGCTCCAGGCCGCCGGTGCCCTGCTGGTACTCCAACTGGGTGACCTCGTAGGTCCCCGCGAGCAGGAAGCGGCTGATGACGACGAAGTGCTGCTCCTCGTCGGTGCTGCGGTTGGGCTCGCCCACGGGGCTGCCCATCTGGAAGCCGCCCGGCGGGACGCAGGTCACGGCCATGTTGGCGCTGCCGATGGCGACGGTGGATGGCGCGGCAGCGCACAGGTCCTCGGTGGCGTCGTCGTCGTCGGCCGCGTCGTCGTCGTCGGCCGCGTCGTCGTCGTCCGCTGCGTCG
>Ga0055584_100000612_pt1 | contig 33903 bp, 17 predicted proteins | sample OSDHelmetaG_FD_58716 | JGI IMG/M metagenome (GOLD analysis project Ga0055584, IMG submission 58716) | Pelagic marine sediment microbial communities from the LTER site Helgoland, North Sea, for post-phytoplankton bloom and carbon turnover... | ecosystem: Environmental > Aquatic > Marine >... | reverse complement strand
TTTTTTTTTACTCTTCAAGCATTTCTTCTACAACTTCTTCGGTCTCTTCATAAGAAATACCGAATTGCTGAATTTCTTTAAGAATATCCTTGCCTTGGCCGACTCCGGATTCGTTCGCTTCCATTAAATCAATTTTACCACAGATAGTACGATTCCAAGAGAAGCAATCTTGAACGTGACGGTTAACAAGTTTAGCAGTCTCGATAACCTGTTCGCGAGGCATAGTAGTCCACGAGTCATCGGAGTTTTGGAAATCGATAAACTCCATGTCTTCGTCTGCCATAACGGTGGTAAGTAAATTATTTAAACGAGTTTGGGCTTTCTCGCTAGTGGAAACATAAAGTTCTTCACCGACCTGAATTCCACCCAATTCTACAGCCTTTTTACGTTTCTTAGCTTCGCGTTTCAGTTCTTCGGAGAATACGGAGATAAGTGTTTCTGCCGAAACTTCTCGCATATCAATGCCTAGTTCAAAATCAGCCGGAACACGACCGAAAAATACCGGTTTACCGGTAGGATAAGACGATTGGATTGCAAAGATAAACTCTACACCTTTAGGCTGAACTGGGCCAGTTCTCGCTGGTTCACGAGTTACAGGGCGACCTGTCTTGATGTCTACGAAGGTGTAACGAATGAATTTACTGTTTTCCATTATAAGTACCTATATCGAATTTAATTGCTGAGGATGCTAATTCTTTGTTAAAAGACGAAATCCCTTTCATCTTTACATTTCACTAAACTGCTGTGAATTCTGCGGGAGTAGTGAACGTGAATTCACTCCATTCCGAGTATCCATAGTTAAGACTTTGGTTTCTAGCTCGGATAGTATATTGCGTATTAGCTGCAAACACGTAGCTTGGCGTAGCTTCTATTTCTTCAAGCTCAGTCGAAGACTCTAACGCCCACACAATCGTGTTATTGGTAATGATTTCCCATTCCGTAGAAAGGGTATCGTCAGTAACATTAATGTTACTCAATTCCATATAAGGGATAGTGGCGACAATACTTCCAGTCTCTATACCCTCAACGGAAATAATTGGGGTTATGGGGTTAATATCTTTGACCCTAAACGAGATTTCGTAGTATTTACTCCAAAATCCATCAACCTTATAACGGACACGGACAAAGACGTTTTTACCTGCTAGACCAACTTCATCTATAGATGGTGTCCAATCAGTAAAGTTAGTATTGCTTGTCGAAGAATCAAACGGGGAGAAGAAACCATTAGTCGGTGCCGCCTGCCACTCAACCTGACTGATACCGGACGTGTCGGCAATTATATTAGCTGTGATATTATACTCTTCGTCGGCCAATAGGGAACCACCAACTTCAATAGGGTTAGGCACGAAAGTCGAAGCAGTTGAAACAACCAAAGAACTCCACTCTGAAGCTAAACCGTTGCTACCGATGTGTCTGACTTCGATAGTATAAGTTGAAGACTCAGCTAGTACCCCAGAAGGTACCGAAATAGAGGTTAACAGGCTACTGTTACTCTCCTTCCAAATCTCAGTTTCACCTTGCATAATCCGCCAGTCTGTGGCAGAGTGAGTAACGTTTCCACCTTCGTATCGCATCTCTACAGTTGAGATAACCGGCGACTTGCCAACTTTTGTTAAACCACTGTTTACTGAAATTATTGGATTAAAAATAGTGGTGTTAACCGTAGTAAATACTACAATGCTACTCCAATAACTCCAGTAGCCTTCAACTCTATGTTTTACTCTAGCGTAAAGTGTGTTTTTCTCGTAGCCATAGTTGCCATAGTCCGGAGTCCACTCATGAAAATAGCTCATACCTTCATAGGAGGCGACAATATTAGTAAAAGTGCTGTCAGTGGCTAGCTCCCATCGAACCATATCTGGCTGGTAAGGAATATCGGCTACTAGTTTACCTACGAAGTTATCCGCTTCACTTTTAGGGCTAACGATTATTGGTGTGGCGACAAAAGATAGTCTAGTGTTAGCAGAAACCATAGCCCAAGCACTAGAATAATCGTTTCCATTAAAACGTACCTGAAAAACATAACTCTCATTAGGAGCAAGGATACCCGAAGGAACTCGCACAGATGTTTTATCAAATGCATCGCCTAAGTTCTCCCACACTACGGTAGTCCCTCTTGAGATCCGCCAATCGGTACTTATATGTATATCGGATCCACCGGATACATTAAACCCTGTAGTGGTTAACAGTGGATCTGAGTTAACATTATTTGGAGCGTCCTCGACTTCGAGAATAGGTCTAACGATTTCCGTTCTAGATGGGGTAAATCTAGAAACACAGCTCCACTGAGAGTAATCACCGTTTACTGCGACATCTCGAATACGAAAGATCAGACTGTCTTTATTAGGCAATTCGAAACTATCAGAGGTATAGAATACATCAGAGTTCACTTCAATGTCTAAGATGGGATTTGAAAAATCACCTCCTTCGATATCTACCTGAAACTGTCTATGGCTGCGGTCTATACCGAATTTGTTAAGATAAGTATCGCCCTCTAGCTTAGTCTCTTTCTTAACATCTACAGCTCCCGAATAAGGATACACAATAGCTGGACGTCTGATAGCTTCAGAGCATTTATTTAATGCAATGAAAGCTTCTTCTAGAGTCGTGTACGGTAAATCCTGATTTTCTATTTTAATATAGGCCGCTTCGTTAACCGTAACGATTTTACCAGTATGCATATCCTTGGTAAAAATTTTTTTGTCGACTAAGTTAACCGCAAACTCACCTAACTCTAGATCGCTCGGGGTAGGTCTGGAGCCTGCAACTGTAGAACGCTTAAAAAGCAAACGCGCTCTTTTATTTTCTTCTGTTGGCATGTTAAATTCCTGAGTTTTATAAAGTAATTAGGGGAACGCATTCCCCTAATTAATAGTTTAATTTAAATAGAATGCTAACAGCTGGTCGTAACCGTTATGAGTTACATAAACTACACCGTCATACATATCTATACCACGAGATACATTGACATGCTCTGGGTGGTTCTTAGGTAGAGCTGGTAGATTTCCGAGTCTAGCCCATGTAGTTTTATCCACAATGAAATACGGGTCTTCTGGATCCGGAGTAGTAAACAGTAAATACTGCCCTCTGAGCTTCATTCTATCTGCGTGATCGAAGTTAGGGATACCCTGAATTTCTTCCATAGAGGATTTATAAAAGACCCTAACTTTAACACCGCTTTTACCGTTCGTAAATAAGTAGATGAAATTTTCATCATTTTCCATCTTAACAAAATCGTTGGATATATCAGGAATAGTGAAGCTAGCTTTTTCGGAGAAATCTTCTTTAGAGAGAACCTGCATGGTTCCACCGTAATTCAGAATGTAGAAATTATCCGAATCGGATGTCTCGATACCCCAATGGTGTGCAGATCGGTTATCCGTATACATTACCTCGTTATCGCTTTCTCTATAGATGGAGAACCTAGAACTAGGGATATAGATTGTTTTTGAACCACCATAGTCACCGGAAACTCGGTCTCTAAAGGTTGATTGGATACGTCTAGTGTAATACTCGTCGTCTGAATATCTAAAGACTTCAGTTAAACGGGTGCCCTTAGCGTTGTGATACTCCGGATAATCCGTGTAGGAATTATTAGTCGCTATAACCTTGGGTTCTTCGTTTACATCCCGAACCCCAGCGGATGTAGTCCTATCTTTCGACCAAGAATATACTCTTTTGCCACCACCACCAAGGTGTTCACCTGTTGAGAGCGTAACAGACGAACTTAGAGGAACGGGTTGCTGTGTCAATCGATCCAAGACTACTATATTTTCATAGCCTTCCATACCAATGAAGATCTTACCTTCTTCGACAAAGACATCGTTTAATTTAGCTTTAAACGCAGGCCATCCGCTAATAGGTTTAGGGGTAAATTTCTCAGGAGTGATTAGCTCTTTAGATCCAAATACCGAGTCCCCGAAATATTCGCTAGAATGTTTAACGTTTACCGTATAGACCGTATCTGTTTCAAGAACACCGCTAGGGAGTGTGATTTTCTTGAGATCATCCGGTAGAGAAACAATATTCGACCATACAACAGCACCATCTTTTCTAAGTTCGAAAGTGGTCATAATATGATCGGGGGTGGCTAAGTCATAGTTTAGAGCTAAATCATTTGTATGAAACGAAGGCTCGGAGGTCAACTCGTCAGTAAAAGCAATCTCTGGAGGTAGTACTACAATCGCTGGAATTGTATACTCCCCGTCAGTCGGCTCAGTATCATAAGCGCTATAGTACGTATGAACTACGCGGATATAGACTTTCCTACCATGATCTTTAATCCGGTCGTAATCAGGCAACCAAGTTGTGAAATTCGAGTTAGACGTAGCCGTGTCGAAAGGCTCACTGAAATCAGGATTTAGGCTAGCTACCCATTTAGCGCTAGTCACACCAGTAATGTCACTAATAGTAACTGTTGCTAAACCGTCCATATCAACAACCATGCCTATGCTATCGTTTACAGGACTTTCAAAGAAAACTTTCTTAGTATAAAACGATAACATACCCCAATCAGTGCTACCGTAATTCTCGGTATTATGGCGGGCATACATAACATAACCTTTATTAGGAAAAACGACTCCTGGGCTTAAAGGTAACGTAGTCAGGCTCTCTCCAGCAGTAGTTGCTTCAAGAATTACTTCCTCACCACTTATCAATTTCCAATCAGTACTGATATGGTTAGCCGTCCCACCTCGTACATCTAGCTCTGAGGTAGAAAATACTGGATCCATAGCTACAAAGTTAGTATTCTGATCCATTGTAACGTCAGGTGGGAAAATTTCCACTTTAGGTACACTAAAACGCACTACATTGCTGTACATACTCCAAGAATCATCTTTACGGTATCTAACTCTAGCATAAAGTACTGCACCGGAGTTGTCATAATCCCCGTAGTCAGGCTGCCACGTAAATAGATCACCATCCTGAGTAGCGAGAGTATCTACCAGATTGGTAAAGCTCGGATCAGCCGACAGCTCCCATTGAACCATCTCTGGGTCTTCATCAATAGTAGACTTGATATCACCGGTATAAGCACTGGTGTTATTAATTGGTGACACGATAACCGGAGTTGGGATAAAACTTTCGGGAGTTCTTGCAACCGTATCGACCCAATTACTAGAGCCGCCAGTTCCATGATATCTAACACTAAAAGTGTATTGCATATCAGGGACTAAGATGCCTTTTGGGGGTTTGATTGAATTCAGATCTTCTGTGTTACCTTTAGATTCCCATATAACGCGGTTGCCGATCATGATTCGCCAATCAGTGCTCTCGTGACCTTCAGAATTACCCATAAAGTCATATATGCTGGCGCTAATGACAGGGTCTTCCTTAACGTTATTTGGGCCACCTTGGACACTAATAGTAGGATTAGTAATCTCACCTTTTTCCGGAATGAAACGTACTGTACAACTCCATTCGGATTCGTCACCATTTGCTGCGATATCTTTAATTCGGATTACCAGTGGCTCGTTAGGTAAGGTTAGATCTTTCGGAAGTTCTAACGAATCCGAATCTAGAAGGATATCAACAACTGGGTTAGTGAAGTTCTCACCTTCTACATCAATTTGAAAGCGTCTAGCGTGTCTAGGGATGTTATTCAGATGCTGATATCCATCACCTAATAGAACAGGGTTTCTTGATACGTTTTCTGCACCGTTGAAAGGATAAATCAGAGTAGGTCGTCTAACTGAGTTGCAGCAATCCTTATTATCGATAAAGAATTCTTCTAATGTACCCAAAACATTTCCGTTTTCATCTTCAACCTTGAAGAAAGAGGCATCGTTAATTACAATGGCCTCTCCGGTGTGCATGTCTTTTGTGTACAGTTTCTTGTCTACAAGGTTGATTGCTAATTCGCCTAACTCTAGATCTCTAGAGGTAGGGGCTGCCCCTTCCACAGTAGTACGCTTGATAACCAAGCGTGATCGTTTTGTGCATTCTGTATTATCTGTCATTTCGCTTTTCCTCGTTTATCTATAACGCATTATAAGTTTGTTCTTCTACCTTGTTGCTGTATTCGTCTTTTTAGATGAACGTCCTTGTCCATCGAAATATAGAAATTTTTAGCCTATTATAAGACCTGGGAATCCTCGGTGAGCTGAATAAATCTTCCCGTCCGCGCCAGTCTCTAATCCACTGCAATTTTTACCATCAGTTATGGTTCTTACAAACGTTTCGGTAACAGGGTCGAACACGAATATTCCGATACCTCCGGGGAGGTATAGTAACCCATCCCCGCCTTCGGCACCAAGCCCCAAACTATTAAACATTAAAGTTCCTTCCGCAGGTGATATCACTTCAGAAAACTCTTTGGTCAGAGTATTAAACTTACCAAGCCTATTATCTGTAATATTAAAATACAAACATTTCGTCAGCGACGAATAGAGAATAATGGTATATGTGGGGATGACACGTCCTATGTCATAAGTTAAATACGTCTTCGTTTCCGCGTCCGCTTCGTATAATGTGCTTCCGCAGCCGAAGAATATTTTATCGCCAACAGCAACCGCACCGTTCAGCGTGGGCGATGTTGCGATAATAAAATCTGATAAAGTTTTAGATTCAGTATCGTAAACTCTTGGGTTCCCAGTCCCATAGGCATGAGGTATGATCCAGATATACTTACCTGCAGCATGACAAGAGCCTAATCTAGAGGCAAGTCCTCCAGAAACAGTTTTTACTAAGTTTAAACTTGGAGTCTCGAATACTCTGACGTCACTACCGGAATAACTCGGCACATACATTAAACCATCTTCACCTAAACAGGCATCAGTTGCCCCTCCTGGGGCCGTTGCTACAACCTGCATGGTGTCTCTGTCCACTAGAGTCAATAAGTCACCATACCCACAATATAGAATATCTCCCTCTTTCGTGATCCCGATACCTATGTTATCCTGCTTTCCTGAAGCTACGGGGATCTGATTGTCTATGTCAAAAAGAACAAATTTAATTTCCCGTTCACCCCATTCTGACGAACCGTACTTATCGCTATGGTGTCTGATCTTAACATAATATGTGGCCCCTTCAACTAAATCGGGGACATACTCGGAAAAATCTATATCCAATAATTCAGTCCCATCATAGGCTGTTTTTGAGAGGAGAGAATTTCTATCACTATCAAGAAGCTCCCAATCAGTAGCAATATGATTAGCTGCGAATGAACTATGAGTGGTGTCCATAATTGAACCTCTAATATTATTTAGATTACCTTCAGCCGTAGGGGTAACAATCCCTGGAATTGGTTGGGTTACTTGAGAGTACGGACTCCAGTTGTGTTCAGATCTATAGCGAACCCGCACATACACAAGTTTACCGCTATTACCGAGAACTTCGGTAAGAGTATCCAATACTAGGAAGCGGTCTCTATCTTCACCCTTGTAAACAGTAAACGGTTCAGAGAAATCGGAATTGAATGAAACTTCCCATTCAACTTCATCTAACGCTTCTAAGTCCTTATCCGCCTCTAAGGTAACAGTCGCAATCCAGTCGGTATCAATGTCCAGAGTTTCGACTGGTGATTCTAGGAAGTGGCTCTTAGTAATAACTTCAACTGAAGAAACCGCGCTCCAACCATAAAGTTCACTCTTATAACTTATTTCAAAGCGATAATCGGAATTTGGGCGAAGAATCATTTCTGGTAAACGGAACTGCTCCATAGATCCTTCAACGATTTCGTTTCTGAAAGCTTCACTATTATTATTTAGGTTGATTATTCTAATCAAAGTGATTTCATGGTCTTCAGGTGCCGTAGGTTCCGATAAACGGAAATCCCCACCGTTGATTAGAGGTCTTTCGCTTACAGCATCCGGAAAACCCTCTACCGAGATAGTGGGGTCTAACACTTCGATAGTATTGATTGAGAAGTCTACAGATTTCCATTCTGTGAAGTATTCAGACTTTTTGTAGCGTATCCGAACGAAGAAAAGCTCCCCTGCTTTACCTATAGGATCAAAATCGGCACCCCATAAGGTCATATTATTGGTACCGGTATACGAGTCAAAGGTGGTCGAGAAGTCAGGTCTGTAAGAAGCTTCCCATTCAACAGAGTCCGCTTGTCCTGCTTTTAAGCCTTCCACCTTGGCTAAGAAATCAGCCTGAGCAACTACGTTGAAGTCGATTTCTAGAAAATCTTCTTTAGTATTACCGGATACCGCGCCGAAGTTAGATTCCAATTCATGACCTGTGTATTTAACCCTAAAGGTATAGCGCCCATCCGGTTGTAGAACACCCGCCGGTACTTTCATTAATGTAGTAGGTGCCGATGTAGTGTATTCCCAAACTAATTTGGAACCTTCTAGGATTTGGTAGGTTGTATTTACGTGAGTATCACTATAACCACCGGTAACTCTGAAAGGGCTAGAATGAATTACTGGGGTTGGGCCAAGTTCAGACAGAGGTTCGTTTAAAGTAACAACTGGGGTCTCAATGCTAATAAGCGGTAGAGTAAACTGAACTACGTTACTCCAGTCACTATAGCGGGTACCCACTTTATACTTCAGTCGAGCATAAACAAAGTGTCCTTGATAATACTGACGAGAAACTTTAGGATCCCAATTAAGTTGATCTTCTAGTTTCGTATCCGTATAGATGATATTCTCAAAATACGGGTCGGTAGACATTTCCCAGATAGCTTCATCTGGCATTACCATAGGGGTTACTGCGTCTAGGCCACCGAAATGTCCTGCATCTTCATCCAGCGGAGTCTGAATAATAGGCTGCTCTAAGAAACTAATATTAGTTTTTATAGTTTCTTCACCCCATTCGGTATATTGACCACTTCGTCCTTTATAGCGAACACGTACAGTATAGTCAGTGTTGGTAACTAGGGCATCTTCAGGAACTTGCACGGAAGTTTTATCTAAAGTAGTTCCCAGTTTCTCCCATACAACAGCACCGTCCTTAAGAATCTGCCAATCGGATGAGAAATGTACATCTTTACCTTGTAGAACTGTGAAAGGACTACCTAGAAGGCGAGGGGTTTCTAATACTTCATCCGGTGCCCCTTCAACATCAAGTTCGGGTGTCGCTAGAACTAGAGACTGAGAAGTAAAGGTAGCTGGGCAACTCCAATCCGAGAGATTTCCGGCCTCATCTTCGTCACGAATTCGCCATTTAACCTGCCCTAGTGGTAGGGCCTTGGTAACTTCGGTGAAATCTGAGTCAGTTGAAATTTCCATTAAAGGGCTAGAAAAGTCACCATCGGCAGAGTCGACTTGGAAGTGACGAACTTTTCTAGGAATATCACCTTCACTGTGATATGCTGTACCTACTAGGGCGGGGAACTCACCTACATCTTTAGCTCCGGTAAACGGGCTAACGGTATCAGGTGTTTTAATCCCACTACACGCGCCACCGAGAATCTCCATAGTCTCAGCAAGAGTCTCGCCTGGAAGCGCATCGTTCTCAACACTAATAAATTTAGTGCTATTAAGACGAACCACTTCATTAGTGTCAGTTTTCTTTGCATAAATATCTTTATCGTAGACATTTATAGCTAGCTCACCTTCTTTAAGTTCCGTAAGCTCCGGCTTTGCAGCCGGAACCTTGGAATGTTTTAAAGAAAGCTGAAAAGTTTTTTCATCTTTCATTTCAATTTATTCCTGTATGTATCATTGACCTTCACTTAGGGTAAAGGGAGACGTAGAAATCAAAGGTAGATTACCTAGAATTTGTGGTGTTAATACATGAGGTAAAGTTATAGAGATAGTAGAGAACGGATACCATACACCATCCTTCTTATAACGGACTCGGATGAACACCTCGGTATCAGGACTGAGACCCGCGTTTTCTATCGCACTATACCAGTTCACAAAATTCTCCTCTCCTATATAATAGTTAACTCGTCCGGAAAAATTTGGATTAGGCGAAACTTCCCACTCCACCTGATCATAGGTAAACACGTCCTTACCAGCTTCGTGAGTAAGATCGACAATCATACTAGATCGGTCAATCTCCATAGTTAACACCGGTGAGCCTAAGAACGTCCCCTTCGTAGTGAAAGGAATATTAGCCCACGCGGAATAACCATAGTTACCGCAACGGTGTCTAGCCTGAATCGTATAATCCTTATTAGGCTTCAGAATACCCGCTGGGAGATTGAACGGAGCTGGGGTATCCGCCTTAGACTCGCTCCATATTATCTGCCCCTCAGCATCTAACACCCTCCAAGCAGTACCTATAAATTTAGAGGTAGCTCCTGGATTAGACAACTCTAGTGCAGTTACACTTATCAAAGGGGTCTCTAGAATAGGATTATTGGGGTATCCTTCTAAAGAAATAGCAGGGGTGGTCGCTATGATAGGGTCAATGACGAAATTATAAGTATGCCATCGAGTATAGAAAAGATTCAACTTATAGCGGAATCTAACATACATTTTCCTATTCTCATCAGAAACCGAATCAAACGTAGGGGTAAACGAAGTAAAGGAAGTGTTTTCAACCCGATCTTCTATATGACGAAAATTAGATTGGAATGAACTCTCCCACTGAACATGTTCGTACCCTTGGTCGATTAACCCTACTACCGAAACTAGCCCCGTAGAACCCGATGTCGTCACCTCGGAGAAATCCGCATCAACAAAGTTGGCTTCTGTCCTAAAGCCACAGACACCCCACTCGCTCTCCAATTCACCACTAGAGTATTTAACTTTAAGGAAATAATAAGAATACGGTAGTAGAATACCGTAGGGGAGGTCGATGGATGTTAGCTGGGAGTCGGTTTCCTCTTCCCATAGGATAGTACTACCAGACAGTATCTGCCAGTGCGTCTTAGTATGGGGCTTCGCGTCTTCGGTTATAGTGAAGGTTGAGCTTAACAGAGTCGGGGTGACAGTAACATAGTTAAGATTATCTGATAGCGTTGGGATTGGCTTGGTAATCCGTATAGTGGGTGTTCTATACTGAGTCACCGCGCTCCATGTACTGACAAGGCCTGATCTTTCGTACCTAACGCGGACGTAGATCGACTTATCCTCATAGATATTCAAATCAAGTTCCGGATCTAAACTTGTGAAGTTTCCTACTTTAGTATTACTTATAATAAGATTTTCAAAATTACTATCCAAAGCTACTTGCCATTCGGCACTATCAACCTGTTCTAAAGGGCTATGGGAGGAGATTACCCCGTTATAGTTATTCCTACCGGTGTTAGGGAAGGTAATTATGGGGACTTCTACCCAACTTGCTCTTGTTTTGAAAACCTGTGAAGACCAAGGGGTATATCCTGTACCGGCACCGTTCTGTCTTACTTCTACTAGGTATTCTGTATCAGGTTGCAAATCGATTACATCTAACGTTATACTGGTTAATCTAGTTTCGTCATCCTGATAATCATACAGGATGGTTTCACCTTGAGAAACCCGCCAATCGGTAGATACGTGATAATTTTCTATATCACCTGATGCAAATGAGGAAATTGATATAGTTGGATTCCGTGAGACTAATGTGGGTGCGCCTTCTACTGTTATAGTAGGGGAAGGTACCACGTTATAACTAGTAGTGAAATACGAGACTTCAGACCAATCCGAAATGTTACCTTGATCATCATAATCGCGGATTCTTACTTTTAAATCACCGTCAGGTAAGTCACTGAGAACCCTGTAGGAATAGGTTGGCCTTATTACATCCAGTATAGGGTCGTCCCAATCACCGTTCTCATAGTCAACTTGGAATTGTCTATTCGTGAAAACAGTGTTAAAGATAGGCTGAAACGGTGAACCAGATAAAGATGGTCGGAGACTGATTCTATGGGAACCTGACGACGGGGTGAGTACTTGTGGTGGATTTAGTGCATCACAGTTATTTTTTACTCTTAGAATAGCTTCTTCTAGATTGTTGACTAGTAGGGTAGCTGTATCTTCGATGGGTAGATTAACTGCGTTATTAACGTGCTTTACATCCCCACTCGCCAGTACGAAGATATCCTTATCGTAAACGTTGATAGCTAACTCCCCCGCTTTAATAGCGGAGAAGTCAGGTTTCGCGTCTTTACTTATATTCCTTTTCATTAAAAACTTAGGGTTTTTCATTTATTTTCCCCGTGAGTTACCCTATTGGGAACACTGTCAAGTAAGGTTCTTTATCGGCAGTAATATAGACCAGACCATCTCTTTCGAATATGCCCTGAATTTTACCGACAATAGAGGGTAGTCCTACTCTTGGAGCTAGGCTAGTCTTATCGAAGACTAAGTATCCTTTAACAGAGTCATCAGTAACCGCACATATATAATTATCTGAAACTTTAAGTTTTCTTAGATTAGTTACGTCAGGGATACCTTGAACTTGGGTCATCGTTTCTTTTTCTAGAATAACTAAGCCTGATCCAGAACGTTTAACCCCAATGTATATGAAGTTCTCATCATTGAATATACCGCTGAAAGAACCGGATGTATCGAACGTGAAAACTTCTTGAGCATAGTTATTATTTCTGTCGAACCTAGTTATCTTTTTATAATTAGTCTCGACCATGTAAAGATAATTACTGTCTTCGGTGAAGCTTCGGCTACCGTTAACACCGGCTACGCGATAAACTTGGACTTCTGGATCCCTAGACGTATCTGTGACTTTAGTATACGAATTGTTGGTTGTAGAGCTACCGGATCGGCTGTATGAGTAACTTTGGATAACCGTAAAACTACCACCAACATAGGGTCTGCTGTTCCATCTGTAAGAGAAATGGTTCCAATCCCTACTAGAGTAATAATAAGAGCCTACGGTGAGCGTCATCGTGGCTTTATCAAACAGAGCGTCGGATTGCTTATTGCCTCCGCCATAGAATGATAGACGAGTGTTTCCACCTTGAATATCATATCCATGCGATCTTTCACTAAACGTGCCGGTGTAGGGAACTGGCTCCTTACTAATTTTGTCGAGAATTGTCAGCTGGGAACCACCTATATAGATGAAATCATCATCAACGTGTATATCTCTAGGTGTTAGATCCAGAGCTGGATAACCTTCTAGTGATACGATTTCGTTCTCTAGAATAGATTCAACCCAGTCAGAGGAGCCGTAGACATCGCTGTTATGCCTAGTTCTTACTTTATAAAACTCCCCGATCATTAAATTGCTATAGTATATCGCGAAGTCAAGTGAATTCAATTCACTGCCAGTTGCACCATGCTTACTAAATAAGAGATTCCCTTCTAAATCTAACAGTTCCCAGTCCGTTGAGATATGTTCTGCTACATACTGTGACATAGACTATGCCTCCGCAGGGAAAACTGTTAGATAAGGAGCCTTGTTGGCAGTAATATAGACTAACCCGTCTCTCTCGAATATACCATGAATTTTACCGGCAATAGAGGGCAGTCCTATTATTGGAGCTAGGCTATTTTTACCAAATACTGTATAGCCTTCTGGGGCATCATCAGTAACGGCGCATATGTAATCATCGGAAACTTTAAGTTTTCTTAGATTAGTTACGTTAGGGATACCTTGAACTTGAGTCATCGTTTCTTTTTCTAAAACGACTAAACACTCACCAGCTCGTCCAACCCCAATGTATATGAAGTTCTCGTCGTTGAATATACCGCAGAAAGAACCCGATACGTCAAACGTGAACTCATCTTGAGCGTATTCATTGTTTCTATCGAACCTTACTATTCGGCCTATATTAGTTTCGACCATGTATAGATAATTGCTATCTTCGGTGAAGCTTCGGCTATCATTAACATTAGTTACGTAATAAACTTGGACTTCCGGATCCCGAGACGTGTCAGTGACTTTCGTCCAAGAGTATCCGCCGCGAGAGCCACCGGATCTGCTAGCTGCCCATCTTTGAGTAACTGCAAAACTATCACCAACATAGGGTCTCCTGTTCCATCTGTAAGAGTAATGGTTCCAATCTCTATGAGAGTAATAATAATAACCTGGGGAGACAGTCATCGTGGCTTTATCAAATATAGCATCAGACCGCTGACTGCCGCCACCATAGAACGACAAGCGGGTACTGCCGCCCTGAATATCATCGCCATACGATCTTCCGCTTAGAGAACCTTCATACGGAACAGATTCTTTGCTAATTTTGTCGATGATCATTAACCGAGAATTATTTAAAGTGTTGACCCCGCCTATATAAATAAAATCGTCATCGACATGAACATCCCTAGGAGTGAAATCTAGAACTGGATATCCTTCTAGTGGCGTAAGTTTACTCTCTAGGGTAAGCTCTCTCCAATCGGAAGTCCCGTAGATATCGCTGTTATGTCTAGCCCTAATTTTATAAAAATCCCCGATTACTAGGTCATGATACGCGGAGAAATCGATCACTTCCAATTCACTGCCAGCTGCCCCGTACTTACTGAATAGCAGATTTCCGTCTAGATCCAGAAGTTCCCAATCGGTGCTAATATGACTGACCGTAAACCCTTCCTCCGACAAAGTTATCTCACTCGTATAAGCTGCGCCATGTAACGAGCCGGATATTTCTGGAGCAACTAATTCAGGTAAGGTTACGCTGGTATAAGAGTAGTTACTCCAGAAGCTTTCTTTGAGGTATCTGACCCTTACATAAATGGTATCACCGGAGGTATAACCCGCGTCTATGATCTGCTTATCCCAAGAAGCAAAATTATCGATTCCGGAATAAGTTCTAAAGGCGGACAAGAACTCTGGGGTGTCAGAAGCCTCCCATTCAACCTGACTAAACGAAGTCATGGGTTGATCGAAGGAAACATTAGCTGTCAAAGTTCCTCTGTCTATAACTAAGGTTTCTACAGGGGTCTCTGCAAAAGTGCTTGCAGTAGATAAGACTATGCTACCCCAGTCTGAAGTCCCATAGGTTTCGCAGGTATGACGTGCCTCGAAGGAATATTCGAATGAAGGGAACAGAACGCCTATACCGACTTCCCGATTGAGAAGATCATCAATATTAAATTCATTCCAAATTACGTCACCATCCGCATTGAGAATTCTCCACTCCGTTCCGACATGGACAGGTACGGCCCTCGGATTTGATAACACCATAGCCGAAGTAGTCACAACGGGAGTCTCTATAATATCTAGCGGTTGTCCTTCTACGGTAATTGTAGGTGGCTCCACTTTAATTACTGGCACAAAATACTTAGCATCTAGCCATTCGGTGAAGAAACCATCGATTTTATGTCTGGCTCTTATATAGATCCATGTTCCGGCTTTTTCCACGTCATCAAATGTCGGTGTCCAGCTAGATATATTAGACTCCCCAGCATAAGTGTCAAATGGTGATGAGAAATCTTTATAATCCGAAGCTTCCCATTCGACCTCGGTAATACCGACGTCTATTAGACCTTCGATGAACACAGTACTGTTTTTTACTGTTACATCATCAAAATCAATTTTGGAAAAACTGAGCTGGGTTTTAATAAGCGTGGATCCAAACTCTGAGTCGAAATCAACACCGTGGTATTTGATTTCTAGGGAGTACTCGGTATTAGGTTGCAGTGTACCGAAAGGGATTCTTACGGAAGTTAGTGAAGAGCTAGATGTCTCTTCCCAGATAACTTGACCGTCTAAGACGACTCTGTAAGTAGTCTTGTCATGAATATCCTCACCACCTATAACCGTAAATCTATCCCCAAAGACTAGCGGATCAGGACTAACCTCCATGATATTATCCCCAGCTGTAACTACGGGGGTTTTAATTTTAACCAGTGGGATGGAAAACGAGACGACATTACTCCAAATACTGTGCTTCAGTCCTTTGGTATATTTCACCCTAGCATACACTGTTGAACCGTTTACGTCTTTAAGATCGTAGTCAGGCTGCCACATGGTCTTTTCTAGGGATTTGGTCTCCGTGTACTCAACTGTTTCGAAGGTCGGGGACTTTGAGATTTCCCAGACTGCAGTATCTGGATTTAAGAGTGGATCTTTAGTGATTAAACGCCCAGAATAATCCTCTAGTCCATTGACCGGAGTAATAATTTCTGGAACTTCTACAAAACTTTCAGCAGTTCGGGCGGTTACATACGTCCAGTCTGTTGCTCCGGTTTTAAGACCTTTGTGCCTAACCCTGAGCGTGTACTCCGTATCTTCTTTGAGTATACCGTCTGATACCTGAATAGAAATTAGGTTATGTTCGTCATCCAAAGATTCCCAAACGACAACGCCATCCGGCCCGATCACTTGCCAGTCTGTAGACTTGTGGTAATCAGTGCCTTTACTTACATTAAATAGTGTGGTACTCATGAAAGGTGCGGCAGGAACCCTATCCGGCTTACCTTCAACATCCAATTCAGGATTCTCGACTTCGCTCAGGAGTGTAGCGAATCTAGGCGCACAGCTCCATTCTGAGGTATTACCCACCGCGTCCTCGTCTCGCATTCTCCATTTGAGAATTGCAGAAGGTAGGTCATAGGTTACTATGGCTGAATCAGAGTTTAATGCCGTTTCAAAAATAGGGTCGGAAAAATCCCCGTTTTCATGGTCGATTTGGAACCGTCTTACACTTCTTTCATACGGGAAGAGAGAGTTAAACTCACTGCCTACTAGAGATGGTCTGTAACTAATGTTCTTACCACCTGTGAAGGGGAACAGTGGCTCAGGGGGAAGAATCTTCTGGCAACACTCTTTAACTCGGATTAAAGCCTCTTCTAAATTAGCAAAAGGTATATCTGGGTTCTCAATGGAAATTCGATCAACGGTGTTAAGTTTAACCACGCCCAATTCCACCAATTTCGTATAGATATCTCTGTCATAAACGTTGATAGCTATCTCAGCATGGTCTAGATCTAAAGTATGTGGAACAGACCCAGGTATTTTACTGAGTTTAAAGATTAGTTTTGCGTCATTATCTTTCATTACAATACCTTCTTTTATTTTTAGACATCCCTGTCTAGATCCTTAATGAATTATACCGTTTCCATAACGGTTAAATATTTACCACTTACATGGGTCACAAAGACTCGGTTCTTATCGACAAACACGCCTTGACCTGAGCCTTCAATCGCAGGAGTACTTGTTTCTTCCAGCCAAGTTGACTTGTCGAACACGGTCAGACGGTTGCCATCGGTATGAGTGACGAAGAGATAGTTTCTGAATAACGAAACGCCTCGTCCGTTACCTATAATAGAAGGCGTACCTTCAACTCTGATAAGTGACTCTTTATCAAATATAGAGAGTCCTTTTCCTGAGTCGTGAGCTACGTAAACAAAAGAGTCATCAGAAGAAATGCTTCGTCCTGTCCCGTCTAACTGAATTGTGTTCTCTACAACGTTGTAGGTCGTAGAGTCCAATACAGTTAGAAACTTACCATTTTCATGAGCAATATAGATTCTATCACCATCTATATGTATGTCATGTACCGCTCCAGCTAGCTGTGGTTGAAAAACAGTATCCCCTGTGTTTTTGTTAAACACTGTCATGTAAGAGCCTGAAGAATGCCCTACAAACAAGTTGGTACCGCCGACCTCAACGCAATAGCCAGTTCCGGAAACTGAAATATCGATAAACTCGGGTGACAACGTCTCCAAGCTCACTCTGGTTACACCAGCTCCTCCGTTATGAGCAACATAGATAAACCTCTCATCAAATGCAGTATCATAACTGTTACCTTCTAAGCTGAAATCTAGCTCCATGTTTAGATTATCTCCATCTAAGACGGTTAATCTCGCCCCGTCTCTGTGAGCAATAAATACTTCTTTCCCATTACCTGACATACCGTGACCCATTCCGGCTAGAGGCAACGTATCCTGCACAATCGTTAGGTTTGATGGATCCAAGTTACCTAACTCTTCAACTGGAAGATCCTCGGTAGCAATAGTATAACTAACCCAAGATGTTTCACCGAATTTTAGACTTGTGGCCCTAGCTCGAACGATATACTCAGTACCGCTGGTTAATAAACCTTCTGGTATAGCGAAAGTATTCTCAGATTCGTTGGGCTTAGTTACTTCATGGATAATGGTATCCAGTTTGTAGACTTTCCAGTCGACGTAATCTATTCTCGCGTCTAAATCCGAATCAAGGTAATCTGTAAAGACTGCGCTTAAATTAAAAGTCGGAGTAAAAGAAATAGTTTCTCCCACTAGAGATATCTCTGGATCAACAAGATTGATTCTAGGAATCAAGTAATTACTGTAATTCCAAGGAGACTCTATACCTCCAACTAAATATTTTACTCGATAGTAGATTTTCAGGCCATTATGTTCAATAGGGTCGAAATTCGCTTTCCAAGTATTAAACGTCTCATCAGACGTAAAGCTGTCCATGATAGATAAAAAGTTAGGGCCAGTCGATGCTTCCCAAGTAACGCTGTCGATTTCGGAGTCTTCCATATTTAGAAGAACAGAAACCTCGCCAGATTCATCAATGTTCAAAGAGACTGCCGGATTAACCAAGAAATTCGGTTTAGTCTTGAAATACAACCTTCCCCAGCTGGAATATCCGTAATCTTCGGTTACATGTCTAGCACGGATAGTATAGAAAGTATCGGCCAGCAAAACACTAGTTACGATCGTTATAGCCGTTAACTCGGAACCGGAGGTGTTATAGTTACTCCATACAACTTCGTCGTCCTTCAGGATCTCCCAGTCCGTGCTAGTATGCTCTACCCCTTCAACACCAGTTATCTTGAATTCCGAAGTTACAAAACCCGGATACCGATTAAGATTCATAGCATCTGTTAGAACCGATTCGATAACAGGGGCTTCGATTTCAACCTTTGGAAGAGTAAACACGACTGGATCACTCCAATCTGTATAGGCGGAATTAGTAATGTGCCTAGCTCTTACGAAAAATGTCTCCCCGTTATCATCGTTTAAGATAAACTCGGGGATAAAAGAACCTAGATTTTCTGTGCCTTTATAAGAACGTTCATCGAGTTCAGAGAAATCGGATTTTTTAGAGATTTCCCATTCAACCATTTGAGCTAGGTAATCGTAATCCAGAGTAATTACGCCAATGAAGTCTTTAGCGCCATTCAACGGTGTTACAATTTCCGGAGGGGACGAAAAGGTTTTCTTTGTTGAGATTGAAATGGTAGCCCATTCGGAGTAACCATAATTTGTGCTCTCGTATCTGGCTTTTAAGAAGTAGTCTTGGGCTTCTTCTAAGATCCCGCTTGGAATACTTGCTGACTTAACATCTTCCGTCTTGCCGGTAGACCACACGATTTTTCCGTATTGCTCAAGGATCCATTCTGAGCTTTTAACCTTATCTAACCCGTTTATGACTTCAAATTGGCTTAAAATAGCGTCTAAAGACGATCCTACGTCTCGGCTACCGCCTAGAACTGATAGGACAGGTTTCCGTATAGACACTACCTTGAATTTAATGAATTGAGACACACTCCACTCAGACTCATTACCTAGGGCATCGATGTCTTTGATTCTCCACTGAAATAAGTCCGCTCCGTCTAAACTGATCGGTAACTCTAGAATGTCAGAATCAGATTCCAGAGTAAATATTGGAGTATCATAATTTAAATCAAATCCGGTAGTAACCTGAAAAACTCGTGTTTTTCTTTCTAGATTAAGATTGGACTTGAATTCACTACCGACTAGCGTTGGTCTGTAGGAGACGGTTTCTTTGAATCCTCTAGGACTAATGCCTTTAGGTCTAACAACTTTTCCACCCTTGCACTCAAGCATTGAGTACAATATGTCTTCAACGCTTCTAGGATTCGGGAGTTCCTCGGAAGAGATGAATATATTCGACGCGTCAAATATGTTTTCAATCTCCCCGCTTGTTGAATCCGCCGTAAATAATTTCATATTTACAGTATCCAGACCAAACTCGGCTGGTAGAAGGTCACCCTTCTGTGGTCTAGTTCCGTTTTCAGATGATTTAAACTGTACATCCACAGTTTTGTTTGTATCTTCGGTCATTGTATATTCTCTTTTGGTTGAGAAGACGTCCCTGTCCTATTTATCATCCCTAAAAAACTGATTCAGTCATGAACGTGCTACTACCCCAGTCACTTAGACCATAAGTTTCACCTTTATAGCGAACTTTAACAGTATAAGTTCTTTCAGTTTCAAGAATACCATCGGGCATTACCAGAGATTCGAGATTCGTTGAGTCTGAGTTGCTAGACCACACTAACGTGGAGTTTCTGTACAGTCTCCAATCAGTACTAATGTGTGTATCCGAAGCTGCTTTATCGCTCAAGGTGAAGGAGGTCGCTGCTATCGTTGGGGTAGCCCCTACTGGATCTGGCTGACCATCAACACTTACTTCTGGCGATAAGACTCTAGTCGGTAACACTGTCATGGTGGCGATATTCCATGATGTTATATTACCGTCAACTTCGTATCTGACTCGGTAGTACAAGACTTGGTTTTGGTATGGCTGAAGGTTTACAGTCGGTGTCCACGAATCTAAAACATCCGTAGTCTCTTCTTGAAAGAGAATGGACGTAAATTCAAAGTCAGTAGCTACTTCCCAGTAAGCTTTATTAACACTTTGGACTGACTCGTCTAGATCTATACTTATCTCTCCTTTCTCATCAATAGAAAGGGAATCGACAGGATTCAATGCAAAATATTCTGCGGTACTAGCTTGAGCTATACCCCAGTCGGTACTACCGAAAATACCTAAATTGTATCTGACTTTGAATGTATAGATGGTGTCCCTTTCTAAGACTCCTTCGGGGATCCTAGTCTCGGTCAGATCCTCGGATACAAAATCTTTATAGACTGCCACCCCGTCCTTCTCAATCATCCAATCCGTACTGGTGTGTGAGATAGTTATGCCACTTTGATAAGCGAAAGGCGCACTATTGACTAATGGAGATTTAAGAATATTGGACGGTTGACCCTCGATACTTATATCCGGTGTCTCTACAGTGTAATTAGGTAGAGTGAATATCGAACTCTCGCTCCAATCTGTTACGTTGCCTGACTCTTGATGCCTAACGCGAATATAGAAAATACCGCCTTTATGATCGGAGATTTCCATATCCGGAGACCATGAATCTAAATTTTCAGTACCAGAATAGGAATGTTCTAGCGTCGCAAAGTTAGGGTACAACGAGATTTCCCATTCAACTGATTCCGGTGAGTATTCGTAGGCTGCATCGAACACACCAACAAACGTACCGTTCTCTTCGCCGACATTATAGACCACCGGTGCTGGGAAAAAGGAGGACTTGGTTTTAAACGTTACAACTCCCCATTCTGACCCACCTAAGAATTCACCGGTATGCCTAACTTTCGCCACATATTCAGTATTGGCGAATAGTTTGCCAGCCGGTACATCTACTGACAAAAATGATGAGCTGTCAATTTGCGACCAGATCACTTCCCCGTTTGTATTCTCTATAACCCAATCGGTACTTATATGGTTGTCGTTACCATTTACTGTTTTAAACCCCGAAGAGATTAATGTCGGAGAATTGGAAACGCCCTCATTTCCGTTTTTAAGAATAACATTGGGAGTTAGATTGTAGCTTGAAACATATCTGAAATACTGGGGAATGCTCCATTCCGAATAGTTGCCATCTACATCAAGATCCCTGACCCGCCATTTAAAGTGATCTGCGAAATCAAGCGGAGTAGCTACTTCGTATACATCAGCGTCTATAACGGTAGCCGTCATAACGGGCTGAGAAAAATCACCATCAAAACGATCGACTTCGAAAGTTCTAGAATCTCTCAAAGACGCGGTATTTGAAAAATAGGGTGTGGCTTCTAAGGTCGGGCTTCGTCCTATTAGAATTTTACCAGCGCTGGGGGTGATGCATTTGGGCCGTTTAACCCGACCGCCGCAGCCATTCATCATTGCAAGAACCATGTGCTCGGCGTTTAAAGCCTGATCTAGTTCTTTCGATTCTATATGGATACTTGATGCCTTATTGATTTTTCTGATATCACTTGTGGCTAAGTCAGCGCTATACAAATCGCCGTTTACTGAGTCTATCCCTAGTTCTCCGGGAATTAAATCCCCTTTGGCCGGTTTAAGACCAGTTATTGAACGCTTAAACTGAACTTCAGCGTTGCTCTCTTTTGATTTCATTGTGAAAATACCTCTTAGAATTTATTCTTAGTAAGAACCTAATCTTTTGTTTCTTAAGAAATGATAGCTAAGAATAAGAAACTTGTCATTTATAAAACGAATCAATTACCATAATGGGTAATTGATTCGCTCAATTTAATTAGACTTCAACCCATCTAACTGCTCTAACCCAATATTCTTTATCGGGATCAGAAATGTCTACATGGTACTGCGCCCCAGTTCTGAAGCTCTGTACCCACACTTTACCTTCATCAGTCTGAGTGGAAGAAGCGTAGATAGAATCCGCGTCAACTCGAAAAGATTCCATGCCTCCTTCCTTGAACTCGGAAATGCTTGTCTGAGCTGGGTAATCCGCAGAATAGGGCATCCCCACAGGGAAGGAATTTCCGTTTTTACCTGATCCTTCAGGTCTATCTCCCCATTTTTCCGTGTAGTTACTCTCTGAAGTTGGTTTGAAGCTTCGGTAGCAGATTTCTAATTCATCACGACTCGGTAGGTGCCAATCTGTATAAGCATTGATATCTAGCTCGTTACAAAATTTAGCTGCAGGGTAAAAATCTATAGAGGCAAAAATGGTGTGCTTAAGGTTATGCCTACCATCATTCACCGAATTAACGCTAAAAGACAACCCGTCGAAAGTCTTCCAATCTAGTCTCTTGGATGAATCACCACCTTGGGATTTAGGGGCTACAACTAAGGCGTATCGCTTATCTTCAACTATTAGCAACACTCCAGTAAAAAATCCCCCGCCAAAAGGAATCCCAGTGTACTTTCTGTAGTCCAGATCATCGTAGTCTAAGTATAGATTGAAGAAAGAGGAACTAGTGCTAAAGCTCAGTGACCGAGTCTTACTCAGGATCTTACCCTCATACTCATAATTAACATGTAGAGTATAGTGGGAATTCCTGTTTAAGAATCTAGCGGGCACCTCAAAGGAAGTTTCACCAATGTCTGTGATGACTTCGAATATAGTACTACCCACCTGTTCAATTCGCCAATGGATAGCTAAAGGATTCGGATTTAAAGAATCAGTCTCTAAGACACTGATAACTGGAGTTCGGGATACAGAATTCGGATGTCCCTCAACATTGATGGATTCCGGTGCTTCCGGTATAGAGCTATAAGTGTTTACCCTAAAGTAGAAATCACCTGACCATCCTGACTCTTCCCCATCAGCCGCAACGTCCCTGCACCTCCATTTATATCTAGTTTCCGGAAGGAGTTCTACATTAGCATAAATGCTATTACAGTTCTCCCTGATATGATAAACGGGACTGGAAAAATCTCCGTTCTCCAGATCTATTTCGAATTCTCGATACAATCTTGGAATATCATACAGGTTCGAATACTCTCCACCCTCTAGGTAAGGTCTAAAGGAAACATGATACTCATCTTGGTAAGGGTACAGAACCGAAGGTCTACGAACGATTATAGGCTCATTGCTTTTTGGGAGGCTCAAAAGACTTCTCACCTCGTCTCTGGGCATATACCTATCGTCATGATCGTCACTTATAGAGTGAGCGTGCAAAGCTCTTACATCTAAAGCTTGATCGCTTCGGTCAACAGCGGATCCCGCTAAAAAGTAGTTGGCTTCAGCGTCGTCATCCGCACATCTAATCTTTAGTATGTCTTTATCCCCAACCAGACCGGCAATAAACTCAGAAGCAAGCTCAAGCGAATCACCATAACCGTTAGACGGTTTGATAAGCATTGAATTTTCGTTAAGAGTGACTTCTAATTCTGTTTCGGAGAAGAGAAACCTTTTCTTTAAAACTTCATAGAAATCTAAGGTTTCATCCTTGCTTGGGTATCTCGCATCATGATCGTCGCTAAGGATATGATCTCTCATACCTTTGGCTAAGAAGACAGCCTCTAGATAAGGGTTAAACCTGTTATCGGAGGAAGCTAAGTTCTTTTCGGCACTATCTTCTATTAATCTTAGTTTCTTCTTAAGTTCATCAGTAAAATCATTACTAGAAAGGAACCTATCCCTTTCAATAAGAACCTTCTTCCGGCTGAGAGTATTTATCAACTCGTAAAGTTTATCAATGTCAAAATTGATTGCTTCTACTTCGTTAGAGCTGGAGTTCTTAGCATAGATGATATTATTCTCAGGATCTATCACCAGCATACCTAACGGTATGTCAGCCAGATCTGGGATGGAAACCCCCTCGGAAGATTTGGTGAAGACTATTTTTTCTAATTCAAAATCGACTTCGCTCATAATTTTTTCCTTAAGATAAAGGGATCTCGCTAGAGACCCCTCTATTGGGTTAACTTAGAATGGATTTTTAGCAGTTCTAGATGTTTCCACCCAATCGCTAGTAAACATAGTGAACACAGGTTCAGCTGAAGTGCCGCCCGTACGAACCCTACCGGTCTTACGAACGCGGAATTTATACTTAACCCCAGCTTCGATAATTCCGGTCTCCAACGTAACACCCAGGCGCAAATCTGTATCGTTAGTTACTAGGTTGAACACCTCGGAACCGTCGGAGTCTTTAAGGATAGACCACTCTGTGTCGGTCTGCTCCAAGCTCCAACCTGAGCTAGAGAACTCATTGGTTGAGAGAGACGGTGTTTCTGTTAGAAGGCCATCTTCTGTTGAAACGTCGATTACCGGTGTGTTCACCAGTGTTTCAGGCGTAAATACAGATTTACTGACCCAATCACTGAGATACTCAGTGTAGATCGGGTTAGCCGCAGTACCACCTGTCTGAACAAGACCTTCATACTGAACACGGAAATCGTATTCGGTATTAGGTTCAAGAACCTCAAGCGGAACCTGCATGGTCGTCTTAGTACCAGTGATCGTTCCACTGAATACCCAGATAGCCGTATTATCACTAGTCCGAGCAACCATCCATTCAGTACGGGTATGATCCATATACCAACCTTCATTGGAACTTTGAATTGCCGTCGCAGTTAACAGAGGTTGTACCGGAGCTTGATCAGGCTCACCTTGAACTACCAAAGAGGGGTTTACCATACTCAAGTTAGGTGTACGCGCCACAGCTTCACCCCAAGCCGACCAGATGAACTCATCTATACCATTAGTATTAATTTTGTAGTTATACCTAACCTTAAAGGTATACTGTTTGTTAGGTTCTAATCTACCGATCGGAACGGAAATAGCCGAAGCTGCGTTTTCTTCTAGTTCCCAAACGATATCACCTGTCTCGGCATCCACGATTTCCCATTGAGTTTTATGATGAACTCCAGGTAGATCTAACAGATTGAAAGTGGTGGCTTCTAGACGAGGGGTACTGACGACCGCATCTGGGGCACCTTGTACTGTTATATCAGGGATGAACTTAACGCTACTACCTGTAGCGGATCTAACCGCAACACGTCTAGTCGCTCTGGCTTTATAATCTAAAGTCTTATCCGCAGGACTTTGTTTACCGTTATCAAAGCTCTGCACTAAAGCGGAAACGTCAGATGTTTGAGTCGAAGACCAGTATACGACCGATGGATTATTATCGAAGAATTCTTCACCATCTTCTTGGAATCTAGAAGATGCGGTCTGAGAAGGATCAGAACTAGAGTAATTCGAAGTAGGAGGTACTGCATGGATATTGGTTCCGGAGTCAGATGAATTATTGTCTACGGTTGGTTTCAAGTATCTGTAGCAAATTTCAAGCTCTTCAGTACTCGGTAAATACCAATCGTCATAACCGTTAATCACTAGGGAATTACAAAAACTAGCCGCAGGATGCTCGGATTGTCCTGAAGCCATCATAGCTAAGGTGTTTGACAAACCATCGTTCACTTTGTCAGTATCGGGGGTTGGGGTTCCCGATAATTTCCATTTGACACCGGTGGTTACTGCCCCACCTTGCATTTTAGGTGCGACTACAATGGCATACTCGATATCTTCAATAATGATAGTTCCACCAGCGTAGAAGCCGCCACCGAAAGGTTCACCCGCATCCGGCAATTCAACGAAAGTATCGTTGGTTACAATCGCTTTCGTGGACCAAGAACTAGGTTTAATTCTCTCGTCAGCCACTTTATATCTGACGCGAACTAGATATGCTGTACTTATCTCAAGAACGCCAGCATCTACCTCAACGGATCTGCCGTCATCAGATAGTGTATCCAGCTCTTTCTCCCATACAACATTACCATCAAAGTCCAGAACTTGCCATTCCGAACCGGACATAACGTCAGTTGAGTTAGTGATCTGGAATTCACCACCTTCTAACAGTGGAGTTTCCATTACTTGACCAGGCTCACCTTCAACTGTCAACGAAGGGGCTTTGATAGTTATAGCAGGGGGGACGAACGAAACAACATTACTCCATGAGCTTGCGGAACCACGTAGAACATGGTTCATCCTAACATACAATCTCTGCCCGTTATATAGGATATAGTCTAACTCCGGTTCCCACTCTAGCAAATTCTCAGAACCTTCATAAGCCACCAAGACATTCGAAAAATCAGGTTGATCGGAGATTTCCCATTTAACAGAGTCGATACTTGATTCGCTTGAATAAGCTTTGTAAGGGCCGTCAAAGTTATATTCATTTTCTGTAGGAGAGGTGATCATTGGTCTCAGGGTTACGAAAGAGGAGCGGGTTCTACCTTCAACTTCTGCCCATTCACCATGTCCATACTCTTGACCGATGTAACGGCCACAGAATATGTAATCCTCATTCTCAGCAAGAATCCCTTTTGGAAGGTTTATTAGGTATAGAGACTCTGACCCAAGCTCCTCCCAGATGACTTCCTGCTCTGAGTTCAGAACTCTCCAATCGCTGAGGATATGATCATCTAGCCCATTTATTTCACGAAGCCCCATCATTCTTACATAGGGATCCTCGGGAACTCCGGTCGGGCCACCTTCAACTTCAATAGTTTCAGGATTGATGTTGATAGTCATTGTCGTAAATTTATGAACCTCACTCCATACGGAGACCTCCCTATCAATAGCCTCATCTCTTATTCTCACCTTTAACGGGGTCTTCTGAGGCAATTCTATAGAGGTAAGATGGCTATTGAAATTTACAGTAGTTTCATAAAGAGGGTGAGAAAAATCACCGTGTATATGATCTATCTGAATACGCCTGAACATTCTAGGAATGTTATACATATTGACATATTCTGAACCTTCGATCCGAGCTTGGAGAGGGACACTTTCCTCCATACCTAGAGGGGCTAGGATTTGAGGCTGCTTAACTATAGTTTTAGTATTGGCGATCAGATCTTCTACTTCACCACGGGTATAATAGCGTTCATCATGATCACCACTATTAATGTGGTCGTATAGAGATTTAGCACTCAATGCTACTTCTTCAGATTCGAGATCTCTTCGATCAGTTAACTCTGGGTTAGCTTCGGCACCGTGCTCAATTGTATCCAGCTTTTTCTTTAACTCATGACCAAGAAGTCCCGAACGCTCATCGTTGGCTAGAGGGATCTTAACTTGCCGATCATCAGTTGAACTCTGGATATACAGGTCATCAGCCACACCGCTAATTTCAATATTAGTTGGCGGATAGAAATCCCTATCGAAGCTAATTTTATGAATTAATGTAGCTAATTCCGTTTTGGTGTAGTAGCGTCCGTCGTGGTCGTCACTATGAATATGGTCATTCATAGCTACAGCTTGAAGGGCGCAATTTTCAGATTTCGAGAAACGATTTCTGGTCGTTGAGAAGTTCTTCTCTGCCCCGTCTTCGACTCCATTTAATTTCTCTAATAGAGAATCAGTGAAATCATGAGTGGATAGAGTTTTACCTTCAACTCGATCAATTTTGGTTCGCGCTATTTCTTCTAGAGTTTCAAAATAAAAAGCCTCTGGGAAGTTCAACTGGACGATCAATCCAGTCTTTGCGCTTTTAGCAAAAAGAATATTATCTGATGTATTTAAAGCGATTTCACCTATAAGTAGGTCATTAGGGGTAGGCTTTACACCTGCCCCTTCAATTCGCTTCAAAACAATCTTTACACAATTATCCAATGACATAAAGATTTTCCTCAATTTAGAGTAGTTTGATTAAACGAACAGCTCTTACATTATTAACTTCGGTTTCGTCTGGCTGAGTGATTAAACCATTGTTGAAATCAAAAGCTCTGCCGTCTTCCATCCAGTAGTCGCCTAGAGAGAAAGATTCAGGTTGATCTGCAACGAAGGACTCCGCTGTAGTCCGTTTAGGGTTGGTCACGGTAAAGTAACCTGACATGACATCATTGGGTTCCATAGAAGGCTTAAACGTTCTATAGAGCGCTAAGGTCTCTTCAAAGCTAGGTAGTTTCCAATCGTTATAGCCATTTATAGAAAGCGAAGCTAAAAAGGATTCAATACTTCTAACCTGAGTTTCTGAGTCGACTATCGGTAACTCAACATCGCCACCCTGCTGTTTAGAAGCCACGATCAAAACAAACGTTTCTCCTGCGTCACTCTCTATAGTTCCGGAGAAGTATCCGCCACCATAAGGTTCACCTATTATTAAACTGCCAATGAAATCGTCTACAGTCATTATCTCCTTAGAATACCATGTGCTAAAAACGCCACCTGAATCCTTGTGTCGAACCTCGACTGTATAAATACTTGACTGTTGAAGAACGCTAGGGGGAACAGTAATACCTGTTAAATTCACGGTATCGTCTAATGATTCCCAGACAACCGAAGAGTCATCTCGGATCCGCCAATCAGAAGATTCGTGAGTATACTGGGTGTCTTTAACATCGCCATAATCGTCATACTCTACTCTACTTCTAAAAGGAGTGCTGGATAGCTTTGGCGACTCTCGTACACTGTCAGGCTCACCTTCTATAAAGATATCAGGTTCGAACGAATTAACGTCTTCTTTAGTAGTAACGAACTCGCCTTCTAACGACCATAAAGAGAAATTACCCAGTACAGAAGCATCTCGGCATCTCCAGACGTAGGCTGTATCTTTTTGAAGGTTAATGTTAACTAAATTTTCATCGGCATTAGTCTTATAATCGTAGACCCGATCTTCCCAATCGGCACCGGTTTCTTTGATTTGAAAATGCCTGAAGGCTCGATTCGACGAGTCTAAACTAACATATCCGTCTGCAACTAAAAGAGGGGAGACCGTAGTTTCAGTGACGTTATACATCGGGCTAAAGATCTTAGGTTGTCTTACCATAACATCTTCATATCCGCGTTCGTATTCGAAGGAATTATGTTCTTCGATTAAGTCATCGAACTCTCTTTTGGTGTGATATCTGTCGTCGTGGTCATCGCTGTTTACATGGTTAACCATAGCTATAGCTGCAACCATTGAAGCCACTTCAGGCTTGTTATAATCTAAAAGGATAGGGAGATTCTTACCTGCCCCTTCAGGAATACACATCAACTTTATATAGTCTTTGGTGCTTAACATGCCAGCAGTGGTGTCTGTAGCTAATGGCAAAAGAACTCGGTTTCCCGTACTTGAGCGGATGTAAACATTATCGTCTTCAAATTCAAAAGAGATAACTGTAGGGATGAACTCTGCCTTAACTGAAAGAACATCCTGAATTTTGTTGTCCACCTCTTCTCTTGTAAAATAGCGGTCGTCGTGATCGCCAGATTCGATATGGGCACTCATACCCTTTGCCGAAAGAACATACTCTAGATTGGTTACATCCCGTCTAGCAGTTAGAGGTTGATTTTTCTGTGCTCCGGACTGAATCAACCTAAGTTTCTTATAAAGTTCATCCGTCAAATCATTAGATGATAAATCTTTACCTTCCTCCGAATTTAATTTATTGGTGAAAAGTTCTAGGACTTTTTCTCTAAATTCGTCAAATTTCAGGTTAAGCTTTACTACTTCGCCGGATATCGAGTTAACTCCGTAAAGAGCCTCGTCGTAAGCATTCAGCGCTAGCTCACCAGGTTTAATATCCGAAGTATCAGGTACTCTCCCTGAAATTACCGAATGCTTAAGTACTATTTGAACACATTCTCTATTCATAATTACACCTTGATTAGAATTAAATCATAGAAATTAATCATTTGTTATACAGATTATTAAGCTTCTTTAACTATTAGAGAAGTATCATTTCTTCTGTTCTAATACAAAAATAAATAATAAAACTCCACGTTCAAATACCCATAGGTGTTCTCCTTTGATAACATAATAATGTCAAGTAATATAAATATATATTATTTTTATGAAGTCTATTTAGAAAGAATGAGAAAATGACGGAATACGAATCAATAGAGCAAGTCTGGTTTCAACCAGCTAAAAGCAATTTAAGTATTGCCACCGTTGTTAATCTTGGAAAATCAAATCCTGAAAATAAAAGAAGGGGTTTTGCTCTTAAAGTACTAGATCATTTCACCGGAAATAAATATAACGGTAGCGAGTCGAATAAGTACAAAAAGCTTATTGTTTCTCCATCAATGTATATCCGATTTACAACATCCGATTATACCGTGAAACCGTTTAAGAAATCCAGTGTTATGTTCAGTTTTCCAGATATGCTTCAATTAGTTGAAACGTTTGTTGAAATGGAAGAGTATCTAGCTTCCGTAGACCCAGAGCAATTCTTTGAGTATGACGAGGACGGAGAACTAACTTTAAGACAAGAACACTTAGCTAAAAACTTCAGGGTTGTCTCTTCGGGTTCAGCAAACCGTGGTAGGCTTAACGCGATGGATATTTATTTATATTCGGAAAATATTGATGGCGCAGAGGAGCTAGTAATATGTGTTGAAATAGAAGGAACGATCGGCGTTATAAACGTCAACCAATTAAGGTCTGTGACTTACTTACTCGGGCAATATAATCTTATGGAAGCTGGCAACTCTTTAATACAGATTATGCTATCCGGAATCCAGACTAGAGCTTTCAATGCTGGGGCAAATACTAGCGCTACGACAAAGGCTAGCACTGCACCACCCAAGAGAAAGATTGGTAGAAAATGAAAATAGACAAGTTCTTCAGATCGAAGGATCATGAAAACCAAACAGTCTATAAATTGGAAGGTTTAGATGAAGTTGATTTCGAATCTGAGTTTGATGAGATTATCAATTTTTTCGAAACTAAGCCTACTAGCTGTTTCGATTTATATGAATTGTCTGGCGAGAAAGATATAAGATTCTATAGTAAGACTTGCGAAGAGGGGAGTTTTTCTATAAATGACGAGGGAGGGTTGATCCTTTACGGTGACACACTCGAATTAGATACCAACCTCAATGTATTAGATTTTATAGAATCTAACGGAAAGATATACGAATCAAATAAAAACATAAAACGATCAAAGATGGGGGAAACAACTAGGCAAAAGAACGAAGACTTCATTGAATTGGATGAAGACGAGAAGGATGACGATATGGTCGTTGAGGTTAAGGAAAACTTAAGACGTTTTCCTACAACTCTCAAGGACATATATGACGTTTTAGGAACGCAGGATGGGTACAATCTATTCTACGGACTGAAACACAGAAATAATATGACCACTGTCAATTTTCATAAATGGGCAAGGGTTTTCAACAAAGAAGTAGTAATCAAACTTAAATGAGGATGTAAAATGTCTGATAACAGCCAACTAATAGTAGAGAAAGCGTTAAAACACTATCGCAAGTTTTCAATTGAGAGTGGTCTATTTGACGCAGACCTTAAACCCCTGATTAAATATCAAGGGCAATTCAAAGAAATACTCGACCGACTCTATACGGTTAAAAACAATCCGAATCGAGCCTTCATGCGTTACTTTAACGAAATTGAAAGTTTGGTATTCATGAGCAACGGTAAATGGAATTTGTTTATCGACGGTATTTTGTTTGATGTGCAGCCAGATTTCGCTGTAGACCAACAAGACATTGTGATAAATGACGATACTATTATTCTCTTTCTGACAATGGTCGTCGTACATTATTACGATCTTGAAGACGGCAGTCCGCTGGATAGCATCGTCAAGAAATACGAAACCGAAAAGGAATATATGGAGGAACTGGTCGAGATTCTGTCTTCAGGAATCTATGATCCGGATATTAAAATCGGATAAAATTAAACCCTTAAGACTTAGCTAAGTCTTAAGGGTATTTTTTTTTTTACTCGTCTTCTAAAAGAGAGTTAAGCAGGGCGCGTAGCTCTTCTTCAGACGATTCCAGGTCGAAATCGATGTCATTCTCAATCAGAATGGCAACAATGTCGTCCTTTGACATCGAGTTAGGGTCAATCTCTTCAGAAGACACTTCTTCGACATTTTCGCTAGAAACTGGCTCATCGGATGTGTCTTCCTGAACTTCAGGTACAACTTCCTGAATAACATCTTTGGACGAATCAGAAATCGCTGTAAATTCCTTACTATTCATTGGAACTACACGACCTTTATCATCAAGTTCAGCTTCACATCGAATTTGAAGTTTGTAACCCATGCTTTCCAAGTGCTTAATCTTGTCTTCGCTTAGAACGAAAGGGCGCATTCTTGGGCCACGGCCTACAAAAGGAATAGACTGCGACTTAGACGTACAAACCACCCAGAATTTCTTTTCAGATTTAGACATTTCTTTAATCCTATTCATTAATTTTCGTAAATGACATCATCATCGTCACCTAGATCACTTTCTAAGTCATCAGGGTCAGCCATCTCGTCGCTGTCACTAAAGCTCATATCACCTTCAGTATCACGGATATGACGATCGATCTCTTCAGGGTCATCTTGGTTCTCACCAAGAAGGGAGAAGGAACCGGCTGAGTCATCTGTATCCCCAGTTTCAATACCAGCCATTTCGCAAGTCAAGATAAACATATTGTCCATCTTTACTACTTCGCTAATAGCTTTAGATTTATCTGGTTTTTCAACTTCGTTATCTTTCTGAAACATAATTAACCCTTTCTGTTTTACTGATATTCTTATATATTTGTCTCAATATATAAATGCAAATTGGTAAGAAGTAAAAGTTTTCAATCGATTGTTCGGTTTTCAGAATATAAGGCAGAATCATCTCCAACTCATCTAACCGATTTTCGTAGTCACCATCTAGATAGAATTTAATAAGCTTAAATATAGCCTTATCTTTTTCTAGACAATCGAATTCTCTGACTTGACGTTCATATTCTATACGCGAGAGATCCCTCTTTATCGTATTATTCATAATCTCTTGTCTTGTAAACGAGAGATAAGGATAATACCATTTCCCTTCAACTAGAGAGCTATAAGGGTCTATATCACCCGCCCCTAGATTATCTTCGCGACTTACAAAATTTCTTAAACCTTTAAAGATTTTAACGTTTAACTCATCCGTTTCCAAGATACTATTTTCAAGAATTTCTAAGTTGAAACAGTTGTATGAATATGAACTGGCTACTTCCCAAGCCTCTGGATGGTACTTGGTTAATTTGACTCCCATATAGGGAAATTCTTCAATGTTATATATTCCTTTAATAACATTTATAAAATTTAGTCTTACATCTTTATCTATAGAGTCTAGAGACTCGGTAGTCTGATAAGGGAGGAAAATCTCGTTCCTTTTTGGGGAGATTTCTTTCATTAAATCAAATTCTTGAATGAATATTTTTAAGTGCTTATCAGTAATGAACATTCGGTCGGTGGCGTTAAATACACCAAAATCATTCAAATGCTTAACATAGAATAATGATATAAAATTAGTTTTAATTCTATCTATATATCTTAATATTTTTTCTAAATATAAAGCATTATTTTTTAGAATAATATTAATATTACTTTTATTAGTTAGATCTGTTACTATCGATAACTGGTTATTAACCTGTTTCTCAATATCAGATTCTTTTGCATCCGAAAGGTAGAAGCTAACTCGATAAAAGCTCTTTCCTTTAATTCTATTTGAGTCTACTTTCTTAATCCTGTAGAGATATTCAACCTTATCATATTTGATAATGAAAAAGTCGTCCTCTTTAGGAATAACGGTTTCTGGTATAAGTAATGCGTCTCCAGTTATATCGGATTCATCACCATAACCATCGTTATTACCATCAAAATTAAATTCTGAGATGGCGTAGAGTGGTACGTTTTCAA